>Ga0070709_10001566_pt1 | contig 12347 bp, 9 predicted proteins | sample LARL51metaG_FD_65449 | JGI IMG/M metagenome (GOLD analysis project Ga0070709, IMG submission 65449) | Corn, switchgrass and miscanthus rhizosphere microbial communities from Kellogg Biological Station, Michigan, USA - LAR L5-1 metaG | ecosystem: Host-associated > Plants > Roots > Rhizosphere ...
AGTTGCGGCGTGGAGAAACGGACGAAGCTCTGAAAAAAGCAGATCGGGCCGAGAAGCTCGCTCCGGAAACCCCAGGCCTTCATTTTGTGCGTGCGCAAATTCTGGAGCGAATGGGACGCAAGGTCGAAGCCAAGGCGGAATTTGCAGCCGCGCGTAAATCATTGGTGGGTGGCCTGGAAAGGGATCGTGCGCGCTCGGAAAGCGAAACTGTTCCCGATCCGGAGTTGGCACGCCAACCCTGAGGCATTTTCACCAAATAAGATGCGTTCGAACTGATACCTTAATTTATTGACAAATATATTATCTCAGTGCTTTATTAATTTGTGAAACCTCGCAAGCTTCCAGTTCCTCCCGTCCCAGGCCATTCTCCGAATTTTTTTCTCGTTTCACAAGGATCCCCGACTCTTCGCTCACTCTTTTCACTCTTGCATCGGCGGCACGAATAGTACAAACCGGAGTAGCGAATCGCATGGCAGTTCGGCAGTGTGAGTCTGATGACCGGGAGAGTTTGTGTCTGTACCCCACCTCTACCCCCTTGTTTTTGCCGAGCCGATTCGTAAGTATTGATTCTAAGTGACTTAGCACGAGATGGCTATTTTGCGAAACACGGGAGGGTATTTCCGTAAAGAGCGGCAAATAAGCGATTTACAGGAAAAAGAGCCCATTGCGTTCATCACCGCATAAAGGCAAGATTTAGATTGGCCTTCGTTCCAACTCCGGAACATCTGCGCTCCGTTCGGTGTCTAACCATATGAGCGGACAAGGGACTGGACAGCAGCTGCGCAGCGTCCCGGTAACTAAGGCCAAACGGCAGGAAGTTCCCAGCCACACCGAGGAACACCTCGCAAGAAAGGCACCGCGTGTCTGATTGGGCCAGCGCCCTCTCTTGGGGCCGTGACGAATCGGAACTCGTCTCCGAGTTGCAGGCCGGCTCGGAAGCCGCTTTCGACGTCCTCGTCACCCACTACCATGCCCCGGTGTTCAACCTGATCTTGGGCATGCTGGGCGATCCTTCCGACGCGGCCGACGGCACGCAGGAAGTGTTTCTCAAGGCCTTTAAAGGGATTCGCAGTTTTCGCCAGGGCAGTTCGCTCAAGACCTGGCTCTACCGAATCGCCATTCGTGAGGCCCTGAATCACCGCCGCTGGTTCAAGCGTCATCTGCAGAAAAATATTTCGATCGACGCGGAACCGGAAGAAGGCCAGTCCAAGTTTGAGATCGAAGATATGCACGCCACTCCATTTGACCAACTCGCCTCTCGTGAAATTCAGTCCGTTGTGCAGAGCGCGCTCAACGAAATTCCCGACGTATTTCGCAGTGCCGTCATTCTTCGCGACCTTGAGGGTTTAAGCTACGAAGAAGTCGCCGAAGTTCTGGAATGCAGCGTTGGCACAGTGAAGTCGCGCATTTTGCGCGGACGTCGCGCGCTAAAAGATCTGCTCGACCCGCTTCTCGGCGGACAACACGCGACCTTCGCGCCAGCCATTTCCGCGCAGGCAATCGCCGCGCAACTACCGGCAGCGCGACACATCGCTGCGGAAGCTTCCGCGGCGCACAAAAGTTTCTCGGCAAGCACCTTCTCGCAAGACTTTCTCGTTGCTGGTTCGGATTCGCTGATCAAGAAGGATCTGCCATGAAGTGCACCGCGGTTCGGTCCAAACTCGCTGGCTATCTCGATGACGTTGTCGAGAGCGCTGCTCGTACCAGCGAACGTGGCGAAATACGCGAACATCTTGAAGCCTGTGCTTACTGCCGCGAGGAGCTGCAGCGTTATCGCAAACTGGCCGTGTTGCTCTCCCGCTCGCCTCGCGCGCTGCCGCCATCTGATCTCGCCGTGCGCATAAAAGTTGCCGCGGCCCAGGCCCAACAAACGCAAGATTGGCGCAGCCGTTGGCAGCGTTTCCGTGATCGCGCCGAAATACTGCTCGATAATGTTTTGCGGCCCATTACGTTGCCCGCTACCGGCGGCTTCATTTCTGCCATGCTGGTTTTTGTCTTTGTCCTGCAGTTAACCGTGCCCGGTATCACCGTGCAGGCCATTCCCAACGATGTTCCCTTGAACCTGATGCAGCCCGCGGAGTTGATTACTCTCTCGGATTCTCCGGGCAGTTGGGCTCCTGAGAATCACGATACCGAACTAGCGCTTCCACACGGCCTGATGCTCGATGTCACCGTTGGTGCGAACGGCGAAATGATCGGCTATCAAATTCTCGCTGGCCCCAATACCCGCGAAATGCAGCACGAACTTGACCAGATGCTGCTGTTCTCGCGCTTCCATCCGATGACCAGTTTCGGCCGCAAAATTTCTGGCGGCCACGTAATTCTCAGCTTCAGCGCAGTCCGCGTCCGCGGCTAGTTCGACGAATTTGTAGTTCGCTGTCATCCTGAGTCCATCCGATAAGCCTGCTTGCCGCAGGTAGGGAATGGGCGAAGGAACTCAACCTCGCCAACCACTCAGAAGCAAAAGATTGCCGCCTGTCCTCATGGACAGGTACGAAGGTTTTTTCCGTACCTGTTCCTGCGTTCCATTTTCATCCGCAGTCCGCTCCGCTGTAATAGCTGCTGTGAGCGGCACCATTCAGCAACGAGTTCTACGCATGGTAGTGAGCCTGGCGTTCGCAGCCATCCTCGTACTGTGCATCGTCTCCACATCCTTTGCCGCTCCCGCAGCTTCTCCCGCGCGGCCCTCCAACTCTGCTGAACAGATGCTCTACGATGCCGTGAATCACGAGCGCGCCAACCTAGGGCTGCGCCAGTTGCAATGGGACAACGCCATCGCCAACGCTGCCCGCCTGCACACGTCGCTTCTCGCTAATCACGATACGCTCTCGCACCGCTTCGCCGGCGAAGCCGACCTTCAGACGCGCCTTCGCCTGGCTGGCGCAACCTTCAGCCTGGTAGCCGAAAACGTGGCCGAAGCTCCGGACGTCTCGACTCTCCACATTGCCTGGATGAATTCCGCTCCCCACCGTGCCAATATCCTCGACCCACAGGTGGACTCCATCGGCATCGCCATCGAGCGTCGCGGCGACCAGTATTACGCGACACAGGACTTCGCCGCCGTGGTGGCTCCGCTGCAACGCGAGGAGCAGGAACAGCAGGTGGCGCATCTTCTCCAAGCCGGTGGCCTGGGTCTCTACCCCAACGCGGACGATGCCCGAAAGAACTGTGATCAGGACCGCGGTTTCCAGGGTGGGCAGCCCTCCGCCATCGCGCGGTTCGAGACCTCCGACCTAAACCATCTTCCAAATGACCTGGCGCGCATGGTGGCCAGCGGCCGCTTTCGCCACGCCGCAGTGGGCGCGTGCGAGCTTCCCGCAGTCTCTCCCTTCGCGCGCTTCAAATTGACTGTCCTGCTCTATCCTTGAGAATCGCTCCATCCCTGAATCTGTGAACGAACTTTAGAGATGCGCTGGCATTTGATTTTCGACTTGGTTCTGCGTACACTTCCAGCATGATTCAGACGCCTTATTGGTTTTGCTATCGATTTACGGACCACTCATACCTGTGGCGGGGGGCCTCTCTGTAAGCGCATTACGAATCAAAAGGATTCGGCCCACTCGCAAAGAGTGGGCTTTTTTTATTTGGGTCTCAGTTTTTTGCGAATGGTTTCACAACGATTTTCGGAAACGCTGGAGAAACTTCTGTGAACGCAAAATATTTTTATTGGGCCGCGGCCCGCGAAAGGGAATGGCGATGATTATCTCGATGAAGAGGCACGCAACACGCGAGGAGATAGATGCGGTGACAAATCAGGTAAACCACTTCGGTTACAAAGTGCATTCGATCGAAGGCGAAGAGCGCGTCGTGATCGGTGTGGTTGGTGTGGGCGATGTGACGGCCTGCCTCGAATCGATCGAAGCGATGCCGCAAGTGGAAAATGTGATGCGCATTTCAGCGCCGTACAAATTTGTGAGCACAGAATTTCGCAAAGAGAAGACGCAGATTCGCGTGAATGGAACGGTGATTGGCGGCGACGAATTCGTGGTGATGGCGGGTCCGTGTTCGGTGGAATCGGAAGAGCAGATTTTGCGTTCCGCCGAAGGGGTGGCGAAAGCCGGAGCGAAGCTACTGCGCGGCGGAGCTTTCAAGCCGCGCACTTCACCCTACGATTTTCAGGGAATGGAAGAAGAAGGATTGAAGCTGCTGCAAAAAGCAAAAAAAGCGACGGGACTGGGCATTGTCACGGAAGTGATGAGCGACCGTGACGTGGATCTGGTTGCGAATTATGCTGACGTACTGCAAATCGGCGCGCGCAACATGCAGAATTTCATGTTGCTGAAGGCGCTGGGAAAATGCGGCCGGCCGATTCTGCTGAAGCGCGGTCTGAGCAGCACGGTAAAAGAATTATTGATGAGCGCGGAATATATCGTGGCGCACGGCAATCCGGACGTGATGCTGTGCGAACGCGGCATCCGCACATTTGAAACCGTGACGCGCAACACGTGCGACATTACTGCGATTCCGGCGTTGAACGAATTAACGCATTTGCCAGTCGTTCTTGATCCTAGCCACGCCACGGGGAAGCGCAGCCTGGTGCCGGCGCTGGCTCGCGCAGGAGTAGCCATCGGCGCCGACGCGCTGATTATCGAAGTACATCCCGCTCCAGAAAAAGCGATAAGCGACGGCGCGCAGTCACTCGACATGCCGCAGTTCGCAAAAATGATGGAAGAGCTAAAGCCCTACATTGAGTTATGGAAAGGCTCGCGAACCAGGGAAACTGCGACGGTTGCCGGGTAAGTCAGTTTCCTGAATATTGTGCGCGACGCTATTTGGCAGCTAGCAGGGTCTTGGCCTGTGTTAATTCGGGGCGGTCGGAGTGGATACCGTTGCAGTTCTTTAGAAGTTGCGCGTAATAGGCCGCCGCTTTCTGCTTCTGCTGACTCATGTCTGCGGCTTGTGCTGCGCCGTAGAGACCGTTGAAGCGATTCGGGTCGGTGCGAAGCGAGGTTTCGTATTCGGCGAGCGCCGCTTGAGGATGCTGCATATCAAGGAACATATCCGCTAGCATTTCGCGAGCCGGCAATTCGGTTTCGCGCTTGCCGACTTTGTCTTGCGTATCGGCGACAGAGCGGAGCAAGCGCACACCCTCATCTGTCTCTCCGGACGCATATCTCGCCCACGCTTTTACAATAGCGTGTTCGTTTTTCAGGTCATCAGCGATGTACGGTTTATTCCCTTTGCGCGTGGCCTCGAGTAGCTCGTCGTAGTGTTTCAATGCGTCTTGCGCGGCGGCCGAATCGTGGAGATGGCCCGCGGCAATGGCGCGTCCCCAATAAGCGATGAGCTGAACGTAAGGCGGCGCCGATGCAAGGGGCTGCAGGTTGAGGGCGTCCTTCCATTGCCGGCGCTCGACGGCGTAGGTAGCGGGGCCGCGAGCCAGCTGACCTTCGAAATAATCCTTAAATTCAGGATCAGCGTCGGCTTCGTTAACGGAGGCGAGAGTGTCGATTTGCGCTTTTGCACGGGCGTCATCGCCAATCTGCAGGTAAGCATACTCGAGAAAGTCCATGGAATGCACTTTGTGATGCAGGACGTGCAAATGCATGGCTGTCATTTTATCGGCGGCTTTGATGGCGGCGAGATTTGAATCGATGTCGTCTTGCCACAGACCCAAGCGCGCGAAGATGTGTGAAGGCATGTGCACGGCGTGCGGGGAAGCAGGCGCAATGCTGGCGTATTTGCGCGCGGCAGGAAGAGCCAGGCTGGCCATAGCGGGATTGTCGCAGCTATGAATGATGTAGTGCGCAATGCCGGGATGATTGGGTTCCTGGTCGAAGAGTTTGTTGAGAATGGCGATGGCCGCTTTGGCGTTGGTGAGAGCGGGATCGTCTTCGGGTCCTGAAGCGAGAAGAGAGAGCGCGAAAAACACGGCGGCTTCACGGTCCTGCGAATTTCGCTGATAGACGCCCTGCATGGCTTTTGCGTAAGCATCCGCGCGGTGTGTGTGATCGATTTTGTCGGTATCCGCGAAGAAAACAGTGAGTGCCTGGATGTAATCGCGTTCGCGCGTAGTTGGAGGATCAAGTGAGTGCGCCTTAGCAAGCAAATCCGCGCCGAGATGGAGATTGAGCTGTGATGGCTGTTCCCAGAGCTGGTGATATAAGCTCATGGCTTCGCCCCAGTACGCCATGGCGCAGTGGGAGTCTTGCTTTTCGATCTCTTGAAATTGATGGCGCGCTTGCTCGTATTCAAAAGAATGCAGGGAAGCTAGGCCTCGCTCAAATTGGACGTGAGTGGCGGGAGCGCAGGAGACTGGGAAAGACACGGTGCCGAGTTTCTCGCCGGGGTCGAGGTGGTGCGGCTCACTTTGCGCGAAGCAAGGTGAAGAGAGCGCAAAGGCGAGAAGTACAACAACGGCACGGCTGTTTTTCATGGCAAGCATGACCAGAAGAGTATTTCGTAAGAAGAAGCGATGTCAACGAACAAACCGTGCGACGACCTCGGGCATGATGCAGCGCGACAAACGACCGGCTATCGCGATAGCGTCGGCTTGATTGTAGAGATCTCAAGCCACCTTTGTGGTGGCTGCGCGCTCGAGAAGTTCGTGAATTAGAGTTTGATAAGGTTTTGATTGCTTTGCGGCCAGGCGGCGAAGTTGCGCAAGAAGCCGTGGAGCGATGCGGATAGCGATGAGCTGTTTCGCATTGCCTGTGGCTGGCCGACCAACGCGGCGCGCGCGGCGCAGTTGCTCGTCGCCAGCTTCCAGAATATCGGAAGGATTTAACTTGCTATCCGGCATATGCTTGGCGTTTTTTCCGCGTTGCGTGCCGCGCATTGATGATACGAATCGTTTCTTTGCCATATTTGAGCCTCCGAATCGGTGTAGACCACAAATAGAATCCGGCCGTCGAAAAACCTAATCGCACCGAGCGCTGTTCCGCATCTGAGTGTTCAAAATCATCCCAATCCAAGGCCTCAGAATCCGCAAAGGCGGTAGCGGCTTCTTCAAAAGGCACGCCATGCTTTTTTACATTGGCCGTCGCCTTGCGTGGGCCCCACGAGAACACATTTATGTATATACGCTAATTAAAATGTTCCAGTCAAGAACCAACCGGCTTTCCGGGAACAAATATGCGCGTTTTCGCAACCAATGTATTGATTGAACTTGCGAAACGGGCGGAGGCCGTCTTGACCGGGTGGGTGAGGGCGGCTAGTATTTCGAGCGATGACCGAGACGAATTCTCCAATAGGGCAGACGTTTTCGCAGTATAAAGTGCTGCGCAAGATTGGCAGCGGCGGTATGGGTGTGGTCTACGAGGCGGAGGATTCGCGGCTGGGGCGCAAAGTCGCGGTGAAGTTTCTGCCAGGCGAGATGGCCAGCGACAGCCAGTTGCTGGAGCGCTTTCAACGAGAGGCGCGCGCCGCCTCGGCGCTGAACCATCCTAACATTTGCACGATTCACGCTATCGAACAGCATGAGCGCCAGCATTTTATCGTCATGGAGTTGCTGGAGGGGCAAACGCTTTCGCAACGAATGACGCAGCAGACATTTGACCTGGACAAATTATTGCCGGTGGCGATTCAGATTGCTGATGCGCTGGAATCCGCGCACGCGAAGGGCATCGTCCACCGGGACATCAAGCCGGCAAATATTTTTCTGACGGAACGCGGGCAGGTGAAGATCCTGGATTTTGGCCTGGCGAAAGTCGAGAAACTGCAGTTCGCGTCAGAGAGCACATCCGTCGCATTCGGGGATACCAGCGCGGAAACGAACGCATTGACCTCGCCTGGTTCGGCAATCGGAACGATTATGTACATGTCGCCGGAACAAGCACGCGGCGGGTTGGTGGACGCGCGGACGGATTTATTTTCTCTGGGCACGGTGCTGTATCAGCTGGCGACGGGGAGTTTGCCGTTTTCGGGCGACACTTCAGCGGTGATTTTCGATGCGATTCTAAATCGCGAGCCGATGCCGGCGGACATGGTGAATTCCGGATTGCCGCGCGAGTTTGCAAGAATCGTCGAGAAGGCCCTGGAGAAGGACCGAAATCTGCGTTGCCAGTCGGCGACGGAGCTGAAAACGGATTTAATCCGGCTTAAGCGAGATCTGGAATCGGGCAAAAAAGCTGCCGCGGCGGCGACGTCGACGGATTCCAAAGCCGGGGTTGCAAAAGCCGGACCGAAATCGCTGGCGGTTCTGTATTTCGAGAATTTGAGCGGTGTGAAAGAAGACGAATACCTGCGCGACGGAATCACCGAAGACATCATCACGGAACTTTCGAAAATTCGCGGCCTGAATACGTATTCGCGGCCGACAGTGCTGGCGTTCCGGGACAAATCGGTGACGCCGGTACAAATCGGGCAACAACTGAAGGCGGCCTATGTTTTGACGGGAAGCTTGCGGCGAGCAGGGAACCGTCTGCGCATCACCACGCAACTGGTGGATACGCAAACGGATTTCCCGCTATGGAGCGAGCGCTACGACCGGGAAATGAAGGATGTTTTCGAAGTGCAGGACGAAATTGCGCGGAAAATTGCCGAAGCGTTGCGCGTGACGTTATCGCCGCAGGAATTGGAAGCGCTGGCGGTGAAGCCGACGGACAATTTGCAGGCATACGATCTGTATCTGCGCGGAAAGCGCTACGCGCGGCGGCAGACGCGGCAAGATCTGGAATTTGCGCTGCAGATGTTTGAGAGCGCGGTGGCGATGGATCCGAGTTTCGCGCTGGCATACGCGTCCTGCGCGAATGCCTGCGCGATGTTTTATTGCAATTATAGTCGTGACGAGATCTGGGTAGAGCGGGCGAGAACGGCTTCCGGCCACGCTGTGAACCTGAGATGGGATTTGCCGGACGTGCAGGTCAGCCAGGCTTGGGTGCTCTACGCAACCGACTTGCACGACGAAGCCGTGCGCATGGTGCGGAAGGCCATTGAACGGAAACGAGACTGCGAAGGCGCGTTTTACCTGCTGTGCCGGGCGTTGTTTTCGGCGGGCAGATTTCAGGAAGTTGTGGACATCATGGAAACGGCGCTGGAGGCGAGCGGCGAAGACTACAATGTGTACGTGCCGATTGCGAATTCACTGGGCGCGCTGGGAAAGCGCGACGCATACCTGAATCTATTGCAGCGCCGGATGAGCGCGCTGGAAAATCATTTAAAACATGTACCGGAGGATGCGCGCGCACGGATTCTGCTGGGAAGCGATTACGCCGAAATCGGCCGTGTGGACGATGCGCTGAAAGAGCTGAATCTGGCGATGACGCTGCGCGCGAATGAGGCGTCCATCCTCTACAACGCTTCGTGTCTCTATGCCATGCTCAAACGAAAGCCAGAAGCGATTGATGCTCTGAAAAAAGCCTGGGAGCAGGGGTTCCGCGACGTGAGCCATGCGCGGCGCGATCCGGACCTGGCATTCCTGCATGGTGACCCGCAATTTGAAATGATGTACCCGGAAAAAGATATGGCCGGTTCAAACCTGCAGAACCCGTAACGATGCTGGAGCCGGTCTTTCAGGTGGCGCGCAAAGTCCTCTCGCAATATCTGCCACGAACAAGAGTGGTGGCAGCCCCTTCGCTACAAAAATCATCAGAGCAGAAAATTTATTTGAAGCTGGAAAGCGAGCTGCCTACAGGCTCGTTCAAGGTGCGCGGAGCGATTTACGCCTTGAGCGTGCACCGGCAACCCCCGGGTACGCGTGAAGTAGTTGCGTCCAGCACCGGCAACCACGGAGCCGCCGTCGCGTATGCGGCGCAATTATTAGGATGGAAGGCGCGCATTTTTCTGCCGGAAAAAAATAATTCGGTGAAGCGGAATAACATTGCGCGGCTTGGAGCGATTATCGAGGAGCGAGGTGCGATCGATCTGGCTGGTGCGTTTGAAGCGGCCACAGATTACTCCCGGCGAACGGGAGCTTTCTTTCTGAACGATGCGACAGACCCGGATTTGCCTACAGGACCTGGAACGATCGCGTGTGAAATCTTTGAGCAGCTTCCCGAGGCGGATACGATTTATGTGCCGATGGGAGACACGGCACTGATTCGCGGCCTCGCGTCTGCGTCGAAGCAGATTTCTCGTAACGTGAAAATTATCGGTGTGCAGAGCGAACGCGCGCCGTCCTATTTTCTTTCGTGGAGAGCCGGACGAGCGGTCGAGACGGAAACATGCGACACGATTGCGGACGGGTTGGCTACGCGAACACCGGTAGCGGCGAATGTCGAAGCGATTCGCGGCCTTGTGGATGATGTGATGTTGGTGAGTGAAGAAGAAATGTTGCAGGCGATTGGACGGCTTCTGATTGACGAACACATTGTTGCGGAGCCCGCGGGAGCTGCTGCGACAGCGGCATTCTTGAAAAGTACGGATGTTGAGTCCAGCAGAACCGCGTTGCTGGTTACCGGAGCCAATATTTCGCGAGATGTATTGAGCGCTGCTGTGAATGGAGGTTTTACTGGAGAGAAGTGACGGTCCGCTGTTGGAAGGTAACAAATTACATCATGACATATGTAACGGCTCAGCCTCAATAACTGGGCGCAGCATGCTGCGCCCCTGCAGAGGAACTTCGATTTAGCGTTTCTAGTGCGTTGTAAGGTTGAGGTTCCGCTACCATCCCAGGCGCTTCACGGATTACCAAAGTATTTTGAGAGCAGACTGAATCTGGCGGGACGGCGTCTGCGTAGAAGTGATCAATCCCGCGTTGCCGATCGGGCTTCCCGCCGAATCGAAAATATTCCCCTTTTGTCCGGGACGAACTCGGCGTTATCCCTGTACGCGCCTGATGATTCGAAATCCACTGGTGCGAACCGCCACACGCCCGCTTCGGAAAGCGACGCTACAAAAGCGCTACGATCGGATCGTGACTGCTTGACATTGCGGCACGGGGGTTAGCCGCGTTCGGCGTGTCGATAGATCTGGAGCACAGACTCAGGAATCCGGTAGATGCGACGATGAATTAGACTATGAATTACAGGTTCAGGAGAAGCTTCCTAAAATCTTCCTGTACTCCACATTTTCCAGGCCCAGAATTCTGTCGCGGAGCATTTTCTTGGCCCTGAAGATTGCGGTCTTGATTGCCGGCAGCTGTTTGCCGAGAGCAACGGCAATTTCGGCGTAGGTCATTTGGCGGTAGTAGTGCAGCACAAGCAGGATGCGATAGTCTCGCGGCAATCGACGCAATTCTTCGTGAACTTTGCTTTGCTGTTCTCGACGCAGGGCGTGAGAGAGAGGCGAACGATCCAAGCTGTCTGGAAGCGAATCGAACTCCACTTCGTCAACGCGATGACGGCGCTCCGCCTTTACCTGCCGTAGCTTGTCTATGCAATGCCGGCCCGTGACTTTCGACAACCAAGAGCGCGATCTTATCGGACGCTCCTCAGTTTCCAGTACGCTATGCAGCTTCAAGAAGACTTCGGCGGCGGCATCTTCGGCATCCTCGCGCTGCCAGAAGAAGTGCCGGCAGACTTTCAAGACGTAACGATAATGAGAGGTGTACAGCGAACCGAGCAACTCCGGGCAGCCCCGAAAAGCGGCACCGATAAAGGCTTCGCGAACTCCCGACTGTTCCAGCAGAACTGAATTCATAGTCGTGGCCATGACAACTCCTTTCGGAAAGAACCAGACACACCTCAAGCTTCGTCTCCAACTCCGCGTACTTATCGAGCCGGAGCGCGCGACTTACCTAGTCAACGCTAAGAAACCAATCTTGGCCCGCGCGCACCGCGAGCCGGCGCAACTGAAATCTGTCCTGGCATAGCCGTTGAGGAATCGGCAGCGCCCGAGCAGTCGTGTGGTGTCATCGTCTCCTCACGGCGAACGATCAAGAGGGTCAAATCGTCACCGAGCGGGTTACCATCAGCAAAATCAAGCACCGCGCCCAGAGTAGAAAAAAGTGTCTGACTGGCGCTTCTTGCCGCGGCAGTTCGTGCGGCTGCCAAGAGCCGCGTTAAGTCAAATTCTTCATCTCGCGAGTTTTGACACTCCGTTACTCCATCGGAGCAGGCAATGAGAGTGCGGCCGTGATCCAAGGTGACCGTTCCGGTATGGAAGACGCCTTTGGACATGGCACCGAGCATAGGACCGCCCGTATCCAGACGGGCGACGGGATTGTCGCAACCAAAAATCAAGGGTGAGGGCAATCCCGCATTGCAATAGGCAATCTCGCCGTCCTGCAGGTCGATTCGCGCGAAGAAGAGCGCGACCAACGGAGGCTCGCCATAGCCAGAACAGAGCTCGCGATTGACTTGCGCGATCGCGTCCGCCGGATCTGAATGTGCGCGAGCGCAGCGGTGAATCAGCGAAACAAGGTAAGGCAGCCAGATTCCTGCGGATAGGCCCTTGCCAGCGATATCGCCGACCACTATACCGAGCGCAGAGTCGAGCTCCATCACCTTGAAAAAATCGCCGGAAAG
>Ga0070709_10001567_pt1 | contig 12343 bp, 11 predicted proteins | sample LARL51metaG_FD_65449 | JGI IMG/M metagenome (GOLD analysis project Ga0070709, IMG submission 65449) | Corn, switchgrass and miscanthus rhizosphere microbial communities from Kellogg Biological Station, Michigan, USA - LAR L5-1 metaG | ecosystem: Host-associated > Plants > Roots > Rhizosphere ...
AGCCACTTTAGTAATTCACCCCCAATCCGGTTAGGATTGGTTTTGTTTCGGAAACCTGGTCTTTGCCGGTTTCTACCACTCTCATTATCACACGCCAAATCGCCCGAGCCTAATACCCGGGCACGCTGCTGCTGTTTGGTTTTTAGCCGAATACACCTTAGTCGAGGAATTCTATGGCCACTCTTCTAATCAATTCGCGAATGGGTGTCAAGTGATCTTTGCAGTGGCTCCGTAGAGAGCGCCTAGAACTCATAGCGCTAACGACTCTTCTGTAACCGCTCACCATTGGGGTTACCTCTCGAAACGGCGTTCCGGCCAACTGACGTTTCTGACGCGGGCTGCGCCGTGGAGGCCCAAATGGATCGTGCCGTAGCGTAAGCCTTGAATCAGGGCCAAGTACTGCTAGAATGGCGCGGCCAGTGGGAATGCGCCCGCGGGGGACCAGACCATGCAAGATATGCGCGATGCGATTGTGGTGCTGTTGGCTGGTGGCCAGGGAGAACGTCTGTGGCCGCTGACGCGTGATCGAGCCAAGCCCGCAGTTCCTTTCGGCGCGCTCTACCGCATTATCGACATCACGCTATCTAATTGTGTGAATTCCGGGCTTCGCCGGGTCTTCGTTCTTACGCAATATAAAGCACTCAGCTTGAGCCGCCACGTGCGCGCCGGTTGGTCCGGGCTGGCCGGGCTCGGCGAGTACATCGAAATCCTTCCCCCGCAGATGCGCGTTTCCAAAGAGTGGTACCAGGGAACAGCCGATGCCGTTTATCAAAATATTTATTCCATCGGCAGCGAACGCTCCAAATTCGTTTTTATTCTTTCTGGCGATCACATTTACAAAATGAATTACGCCAAGATGCTGCAGCAGCACATCGATTCCGGCGCGGATGTAACCGTCGGTACCATCGAGATTCCGACGCAGGAAGCTTCGCGGCAATTTGGCGTAATTGAGGTCGATAAAGACTGGCGTATCGTCGGCTTCGAAGAAAAACCGGAGCATCCCAAAGAATCGCCGCATCATCCGGGGCAGTGCAATGCGTCGATGGGTATTTACATTTTCAATACCCAACTGCTGATTCCGATTTTGTTGGCGGACGCCGAAGATCCCAAATCCCATCATGATTTCGGCAAAGATATTCTGCCGCGCATTATCACCAGGCACCGCGTTTTCGCCTACAACTTCGTGGACGAGAACAGCAAAACTTCGTTGTACTGGCGCGATGTCGGGACCGTTGACGCCTACTACGAAGCAAACATGGACCTGGTGAACGTGTCGCCGGTGTTTAACTTGTATGACATGGCGTGGCCGCTGCGCACCTGGCAGCACCAGTATCCGCCGGCAAAATTTGTGTTCGCCGATCCGGAACGCATGGGCGTGGCGGTGGATTCGATTGTGGGTGGCGGATCGATCGTTTCCGGCGGACGCGTTTCAAAATGCGTGGTGGGTTACAACGTTCGCGTGAACAGCTATTGCGATGTCGGCGAAAGTATTTTGTATAACCACGTGAATATCGGGCGCCACTCCAAGATTCGCCGCGCCATCATCGACCGCCATGTAAGTCTTCCCGAGCACACCGAAATCGGCTACGACCTGGAAGCCGACAAGCGCCGTTTCCACGTGACCGATTCCGGAATCGTCATCGTCGTTCGTCAGGAATCCCTGATCGAAGAGCCGGAAACGGCGTAAGTTTCGTTGACCTTCAGTACGCGGTACCCCTGATTTTTCGTTAATTACTGTCCCTTCCGCGGCGATTCTGCATCCAAACAAAGCAGCAGCGTTGCTGGTATTCTTTTCGGAGGAGTTTGTTTTTGAGACCTACGATACCCAGGCGGGAAAGCGGCAGGGACAAGCCTTGAATTTCGATACCAGACCGGGATGCAAAAAATCTCTAACGGAAAACTTGCCGTGCTTGGCCATTGGGCGTGCCAGTGTCATTGCGCTAACTTTTGTGCTTCTGTTGAGCGTTTTCCCGACCTCGGCACGGCAGTCTCAAGATCTTGCGGGTGTACAGGCCACGCAATCAGAGGATCAGCAAGCCGGCGCGGTAACAAACGGGCAACAACCTGATCAGAAGTTAACGTCGCGCATCAGCGGCCGGATCGTTGATCCATCGGGAGTCGGTGTTGCGGGAGCCAGGGTGCAGCTTACCGCCGCAAGTCCGTTGTCGAATCAACAGGTATTGACCAGCGATGATGGACAATTCGCTTTTGTGAGTGTCGCGCCTGGAGCTTTTCACCTGGCGATCACGGCGGCTGGATTCGCTTCACAACAATTTTCCGGGAATCTAGTTTCCGGTGACAGCTACGCGGTTCCGCAAATCGTGCTGTCGATTGCATCCGTGGTCACTGAAGTTCGCGTGGTGCCGCCTTCGCTGACCGAAGAGGCCGAAGCGGAGGTTAAAGAGGAGTTGAAGCAGCGCCCGCTTGGTTTCATACCCAATTTTTATGTCAGCTACGTTGCCGATGCGGCTCCCCTTTCGCCGCGGCAAAAATTCAAGCTCGCGTGGAAACAGATGGTGGATCCCGTGACCTTCGGCTTGACCGGCGCCATCGCCGGGATACAGCAGGCGCAAAATGATTTCAGCGGATTTGGACAAGGTGCGCAGGGCTATGCCAAGCGTTATGGCGCGGCGTATGCAGGAGAAGTGACCGGCACGTTAATTGGAAGCGCGATTTTGCCCTCGGTTTTCAAGCAAGACCCGCGCTATTTCTACAAAGGAACGGGCAGCAAGCGTTCGAGAGTGCTATATGCCGTCGCCGCTTCGGTGATATGCAAAGGCGACAACGGACACTGGCAGGCGAATTATTCAGGCATTCTGGGAGGACTTGCCGCTGGCGGCATTTCGAATCTGTATTATCCGGCGAAAGATCGCCACGATGCGTCATTAACCTTCGAAAATACCCTGATCGGCATTGGAGCGACCGCCGCTGCAAACGTTTTGCAGGAATTTGTGATCCGCAAATTAACGCCAAATCTTCCCAATCACGATCCCAGCAACGCATCCAAACCGCTAAACCAAATCGGCAAAATGTTCACGTCGCTGATCCACGAAGGCGAGTAACAACCAAGCATGGCCATCCATATCTCCAAAGAGACGCTCACAGCTTCCGGTCGTCTTCATTTTTCCGGACCTCCAAAGAGAAACGCGACTGTGAACCGCTTCGGCGCTTAGTGACCGGCGACCGCTCTCTTGTACAATACGTGATTCACATTGCGTCTAGGAGACGAACCGAGATGTCCACAAAGATTGTAAAAGTGCACGCCAGGCAGGTAATCGATTCGCGCGGGAATCCGACCGTAGAGGCGGACGTTATTCTGGAAGGCGATGTGCTTGGTCGCGCGGCCGTTCCCAGCGGCGCATCGACCGGGGAACATGAAGCGCTGGAATTGCGCGACGGAGACAAAAGCAAATACCTCGGCAAAGGTGTGCTGAAAGCGGTCGCCAACGTGAACGGCGAGATCGCCAAGGCTGTGGCCGGATTCGACGCTGCCGACCAGCGCGGCCTCGATCACAAAATGATCATGTTGGACAACACGCCGACGAAATCGCGGCTTGGCGCCAATGCGATTCTCGCGGTGTCCATGGCTGCCGCGCGCGCGGCCGCGGCCGCAACCAGGCAGCCGCTCTACAAATATCTGGCGAAATATTCAAGCGACCGCAGCGCAAATCTGCTCCCGGTACCGATGATGAATATTCTGAACGGCGGCGCGCATGCCGATAATTCCGTGGACTTTCAGGAATTCATGGTGATGCCGGTCGGTGCACCCAATTTCTCTGAAGCGCTGCGCTGGGGCGTCGAAGTTTTCCATGCGCTGAAATCCGCCTTGAAGAAACATGGCTACTCTACGGCCGTGGGCGATGAAGGCGGATTCGCTCCGAACTGCAAATCGAACGAAGAAGCAATTCAGATCGTCCTGGAAGCGATTTCCGCGGCAGGCTACAAACCAGGCGAACAGGTGAGCATCGCGCTCGATCCGGCATCCAGCGAATTTTTTGACAAGGCCAGTGGCAAGTACGTTTTCAAAAAGTCTGACAAGAGCGCGCATTCCTCCAACGAAATGGCGGCTTACTGGACCAGTTGGACGGAAAAATATCCCATCGTGTCGATCGAAGATGGCATGGCGGAAGACGATTGGGCAGGATGGAAAACTTTGACGCAGTCGGTGGGCGCAAAAACTTCCCAGAAAAAGATTCAACTGGTAGGCGACGATTTATTCGTCACCAATACCGAGCGCTTGTCGCGCGGGATCAACGACGGAATCGCGAATGCGATTCTGATCAAACTGAATCAAATCGGCAGCGTGACGGAAACCATCGATGCCATCGAACTGGCGCGTAAGGCCGGTTACAACTCCATTATTTCGCACCGTTCCGGAGAAACAGAAGACACCTTTATCGCGGATCTGGCCGTCGCCACGGCCGCGGGGCAAATCAAGACCGGTTCTGCTTCACGTACCGATCGCATCGCGAAATACAATCAACTTTTGCGCATCGAAGAACAGCTTGGCTCTGCCGCGCGCTTTCCTGACAAGAGTATTTTTTCTTGAGATCGTTTGTCTGACTGCAATTAGTGCCGTAACAATTGAAACTTGAGGCCGGACTTCATGCAAAACGCGACTTCCATATCACCGGATTATCGTGTGCGTCTGGCGAATGCCGATGACGCGGACGCACTCGTTTGTCTGATCAACGCAGCTTTCATCGTCGAAAAACCGATCATTGACGGGGATCGAATCAATGCCGAAAAATTGGCCGAGCTGTTCAGCGCCGGAAAATTCCTGCTTCTCGAAGCGGATTCTAGTCTCGTCTCTTGCGTATACATCGAGATTAAGGAATCGCGCCGCGGCTATCTTGGCTTGCTCGCGGTCGATCCCAGCCGTCAGAAAAGCGGGCTCGGTCGCAAGATGATCGAGGCGGCTGAAAAATTTCTGAAAGATGCTGGCTGCGAATTTGCCTATCTCCGGGTGGTAAACGCGCGCGCTGAGCTCCAGCCAATTTATGAGCGCCTCGGTTATTCGGTCTCCGGTATCGCGCCAATTCCTGACACTATTCCACTGAAGATACCGAGCTACTTCACCGTGATGTCGAAAGACCTTAGGTAATGTTTCGTCTCGCGTCCGCATTTACTACGTACTCGACGTAAACTTCTCTCGAACTATCTGCGAGGTTCCATGAAAATTCTGTTTTGCATCGCGGCAATCTTGCTTACGACATTCTCCGCTTACGCGCAAAACGCGACTGCTCCGGCTTCATCTTCTCCAAGTCCCAGCGCAAACGCGGTGATCGAACAAATCAGATCGCACGTCGGCGTGCCGTGGACAGAGCCGACGGTGGACACATTCAAAGCCGGCGATCCGCAGACGCCGGTCACCGGAATTGCGGTGACTATGATGGCCACGCTCGACGTGTTGCAGCGCGCCGCTGCAAATGGACAGAACTTGATCATCACGCATGAGCCCACGTTCTACGATCATCAGGACAATCCCGCGCAGTTGCCGCAAGGAGAACAAGACCCGGTGCTGAAACAAAAGCGCGAATTCATCGCGCAACATCACCTGGTGGTGTGGCGATTCCACGACTACTGGCACCGCCGCAAACCGGACGGGATTGAGGCGGGTAACGTTCGCGCGCTCGGATGGGAAAAATTCCAAGATCCGGCGAATCAATATCTGTTCACGATTCCGGAAACGACGGTAGCGAAGCTTGCGGAAGACTTGCGCGTCAAATTGCACGCTGCCGTCCCACGCATCGCCGGCGATCGCGAAATGAAGGTGATTCGCGTGGCGTTCAGTCCCGGCTCGGCGGGATTTCATCGCGAAGCGGGCGCGCTGGAAATGCCGGATGTACAAGTCTTGATCGCGGGCGAAACCCATGAATGGGAGACCGTCGAATACGTTGCCGACGCGTACACCGAAAGCCGTGCAAAAGCGCTGATCCTGCTGGGACACATCGCTTCTGAGCAAGCGGGCATGGAAGAATGCGCGCGCTGGTTACGCACCTTTATTACTGATGTTCGGATCGAATTCGTGGCGACTGCGGATATGTGGGCCGTGCCCGCGAACACCGCATCAAAGCGTTGAACTCCTCACAACTCTTTTCCATCGCATTGCGTCGAGTGGCGTTAGAATGGGCTGGGTCCCAGTCATGTTCATGCGGCGTGCTTTCTTTGTGCTTTTCTTGTCGGCCTTCACTCTTCTTGCTGCGGGCCTTCCGTGGGATAAAGCTCCGGAGCAGTGGACGATGGCTGATGTTTTTCGCATTTTGCAGAATTCTCCGTGGAGCCCTTCGAAGTTTTCGCTCGAATCCAATTTCACGCAGCGCAGCACCAATTCGCAATCCGGCATTGTTGACGATTCACGAGTCAACGGTCGAAACACGGCAGTCGTGCCCGGCGTGATGTTTACGCGCGCTCAAACAATGCCCCCAGTCACGGTTCTCTGGTGGTCGGCGAAGACTATCCGCTTAGCCGAAGCAAAACGTTTGCTGGCGCGGTCAGGCGCCATGAATGCAACTGTGAAGGATGCCGCTGCGAAAGTAGAGGTGAATCTGCTGCCCGACTACATCTTGACCGTCGAAGGTGACGAACCGTTGCGGATTTTGCGCGACGCGCGCGAAGACTTGCACGATACGGTTTTCCTGGAACTGGAGAACGGCGGTGTGCTCGACTTGATGGCCGTGAAATACGTTGAAGAAGGCGACACCGACGTCATTCGTACCGAGATGCACTTTGCGCGTTTATTGAATGGCGAACCGGCCATCGATCCGGAATCGCAAAAGGTGATCTTCCACTGCCGGGCAAACGCCAAGAAGCAGATGCAAAATCGCCAAAACGCGTTGTCGTTTCGCGTCGAATTTTGTCCCCGCCTGATGAAAGAGCGAGGCCAGCCGGATTTGTAACCTCTCAAACTCTTCGCGCGATTTGTGATTGTGTCCGCGGCCCGGTATGTTGAAAGATGTGGCGCAAGGACATGCCAAAATTCAAAAAACATATTTTTATTTGTATGAATCAGCGGGAACCTGGCCATCCGCGAGGGTGTTGTGACCCGACTGGACAAGGAGAACTGCAACGGTTATTCAAGACTAAACTCGCGCAGCGCGGCATCGCACTGGTGCGCGCGAACAAGTCCGGTTGTCTGGATCAATGCGAACTCGGCCCTACAGTGGCGGTTTATCCGGAAGGGGTTTTCTACGGCGGAGTGCACCCTGAGGACGTGGACGAGATCATTGAATCGCACATCTTAAATGACCGGCCCGTCGAACGCCTCCGCATTCCCGACGAAATTCTCAATACCACACACAAAAAGCCCGACCAAGATTCCTGACTCCGACATTTCACGAAAAGTACGATTGGCCTTTTGCATTTGTAACTCTTCAGGCAGAATACCGTGTTCGTTGTCACCTCAGGGGGATTGTGATGAGAACTCGCGCGCTCGTCGTGGCTTTGGTTTCTGTTTTGCTGCTGTTTGTTCCGGTTCGCCAGACCACAACCGCGGATGAGCCGGTGCTATCCGGATTCGCCGCGGAATCCTCGCGCGCGGAACGTCAGTGGGAAGAAAAATTCAAGGCCATTCCCAGTCCGCAGCTGATGCGCGAATACATGCAGCGGCTTTCCGCGCGTCCGCACAATGTGGGGACGCCGTACGACAAGGACAATGCGGAGTGGCTCGCGGCAAAATTCAAGGAATTCGGGCTCGACACGCACATCGAAACATTTGAGGTGCTGTATCCCACGCCAAAGGAGCGCGCCGTTGAACTGGTCGAGGGCGGGTCGAAGTTTATCGCGAAGCTGCAAGAGCCCGCGCTCGCACAGGACGCAACCTCAAATCAGCAGAGCGAACAGCTGCCGACGTACAATGCGTATTCGATTGATGGCGATGTGACTGCACCGCTGGTCTTTGTGAATTACGGCATTCCCGAAGATTACGAGCAACTGGATCGTCTCGGTGTCTCCGTAAAGGGCGCCATCGTGATTGCGAAGTACGGACATTCCTGGCGCGGCATCAAGCCCAAGGTCGCAGCGGAACATGGCGCGGTCGGTTGCCTGATTTATTCCGATCCCAATGAAGACGGCTTCAAGCAGGGCGAAACTTTTCCCACGGGAGCGTGGCGTCCGCGTGACGGCGTGCAGCGCGGCAGCGTGGCCGATGATCCGATTTATCCGGGCGATCCGTTGACTCCGGGAGTTGGAGCGACGAAAAACGCCAAGCGACTGGATTTGAAAGACGTGAAAGTCATCACGAAAATCCCGGTGCTGCCGATTTCCTATGGAGATGCCGAACCGCTACTCGCGGCCATTAGCGGAGCTGTGGCGCCTCACGCATGGCGCGGCGGATTGGGCATGACCTATCACGTCGGTCCCGGTCCCGCGAAAGTTCATCTAAAAGTCAAATCGGAATGGAGTGGTTTGAAGACCATCTATGACGTGATCGGAAAGATTCCAGGCACAACGAATGCGGATCAGTGGATTATTCGCGGCAATCATCACGATGCGTGGGTGAACGGAGCGGAAGATCCGATCTCCGGATTGATTGCGCTGATGGAAGAAGCACGCGCGATGGGCCAGCTCGTCAAGTCTGGCTGGAAACCGAAGCGCACGATTATTTTTTGCGCATGGGACGCGGAAGAGCCCGGGCTGATTGGCTCGACAGAATTCGCCGAAGAGCACGCCGACGAGCTGAAAGCCCACGCGGTGGTATACATCAATTCCGACACTAACGGACGCGGATATTTCCGCGCAGAGGGCTCGCACACTCTGGAGAAATTCATCAATGACGTGGCGCGCGACGTTCAGGATCCGGAAACCAAACTGTCGGTCTGGAAGCGCGCACAGCTGCGGCAAATCGGCAGGCCGGACGATACTTCGGTGCGGCAGGAAGCGCGTTCGCGTTCGGAGCTGAGAATCGGAGCTCTCGGATCGGGATCAGACTACGGCGCATTCCTGCAGCATGACGGCATCGCCGCACTGAATCTTGGATTCGGTGGCGAAGACGGCGGCGGCATTTATCATTCGATTTACGACGACTTTTATTGGTACACACATTTTAGCGACACGGATTTTGTTTATGGCCGTGCGCTGGCGCAAACTGCCGGAACCGCCGCTATGCGGCTGGCGGATGCGGACTTGTTGCCGTTCGAGTACGCCAATTTTTCCGAAACGATGCAAGCTTACGTGAAGGAACTCAAAACTTTGGCGCAAAAATCGCGCGACGATATCATCGAACGCAATCGCGAACTGGAAGAGGGCGTGTTCGCCGCGATCACCGATCCGCGCGTGAAAATGGTTCCTCCTGCAATGGAGTCCATACCCCCTTACCTCAATTTTGCGCCGTTAGACAACGCCACCGACGCCCTGGCACGCGCTGGCGCGGAATATCGCAAAGCGCTGGAGAAAGCGACAGCCAACGGCGGAACCGCTCTGGCAAAGGCTTCGCTGGCAGAAGTAAATCAGGCTCTGATGGAAAGCGAGCACAAGCTGACGCTGGAACAAGGATTGCCCGGCCGGCCGTGGTTTAAGCATTTTGTCGATGCTCCGGGGCAATACACCGGCTACGAAGCGAAAACCTTGCCAGTGGTGCGCGAAGCCATCGAACAAAAGCAATGGCAAGAAGCCGACGAAGGAATCGTCACCACAGCGCAAGTGTTGCAGAACGAGGCGGCGCACATTCTTTCCGTCGCGCAAAAACTGGACGCAGCGCTGCGCTGAATCTTTTGCCAATACGCTGAGCAAAGAGGCCCGATATTCCGCTCTACAATCTTGCCATCGTTGGATTTGGAAACGTGGGGCGTGCCTTTCTTCGGCTCCTGATTTCGAAGGAGACGGAAATGCGCCGCCGCTACGACGTGCGCTGGCGTCTCACGGGAGTCGCAACTCGGCGAACCGGCTGGCTTGTGGAGCCGGATGGATGCAACCCAATTGCGCTGCTGAACGGACACTGGCCTTCGCCGCGTACCACTGGCGCGCATCCTCAGAGCGTATCAGAGTGGCTGGAGCAGTCTCGCGCCGACGTTTTTTTCGAGACCAGTTCGCTTAACCTGGAAAACGGACAGCCCGCGATTGATCACATCGCAGCCGCATTGAATCATGGCGCACACGCAATCTCCGCAAACAAAGGACCCGTAGTCTATGCTTACGAAGTGTTAAGCACGCTGGCACGCGAACGCGGCAAGAAATTCCTGTGCGAATCGACGGTAATGGATGGTGTCCCCATTTTTTCCATGTTTCCGGCGGGGCTGCCTGCCACGGAATTGCGCGGATTTTCCGGCGTGCTGAATTCCACCACCAACATGGTGTTGAGTGAAGTAGAGAAGGGATTATCGTTCGATGAAGCGATCCGCCGCGCGCAAGCGCTGGGAATTGCGGAGACCGATCCATCGCACGACCTGGAAGGATGGGATAGCGCCGTAAAAGTTGTCGCTCTGACGATCGTGCTGATGGGAATTCCGGCGAAGCTCGAACAGGTACAGCGTACCGGCATTCGCGAACTGAGTGAAGAAAAGATTCGCAGCGTACGCGGTGCCGGCATGCGCTACAAATTGGTGTGTCGCGCGGAGCGCCGAGGCGCCGGCGTCGATTGTCTTGTCCGTCCGGAGCTTCTGCTCGCCGGCGACCCGTTGGCGAATCTTGAAGGCACCAGTTCCGCGATTCACTTCGATCTGGATGTGTTCGGCCTATCCATGGTGGAACACAATCCGGGAATCGAAGCTACGGCATACGGATTGCTCGCGGATTTCTTGCGAGCGGTCCGGCCGGCAGTTTAGGGTGGGTTTTTTGCCAACCGCAAGACTGCGCTGGCTGGAGCGCGTTCCTCACAAGAAAGTTTTGACGCACGCGGCGGTCAACCTCAAAAACCGCGAAAATTCTTCGCATAGGCTGGAGTTGTAAGCGTAGCGTCGCATCTTTCGTCTCGCACCGGAGGATCGGCCACCATGCGCAGCGGAATAATTCCTGCCCACACCGCCAGCGCATAGTCTTCGGCATCGTCTTCGACACCTCCCACGCGCACCTTTGCGGATACTTCCGTAAGCGGCAAACGCAAAATGCTGGTCGCTTTCAGCTCTCTCTCGTTTGGCTGGCGGGCATCGTTCCATCGTCCGGACAGAATCTTTTCCGTGAACGCACGCAGTGCTTCGAGCTTTTCCTCGGGCTCATCCACGAGGGACGCATTCCCCAGCGCCACAACCGACCGGTAATTCATGGAGTGATTGAACACCGACCGCGCAAGAACGAGTCCGTCGGCGATAGTAACCGTTAAACAGATCTGCAGTCCCGCGCTCGCGCCACGAAGCATGCGGCTGGCAGCCGAGCCATGAAAGTAAATTGCGTCCCCAACCCGCGCATACATTGTGGGTATCACAAATGTTTGCTCGTCCGCGCTGAAGCCGACGTGACAGACGAATCCTTCATCGAGAATTCTGTAAATTGCCTCGCGGTCGTATACGGCACGCTGTGGCTCGCGCACCACGCGCGTCCGGTCAGATGTAGCTGAGTTTTCTGGCATACCGTTTCCTGGCATGGCGTCCTGGGATGAATCGCGGCGCGGAGCGAATCGCAACTACGCTCATTTCATTTTTAGCCGGCGCCGGCGCAGCATGTGTGAACCGACGCTTGAATGCTAGCACGCGCCAGTGTTTTCCCGTTCGCGCGACTGTGAGAAACTAACCACGGGCAATTTATGCAGGACGCAAAGGAAACACGCGCTCAAACAGACAAGCACGCAGAGGAAAAATAATGAGCACACCGGCCGTTCACGAAGTCAGCTCCAAATCGTTCAATGTCGGCTGGGTCCGCGAACAATTCCCATCACTGCAGTTGCAGGTCAATGGCCAGCAGGCCGCATTTCTGGATGGTCCGGCGGGAACTCAGGTGCCGCGGCAGGTGATGGACGCCGTGCAGAAATACTTTCTCGAAGCCAACGCGAACACCTACGGCGCTTTTCTCACAAGCCGCCGCACGAACGAAATTATTTCCGAAGCACGCGCCGCAATGTCCGATTTGTTCAACTGCTCGCCCGATGAAGTCGTCTTCGGCCAGAACATGACCACGATCACGCTCGGGATTGCGCGTGCTATCGGCCGCGAACTGAAACCCGGCGACGAAATTCTGCTCACGATACTCGATCACGACGCAAACTTTTCGCCCTGGAAGGCACTGGAAGAAAAGGGTGTCGTGATTCGCACCGTGGACATTCGCGAATCGGATTGCACGCTCGATCTTGAAGATCTGAGGAGTAAGCTGAACGAAAAAACGAAACTTGTGGCCGTGGGCTATGCTTCCAATGCTGTCGGAACAATAAATCCCGTCGCGGAGATCACGAAGCTGGCACACGCCATGGGAGCAATGG
>Ga0070709_10001570_pt1 | contig 12329 bp, 8 predicted proteins | sample LARL51metaG_FD_65449 | JGI IMG/M metagenome (GOLD analysis project Ga0070709, IMG submission 65449) | Corn, switchgrass and miscanthus rhizosphere microbial communities from Kellogg Biological Station, Michigan, USA - LAR L5-1 metaG | ecosystem: Host-associated > Plants > Roots > Rhizosphere ...
GTTTTGTCAGCGCTGCGCGCTTGCCCGCATGCGATCGACGCGGCGAAGCGTCGAACCCTCCAGATCGAGTTTGCTCGGCGCACCATCCCGTCCGATGGTGAACGTCACGAACGACGTGCCCTCCCAGACGTTGTCCCAGTGCAGGCGGAAGGTGTCGTACTCCCAGTGCTCGAGCGTACCGGCGTGTTCGGAGCTCGCGCGGAGCCGCAGCTTGCCCTTCTCGAGCGAGACAACGACATCACCGACGAGCGAGTCGCTGTACGTACCGGCATAATGCTCGAGGGCAAGCGATGGGCGCGTGTCCGGGATACGTCGTTCGGCAGCGCGGCGGTCCGCGGAGTCCGCGGCCATACGCAAACCACGATAGAGCTTGAGGAAATCACCGCTCCAGTCGCGGGGTGGGTTCCCGAGGTACGCATCGAATACGCGATACATCAATGCGTGACGCACTTCGGCATGGTCGAGATTCGCGAGCACGTACACACCCAGGCGGTCATCGGGAATCAGTCCAATGATTGCGACCATGCCATCGATGCTGCCGGTATGGAAGTCGACCATCTTCCCGGCGTAGTCTTCCTGAAACCAGCCGAAGGCATACGTCGTCCAGTGTGGCTTCGTTAGGCGTGCCGTTGGGTAGAATTCGGCCGGTGTCACCATCGTCTCCGGCTTCAGCCACTCGGCGTACGTCTCCGGCTTGAGAAGCCGTCTGCCGTTCACGCGGCCGCTGTCGAGTACGAAGCGCATCCACCGCGCCATGTCGGCGACGCTCGCCCACACCGCGCCGGCCGACGCAACCGCATCGACGCTCGCGTTGCTCACCACACGTACCGTGTCGCCGATGAGGTAGTGCGGCGCCGCGACGTTCGACCGGCGCCGCGCCGAGTCGAGCAGCGGCACGGCGTTAGGCATGCCAATCGGGCCGAAGATCCGTGTTCGTACGAATTGCTCCCACGGTATGCCGCTCGCCGCCGCGACGACCCTCCCAGCCACGGCGTACATGATGTTCTGATAGATGAAGCTCGACCGGAACGAATACGCCGGATCGGCGAAGCGAACGCGACGAATTACCTCGTCTGGCGAATTGTCGCTGCGATACCAGAGTACGTCGGCATTGGGGAGGCCGGCGCGATGGGTGAGCAGATCGCGAACGGTGAGCTCGCGAGTGACATACGGATCGGCAAGTTGAAAAGTAGGAAGGATTTTCGTGACGCGGTCATCCCAGTGCAGCTTTCCTTCGTCGACGAGCATTCCAATGGAAGCCGACGTCATCGCCTTGGTGGTCGAGCCGATGGCGAAGAGCGTTTGTGTATCGACGGGCGCTGCTTTTCCCAGCTCGCGTACCCCGTATCCCTTCGCGAAGACGATTCGGCCATCCTTGACCACGGCGATGGCGAGGCCGGGCACTCTCCAATCAGCGACGGCCTTGGCGGTGTAAGCATCGAGGTCATGAAGCGGATCGGCCGGTGGGTGAGCCTGGCCGAAAGCAGGAGCGACGGGAGACAGGCAGAACAGCAGGGAAAGGATCGAACGACGGCTGGACATTCGTTTCTCGTGAGGAGGGCCCGGGGATGTTAGCCTTGGGTCGCTCGCCGTGCGAGTCAATCTTTCCTCCGTGGTCCATTCATCGGGCGGCACTTCGACGGCTTGACACCGCACGCTGGAAGCCAGGCGAAGCATCGCGTAGACTCGGAGCGAGAACCAGAGTGGAGGTACCGTGAGCCAACGCTACGCACTGCGTTCATTCATCGCTGGCGGTGTGATCTCGCTGTTCGCGTCCGCCGCAGCGGCGCAGTTGCAGCAGAGCCAGCGTCCGAATTATCCGGAGACCAAGAAAGTCGATCAGGTGGACAATTTTTTCGGCACGAAAGTGTCGGACCCATATCGGTGGATGGAGGATCTCAATTCACCGGAGCTCGCGGAGTGGGTGAAGCAGGAAAACGCTCTGACCGAGCAATATCTCTCGCAGATCGGTATGCGCGCGCAGTTCAAGAGCCGCATCACCGAGCTGTGGAATTACCCGAAGGTATCGCTCCCTTTCCGTGAAGCAGGGCGACTGTTTTACGCCCGGAACAGCGGCCTGCAGCGACAGAGCGCCTTCTACAGCCGAAAGTCGTTAGGCGGACCGGCGACATTGGTCATCGACCCGAATACCCTCTCGGCCGACGGCTCGATCGCGCTGTCGGGCTTTTCCCCTTCGCCGGACGGGCGCTATCTCGCCTACGGAATCTCCGAGGGCGGCGCTGACTGGCGCACGCTGCTCGTTCGCGAACTGGATTCAGGGAAGCAGCTTGCGGACACGGTGCGCTGGCTCAAGGGAGGAGGCATGAGCTGGACCCGGGACGGCCGCGGCTTCTACTATGCGCGATTCCCCGAGCCGGAAGCCGGTAAGCAACTTCAGAACGCGATCCATGACGAGAAGATCTACTACCACGTTGTCGGCACGCCGCAATCCCAGGACAAGCTCATTTATGAGCGCCCGGATCATCCAGATTGGTTCGTGTACGGAAGTGTGAGTGAAGACGGCCGTTACCTGTTCATATCCGTGAATCGCGGGACGGAAGCGCAGAATCGCCTGTACGTCGCCGAGCTGGGCGACCCGAAAAATCCGAAAGTGGACGCGCCGATACGCCCGCTGTTCGACAAGGGCGATGCATCGTACAGGGCCATCGGAAACGTGGGCTCGACGATCTACCTGTTGACGGACCGCGACGCGCCGCGCAGCAGAGTCGTGGCGTTCGACATCGGCGCACCCGACGCATGGCGCACGGTGGTTCCCGAGCAGATGAATGCGATCGAGCAGATTGCGCTATACAAAGGCGGCGTCGCCGTGAACTACCTCGAGGATGTGAAAGCCCATGTGCGGCTTTATGGCCTCGATGGAAAATTCATCGACGATCTGCCTCTGCCCGGGGTCGGATCGCTGCAAGGTTTCTCGGCGCGCCCGGACACGCCGGAGATCTTCTACGCTTTCACGTCGCCGCTCTATCCGACGACGACCTTCCGCTACGATCCCGTAGCGAAGAAAACGGCACCGTTCGAGGCGCCGAAACTCAGCTTTGATGCGAGCCAGTACGAGACGCGGGCACTATTCGCAACATCAAAGGACGGAACCCGCGTCCCGGTGTTCGTGACGATGAAGAAAGGTCTCACTCTCGACGGCAACAATCCCGCGATGCTGTATGGCTACGGGGGCTTCGACATCAGCACGACGCCGACTTTTCGGCCTGACGTGCTCGCGTGGCTCGAGCAGGGCGGCATCTGGGCGACGGCGAGCATGCGCGGCGGCAGTGAATACGGCGAGGCATGGCACAAGGAGGGCATGTTCGAGCGGAAGCAGAACGTGTTCGACGATTTCATCGCCGCGGCCCAATACCTCGTCGATCAGCGGTACACATCGCCCACGAAGCTCGGGATCATGGGAGGATCCAACGGCGGTTTGCTGGTCGGTGCGGTGGAGGAGCAGCGGCCGGAGTTGTTCGCGGTCGCGCTGCCGGCGGTGGGTGTGATGGACATGCTGCGCTACCACAAGTTCACCGGCGGCGGCGCCTGGGCGACGGAATACGGATCAGCCGATGACTCGACGCAGTTCGAGTATCTGGTGAAGTATTCGCCGGTGCATAACGTGAAACCCGGGACCTGCTATCCAGCCACGTTGGTCACGACCGCCGATCACGACGACCGGGTGGTGCCGAGCCACTCGTTCAAGTTCACTGCAACCATGCAGGCGGTGCAGGCCTGTGCCCGGCCAGTGTTGATTCGCGTCGAGACACAGGGCTCGCACGGTTACCGGCCGACGGACAAGCGGATCGCCGAACTGGCGGACGAGTGGTCCTTCGCGGCTGCAGGCATGGGAATGAAGGAGAAGGCAACACCGTAGGGCCGCGGGCCGCCTGGCGCGTGAAGAGGGCAGACGACAGACGGCAGGGGCGAGAGGAGCGGGAGCAAACGCGCAAGCGTTTGCGACTTCATATAAGACTTGCTGCAAGCGCAAGCGAGCAGCTTGTCGCGAGCGCCAGCGAGCGACGGCAACAAGGAGCGGCCGCGTTAGCGGCCGCTCCTTGTTGCTCGTCGGTCGTATTGCCCGTCCTCAAGACGCCATGACTGCCGGCCAACTCGCCGCCATCGGAATCGTCCTCGTATCGGGCGCACTCACCGCGTCGTGCTCGCGCGCGAACGCGCGCACCCACGTCGGCAGCGACACGCTCTACATCGGCGTCGCCGCCGCGCGCAGCAGCCCGACGTACTTCCACGGCGTCGAGCTCGCGATCGAGCGGCTGAATGCCGAACGTCCGCGCGGCACACGGCCATTCGGTATGCGAATGCCCCCGACTGTGCAGACCAGCCAGGTCGCGATTGCCGCGCGATTTCGAGACGATCCGTCGGTGATCGGCGTCGTCGGCCACACGGGTAGCGCGCAAACGCTCGAGACGGCGCCCGTGTACGGCGACGTGGCGAACGGGGGACGAAACGCACTGGTCGCCGTGACGCCGACCGCGACCAATCCCGTCGTCACGCATGCGAGTCGCTGGGTCTTTCGCGTCTGCCCCACTGATGACGACGCCGCGCGAGCGCTCGCGCACTTCGCGATGGACTCACTGCATCTCCAGCGGGTCGCCATCGTTTATCGCAATGATCTGTTCGGCCGCGGCTTCACGCGGACCATCGCGCCCGCGCTGAGCAAGGATCACATGGATGTCACGGAGCGCGATCCATACCTCGCCGGCATCACAGAATACCAGGCATACGCAGCGCGGATTGCGCGAAGCAAAGCCGAGGCGGTGATTTTTGCCGGCGGGGGCGTCGACGCCGCCGATCTCGTTCGCGCGTTGCATAACGAGTTGGCGCATCCTATGATCCTCGGTAGCGACGACGTCGCGAGTATCCTCGATGGGGTGAAGCCACTCCCGGCCCCGCCGCCGGTGAAGCGTCACAAGGGACGTCGCGCGCCGCTCCCACCGCCACAACCAAAGGACGATCGCGACCTCTTTCGCGGTGTCCGGTTCACGGCCTTCTACGACGCCGCGCGTCCGGTGAACAGCGAAGCCAGCCAGTTCGCCTCGGAGTACAATCGCCGTTACGGCCAGCTGCCAACGCCACAGGCCGCTCTTTCATTCGACGCCGCGATGCTCATCGGCCGCGCCGCGGTTGCCAGTGGTCCCGATCGGCAGCGGGTACGCGACTGGGTCGCATCGGTTGGAACGAGCACGCCTGCGATGCATGGCGTCACCGGCGAGATTCGCTTCGACAGCCATGGCGACGCCATCGGCAAGCCGATCGTCATCGGAAGCATCGAACCATGAGTCGTCTGACCTTGCGTCCGATCAGGAGTCGGCAGGCTGGCCTCGGTCTGCAGCATATCGTGGCCGGCTTGCGACGATGGCGGCTGCGCACGATTCGCGGCCGGCTCCTCGTTGGCTTTTCGGCGACGCTGGCGGCGCTCGTCGCTTCCGGCGTGTTGAGCATACTCACAATTCAGCGTCTGTATCGCGACATGGGCAGCGCTGTCGCGTCCGGGAACAAGATCTCGACGATGCTGTTCGAAGGCTACGATGCCACCCTGCGCTACGTGTCCACGGCGCAGGCGACCCTCCTCGACGCGGGCCCCCAGCGGGTCGCGGAGGCGGAGAGTCTCAGCACGACGGCTGACTCGCTGCGCCGCGCTCTGTTGCGCTCCAACGCACTGGACATCGACGATCGGCGCGCGCTCGAGCAGCTCGGGGCAATGCAGGGCCGTATCGAAGTACGGTTCAACGTCGCCCGCGCCTATCGAGACGTCGGGAAGCCTGTCGCGGCCGCGCATCAGTCGCTGCTCGCGACGGCGATGCTCGACTCCCTGTTCTCCGAGGCCCGGCATCTCACCAAGGTGCAGGACGAGCGCGCCGCCGAGTCGTTGATCGGTGTGCACCGGGCAATGACTGTGCGCCGGTCACTGCTTGCCGTCGTACTTGCCCTTGGCTTCCTCGCCGCTGCTCTCTTTGGACTGTGGACGTGGCGCGCCATCGCGCTGCCACTCGACCGCCTGACGGCCGCCGCGGCCGCACTGGGCGAAGGGGACCTGCGCGTCACGGTCCCGCTTGCCGGCCTCGATGAGGAATATCGTGTGCTGGCGACGACCTTCACGCGGATGGCCGACCGACTGCGTCGGGTCGTTGATGACATCCAGCGCGAGGCGGCGGAGATCGCGCGCGCTGCCGAGTCGCTGAACTCCGCCGCCGAACAGGCGGCGTCGTCGACTGGGCAGATCAGCAGCGCGATGGCGGGTGTGGCGCGCGACGCCGAGACGCAGCGCCGGCACCTCATCGCGTCCGAGAACGTGCTCGGCGAAGTCGGCCAGTCCGCGCATTCGCTCAACGACGTCGCCACGCGGTCGAGAGAGCTGGGCGAATCGATTCGCTCGACGTCGCTGAAAACGCGCGCCGGCATTCTTCAGGCGCTCGAAGTGCTCGATCGCGCCAAGCTCGTCATCGACGGTTCGAAGGGCGAGGTGAACGGACTCGAGCTCGCCTTCGCCGAGGTCGTGCGCTTCACGAGCGCAATTCAAGCCGTGGCCGATCAAACGAATTTGCTGGCGCTCAACGCGGCTATCGAAGCCGCGCGTGCTGGCGAGCATGGCCGCGGTTTCGCCGTCGTTGCGGAAGAGGTTCGCAAATTGGCGGAGGAAAGCGGTCGAGCTGCTGATGAAGTGAATGGAATCGTCCTGGCGATGCGCACGCGAATCGGCGCCACGGCGAAGGCCTTCTCCCAGGGCATCCACGAGCTTGGTGACGTGGGATCCGTCTCGCGGGCCGCGGTCGCTGCGCTGGGGGCGGTGGACGATGCGGTTACCGGCGTGAATCAGGTCGCCTCGTCGGTGAGCGCCGCCGCCGCGTCGCACGCCGGCGCGGTGGCGCAGCTCGTCGAGAGCCTAACGGCGGCAGGTACGCAGGCGGACACCCAGGCGTCGAGCAGTCAGGAGGCCGCAGCCGCTGCCGAGCAGACAGCCGCGAGTGCCGAGCAGGTCGCGGCGACCGCACAGCAGCTCGCCACGAATGCGTCGAGGCTCGAGACGCTGGTCGTCGGATTCAAAACCTAAAGGTGAACGGTGGTCGGTGGACAGCGATCGGTGACTCAGCTCATCAATTCACCGATCACCGACCACCGATCACCGACCACCCGCTAGTACCGGTAGTGCTCCGGCTTGTACGGCCCTTCCACCGGCACGCCGATGTAGAGCGCCTGGTCGTTCGTTAGGCTGGTGAGCCTGGCGCCAAGCTTGTCGAGGTGGAGGCGTGCCACCTTTTCATCGAGGTGCTTGGGCAGAACGTAGACTTTTTTCTCGTACTTCCCAGGGTTCGTGTACACTTCGATTTGTGCCATTACCTGGTTCGTGAAGCTCGAGGACATCACGAAGCTCGGATGACCCGTTGCGCAGCCGAGGTTCATCAGGCGGCCTTCGGCGAGGATCATGACGCTGTGGCCGTCCGGGAACGCCCATTCGTCATACTGCGGCTTGATGTTGATCCGCTTGATGCCTTTCACCTTCTTCAGGCCGGCCATGTCGATCTCGTTGTCGAAGTGGCCGATGTTGCCGACGATGGCCTTGTCCTTCATGCGCGACATGTGCGCCGCGGTGATGATGTCCTTGTTTCCCGTCGCCGTGATGAAGATGTCGGCCGTGGCGACGACATCGTCGAGCGTCAGCACCTGATAACCAGCCATGCATGCCTGGAGCGCACAGATCGGATCGATCTCCGTGATCACGACGCGCGCGCCCTGGCCGCGGAGCGCTTCCGCGCATCCCTTCCCGACTTCGCCGTAGCCGCAAACAACTGCGAGCTTGCCGGCGATCATGACGTCGGTCGCGCGATTCAGACCGTCGATGACCGAGTGCCGACAGCCATAGATGTTGTCGAACTTCGACTTCGTCACCGAATCGTTGACGTTGATGGCGGGGAAGAGCAGCGCACCAGCTTTCATCATCTCGTACAGCCGATGGACGCCAGTCGTCGTCTCCTCGGTCACCCCCTTGATCGCGGCCGTGACGCTGGTCCAGCGGTCCGGGTGACGCTGCGCTTCCTGACGCAGGAGATCGAGGATCACGCCCCATTCTTCCGGATCGTTCGCCGGATCGAAGCCGGGAATGCGACCGGCCTTTTCGAACTCGGCACCCTTGTGCACGAGGAGCGTGGCGTCGCCACCGTCATCGAGGAGCATGTTCGGGCCGCTGCCGTCGGGCCACATCAACGCCTGCTCCGTGCACCACCAGTACTCCTCGAGTGTCTCACCCTTCCAGGCGAAGACGGGAGTACCGTTAGGCTTCTCCACGGTGCCGTCGCGTCCAACGACGACCGCGGCCGCGGCATGATCCTGAGTGGAGAAGATGTTGCACGATACCCAGCGCACGTCGGCGCCGAGGTCCACCAGCGTCTCGATCAGCACCGCCGTCTGCACCGTCATGTGCAGCGAGCCCATGATCTTCGCGCCGGCAAGTGGACGGCGTCCCCTGTATTCGGCGCGGATCGCCATGAGCCCGGGCATTTCCTGCTCGGCGAGACGGATTTCCTTGCGGCCGAACTCCGCGAGCGAGAGGTCGCTGACCTTGTATGCCGGCCTCCCGGTGTCCTGCTTCGACTGCTTGCGTTCGGTGAGTTGCGCGGTTGCCATGTTTCGATCCAGTGAGAGAGATGCCTAGCGATGATAGCTAGCGATTACGATCAGCCGCGCGTGGCGCCGGCGGCAGGAACACCCTTGCGTGACTTCTTGCGTGCCGTCGCCACGAAGAGCGACGGCCCCTTGGCCGCCGGGTCCGCGGGCAGCGGCCGACAACGCGAACCATTGAATCCGGCGCAGTCGAGCCATTCCACGATCTGCGCCTCGTCGAACCCCTGCCACACGTGCCCAAGCTGTATGGCGTACTCGGTGCGCTCGTGAATCAGGAAGTCGACGAGCAGCAACTTTCCGCCGGGCTTGAGCACACGCTGAACTTCGCGCATCAAGGCCGCCGGGTCGGCGACGAAGTGAGCGACCAGAAAAAGAATGGCGACATCGAGCTCGCCGTTCTCGATCGGAAGATCCTCCACGTCGCCGGCGCGAAATTCGACGTTCGCGACCTTCTCGAGGCGGTCGCGCGCGGCGGAGAGCATCGGGCCAGACTCGTCGACGGCAATCACACGTCCAACACAGGGCGAGAGTAGCTCGCTCACGTGTCCCGTGCCGCACCCCAGATCGCCAACCACCCATCGCTCATCGAGCAGCTCGAGGAGGGCGAGAAGATCCGTGCGCTGCCCGATCATTTCCGAGCGCATCTGGTCCCAGCTCGCATGCGATGTCGAGAAGAACACCTGCGACCTGCTGCGCCGCGCCGCGACCCGCTGTGCCAGCACGCTGTCGAGCCGCCGCGTGTCGTGCGCCGCGCCCGGCGCGCCCGCGACCTGGTCGCGCACCACATGCCAGAGTCGCTTGGCCGACGGATCGAGGCGGCTCTGCATCATCGAGTAGAACCGGCTCGTCCCCTCGCCGCGCGCCAGAATCCAGCCCTCGTCGCTCAGGATCTTGAGATGCCGGCTCACCGTAGACTGCGGCAGCTGCAGCACCACGCACAGCTCTCCGACCATGAGCTCACGTCCATCCAGGAGCAGCAGAATTCTGCTCCTGGTCGGGTCGGCGAGCGCGCTGATCCGATCGAGGATGGAGACGGACATCTAGGTGATCGGTGATCCGTTATCGGTGGCGGTGGCAGTATATCCGAATATCCGGATATAAGGTCGAATCAACGCCCCCTTAAGTCAAGCGTCGGCTTTGCCCCAGCTGATCCGGAGCCCGCCGCCGCCGGCATGTCCGACAGGCGTCGCGCGCAGTACGCCAAGTGCCGGGATGACGACGGTCGCGCGCGTCAGCGCCTCGGCCGGAAATGTCCCGGCAATTCCGATGGAGCGCATACCTGCGGCGCAGGCAGCCTCGATCCCGGGAGGGGTGTCCTCGATGACGATGCACTCGGCTGGCAGGCGGCCCAGCGCCCGTGCAGCCGCCAGGTAACCCTCAGGGTGCGGCTTGCCATGTTCGACGTCATCGGCAGTGACGAAGGTGCGCGGAATCGGGAGTTTCACGTGACCGAGTCGCAATGTCGCCACGGCGCGCGCCCCGGACGTCACCACGGCCCACGCGTCCGTCGGCAGCGATGCGAGGAGATCAGCCGCGCCGGCAACTGGATAGAGGCCTTCGGTGGTGCGCGCCTCGATACTCACGAGGGTCGCAACCTCCTTTTCGACATCCAGATGCGGTGCGACGCCGCGCACCGTTTCCTGCACGCGTCGGCCCTGCCCAAATGCAAGCACGTATGCGGGATCGAGACCGCGAGCGATAGCCCAGTCGGTGCAAACGCGCCTGACACATTCGGCGGAATCGACGAGAACTCCATCCAGGTCGAACAGCAGGGCCTTCGCGAGCATAGTTGTCGGCGGCGTCGATTCGGAGGTCAAGGGATCGGCAATTGGCGATCGGTGATTGATAGTACCGGATGCCAGGATTGCATCGGTCTGTTAGGCTGTTGTAACGATTCGATGCAGTCAGGAAAGAGACTACGCCGCGACTGCGTTGGCCAAACCTATACTGTGCAGCGACTTGTCCTGGCGGTCCGGCTGCTGGAGCAGTGGCTCCCGGCCTGCCAATGGGAGACTCCGAGAACAATGACCAACAACTCATTTGCTCCAGAGGAGACTCTCATGCCCACCACCACTTTCTCCCCCATGGCTATCCGAGCAGCGATGCTTCTCGCGGTTGCCAGCGGCGCTCTCGCGTGCAGCGATGCGACCACTGTCCATGGAGGTCGCGCTCTCTCGTTGTCCATCACGACCCAGGCGCAGGGTTCGGTCGCGGACCGCGCGCCCCTCGCGGATGTAACCGTTGCCGTCGGTGCCAATTCGTTGGTGATCACAAAGGCACAGCTGGTTGCGCGTCGGATCGAGCTCGCACCCGTGAACGCGAGCGGCTGCGCCGGCGTTGCCGAAGCGGGCGACGATGACGGGTCGGTCGAAGACGGTTGCGCACAGGTGGAAGTCGGTCCGACGCTGCTGGACATTCCGCTCGACGCCAGCACGGCGACCAGCATCACGGCGAGCGTTCCGGCGGGAACGTATCGCGGATTGGAGATTCGCATCGATCCGATCTCGAGCGGTAATCGCTCGTCGACCGCGTTTCTCGTCGCGCATCCGGAATTCAGGAACATGAGCGTGCGCGTCGAAGGCACGTTCAATGGCAAGGCATTCGTGTTCATGGCGCCGGTCGATACACGGATCGAGACGATGTTCTCGGCTCCGGTGACGGTGGATGCGACGAGCCCGAATGTCACGATCGCCATCGACATCGCGCACTGGTTCAGCGATGGCGCGGGTGGCACGCTCGATCCCAGCAACAGCAGCAACGCCTCACGCATCTCGGCGAACATCGCCAACTCGTTGCACGCCTTTGAAGATGACGATCACGACGGTCACGACGACCACAATCGCTAACCAGGTCGTAGTGCCGCGCTGGCCTAACGAGGCCGGCGCGGCGGCGCGACCGTCCGACCTCTCGCGCCGACCTTGAACAAGCTCGTTGTCCTCTCACTCTCCGATTCCTTCTCCGCCATGTGGTCGACGCTCGCCGAGCAGACCGGCCTCACGTACGCGCCAATCGACGCGCCCGCGGGCTTCGACCGCCTGACGGGCGCTGTCGGCGTGATCAGCGCCGGAGGCGTGGAGGAGGAGCTGGAGCCCGCCTTTCAGCAGACGACCGGTCGCGGCAACGGGGCCGTAGAGATTGCGGCGGTCGGTGCGCGGCCCGATCACCACCTCGCGTCGGCGCTCGTTCGCGCGGGTGCCTCCACCTACTTCGCCTTGCCGGAAGACGCGAGGCTACTCGGCTCCTGGCTGCGCGAGCGCGCCGAATCATTGAAAGCGGACGTTCGGCGGCTCGAGTTCGCGGCCGCCGAGGCTTCGAAATTTCACTTCGATGGCGTACTCGGTACGAGCGCGGTCCTGCGCGCGGCGCTCGCTCGGGCGGCGCGCATCATTCCTCACGCGTCAGTGACCGTATTGCTCACCGGCGAGACGGGGACGGGCAAGGAGCTCGTCGCGCGCGCCATTCATTACAACGGACCGCGGCAGGGCTCCCCGTTCGTCGACATCAATTGCGCGGCGATTCCCGAGCAGCTCCTCGAGAGCGAGTTGTTCGGTCACGAGAAAGGGGCCTTCACGGGGGCGACGGTCGCCAAGCCAGGGTTGTTCGAACTTGCTAATGGCGGTACGCTCTTTCTCGACGAGGTCGGGCACTTACCTCTAGTGCTGCAGGGCAAGCTGCTGCGCGCGCTCGAG
>Ga0070709_10001575_pt1 | contig 12300 bp, 12 predicted proteins | sample LARL51metaG_FD_65449 | JGI IMG/M metagenome (GOLD analysis project Ga0070709, IMG submission 65449) | Corn, switchgrass and miscanthus rhizosphere microbial communities from Kellogg Biological Station, Michigan, USA - LAR L5-1 metaG | ecosystem: Host-associated > Plants > Roots > Rhizosphere ...
AGGTAGTAGTTCGCTGCCAATGCCACGGCAACGAGGATGGCGATCACGCCGAACACGATATGGTGCCGCTGGAGCTCCATCAGGCGAGCCGATACACAACATAAAGGGCGATAAGGACGGCCGCGGCCAGCACGCCGTACTTAAGCACGATGTAATAGAGCCAGTGACGCGGAAACGGAGTGTCGGGCTTGGTCATGAAACCTCCCGTTTGGCGGCAAGCTGCTTGTGCAGAGTGGTATTGGCGAGCCATTCGTCGCCAATAGATATGGAATTGCGTTGTTGCGCCACATAACCACGTTTTTCGAAAAAGCCGCGCGCACTGTCGCTCGCGTCGACCGCAAGCGTGGTCACACCGCGCCCGCCGGCGAGTTTCTCAAGCGCGTCGACCAGCATGGCACCGACGCCCTGTCCCGTCGCGGCGGGATGCACATAAAGCATGTCAATCTTGTCTTTGCCTTCCAGTGAGGCGAATCCGACGGCGGAACCCTCCAACGTCGCAACCAAGGTCAGCCTTCCGGAAAGCTTCGCGGTAAAATCGCCGACGTCATCGGCGGTGGACGCCCAGGCCTCCTGTTGCGCTTCGGTGTAGTCGTCGGCGGTCAACTCCTCGATACTGTCGCGAAAAATTTCCCGCAACAGCGCCGCATCCGCCGGGAGAAATGGGCGTACACCAAGCTTGGGATGTGCAACGGCCATCATCGCGCAATCTCCCAGGTGGTACCATCCTTGGAGTCTTTCAGCACGACGCCCATAGCCGCAAGCTCATCGCGTATGCGATCGGATTCCTTGAAGTTTTTAGCAGCGCGCGCAGCCGCCCTCGCCTCAATGAGGTTGGCAATCTTCGCCTCGTCGATCGAAACCGACGCCGGGCGAAATGCTCTCCATTCAGCCGCCGGCAACTGAAGGAGGCCGATGAGCTGTGCACTCGCCTTTAGATCTCGCGACGCGGATTTAGAACCTTTTGCGGCCTCGCTGCGCAATTCGTGCAATGCTGCAAAGGCTTTGGGTGTATTCAGATCGTCAAATAGCGCATCAAGCACGTCGGGGCATAATTCGCCGGGCTGCACATCGGCAGTCAGTTCGTACCAGTGATCGATATTTTTCTGCGACTCACGAAGCCCTGCCACCGTCCAATTGATCGGTTGCCGATATTGCGTTTGCAACATGGTGGCGCGCACGACCTCGCCCGGCCAGTCCTTCAGCAATTCATGGATAGTCACGAAATTGCCGAGGCTCTTGCTCATCTTTTCGCCTTCGACCTGGAGAAATCCATTGTGCATCCAGAAATTCGCCATCACTGGAGTATGAAAAGCGCATCGCGACTGCGCGATCTCGTTTTCGTGGTGCGGAAACACAAGGTCAATTCCGCCACCGTGGATGTCGAAAGTCTCTCCGAGGTGCTTCCACGACATGGCAGAGCACTCGATGTGCCAACCCGGCCGCCCCGGTGTCTTGATTCCGCCGGGTGATGGCCAGGCGGGTTCACCGGGCTTCGAAGGCTTCCAGAGAACGAAATCCTGCGGATCCTTTTTGTAAGGTGCGACCTCGACGCGCGCGCCGGCAATCATCTCGTCGAGCGAACGATTGGAGAGTCGGCCATAGTCCTTCATCGACGGAACATGAAAGAGGACATTGTCCTCCGCCACATAAGCATGCCTCGACTTCAGGAGCCGCTCGATCAGTTCTTTCATCGGCTCGATGAATTCAGTGGCACGTGGCTCATGTGTGGGATCGAGACAGGCCAGCGCCTGTACATCCCTATGGAAAATCTCGTAGGTCTCTTTCGTCAGCTGACCAATCGCAATGCCCCGCTCGGCGGCTCGCGCATTGATCTTGTCATCGACGTCCGTGATGTTTCGCACGTAAGTGACGTGTCTTTCGCCATAGATATGGCGCAGCAGACGGAAAAGAACGTCAAAGACGATGACAGGCCGCGCATTGCCTATATGGGCAAAGTCGTAGACCGTTGGGCCGCACACATACATGCGCACGCGAGCAGGATCGAGCGGAGCGAATACCCGCTTCTCGCGCGTCAGCGTATCGTAGAGCTTGAGCTCCATAGCAGATGACATCCCTCGGCCCCGCTGGCCGGGCGTCGTGCTATCTCAAGTTTGAGAAAAGACGGCCGTGACCAGCGCGGACAGCGCTAGCGAATAATCTCCGGGCAAATGCCGCAGATATGGTTAAGGCCGTTCATGACGGCACAATGATTTGTCGGACGCAGCCCGTCAAGGTGGTGGCGGAATTCGTGTGAAACACGGGAAAAAATGAATAACCGCCGGGGAGCTTGCAGGGTTAAGCACCGCTTAACGATTTGCCCGCATTGTCGAAACGAGCTTTCCCAGCACGTCGGGCGCACCTTATGCGGACACCTTTGGTCGGCCTCGTCGCCGCGCTTTGTCTCGGTTTCGTCACGTCCGCGAGCGCCGAGCGGCGAATGTTTTTCGTCGCCAATGATTCAGACGGCTACGGCATAGACCGTTGCCTTGCCTCCGGCGCCAAATGCGGAACGGCGGTCGCCAATGCCTATTGCAAAAGACAATCCTTTGCTGAAGCGGCGACCTTCCACAAGGCGGACCAAAGCGACATAACGAGCACCATTCCCGCCGAAAGTGCGGACAGCTGCCGCAGCAGCAGCTGCGACGTCGTCGCCATCGTGTGCACGCGCTGAGGTAATCCTACGCCCGGCGCCCATCCACCGAGTAGGAACCAGCGCCGGCGACCATAAGCGCGATGAACCCACCGACAATCGCCATGTTTTTCCAAAAGTGCGACATCTGATTGGGGTCGCCAAAATTGCGATGAGCGATGAGCGCGGCGATCAGTACATAGATCGCGCAGCCGAGAGCCACGAGGCGGGTCTGATAACCGAACAGGATCAGCAACCCGCCACCGAGTTCGATAATGACCGCGAGCGCCGCAAATAGCGCCGGGGCTGGAAGGCCCTGCCTTCCCATGTAAGCAACCGTCCCCGCATAGCCGGTCAGCTTGAAATAACCGTACAGCACAAAAAGCGCTCCCATAAACAAACGAGCGACCAGCGCCGCGAGATCTTCGTATTGCTCTAGGTCTGCCATTGTCCTCCCCTGCTCTCGTGAACGCTTTGACGTGAGCAGGCTACCATGTGCGCAAAGACATCGCGCCAATTTCATGCGTTGGGATGCTTCCCAAGTTTGTGGAGGCCGTTCACCCCTGGAGCGCTGCCCACATTTCCCGGTCGCGCTCAGCTGTCCAGATGACCGGCCAGTCGATGCCGCGCGCTTCGTCATAGGCGCGAGATACGCTGAACGGCAAGCAATGCTCGTATATCGCAAAGTTCTTAAATTTCGGGTCCAGAGTCAGACGGACGAAGTCAAACGTATCTTTCAGCGATCGGCCCTTCGCGACGCTCTCTTGCACCGAGTCGTAGAGCGTGGAAACGAAGTCCGAGGTCCGAGCGATGCCCTCGGCAACCGCCTCCGGCGTCGCAAGCGCCTGTCCGCGGCCAGGCAAAATCGCGTTGGCTTGGAGCTCGGCGAGATGATCAAGCGTCGCCAGCCAGTCGGTGAAATGGGCGTCACCGCAGTAGCATGCAGACTTGTTCTCGACGAGATCGCCGCAGAATACGACACCTGCATCGGGGACGACGGCAATCACATCGCCGGCAGTGTGGCCGCGTCCGATGTGCAGAATGCGGACCTCTCGTCTTCCCAGCCAAACGGAAATTTGATCGGGAAAGGTCATCGTCGGCCAGGTCAAACCCGGGATCGTCTCAGCCGAGCGGAAAAGACGCGGGAAGCGAGCAATTTCGGAATCCATGTCGTGTCCGCCACGTTCCAAAATCAGCGCGCGCGTCGCATCTGACGCGAGGATTTCGACGTTCTTGTACGCAGAAGCACCGAGTGTCCGCGCCGCATGGTAATGCGTCAGCAAAAGATACTTGATTGGTTTGTCGGTAACTTTCGCCACCCGGGCAATCACGTCAGCGGCCGCCACCGGTGTCGCTTGCGCGTCAACAACCATGACCGCGTCGTCGCCGACGATCACGCCAGAGTTCGGATCACCTTCTGCTGTATAGGCGTAGAGCCCAGTACCGATCTGGTCGAACGACGTTTTCGTATCAGCGAGATCTTCGGTCGAAGCAAACCCTGTCACCACTCACACCTCGTTGCCGCTTGAGCGTACCACGGCATATGCGGGCGCCCGCTAGTTGCAGAAAGCTATATTCTCTTGGAACAGCGGGTCGCACTAAGCGTTCCTAATGTCGGACGGGACATGGTGAGGACGCCGACATGAAAATTGTGGTCTTTAGGATTTTCGCCCGATCCGTCCTTCTCATTGCCAACCTTAGGGAACCCGAGACCCTGACGCTCTCCGGGCGCCTGGCCGCGCTTCGCTTCTGGCCGTCCTGCCGGAAATAGCCAGTCAGAATCTAGTTTAGAATTATTGCAAACTACGTGAATTTCAGCCAAGATTTTCGGTGGGCGCGAGTGCCGAAAGCCAGCCGGATCGTCCGGTGCGCACTAATGCATCAGCACCGAAATGACCAACGAAACCGCTCAAAAAGCGCGAGATTGTACGGTCGATCCGGTGGCGCTCAAGCTGGAAGAATTTCTGCCGTATCGATTGAATGTCTGCGCCAGTCTCGTTTCGCATGCTCTCTCGAAAATCTACGCCGAGCGCTACAAAATTGGAGTGCCGGAATGGCGTGTGCTGGTCACGTTGGGGCAATTTGGCGCCATGACCGCGAAGGCTATCGGCACACATAGCCACATGCATAAGACCAAAGTATCGCGCGCCGTCGCCTTGCTCGAAGGGCGTAAACTTGTTGCCCGTCGCGCCAATCGAGCCGACCTGCGTGAAGCTTTCCTGTCCCTTACGGCAACTGGTCGCGAGATCTACCGAGAACTTGCACCGATTGCGCTAGAATTTGCCCGCGATTTGCTGGAGGCCGTCGACGCCGCTGATCGCGAGGCGCTCGATCGTGCTCTCATGAAACTGACCGAACGGTCAGCCAAGCTCGCGCCCCGTATCGCCAACGGACGCCGCCCCGGCTAGATTGCAACTGTGTAAGCCGGGGTCCATCTGTGAAACTTTATTCCTATTTTCGTTCCTCCGCCGCCTATCGCGTTCGTATAGCGCTCAATCTCAAGGGTCTCCCTTATGAGATGGTGCCGATCCATCTGACAAAGGACGGCGGCCGGCAACACACGCCTGAATTTCGTGCAATCAATCCACTAGCACGAGTACCCGCGCTTGAACTGTCTGGCGGCGAAATTCTGACGCAGTCCCTGGCGATCATCGAGTACCTTGACGAAACTCATCCCGAACCGCCCTTACTGCCGGCCGATGCACTCGGTCGCGCCAAGTCGCGCGCGATCGCGCAAATGATCGCTTGCGACATTCATCCACTCAACAACCTGATCGCCCTGCAATACCTCAGGCGTCACCTCAAGCACGAACAGCCGGAGATTGACGCGTGGTATCACCACTGGATCATCCAGGGCTTTACCGCAATGGAAGAGATGGTAAGCGCGGGACCCTACGCCTGCGGCCCCAGCGTCACCGTCGCGGACATCTGCATGGTTCCGCAAGTCGCCAACGCACGGCGCTTCAAGGTACCCCTCGACAAATTCCCGAAAATTGTTGCGATCGATGCTGCCTGTCTGAAGCTTCCCGCCTTCGACAAGGCAAGGCCCGAGAATCAGCCAGACGCCGAATGACGCCGCAACGATAGTTTACTTGAATCCGCACCGCACCCTCTCAACCTCAGCGAACTGCCGTGACCACTCACAAGCTCGCACGCGTCGTTCTCTGGATGTTGGGTGCATTGCTATCTTTCTCGATCATGGCAGTGTCGATCCGCGAGCTGTCCCGCGGCGGCCTAAGCATTTTTGAGATCCTTGCGATCCGCAGCGGCGTCGCCTTGCTGGTCATGCTGACTATGTTGGCGGTGCGGCCGGATTTGCGCCTTCACGTCGTGCCGCGGCGGATGGGCCTTCATATCTTCAGGAACACGGTCCACTACGCGTCGCAATTTTCCTGGGCGTTGAGCCTCACGATGCTGCCGCTGGCCACTGTGTTTGCGTTGGAGTTCACGATGCCGGCATGGACGGCCGTGCTCGCGGTCTGGTTCTTGCACGAACGCATGACCGCAAGCCGTCTCGGCGTGGTGGTACTCGGTTTGATTGGTGTGCTGGTTATTCTGCGCCCGGGTATCGCTAGCTTCAACCCCGCAGCCACTCTGGTTTTGTTGGCTGCGTTTGGTTACGCCATCACCATGATTACCACTAAGAAGCTGACGATAACTGAAACTACTTTTGCCATCATTTTCTGGATGGCCGTCATTCAATTCCCCCTCTCCCTGATCGGCAGTAACCCGGGCGCATTTCTGAGTCTCGACCTCCGCCACCTCTTGCCCGCCCTTGGTGTTGGAACGGCCGGACTCACGTCACACTACTGCCTAAGCAACGCTTTCCGCGCTGGAGACGCCACTTTGGTGGTGCCGCTCGACTTCATGCGCATCCCTCTCATCGCGGTAGTCGGCTGGGCGTTTTATGGTGAACGACTCGACGTTTTCGTGTTACTCGGAGCGTTAATCATTGTGTCCGGCGTTCTCTGGAACCTGCGTTCTGAAGTCGCAGGAGCGCATTGACCGCGAGGCTCGCTCCCCCATGAATTTCGGACTAAAGTGCCGGCGCATGACGGAATCATTCCGCAACTTCGCCGGCGCGCTTGTCGCAGCTTCGTTGACCTTTGGTGCGGCCCACGCACAGTCGTCCAATCCAATCTGTCCACGACTTGAAGCACAACTCGCGAGTCTCGACAGAGGGAACACTGATCCCGCTCGTGTCGAACAGATCCGCCGTACAGAGGATATGGTCAATCGCCAACAGTACGAAGTCGATCGGATGGTGGCTCAGTCGCGCCGTATTGGCTGCGAGATGTCAGGCTTTTTCTCGATCTTCAGCAACCCTCCACCCCAGTGTGGCGGAATCCTTCGGCAGATCGGTCAGCAGCGCAACACCTTGGAGCGCATGCGGAACGATCTTGAGCGGCTTAACGGCGGCACCGCAGAGCGCGCTGCGCAACGCAGAGGATTACTAATCGCACTGGGTGACAACGGGTGCGGACCGCAATATCGCGCCGCGGCTCTTGCCGGACAGCAAGGAGGCTTTTGGGATCGTTTGTTTGGCGACAACGGGGGCGCGGGCATTGCATCAACACCGCTCGGCCCGATGGGCGGAACGTTCCGCACCGTCTGCGTACGCACATGCGATGGATTCTACTTCCCGATTTCATACTCAACTTCGCCGGATCGATTCCGGGATGACGAAACGGCTTGCCAGCGCATGTGTCCGGCGTCCGAGGTGTCTCTCTATGCCTATCACAATCCGGGCGAGGAAATGGCGCAGGCGGTCTCCCTTAGCGGGCGGCCGTACTCGGAATTGCCGACCGCTTTTCAGTATCGCAAATCAATGAGTCCGGAGTGCAGTTGTCGACGGCCAGGTGAAAGCTGGGCGCAGACTCTGAAAGCGATTGGCCCGGACGATACGGTCGCACCCGGCGACGTCGTCGTCACCGAGCAGAATGCCAAACAGTTGTCGCAACCGCGCGTCGACGGTAAACCGATGCGACAGGACCAGCGCGCGCCCGCGGCAGCAGCTGCACCGGTCAGCCCGTCACCAAACGCTGAGGCACCCGGCGAGACGGATCCGACGAAACGCAGCGTACGCACCGTCGGCCCAACTTTCTGGCCAGCGCGGTAACGCGAAAACTTTCAATAATCGAATGCTTCGGACTTTGTTGGCTTGCCCGTAATCAACGAAATATCGGGAGCCGGCATCGGCGTTCCAGAATCGCGGAAACGGTTCGTTATCGGGTAGCGGCGATCGCGACCAAAATTTTTCAGAGTCACTTTTACTCCAGGAGCGGCTTGGCGTCGTTTGTATTCCGCGGTGTTGATCAGGCGTTCAACGCGCGTGACCGTTTCGCGATCGAAACCGGCATCGACAATTGCGGATATCGGCTCCTCACGCTCCACCAGACGCTCCAAAACCGCATCGAGAACGGAATAAGGAGGCAACGAATCCTCGTCTTTCTGATTTTCCCTCAGTTCCGCGGTCGGTGGCCTTGTAATGATATTTTCGGGAATGACTGGCCCGTCCGGGCCATTGGCCCCGAGCGGCTTCCAGCTATTGCGCAGTCGGGCCAGGCGGAACACTTCAGTCTTGTAAAGATCTTTGATCGGGTTGAAACCACCATTCATGTCACCGTAGAGGGTTGCGTAGCCAACCGACATCTCCGATTTGTTTCCGGTGGTCACCACCATCAGATTGAACTTATTGGAAATCGCCATCAAGATCGTGCCGCGCGCACGTGCCTGCAGATTTTCTTCAGTGACATCCCGTGGCAACCCGGAGAAGACGGGCTTGAGCGCGGCTTCGAAGCCTTCGACTGCCGACGCGATTGGTAGAATTTCGTAGCGCACACCAAGCGCCTTCGCACAAGCAGCGGCATCGTCGAGAGAGGTCTGAGAGGTGAATTTGTAGGGCAGCATCAAACAGCGCACGCGGTCCTTGCCCAAGGCGTCAACCGCCATCGCCGTGCATAGCGCGGAATCAATGCCGCCGGATAATCCCAGTACGACTCCCGGAAAACCGTTCTTGTTCACGTAGTCGCGAAGACCTAACACGCACGCAGTGTAGTCGGCTCGATCGGCCTCGACGCTGTCAACCACGGGGCCGTTTTCGCAACGCCAGGTGCCGTTGCGACGCACCCAATTTGTCGTGACAGTCGCTTCCTGAAATCCGCCAAGCTGGAAGGCTAACGAACAATCAGCGTGCAGGCCAAATGACACACCGTCGAATACGAGTTCGTCCTGGCCACCGACCTGGTTGACGTAGATGGTCGGTAGCCCCTGCTCGGAGACGCGCGCAACCGCAATATTGAGCCGCACGTCACCCTTCTGCCGCCAATAGGGTGATCCGTTGGGCACCACCAACATCTCGGCTCCGGTCTCCGCGAGGCACTCAACGACTTCCGCGCCCCAAATATCTTCGCAAATCGGAATTCCCAGACGTACGCCGCGGAAGCTTACGGGGCCCGGCATCGGACCGGACGCAAAGACCCGCTTTTCATCGAACACCCCGTAGTTCGGAAGGTCGACCTTGTAACGCAGCGCTGCGATCGAGCCGCCGTCGAGTAACGCGACGGCGTTATAGAGCCTTCCGCTATCGAGCCATGGTGTTCCAACCAGGAGCGCTGGACCCGGCGAGGCGGTTTCACGCGCAAGGGCTTCGATTGCGGCGCGGCATCCGGCTTGAAAAGCCGGTTTGAGCACCAGGTCCTCAGGTGGATAACCCGCAATAAACAACTCGGGAAAGACGACCAGATCTGCGCCAGCGGCAGCGGCGCGTGCGCGTCTGACCTTTTCGGCATTGCCAAAAATGTCACCGACCGTCGAGTTGAGCTGTGCGATCGCAATCGCAAGCTTGTCCGTGGGGCGCGTACTCATGGCAAACCTCTACCGCTTTGCCGGTCCGCCCCGCAATGGGCAGTCCTGCAGGTCTGTCCCACAAGGTCGTTACTTGAAGGCAGGCGCCGGTACCCTTCATCCGGCGCCTGCCCCACATCTTGCACAGTAGTCGCGCGAGTTACCGCGCGGCCGTTCGAAGTCCAGCGCCACCACCACTTAGGGGCAGCGTACCTGCCGGTTTGAGATTGCGGCCATCAAAGTTGAAGGCCTGCAGGTTTTTTTCGACCATGCATTGAATCACGACAGTCTTGTTGTTCTTGCTGAAGGCCGCGCCTTGGCACCAATGTCCGACCTTGGCCTGCGCAACTTTTCTGAGCGTCGTACCGTTGACCGAATATACTTGCAGCAAGCCAAAATCATTAAACGCAGGATGGTCCTTCGGCCTGTTAGATCCGTTCATCACGGTGACGGCGATATATTTGCCATCGCTCGACATCCCTACGCCTTCGGGCGTCTGACCAACACTGATTGTATCCACGATGCGCGGTGGCTTCGCTTTGAGGTCGATAACATTGATGACATCAATGTCGCCCTGGCCTCCGCCTTGATTGCTGAATACCGCAACATCACCCTTCGGGCTGATCTCCAGACTGTAAGGTCGGATGCCACCGACCATGAATGCTTTACTGTCCTCGACCTTGTTGCCGTCGACGGTGAGAATTGAAACCCGGTTATCTCCATCGCGCGTTACCAGGGCGCTCTTGCCGTCTGGCGTGAACGCGACATGACTCGGTCCGGATTTCGAATCGCCGAGCTGAATTTTGCCGGCCGGCGTCAGCTTGTTGCCTGACACCGTGAAGACAGAGACGGTGCCCTCGCTGCGGTTTGCCACCAGCGCCAAGGTGCCGGCGTTATTTATCGAAACGCCCGCCGCTCCCAGGCCGGCCTCAAGCGTCGCGATGACAGCGGGCGGTTTGGCCTTGAGGTCAATCACCGAGAGTTTGCTGTCAGGAATAGCCTTTTTCGGGTCGGCGGGATCCACCTTGAAGGCACCGGTCACCAACGCGAAGCTCTCGTCACGCGATATTGCAACACTTTGCGGAGGTCCAACCACGCTGGCAGGCGCCTTGACCTCACCGATAAGCTTTGGCGGAGAAGTACCCAGATCTATGATGCTGACGGTGTCCGCCGCCGGATTGGCTGGGACCACATTTGCGCCATTGACTAATACGGCTTTGTTGTCATTCGCAGACACTAAAATCTGCGCAGTCGCGCCAACAGTAAGTAACGGCACTAGGGCCAACGCGAAGCCGAGCTTCGCCGGCCGCCAACGCAAGCTTGTCATGTCGCCTCCCCTGCTCGGATATATTTGTTGCTAAGTGCAAGTCGCGCCGAGCCGCGGCTAGCTCCGCTAACACTAACACCAAATTGGCGGAAATGCTTCCCGGCTCTAGAGGCCTGCCACAGCGGGAAGCGGCTTAACCAACGCCGATCGTTCTTTCTTCAGTAGCCCAGCCAACAGGAAAGCAAGATCAATCGCCTGTTCGGCATTAAGCCGCGGATCACAGGCCGTGTGGTAACGGTCGTTGAGATCAGCCTCGGTGATAGCGCGCGCGCCACCGGTGCATTCCGTTACATTCTGACCGGTCATTTCAAGGTGCACGCCTCCGGCATGCGTCCCTTCAGCCTGATGAACCTCGAAGAATCCACGAACCTCTTTCAAAATCAGGTCGAACGGCCGGGTCTTATAGCCGGTCGCCGATGTGATCGTATTGCCATGCATCGGGTCGCAGGACCACAGCACAACTCTGCCTTCGCGCTTTACCGCGCGCAGAAGGGCCGGAAGATACTCACCGATTTTCTCGGCCCCAAAGCGTCCGATCAGTGTTAAACGCCCAGCTTCGTTGTCCGGGTTGAGAATATCAATCAGCCGCAACAAATCGTCCGCCTTGAGTGATGGACCGCATTTCAGACCAATCGGATTCTTGATCCCGCGCGCGTATTCAACGTGGGCATGATCAAATTGCCGCGTACGATCACCGATCCACAGCATGTGACCGGATGTGGCGTACCAGTCGCCTGTGGTGGAATCGACTCGCGTCAATGACTCCTCAAAGCCGAGCAAAAGCGCTTCATGGCTCGTATAGAAATCGGTCGTCCGCAGCTCCGGATGACTCTCAAGATCGAGGCCGCAAGCCTGCATGAAGCCAAGAGCTTCGGATATGCGATCGGAAAGTTCGACGTAACGCCGAGACTGCGGGCTGTCCTTGACGAAACCTAGCATCCACTGACGAACACTTGCGAGATTGGCATAACCGCCTTGTGCGAAAGCGCGGAGCAGATTGAGCGTCGCGGCCGACTGCCTGTAAGCTTCGATTTGCCGTCGCGGATCAGGCCGTCGAGCATCTTCGGTGAAAGCGATGTCGTTGATAATGTCACCGCGATAGCTCGGCAGTTCCTTGCCGTCGCGCTTCTCGCTTGGGGAGGAGCGCGGTTTCGCAAACTGGCCCGCAATGCGACCAACCTTCACCACCGGCGAAGCCGCGGCATAGGTCAGTACGACCGCCATTTGCAAAAACATACGGAAAAAGTCGCGGATATTGTTTGCGCCGTGCTCGGCGAAGCTTTCCGCACAGTCTCCGCCCTGCAGCAGGAAAGCCTCGCCCTTTGCGACTCGCGCAAGCTGCTTTTTCAGATTGCGCGCCTCACCCGCAAATACGAGTGGAGGAAAAGTCGCTAGCTGTTTTTCGACGTCAAGCAACGCTTGCTGGTCCGGATAATCCGGAACCTGTTGGATTGGCTTCTTGCGCCAACTATCCGGCGTCCATCGCTCGGCCATCTCG
>Ga0070709_10001578_pt1 | contig 12291 bp, 10 predicted proteins | sample LARL51metaG_FD_65449 | JGI IMG/M metagenome (GOLD analysis project Ga0070709, IMG submission 65449) | Corn, switchgrass and miscanthus rhizosphere microbial communities from Kellogg Biological Station, Michigan, USA - LAR L5-1 metaG | ecosystem: Host-associated > Plants > Roots > Rhizosphere ...
TCAGGCGGCCGGGACCGGGGCCAGGTGGTTCCTGGCGAAGGCCAGCGTCTCGGCCAGGTCCGCGAGCCGGTCCTCCCTCGTCGCCGCGCGCGTGGTCTTCACCTCCGCGACCACCATCCCCCGGTAACCAGTCGCTGCTATGCCGCGCAGCAGCTCGGCGCACGGCTGCCGTCCGCGCCCGGGCACGAGGTGCTCGTCGGGCACGGGACCATTCGTGACGCCGGTGCCGTCGGCCAGGTGGACGTGCGCGAGCCGCGGGCCGAGCTCGTTCGCCATCGCGATCGCGTCGGAAGCGGAGGCGGCGGTGTGCGACAGGTCCAGGGTCACGTTCGGCAGGTCAAGGATGGTCGGGTCCCAGTGCGGCGCGTACCCGGACAGCTCGGTGGCACCCGCCCGGATCGGGAACATGTTCTCCACGGCAAAGATGACGTCGGTCTCTTCTGCCATCTTGGCGACGCCCTGCTCGAACCCGCGCACGTAGTCGCGCTGCCAGCGGAACGGCGGGTGCAGCACGACCACCTTCGCGCCCACCCGCTCGGCCAGTTCCTTGGCCCGCAGCAGCTTGGCCCACGGTTCCCGGCCCCACACGAGCTGGGTGAGCAGCAGGCTGGGCGTGTGCACGGCGAGCACGGGGACCTGGTGGTAGTCGATCAGGCCCGCGAGCGCGTCGGCTGACTGGCTCACCGGGTCCGTGTAGACCATCACCTCGAGCCCGTCGTAGCCGAGGCGCGCGGCGGCCTCGAAGGCGTCCGTGGTCCGTTCCGGATAGACGGACGACGTGGACAGCACGACGGGAGTCGCAGGTAGCCCGGTCAACGCTCTCCTTCCCGTGGTGCGGCTTCTTTCAGCTTATGCGCGCCGCGCGGTCGAATGTCAGACCGCGTCGCTATGGTGCGACCATGGCGAAGTCGACGGCTGGGTTCCGCTGCAGCGAATGCGGCTGGCAGACGCCCAAGTGGGTCGGGCGGTGCGGTGAGTGCCAGGCGTGGGGGACGGTCGAGGAGACGGCGGTGCCGTCGCGGCTGGTGCGCGCCGGGATCCGGGCGGCGGCCTACGGCGGTTCCGGTCTTTCGCGCGCCGGGCGCCTGGGCGGCGGACCGGTGAGCACGGCGGCGATGCCGATCGGAAAGGTGGACGCCGCGCACGCCGCCGCAAGGCCCACTGGCATGGACGAGCTGGACCGGGTGCTCGGCGGCGGCCTGGTTCCCGGCGCGGTGCTGCTGCTCGCCGGCGAGCCCGGCGTGGGCAAGTCGACCCTGCTGCTCGAGGCGGGCGCGATGGTGGCGGCGGACGGGCCGGTGCTCTACATCACCGGCGAGGAGTCCGCCGCACAGGTCAGGCTCCGTGCCGACCGGATCGGCGGGGTGAGCGAGAACCTCTTCCTGGCGGCGGAGACCGACCTGGACGCGATCGTGTCGCACGTGGAATGCGTCCAGCCAAGGCTGCTGATCATCGACTCGGTGCAGACGATCGCGGCCGCCGACGTGGACGGCGTGCCCGGCGGCGTCACTCAGGTGCGCGAGGTCGCCGCGGCGCTGACCGCGGTGGCCAAGGAACGGGCGATGGCGACGATCCTCGTCGGGCACGTGACCAAGGACGGCTCGGTCGCCGGCCCGCGCACGCTTGAGCACCTCGTCGACGTGGTGCTGCACTTCGACGGCGAGAGGCACTCGCGGCTGCGCATGGTCCGGGCGGTCAAGAACCGGTACGGGCCCACCGACGAGGTCGGCTGCTTCGACCTCGGCGAGTACGGCATGATCGGCCTCCCCGACCCGAGCGGCCTGTTCCTCTCCCGGCACCGCGAGCCGGTGCCGGGCACGTGCGTCACGGTCACGCTGGAGGGCCGCCGGCCGCTGCTCGCTGAGGTGCAGGCCCTCGTATGCCAGTCCGCGCTGGAGATGCCGCGCCGCGTCACCTCCGGACTCGACGCCTCCCGGGTGGGCATGGTGCTCGCGGTGCTGCAGCGCCGCGCCGAGGTCAAGATAGGCAAGCAGGACGTGTACGCGGCGACCGTTGGCGGAGTGCGGCTGACCGAGCCGTCGGTGGACCTGGCGGTCGCCCTCGCGCTGGCCAGCTCTGTGGCGAACCTGTCAGTCCCGCAGGGCGTGATCGCGGTCGGCGAGGTAGGCCTGGCCGGCGAGGTGCGGAACGTGGCAGGCGTGCCGCGCCGGGTCGCGGAGGCCGAGCGGATGGGTTTCCGTCGCGCCATCGTCCCGGTCGGCTCGGACGCGATCTCCGTGGCTGCGCCGTCGTCCGGCATGGAGGTCGTTGAGGTGGAGGACGTGCGCGAAGCGATGCGGGCGGCGCTGCGGGATTAGCTGACTAGCTTGAAGGTGCGAACCTGGCTGGACTGGCCGGCCGTCTGCGCGACCGCGTCGAAGGTGCCCGTGGCGCCAGCGGGAAGCGATCCGGCGCAGCCGGACGGGCTCGTCGCCTGCCGGTTCCACGAGACCGTCAGGAGCTGCGGGACGCCGAGCTGGAACTGGACCGGCTTGTCAGCCGCGGCCTTGCACGCCGAGGAGTCCCACACCACCTGACCGTGCCTGGTGACGACCACGCGCACGGATCCGGCGCCGTACGGCAGCTGGCACGGGGCGCTGGCGGTCAACACCGCGTACACGTGGAACTGCGGCCGCGCCGTCTGCCCGTAGCTGGCCTGGCTCGGGACCAGGGTGAGCACGATGTCGCCGGGCGCGCAGCTCGGTCCTGCGGCCGTCGCGGAGGCGCTGGCCGACGGTTTCGGCTTGACGCTGGACTGCGTCGCGCTTGGGGTGACGGGCGGAGCGGTGGTCGGCGGAATCTCGGCTGGGGTGGTGAGCGAGGGCGCGGGCGCGGGGCTGCCATACGCCGCCGACGGGAGCGTCTCGCCCGCCTGGAGCGCGGCCATGGACGCGCCGTCGGCCGCAGGCGTGCCGCCCGATGGCCCCTTGCCGGTGAACTGCCACGCGAGCACCGCCAGCACCGTGAGGCCGCCGCCGAGGATGAAGAACCGCCGCCGCCAGTAGGCGCTCGGGTCCGCGGGCCGACGTGAACGACGATTCGCGTTCCATCGCATGCGAAGAGTATGCAGCCTGCGATGCGGGCGGTCCGGTTGCCGCGCCGGGGATAATGCTCCTCATGACGTCGCCGCACGCCGAGCCGGTTCTCGCCTGGTATTCGGCGCACGCCCGCGACCTGCCGTGGCGGGCGCCGGACGCCAGCCCATGGTCGGTGCTGGTCAGCGAGATCATGCTGCAGCAGACCCCGGTGAGCCGTGTCCTGCCCGCCCACCAGGCCTGGCTGGCCAGGTGGCCGTCCCCGGCCGCGCTGGCCGCCGACCCCGCCGGCGAGGCGGTCCGCCAGTGGGGCCGCCTGGGCTATCCCCGCCGCGCACTCCGCCTGCACGAAGCCGCCACGATCATCACCCGCGACCACGCCGGGGAAGTCCCGTCCGCCTACGAGGCCCTGCTGGCCCTTCCGGGCATCGGCCGCTACACGGCCGCGGCGGTAGCCGTCTTCGCTTTCGGCCACCGTCACGCGGTTCTCGACACGAACGTCCGGCGAGTCCTCGCGAGGCTGGCCTCCGGCGAGGAATTCCCCGGCCGGCAGCCCTCAACCGCCGAATACCGGCTGGCCGAGTCGCTGCTCCCTGAAGATCCGGCCACCGCCGCCCGCTGGTCAGTAGCGGTCATGGAACTAGGCGCCCTGACCTGCACGGCCGCCCGCCCCAAATGCGCCGCCTGCCCGGTACGAACGCACTGCAAGTGGCTGGCGAACGGAAGCCCGCCAGCAGCGAGCAGGCCAGCGGGTCAGCGCTACGAGGGCACCGACCGCCAATGCCGCGGCCGCCTGCTGGGGTTGCTGCGGGACTCGGCGCAACCAGTCCCGCCCGAGCGCTTCGACCTCGTATGGCCAGACACACCCCAGCGCGCCCGCGCCCTAGACGGCCTAGTATCCGACGGCCTGGTAGACCCCCTCCCCAACGGCACCTTCGCCCTCCCGGCGTTACACCACGCGAACGCGTTTTTGAAGATAATGGGTCGTTAGGCACATCAGAGTGTGCCTAACGACCCATTATGTTGACCGATCGCACATCGCTGTGACTTGAGAGGGACCAGTATCCGCAGTTGCGGTCCACCTGGATGCCCAGGACCACTTTGTAGACACGTCTACAAAGTCAACGGGAGTGGCTGCTGTGATCCGACACGGCAGGTCAGGCCGTTTACTTTGCGCACGCGAGCGCACTTTGCGCACGATATGACCAAATGTGACCGTTCACTAGACCCGAAAAGTGGTCAGCTGGTGCGCAAAGTAAACGGCAGAGGCCGGTGTGGCCAGTGGTGGAATCACCGAGGAGAAGCGGACCGCACCAGAGACGCAGTGATCGAGGGCGGGCGTGACCCACGGGTTGCCCGGCACAACGCGGGTCCGCACCGAAGGCAAGACGAGTGAGAGCGACCGATGTGACCCGTGGCGGGCTGCCCGGCACTATGCGGGCCGATGCCGGAGACAAGATGAGCGAGCGCGGCTGATGTGACCCGTGGCGGGCTGGATGGGACGGAGATCCCGGGATGACGCGGCCCACGCTTGAGGCCTCAATGGGCCCTAGTTAGGCGGTGGAATCACTTGAAGGGCTGTGACTCGTCCCGGGAGAGCGACGGGCGCAGTGGTGTTGAGACGCGTTGTTCGGGCCGCCTTAGGGCCCGACTGAACGCGCCGAAACAACCACAAGCCCCGCGCGACCAACGCCGCGCGGGGCTTGTGGGTTAAAAACCGAACCTAGCCGAGCGCCTGAGCCGTACCCGGCCCTTCGCTGGCTGCCGAGCCGCCACCGGCGTTGGCGGGTCCGGTAGCCGGCTCGCTGGCCGCCACGGCCGCGACCGTCGCCTCTTCAGGCACGGACTCGGGCTTCGGGACGCCGGTGAAGGTGAACTTCACCTCGTCGCCGCTGCCCTCGGTGTCCACGATCACGATCTGGCCTGGCCGCAGCTCACCGAACAGGATCTTCTCGGACAGCGTGTCCTCGATCTCCCGCTGGATCGTGCGGCGCAGCGGCCGGGCGCCGAGCACCGGGTCGTAGCCGCGGTTGGAGAGCAGCTCCTTGGCGGGCTCCCGGACCTCGATGCCCATGTCGCGGTCCTTCAGCCGGTCGTCGACCTTGGCGACCATCAGGTCCACGATCTGGAAGATCTCGTCCCGCTCCAGCTGGTGGAACACGATGATGTCGTCGACGCGGTTGAGGAACTCGGGCCGGAAGTGCTGCTTCAGCTCCTCGCCGACCTTCGACTTCATCCGGTCGTAGGATCCGCGGGACTCGCCCTGCTTGGCGAACCCGACGGACACGCCCTTGGAGATGTCCTTCGTCCCCAGGTTCGTGGTCATGATGATCACGGTGTTCTTGAAGTCCACCATGCGACCCTGGGCGTCGGTCAGACGGCCGTCTTCCAGGATCTGGAGCAGCGAGTTGAAGATGTCCGGGTGGGCCTTCTCGATCTCGTCGAACAGGACCACGGAGAACGGCCGGCGGCGCACCTTCTCGGTGAGCTGGCCGCCCTCCTCGTAGCCCACGTAACCGGGCGGCGAGCCGAACAGCCGGGACACCGTGTGCTTCTCCATGTACTCGGACATGTCGAGCTGGATCAGCGAGTCCTCGTCGCCGAACAGGAACTCCGCCAGCGTCTTGGACAGCTCCGTCTTGCCGACGCCGGACGGCCCAGCGAAGATGAACGAGCCACCGGGCCGCTTCGGGTCCTTCAGGCCGGCCCGGGTCCGCCGGATGGCCTGCGACAGCGCCTTGATCGCGTCGTTCTGACCGATCACGCGCTTGTGCAGCTCGTCTTCCATGCGCAGCAGGCGCTGCGACTCTTCCTCGGTGAGCTTGAAGACAGGGATGCCGGTCGCGGTGGCGAGGACCTCGGCGATGAGCTCCTCGTTGACCTCGGCGACCACGTCCATGTCGCCGGCCTTCCACTCCTTCTCCCTGGCGGCCTTCTTGCCGAGCAGCTGCTTCTCGGTGTCCCGCAGCGCGGCTGCCTTCTCGAAGTCCTGGGAGTCGATCGCCGACTCCTTCTCCTTGCGCACCTGGGCGATCTTCTCGTCGTACTCGCGCAGGTCCGGCGGCGCCGTCATGCGGCGGATACGCATCCGCGATCCGGCCTCGTCGATCAGGTCGATCGCCTTGTCCGGCAGGAACCTGTCGCTGATGTAGCGGTCCGCGAGCTGCGCCGACGCGACGAGCGCGCCGTCGGTGATGGACACCCGGTGGTGCGCCTCGTACCTGTCGCGCAGGCCCTTGAGGATCTCGATGGTGTGCGAGATCGTCGGCTCCGCGACCTGGATGGGCTGGAACCGGCGCTCGAGAGCGGCGTCCTTCTCCAGGTACTTGCGGTACTCGTCCAGGGTGGTCGCGCCGATCGTCTGCAGTTCGCCACGGGCGAGCATGGGCTTGAGGATCGACGCCGCGTCGATCGCGCCCTCTGCCGCGCCCGCGCCGACGAGCGTGTGGATCTCGTCGATGAACAGGATGATGTCGCCGCGGGTGCGGATCTCCTTGAGCACCTTCTTGAGCCGCTCTTCGAAGTCACCGCGGTACCGCGACCCGGCGACGAGCGCGCCGAGGTCCAGCGTGTAGAGCTGCTTGTCCTTGATCGTCTCCGGCACCTCGCCCTTGACGATCTTCTGCGCCAGGCCCTCGACCACCGCGGTCTTGCCGACGCCAGGGGCGCCCACCAGGACCGGGTTGTTCTTGGTTCGCCGGGACAGCACCTGCATGACCCGCTCGATTTCCTTCTCCCGGCCGATCACCGGGTCCAGCTTGCCTTCGCGGGCGCCCTGGGTCAGGTTCCGGCCGAACTGGTCGAGCACGAGCGAGGTAGACGGCGCCGATTCCGTGCTCCCGCTCGCCGCCGATCCGGCGGGCTCCTTGCCCTGGTACCCGTGCAGCAACTGGATGACCTGCTGGCGCACGCGGTTCAGGTCCGCGCCAAGCTTGACGAGGACCTGGGCCGCCACGCCGTCGCCCTCGCGGATCAGGCCAAGCAGGATGTGCTCAGTGCCTATGTAGTTGTGACCGAGCTGCAGCGCCTCACGCAGCGATAGCTCAAGGACCTTCTTGGCACGCGGAGTGAACGGGATGTGTCCCGACGGCGCCTGCTGACCCTGGCCGATGATCTCCTCGACCTGCTGGCGGACCGCCTCCAGGCTGATGCCAAGCGACTCGAGCGCCTTGGCCGCCACACCCTCGCCCTCATGGATGAGGCCAAGCAGGATGTGCTCCGTGCCAATGTAGTTGTGATTGAGCATCCTGGCTTCTTCTTGCGCCAGGACGACAACCCGCCGCGCCCGGTCGGTAAACCTCTCGAACATGTCGTGCTCTCCTCACAGCGGGGAACCGGCAGGCTCGGCGTGCCTGCTGCTCCGCATGGTAGCCGCGTGCCCGATCCTGTACTTAACGCGATTATGCGCCAACTACAGGAGAACTTTCCCCGGACACCGCGCCTTCACCCCATCCAACAGCGCAAAGTCGCAGGGTAGTTCCGAGTACGCCGGAAGCGAACGCGCCGCGTGACCAGCGCAGTCCGGCAAGCGGAGGCCTGGGCAGAGGCGGCCATGACGCGGACGTAAGGCGGATGTAAGACCGGAACGCGGGGAGCGGGTAACCGGGACGCGGGAGAGGTGCGGGAGAGGTAATGCGGAGGGGACGACAGCCGCCCGGGTCTGCGGTACGCCCGGGCGGGCGAACTGGTGACGCTAGTGTGCGGCCTCGTACTCGGCCACGATGTTGGCGGGAATGCGACCGCGCTCATTGACCTTGAAGCCGCGCGACTTCGCCCACTCGCGGATTCGCGCGCTCTGCTCCCGGCCTGCTCCGCTGCGTGCGCGGCGGCGGCGTGCGGGCGCGTTCGACTTCCTGGCGTGGTCGACATAGTGGGCTAGCTCATTGCGTAGCTCGCCCGCGTTGCCGGAACTCAGGTCGATCTCATAGGAGACGCCGTCCAGTCCAAAGGACACGGTCTCAGTCGCTTCGCTTCCATCGAGATCATCGACGAGAAGCACCTGCACCTTCTGTGCCATGGATTCAGCCCTTCTGCGGAGCAAACCATTTCGGATGCTAAAGATATACCCTTCGGTAGGCACATTACAATTGACAAGAGCGCACTTTCTCTTGAGACATCTGTGGGCACGCTCTTGAGACAACTGTGGCATGTTCTCATGACAAGACTCGCCGGTAACTCTCAGTAATCAGGCGCTAAATGCACAGTTAGCATTACGCCGTGATCGCAAGTCAGATAAACGCGCCGTGGTACGAAATATCAGCTTTCGCTTCGGTCGCCCGGTTCATGTGACCGTTCACTGCCCTGGTGGCCTTCGGCCGCCGCCCGGTTGCGGCGCTTGGGCGCCAACTCGCGGCGCACCAGCATCCATCCGCCGATTAGAAAAGCCACGCAGACAATCGCCGACGGCGCGAGTGCGGCAAGGTCCTGCGTCATGAAGGTCACCTCCGCCCGTGGTCAAGCGGCGGGCGAACGCCGCGCCGCCCGCACTTGGCACTCTACCTTCGGCTCCGCGCGCCAGGGCCGCCGGAGCCCGCTGACCCCGCGCTGCCGTTCCCTTGCGGCTGAGGAAACACAGAATTTACCAGGTCATTGCCCGTGCCCGCCGAATTCGGCGGTCAGCTCACAACCGGAGCAGCATGCGCGTGTTGCCCAAGGTGTTGGGCTTGACGCGATCCAGGTCGAGGAACTCCGCGACCCCGTCGTCATAAGAACGGAGCAACTCCGCGTAGACCTCAGGGGCCACTGGGGTTCCGCTGATTTCGGTGAATCCGTGTCGCTCGAAGAAGGACACGGCGAAGGTCAGCACGAAAACGCGCGCTACACCAAGTTGCCTGGCACGGTCGAGCAACTCGTCCACGATGATGTGGCCGATGCCGGAACCACGTCTGCTCTCGTCTACCGCGAGCGTGCGGATCTCGGCCAGATCCTCCCACATAACGTGCAGTGCCCCGCATCCGGCAACGGTGCCGTCAGCGGAACTCTCGGCGACGCAGAACTCCTGGATGTCCTCGTAGAGATTCACGGTGTGCTTGTCCAGCAACCGTCGCGATCCTACGTTCTCGTCGATCAGCGCGCGGATTACGGGAACGTCCCTGGTGCGTGCTTGCCTGACTATGTACCCCATCGCGGGGACTACTGTAGCGCCATAATTGAATGGGCCAGTAGACGAAGTTGTCATGACCCGCTTCGGCATGCGATCGGTTCATCACGATCCGGCGTCAACGGCGCGCTGCCATACCACATCCGGAGAATCGGCGAAGGCAGAACAGCGCGGCCGATAGAAAGACAAAACTTCTAGCGAGTCGGATGGCAGCGGCTTGGCGATCCGATATCGTGCATCGATGTGCGCACGATAAGGAGGGTTGCGCCGCTGGCGGCGACCGCGGTTGCGGTTGCCCTGCTGCTCCAGCCAGGCGCTAGCGATGCCGAGACGGCGCTGCCGCAGCCATCTCTCAGCGCGCTCGTCGCGGAGGCGAGGCAGCTTTCCAATCAGGTTGACTCGCTGGGCCAGCAGTACGACGGCCTGCAGATCCAGATCGCCAACGCGAAGACGCAGGAGCGGCTTGCCAAGCTCGCCGCCGTCCGCGCGCAAAAGGCGATGGCAGGCAGCCAGCTGGCGGTCAGCCAGCTCGCCGCCATGGGCTACATGAACCAGGGGTTCGATCCCACGCTGCAGATGCTGACCAGCGGGGACCCGGAGCTGTTCATGAACCAGGCCTCGACCGTCCTCGAGATCAACAATCAGGCCGGGATGCGGCTGAACAACCTGCAGAAGATGCAGGTCGCCTCGCAGCGGGCACAGGCGACCGCTCAGGAAGAGATCGCCACCGTCAACCAGCTGCAGGGCCAGATCAACGGCAAGGTCAAGGCCATCCAGTCCAAGCTCGACATCCTGAACAGCTCGGCGATGGCCCAGGCGATGGCGATCTTCAACCAGACCGGTTCATACCCCGACATCGTGCTGCCCCTGGCGACAAACGTGGGCACCACGGCGCTGCGCGCCGCGCTGACCCAGCGCGGCAAGCCCTATGTATGGGGCGCGGCGGGCCCGGACGCTTACGACTGCTCAGGCCTGGTCGTGTGGGCCTTCGCCCAGGAAGGCATTTCGCTCCCGCACTACACCGGATCGCTGTGGAACTCCGGCATGCACGTGTCCCGCGACCAGCTTGAGCCAGGCGACCTGGTGTTCTTCTTCGCCGACATCAGTCACGTGGGCATCTACCTCGGCAACGGGCTGATGGTGGACGCGCCGAGCGCCGGGCAGGACGTCCAGGTCCAGGCGGTGTTCTGGAACGCCTACGTAGGCGCGGTGCGCATCGCCTAGCGGCCTGGGGCCTAGGGGCCGGGCCTGACGAAGGGGAACAGGATCGTCTCCCTGATGTTCTCGCCGGTCAGCATGATCATCAGGCGGTCCAGCCCCATCCCCATGCCGCCGGAAGGCGGCATGGCGTACTCCAGGGCCAGCAGGAAGTCCTCGTCGAGCTGCATCGCCTCAGGGTCGCCTCCGGCGGCGAGCAGCGACTGGGCCGTCAGCCTGGCCCGCTCCTCCACCGGGTCGACGAGCTCCGAGTAGCCGGTCCCCAGCTCCGCGCCGAACGCCACCAGGTCCCACCGTTCCGCCAGTCGCGGGTCAGTGCGGTGCTGGCGCGTCAGCGGCGACACCTCGACGGGGAAATCACGGTAGAACGTCGGCGCCACGGTCTGCTTCTCCACGAGGCGCTCGTACATCTCGAGGATGACCTGGCCCCGGTTCCAGGAAGGCTGCAGCGGCACTTCCGCCTTCGCGCACAGCTCAATCAGCACCGGCAGATCGGTGTCAGGCGTGACGGACTCGCCGAGCGCCGCGGAGATGGCCTCGTGCACGGGGATCGAAGGCCAGGACCCGCCGATGTCGTACTCGGTCCCGTCGGCCCGCCTGATCACGGTCGACCCGAACGCCGCCACCGCCGCGCCCTGCGCCAGCGACTGCGTCAGCTCGCCGATCGTGTTGTAGTCCCCGTACGCCTCGTAGGCCTCGAGCATCGTGAACTCGGGGTTATGGGTGCTGTCCACGCCCTCGTTCCTGAAATTCCTGCCGATCTCGAAGACCTTCTCGATCCCGCCCACGGCGAGCCGCTTCAGGTACAGCTCGAGCGCGATCCGCAGGTACACGTCCACGTCGTAGGCGTTGTAGTGCGTGGTGAACGGCCGGGCGTTGGCCCCGCCGTGCAACGGCGTCAGGATCGGGGTCTCGACCTCGAGGTAGCCGCGCGCCAGCAGCGACGAGCGCACCGACTGCGTGACGGCCGAGCGCATCTCCGCAAGCCGCCTGGACGCGGGGTTCACGATCAGGTCCAGGTACCGCTGCCGCACCCGCGCCTCAGGGTCGGTCAGCCCGGCGTGCTTCTCTGGCAGCGGGCGCAGCGACTTGGCGGTGATCGCGAACGAGTGGGCCAGCACGGAAAGCTCGCCGGACCGCGACGTGATCACCTCGCCGGTCACCCCGACGTGGTCCCCCAGGTCGACGTCCCGCTTCCAGTCGGCCAGCCGCTCGGCGCCGACCTCGTCGAGGCGGATCATGGCCTGGATGTCGCCGGTGCCGTCGCGCAGCGTCGCGAAGCAGATCTTGCCGCCGATCCGCGACAGCATGACGCGCCCGGCCACGCCCACGATCTCGCCGGTCGCCGCGTCCTTCGGCAGGTCCGGGTACTTCTCCCGCAGCGCCGCGGCGGTCGTCGTCCGCGGGTACCCCACGGGATAAGGATCCGCGCCAGACGCGAGCATCCGCGCGCGCTTCTCCAGCCGGACGCGTACCTGCTCGGGAACGTTGTCGTCAGCCACGCCCGAAGGTTACCGGCGATCGCCGCCCGGCGGCACATTAGTTTCCCTGGCGGTGTTGCGTTCGTACACCAGGCGCAGGCCGATCAGCGTGAGCCACGGCTCGTGCGCGTCGATGATCGGCACCTCGCCGATGACCAGCGGCGCCAGGCCGCCCGTCGCGATCACCGTCACCGCGTCGGGGTCCTGCGGGGACAGTTCCGCGGCCATCCGGCGTGCGATCCCCTCCACCTGACCGGCGAAGCCGTACACGATCCCGGACTGCAGCGCCTCCACGGTGTTCTTCCCGATCACCCGCGGCGGCCTGGTCAGCTCCACTTTGAGCAGCTGCGCGGCGCGCCGGGACAGCGCGTCCACCGAGATCTCGATGCCCGGCGCCAGGGCCCCGCCGACGAACTCGCCGCGCGCGCTGACCGCGTCGAAGTTGGTCGAGGTGCCG
>Ga0070709_10001585_pt1 | contig 12273 bp, 8 predicted proteins | sample LARL51metaG_FD_65449 | JGI IMG/M metagenome (GOLD analysis project Ga0070709, IMG submission 65449) | Corn, switchgrass and miscanthus rhizosphere microbial communities from Kellogg Biological Station, Michigan, USA - LAR L5-1 metaG | ecosystem: Host-associated > Plants > Roots > Rhizosphere ...
GACCTCCAGGCGCATGGTGGGGACCTTCCACCTGGCGTCACCGAGATCAACGGAACCTTGAACCAGGGCACCAGCAATGGTCAGACGGACGTAGGGAGCTTCGGCTGGTTCATCGAACCGAGAATCAACAACAACCGATTCTTCGTGGACGCCGGGCTTCGGCTCGACGGGGGCACGACGTATGGCACTCACGTGAGCTTGGCCGCATTCCCGAAGGTCGCAGTCTCCTACCTCATCTCCGACGAACCGTGGTTTCCAGCCGTGATGAAGCCGGTAGTCAACACCCTTCGACTCCGGGTCGCCTACGGGCACGCCGGAGTCGAGCCCGGGATCGGCGACAAGCTTCGCGTCTTTCAGCAGTCCAGTACGTGGCTCGACGGGGGTGTCGTCACCACCGCGCAGCTTGCGTCTCTGGGCAATACCCAGCTCCAACCAGAGCGCTCCACGGAGATCGAGGGGGGCTTTGATGCGGAGCTCCTCGATGGTCGGCTCTCGATCGGGGTGACGAGCTACCGCAAGATGCGGTATCAGGCTCTGATGAACGTGCCGGTCGCTCCGTCGGTGTACGGAGGGATCCTGCCTGTCGAGAGGAATGTCGGCACGATTCGGAACACGGGTTTCGAGCTCACGCTCGGTTCGGAGCTGGTGCGCACCGACCTCTTCGATTGGCGCATCGACCTCAACGGCAGCAGGAATCACAACCTCGTCGTTGCGACGAACGGTGGTGTGCCCATCCTGCTAGGCGGCGGGCAGCGGGTAACTGCGGGCTATCCGTTGTTCGGTTTTTGGGCGCGCCCAATCCTCGGCTACGCTGACGTGGATCATGATGGAATCATCGGGCCGGGCGACGTGCTGATCGGGGATTCGGCGGTCTTCATGGGCACCCCTGAGCCGAACTATGAGGTGGCGCTGCACACGACCGCGACCTTTCTTCGCGGGGCGCTGACGATCGGCGGGAGCCTGGACTATCAGGACGGGCTCACGCAGCTCAACCAGGTCGCGGTGGACAATCTGTTTGTGTCCCGGGGGCTCAATGATCCCGGTGCCCCGCCTGGAGAGCAGGCGGCCGCGATCGCGGACTTCGATGGCGGCACCGCGTACGGGTTTTTCGAAGCCGTCTCAACGCTCCGGCTCACTTCGCTCTCGATCACGTACCGCCTGCCCGTGGCCATGGCGCGGCGACTAGGGGCGAGCGGGATGAGCGTCTCGGTGCAGGGGACGAACCTGGGGCTATGGACGAATTACCACGGAAAGGATCCGGACGTCAACGCCTTCACGAGCAGCAACGGTGGTTTGGTAGACGCCGGAATCTTGCCGGTGCCGCGCCTCTGGCAGCTCCGCATGAACGTTGCCTTCTAGAGGTCCATGCGCCTGCCCCATTCGGAGGGACTGTGATCGGTTCAGTTCGCGCGACACGTCGTATCGTGCGCTCGCTGCGGCTGGGCGGGCGCCGCCACGGTCGGAGGTGCGTAATTGCGCTCGGGGTCGCGATCGGGGCATGCACCCCCGACCAGATTGTGGGAAACGGGTCGCTGCCGCCGGGGGTCGTGGACCCCGGGATCACCAAGACGCCGGCGGGAGCCTTGGCCGCCTATCATGGCACTCTAGCGCTATTCGCCTCGGCGTTCGCAGGATCGAACGAGTTTTATAGTCACATCGTGGTTGCCGGCATCCTCAGCGATGAGCTGCAAGCGAACTCAGTGGGCGATCTCTACGCCGCTGACCCGCTTGATAGTCGTGTGCTCCCGGAGTTCAGAAACCCGGATCTCGAACAGTTTCGGACGTACTTGGGAGACTACAGGGGGCTCCAACAGGTCCGCGGGCAGGCCGAGGAGGCGCGCGGACTGTTGGAGGCGTACGGAGGGGATTCCGGGAAGGTGCTGGTCGGGCACTTGTATGCAATCGAGGCCTACAGCGAGCTCTTCCTTGCCGATCTCTTTTGCTCGGGCATCCCACTCAGCACCGTCGATTACAACGGCGACTACACCTACGCACAAGGATCGACGACAAGCGAGGTATACCAGCACGCGACGACCTTTTTCGACTCCACGATTTCTCTCTCGACCGATAGCGCCCGAATCCTGAGCCTGGCACGGATAGGGAAGGCACGGGCCCTCCTGGCATTGGGTCGCTACGGAGAAGCTGGCCAGGCGGTCGCGGCGATCCCCGACGGGTTCCAGTACACGGAAGCATACGCCGCAGCGGCGGTCGCGTCTAACGCGGCCAACTTCGCCTTGGTGACTGAGGGAAGCGGTGAAGGCCCATGGATCGGGAGCGTATCGGATCGCGAGGGGACCAACGGCCTCGATTACCGTTCTAGCGGCGACCCGCGTACGAGCGCCACGCCGCTCGGCCCGAACGTGTTTGGCACGACCCTCTACCACCCGGACAAGTACGCGACCGACGGGTCGAGCTCGATCGTGCTCGCCGACTGGGTGGAGGCGCGGCTCGTTGAAGCGGAAGCGGCGCTCCAGGCGGGCGATGTGCCCACTTGGCTGGCGAAGCTCAACCATTTGCGGGAGACGGCGATCACGCCCGCGCTCCCCGACACGACCGATCCGGGCACGCCAGACGGACGCGTCAATCTCCTGTTCCGCGAGCGGGCGTTCTGGCTGTTCCTGACGGGACAACGACAGGGCGACCTGCGGCGCCTGATCCGTCAGTACGGGCGGGACCAGAGTCAGGTGTACCCCTCGGGGCTATACCCCGGCGGGACCGGCGCGTATGGCTCGGACATCACCGCTCCCATCCCGGCGCTCGAACGTCAGTTCAACCCGCGGTTTGCCGGCTGCGTCAGTCGGGGCGCGTGACGGTTCCATCAGCGACGGACTCACTCTGCGGAGCCATTCCAATGCGACTCGGTGCTCGACGCGGTATTTGGTGGGTAGGGACTCTCGCGATATTGGGAGGCCTCGTGGGGCTCGCGGTCGGCTGCGGCAGTGACCTTGTCGCTCCCAAGCCTGCACCTGATCCCTCACGGCTCTATTGGGCGCTCACCCTCGATCATCGGGCGGTAACGCTCTCCACCGCAACGCCGTATGACACGATCCAATTGACGGCCACACCCCGTTCCGCCTTGGGCACCGCGCTCCCCGAGTCCGCGTCGGTAGTCTTCGCCTCCACGAACCCGGTGTATGTGCAGGTGAGCCCGACCGGCCTAGTACGGGCGCTCTCCTCTGGCGACGGCACGGTGGTCACCGCGACGGTGACCGCGGGCGGCGTCACGCACGCGGACACTGCGGTCATCAACGTTACGGCGAGCGCGCCACCCCCCGTGCTCGGGCGCTTCTCCATCCACCCAATTCCTCCAGACAGCGCGAAGCGTGGGGCGACACTATTCCCGTACCCATGGCCCGTCGACGCCGCCGACACGAACGGGAATCCGATCCCCGACTTGGCGACAGCATGCACCTCGTCGGATCCCACAGTTGTCCGCGTTTTGCCACAATGTGGCTTGATCTTCGCCGAGCGCCCAGGTCATGCCGTGATTACAGCCAGCGCGACAGCGTATGGAGTAACCAAGGCAGACACGCTCGACTTCACAGTGGGTGAGTGGCTAATAGCCGCAGTATTCATTTCACAGGGGGCAGGATCGCTTCCAGACGCGACGATTGCCACCGGCGGGAACGTATTCTGGATCAATCAGACCACCCAGCCCATCGATATCACGTTTGACGACTCGACCCATGTGCCTGGCGGCAACATCGTGGGATTGGACCCGGGGAGCTTCGACCTTCGAGCCTTTCCGGTGCCAGGAAGGTTCACCTATCACAGCGCTGCCGCGCAGGCCAGCGGTGCGATCGTCGTAGTTGACGAGTAGCCGAGTCGGTCCGGAATGCCATTCACGCGACGGGACTTTCTTAAGGCTGGAGCGACCGTGGCTGCGGTTGCCGCGGCGCCGCGTCCACTCCTCGTCTACTTCGGTCGACGCCCCGAGCCAGCGCCCCCGATTCAAGACTCGCGACTCAAGGATCTCGCTGCCAAGGCGCTCGAGGCTGCGCGCGGCGCGGGGGCCGGATACGCCGACGTGCGGCTTACTCACGATTGGAGCACCGGAGGCGGGGTTGCGATGGCCGAGAGCCTGGCAGCTGGTGTGCGGGCCCTGGTCAACGGCTACTGGGGGTTCGCGAGTGGCCCCGTCTGGGGTTCCGACGAAATGGCACGGCTCGGACGTGAGGCCGTCCACCAAGCCCGTACGAACAGCCTTGGTAACTCGCGCGTCGTCGAGTTGGCTCCGGCCCCCGCCGTCCGGGACGGTCATTGGGTGATGCCCGTGAAAATCGATCCCTTCGAGATCTCGCCGTCCGAGATCCAAGATTTTCTCCTCAGCTTGAAGATCTACGCTGAACGATTCCCGGGAACGTCGGTGCAGAACGTCGACGCACGCTTCCTCAAGCAGGAAGAAGCACTGGCCTCGACTGAGGGTACGTATTGCACCCAGCGCGTCTACGGCAGCTCGGGTGACTTCTCGTTCAATCTGGTCAAGGGCGACAAAGGGCTTGGCCGCGCCCTCGACGGGCTCACCCCCGCCGGTCTGGGCTTCGAGAGGTTTCGTGATGCGCCGCTGCGCGAGGCCATCCGGCGTCTCATCGCTGAGATGGAGGAAGACCTGACGCTCCCGGAAAAGCCCGTGGACGTCGGTCGCTACGACGCGGTGCTCAACGCGCGTTGTACCGCGGGATTGCTGGCCGCGACGCTCGGGCCCGCAACGGAGTTGGACCGGGCACTCGGGTACGAGGCGAACGCGGGGGGCACGAGCTACATCACCGCACCCTTCGACATGCTCGGCAGTTACGAGACCGGGGCGCCTTCACTGACGGTGATGGCCAACCGATCGGAGCCCGGCGGGTGCGCGACGGTCCAGTGGGACGATGACGGCGTGGTCCCGGACGAGTTCACTCTCGTGAAGGACGGCGTGCTGGTGGACTTCCAGACCACCCGCGAGAGCGCGGGGTGGCTCAAGGGCTACTACGCTGCGCACGGTCGCCCGTTCCGCTCGCACGGATGTGCGGCGGCGGCGTCGGCCATCGATGCGCCCCTGGAGCGTACGCCCAATTTGGTGATGGCGCCTGGCTCGGAAGCCGCGGACTTCGACGACCTGGTCGCCGGGCTCACCGCCGGGATCGCTGTCAAGGACATGCTCGTCGACGTGGACTTCCAGCACTCGAGCGGATCGGGGCGACTGTACTATGAGGGAAGCCGGATGGGTTCGACCTACGAAGTGAAACGCGGCAAGCGCGTCGCACGGATTGTCGGTGCGGGCATTCTGTTTCGCGCGCCGGAGTTCTGGAAGTCGCTGCTGAAAGTCGGCGGCCTGGCGAGCGCACAACGGCACGGCTTCCTCGATACAAAGGGCGAGCCCCCGCAGAATGGCTGCCACAGCGTGACCGCGCCACCAGCGGTGTTCAAGCAGGTCACGCTGATCGACCCGCTGAGGCGAGCATGAGCGGGCTAGGCCGCTTCCTGCGGCTGGACGACAGCTTGCGGTTCCTTTCCCGCGAGGAATGTGCAGCTCTGGTCCAGCGTATTCGCGGACTCGCGCAAGGGGGCGGGGAGACCGAGGTGGACATCACGAGCTGGTGGAGCGGCGAGCTCCGGTGGGCGCGCAACCGCGTGAGCCTCGCGAGCGACCGGCGCGACATCCGCGTGCATGTGTCACGCGCCCTCCCTGGCGTGACGGGCGATGGTAACGTGATGACGAATCAGCTCGACGACATTTCGCTCACGGCCGCCGTGCGCGAGGCCGAGCGCTGGGCGCACCGCAGCAAACATTTTCGAACCGACATTGTGACATCGGTGCCCGACTTCCAGTACGCGAAACCGGCGATCTGGAGCGATACGAGCTACGGCCTCACGACGGAAGAGCGCGGCCGAATCGCCCGCGCCTTAGTGGACCCGGCGGAGGCGGCCGGGATGCTGTCCGCCGGCTACATCGAGGTGCGCGCGCAGGGGACCGCGAGCACTCCGCAGGAGAAGCCGCTGATGTACGCGCAGCAGACGACGGCGCAGTGCTCGATGACGGTGCGCGATCCCGAGGGCAGGGGCTCGGGGTGGGCTGGCGGGAGCTCCTACGACTGGACTCGGATCGATCCGGAGGCATTGGCGCGGCGGGCTCTGGAGAAGTGCCTTGCGTCGCGTAATCCCGTCACGATCGAGCCGGGACGCTATACCGTCATCCTCGAACCCCAGGCCGTTCACGAACTTGTCGCTTGGGTCGTCAGCGACCTGAATAAACGGCAGGCGGCCGAGAAGGAGCCCGGTCCCCTCAACGCCGGCTACGACACCGCGCTGCGGCTCGGGCGCTCCAAGCTCGGGCTCAAGGTGGTGGACGAGCGCGTCACGATCAGCCACGACCTGATGGATCCCGCGCTCGGCGTCATTCCGTTCGACGACGACGGCTGGGGGCCTTACCCGGTGCAAGCGGTGACGTGGATCGATCACGGCGTGCTCACGGCCCTGTCCTATGGACGGGAGTACGCGGTGAGAATGCTGACTGACAACGTCCCTATCGCGCCGCGCATGGCGTATCGCATGAGCGGCGGGCCCACCAGCGTCGAGGAGATGATTGCGACGACGAAGCGGGGCCTTCTCGTCACGCGGTTCTCGGGCGTGAGCCCACTCTCTGAAGGGCTGTTCACAGGCCTGACCCGCGACGGGGTGTGGCTGATCGAAAGCGGCAAGGTCTCCAAGGCGGTGAAGAACCTCCGCTTCACCGACTCGCCCTGGTTCGTGCTCAACAGCCTCGAACAGCTGGGCGAGCCAGTGCCTGTCTTCAGCCCCGACGCCCCCGCCATCGTCCCGCCGTTGAAGGCGCGCGACTTCAGCTTCACCAGTTTGATCGACGCCATTTAGAAGGAGCGGCAGCACGTGAGACGACTGGGCATGCTGTTGAGCGCACTCGTGCTTGGACCGGTGACGCCGGCCGCGCAGGGGCAGACCCTGTTTGCGACACCGGACACGCTCGACGTCGCTCGATATACCACCGTCGAGGCTTGCCTCGCCGCCACTCAGCGGGTCAAGGACAGCGTCGAGAACCAGCGGGAGTGGATCTGGCGCGACACGCTTGCCCAAACGCCGGCGCGGCTGGCGGAGGACGCCCGCACGCCTCTGCCGGCGCCGGTGATGGCCGTGGCGCGGCGCTGCAGCGCGCGGTTCGCGGCCGGCTCGGCGCCGCTCGAGGATTTCGCACCGCTTCTCAGTTTGTTTGTCGCTGCGGGGCGGGATGCGGACGCGGGAGCGCTCCTGGCGCGCCGGCTCAGGGAAGTCGGTCCCACGGCCGACCGCGAGCGAGCCGCGGTGCTCGATACGGCCATCCACGTGTACCTGGGGAACAACCAACTCCCCGTGGGCCATTTCTGGCCGCTTCCCCTGTTCGCGCAGCCGGCCCGGCTCGCGGCGGCCGAGTCCCTCGTGACGGCGTTCGTACACGTAAACAGCGTGCCGTGGCATGCGCGGTTCGACAGCTACGGAGCGCTCGCCTTGGCGGCTCTCTCCGCCGACACGATTCTCGCCAGCCGTGCGGTGAGACAGATGCTCGCGGTCGCGCGTGGGCTCTCGGATCTGGAGCGCCGGAGCAGCGCATTCCAATCCCGGGCCTGGGCGATCAATCTAGGTCTGATGGTCGACCGGAAAGCGGCGTTGCTGGACAGCCTGCGACACGGCACGGCGGCCTACGTCGCGCTGTGGCGAGAGTTGTGGGGGGAAGTGGCGGGAAAGGACAGCGCCGTGCTCGATGGCTTTGCGAGACCCATCGGTCGGCCGGCGCCGCCGATCGCCGCCGATTGGTGGTTCGGGCGCGACGATTCGACGGTCGGCCGACCGGTAAAGGGGAAGGTGAACCTCGTCGTTTTCCTCAACCCGGGCGACTTCTCGTGTTTCGAGATCGACCTCAGCTCCCTGTGCAACCGTACGTATGCCGGGCTACGGCGGGTGGCGCAAAGATTCCCCACGCTTGAGATCACCCTCGTGGCCCAGACGTACGGGTTCTTCGACAAGGCCGCACCGCCGCCACCAGACGTGGAAGCGGTCCTGCTCCGACGGGCGTGGCTCACCGAGCGCCACTTGCCCGGCACCCTCGCGGTGACCAATAGGCCGTTCTGGCGCCTGCCCGCGCCCGATCGGCGGCGGATCAACCGCGACGTGCCGAACGTCACCAACTACAGCTTCGGCCGCACGTGGCACGTGCCCAACTGGATATTCCCTCCCTTTTTGATCGACCAGGACGGAAGGATTGTGGAGACCCAGTTCCGCAGCTTCGATGCAGACCTGCCAGAGATGATCGCGATCCTCCTCGCCCGCCAGGCGACGTCTCCGCAATCGGGTGATGTCCGTGAATAAGCTCCGGTCTGGGGCGCGTGTCGCCCTTGGCATCATGGGAGTTCTGCTCGCCGCCCCCTTCGCGGTCGGAACGGAGCGGCTGCCGGTTGACCCGGGGCTCACGGCTGGCACCCTCCCGAACGGACTGCACTACTACATCCGGGTGAATCACAGCCCGGCGCACCGCGCTGAGCTCCGTCTCGTGGTCAACGCCGGGAGCGTGCTGGAGGACGAGGATCAAAGAGGGCTGGCCCACTTCCTTGAGCACATGGCCTTCAACGGCACAACCCACTTTCCGAAGCAGGCGCTGATCGACTGCCTCGAGACCGCCGGAATGCGCTTCGGTGCCGACTTGAATGCCTACACGACGTTCGACGAGACCGTGTACAAGCTCACGGTGCCCACCGACGACCCGAGGTTCTTGACTCAGGGGCTCGAGATGCTGGCCGACTGGGCCGGGGGGGCCATCACGCTCGACTCGGGGGACGTGGTCGCGGAGCGCGGCGTAGTCTTAGGCGAGTGGCGTTCGCGCCTTGCGGATTCGGCGTCTCAGGCGGCGCAGGGCCACGAGGACTCGGTACTCTATGGAGGGGACTCACCCTACTCTACTCGCAAGCCGATCGGACTCACGTCAATTATCCAGAGCGCCGAGCCGGCGCCGATCCGGCGCTTCTACCGCGAGTGGTACCGGCCTGACCTGATGGCAATCGTGGTCGTGGGCGACATCGACAAGGTCCGGGTGGAGCAGTCGATTCGCGAGCGGTTCAGCAAGATCGCCCGGCCAGCTCAGGCGCGTAAGCGACCGACTTTCGAACTCGCCTCGACGGGCGAGCCCTTGATCGACGTCTATCACGGTCGGGTCATTCCCACGATCACTATGGTGTGGAAGCAGCCCGTTGGCCCGCTCGCGACCGAGACCGCTCTTCGTCGGCGGCTCGTGGAGCAACTGCTGTTTGACGGGCTGTCGAGGCGGTTCCTCAACATGCGCGAGCGGCCGCACCGACCGTTCGTCTTCGGCGCGATCGGGCGCATATCCCTCGACGCTCGGACGGCCGATGCGGACTTGGTGCGGGTCGTCGCACCGCCCGACAGTCTGGAAAGCGGCTTGGCCTCGGCGCTCGAAGAGTTGGAGCGGACGGCGCGCTACGGCGTGCCTGCTCCAGCGCTCGAACGGGAGAAAGCTGCCATGCTGCGGCAGTTCGAAAGCGCGGCGACCGCTCGCGCTGCAGTTCCTTCGGCTCAGTACGCCACGGACTACACCGAGCATTACCTGCGCGGTGATGTGGCACTCCTGAGCCCCGCGCAGGAACTGGCGCTTGCCCGGACGGTGCTCCCCACGATCACGCCCGACACCCTCGCCCGGGCAGCTGCCTTTTGGCGTCGGCGCGGCGATCTCAGTGTGTTGGTCACCCTCCCTACGTTCGCTCATGTACGCCCGCCCACGCGAGAGAGCCTCCTCGCACTGTTCGACTCGGTCGAGCGTGAGCCGATCACCCGGGACAGCGCCGCGGTCGCTTCAGACGCCCCGCTGATGAGCCGTCCTCCGGCACCAGGCCGGATCGTCGGCGAGCGCCACCTCGTGACGGCCGGGATGACCGAGTGGACGCTCTCCAACGGGGCGCGCGTCTTGCTCAAGCCCACGGACTTCAACAGGGATGAGCTCCTCATCAAGGCAGTGGGTCCAGGGGGCTTTTCGCTCGTCCCCGATTCATTGTTCTTCACGTCAGGGCGGCTAGTGGCGCACATGATGACCGAGGCTGCAGGGGTGGGTACGCTCAACCGGGATGCCCTCTCGCGGAAGCTCGCGATGACCGTGCTGCGCGAGTTCACGGTTTCCATCACGAATAACGACCAGTCCATCAGTTTGGGCGGGTCGCCGACGGACGTTACAACACTGTTCCAGCTTCTCTATCTGCAATTCACCGCTCCCAAGCTCGACACGGCTGCACTCGCTGGCTGGAAGCAAGTCGGCACAAACCTGAATCCATCGTTCGACGAGCAGCTCACGTCGATTCTGGCGCGCGGGGATCCCCGACGGGCGCCGCCGCCGTGGACCTTGATTCAGTTCGCCAATGTCGGGGACGCGATGGCTGTGTACGGAGATCGCTTCGGCAACGCCAGCGACTTCACCTTCTTGATCGTGGGAAACGTCACCGCGAGCGAGATCCGGCCCTTAGTCGAACGCTACGTGGCGAGTCTGCCGGGCACCGGCCACGGCGATACACCAAAGCCGCTTGACATCAAGCCGTGGGACGCGATTGCGCGACCGACGACGCGCGTGTTCGACATTCCCAAGGCCAGCACGCTGCTCGTCTTCGACGGTCCCTTCCCGAGCACGGGCGAACAGTATCCCACCGAGCGGCGGCGCCTAGCCGCCCTGGGTTGGGTCTTACGGCTCAAGCTCACCGCCGACCTGCGGAAACGCATGGGCGGCACGTATGCCGTGAGCGTGCTGGATGAAACGTATGCCGATCCGGAAGAGCACTACCGCGTGGGCCTCATGTTCGACGCTGCGCCCCAACGGGTGGACACTCTGCAGAACGCCCTCTTCGCAGTGCTCGACACGTTACGGTCTGCTTCGATCGGTCCGTCAGAACTGGTGAAGGTCGTCGCGATCATGCGACGGACTCGTGAGGTCGCGTTGCAGAACAATCAGGCTTGGCTGAACGCGATTGAGCTTTACGATCGGTTGAAGATACCGTTCGATCGAATCGTGGCCCCGGACATCGCACCGATCTCGGCGGCCGATCTCCGAGCGGCGGCGCAGCACTACCTGCCTGCGACGGCGTACATCCTCTTCACCGCGTTGCCGCGAGACACCTCGTACCTCGCCAAGGACACCCTCACCCACCCGGCGGTGAACGAAACCCGATCGGCAGGCCATTAGGGGTTTGGGCTCACTCAAGAGTCTCTATTCCCAGTCGGTCGCGGCCGAAGGCTAACGGCCCCTTCTGCCCGACCCCACCCCGGGGGCGTGGTTCACCCCCGGGTTGTTGTTGTCGGCCCATCAACATCGTTCGCCCCTAGTCCCGCTGAACAGCGTGCATTGCCCGTTCCATCTGGCGGTCTGACCATGCTTTTGACCTTGTGCAAGTCCAAGCTCCACCGGGCCACCGTGTCGCGGGCGGAGCTGCACTACGAAGGCAGTATCACGATCGACGCCCATTTGCTGGAGGCAGCCCGGATCGTGCCGTTCGAGCGCGTGCAGGTCGTTGATATCGACAACGGTGCGCGCTTCGAGACCTACGCCATTGAGGGGGCGCGGGCGTCAGGGACGGTGTGCGTGAACGGTGCCGCGGCGCGACTGGTGCACACGGGTGACCGCATCATCGTCATCAGCTATGGCCTGATGACTCCGGAAGAGGCCCGCTCGCACCGTCCCGTCATCGTGCTACTCAATGCAGACAACACGATTTCTCAGCCTTGAGTGGGTGCACGACGAGACCCTCCACGCGATACCGACTCTCTTTTAAACGCGAGCAATCGCGCCTTATCCGCCGCCGACATCGCCCTCGGAATCCTGCTGAACGCGCCGGGACAGCGCGACGAGCTGCCAGAAGATGTCGCGGATCTCTTCCTCGGGTAGACGCGCAGCTCGGGCGAGAGTTGCGGCACGGCGAATTACTACTGCTTCTTGCGCGGGGTCGCGCATCGTGAGTCCGGCCGCTCGTTTTGCCCTTCCCATACTGTGGGCGGCTTGTACTCGTTTACCGATAAGCCCGATCAGCTCGCGGTCGATCCGCTCAATCTCCGCACGGAGCGACTCTGTGTCGGTCATACGCCCTCCGCATGCGCAGAACTGGGTACCCCCGGGTGATCGGCTCGCGGGCCGGCGAACGTGCGACCTGCCGCTAACGCGATGGATCTGAGGTTTCGCATCAACGCGCCAAATTGCGTCAGGTTCAATGACTGTTTGCCGTCCGACCACGCGGCTTCAGGGCGCGGGTGCACCTCCAC
>Ga0070709_10001589_pt1 | contig 12269 bp, 10 predicted proteins | sample LARL51metaG_FD_65449 | JGI IMG/M metagenome (GOLD analysis project Ga0070709, IMG submission 65449) | Corn, switchgrass and miscanthus rhizosphere microbial communities from Kellogg Biological Station, Michigan, USA - LAR L5-1 metaG | ecosystem: Host-associated > Plants > Roots > Rhizosphere ...
GGTGGTGGGAGGTCAGATACACCGGCGGCGAGTCGTTCCAGACGTTCGCCACGGCGAACGAGATTCACGTACCCGTTGGCGTCCCGCTGCGGCTCGAGCTGATCAGCGCCGACGTGATTCACAGCTTCTGGATTCCGCAGCTGGCCGGAAAAACCGATGTCATCCCCGGCGAGCGCAACGTTGCGTGGATTCGAGCGGACGCGCCCGGAGTCTACCGAGGCGCTTGTACGGAATACTGTGGACTACAACACGCGAACATGGCCGCTTTCGTGGTAGCCGAATCGCCGGAGCAGTTCGCGAAATGGGTGCGGGCCCAGCGCGACACCGCCGACGTGCCCGCTGACCGCGATGCGTCGCGTGGACTCGCGTTGTTTCAAACATCCTCATGTGCGACCTGTCATGCGATCCGCGGCTCGACCGCCGTCGGGCGCATCGGTCCGGACTTGACGCATCTGGCAACTCGCCTGACGATCGCGGGAGGCGCGCTCGAGAACACGCGCGGCAATCTGGCCGGATGGATCGCCAATCCGCAGACGATCAAGCCCGGGAACGACATGCCGAACGTCCCGGTGCGCGGAGCCGACCTGCAGGCGCTCGTCGCCTATCTCGAGACGTTGAAGTAGGACCAGTCGTGGCAACGACCACTCTACCCGCACCGCTGTCCGAGCGCCTGACCCGCCTTTGGGAGACAGCACCGGGACTGTACGGCGTCCTCGCGACGGTCGACCACAAGACGATCGGCAAGCGGTATCTCGGGACGTCGATCGTGTTCCTGATTCTCGGCGGCGTCGAGGCCGCCGCACTGCGCCTCCAGCTGGCGCGTGCGAACACGAGCCTGATGGGTCCCGAGACGTACAGCCAAATCTTCAGCATGCACGGGATCACGATGATCTTCTGGTACGCCGCGCCCGTCCTCTCCGGTTTCAGCAACTACATGTGGCCGCTCATGCTCGGCGCACGTGACATGGCGTGCCCGCGGGCCAATGCGCTCAGCTATTGGACATTTCTCATGTCTGGGCTATTCCTCTACACGAGCGCTCTGGTCGGAGCGATGCCCGACCGAGGCTGGTTCGCCTACGCGCCCATGACCGAGATGGGATACTCGCCCGGCCTCAACATCGACTTCTACGCCATCGCCTTGACGTTTCTCAGTGTCTCGACGACGGTTGGCGCAATCAACTTCGTGGTGACGCTATTCAAGACGCGGGCACCGGGCATGTCGCTCAATCGTTTACCGATCTTCGTCTGGGGAACGCTCACGACGTCGTTCTCGGTAATCGCCGCGGCTCCGGCTCTCACCGCCGCGTGCGTCCTGCTGTATCTGGACCGCCGGTTCGGTGCGCACTTCTACGACTCGGCGTCAGGCGGCAGCGCGATGCTGTGGCAGCATCTGTTCTGGAGCTTCGGCCATCCGTGGGTCTACATCGTCGTTCTGCCGGCGATGGGAATCATCTCCGATCTGATTCCGACGTTCTGCCGTCGACCGCTGGTCGGCTACACCTTTGTCGCGCTCGCGACCGTGAGCACGGGCATCCTGGGCTTCGGCGTCTGGGTGCACCACATGTTCGCGACTGGTCTGCCGGCGACGGCAAGCTCGTTTTTCAGCGCGGCGAGCATGGTGATCACGATCCCGAGCGCGATCGCCGTGTTCTCGTGGATCGCGACCATTTGGCACGGCCGGCCTCTCTTCAAGACGCCGATGCTCTTCGCCGCGGGATTCATCATTCTCTTCGTGATCGGCGGGGTCTCGGGCGTGGCCACGGCGGCGAACGCGTATGACCTGCAACTCACCGATACGTACTTCGTGGTGGCCCATCTGCACTATGTGCTCATTGGCATCAACGTCTTCGCGGTGATGGCCGGTTTCTATTACTGGCTTCCCAAGATCACCGGCAAGATGATGAACGAAGCGATGGGCAAGCTGAATTTCTGGCTGATGTTCGTCGGGTTTGGGGTGGGGTTCTTCCCCATGCATACGCTCGGGCTGTTGGGGATGCCACGTCGTATCTATACGTATGCCGACGGTCTTGGGTGGGGATGGCAGAACATGTGGGTGACGATCGGCGCCTTTGTGTTCGCGCTCGGCGTCGCGGTGTTCATCGCCAATTTCTTCTGGAGTCTCAGGTCGGGAGCCGATGCGGGTCCTAACCCATGGGATGCGCCGACGCTCGAGTGGGCGATCCCCTCACCGCCTCCACCCTACAATTTTGCGCGCATTCCGATCGTCGCGAGTCGCCATCCATTATGGGAGGATCGCATCAACGAGGGCACCGGACGCTCGGTGTTCGACACCGGGCCAACGCTGGACCGCGGACGCGATACGTTCGGGACTGGCCCGCTCGATGCGGAGGTGGAGGGAATCCTTCGCATGCCCGAGGACACGGCGTGGCCGTTCCTCGTTTCGCTGTCCATCCTCGCGGTATCATACGGGCTGCTCGCGAGTTTGGTGTGGCTCGACGTTGTGGGCGCTCTTGGCCTTTTTGTGTGCATCGTCGGCTGGGTGGTGCCGCGGCACGAGCCACCCGCAACACGGGAGGCGTGACCGGTGGCAACCGCCGCAAACCCGTATGAGCTCCCGATCAACCCGGGTCGCCAAGCCAGCCCCGGCTGGTGGGTGATGGTCCTCGTCATCGCGACAGAAGCAATGCTGTTCGCGTACTTGTTGTTCTCGTACTACTACCTCGCGTCGATGAGCCGCGGAGCGTTTCCACCTGACGGCGTACCCCGGCTCGGCCTCGCGGCGCCCAACACCGTGATTCTTCTCGCGAGCAGCGGCACGATGTCGTGGGCGGAGCGTGGCATCGGAGCGGGAGACGAACGCCGTCTGCGGCTGGGCATGCTGCTCACGCTCGTTCTCGGCATCGTCTTTCTGTCGATCCAAGGGATTGAGTATTCTCGAAAGCCCTTTACACTCGCAACCAATGCGTACGGCAGCTTGTTCTTCACGATCACTGGCTTTCACGGCGCGCACGTTCTCGTCGGATTGGTGATGAACATCGTGGTGCAGGTCTGGGCGTGGCGGGGCTGGCTCACGCGCGAACGACACCTTCCCGTCACGTGCGCCGCAATGTACTGGCATTTCGTCGACGCGGTCTGGATCGTGGTATTCGCGTCGCTATACATCACGCCGCGTCTGTCATGACGGGAATCGGCGAGCATCTCGATGGCCCAGGGCGCGCGCCGCCGCGGCGAGCCGCGGTCTCGCTTGCGTCGTTGTGGTTCGGTCTGTTCGGCGCTCCGGCGGCGTGGGCGCTTCAGTTGATCAGCAACTATGCTCTGGTTGCTCACGCTTGCTATCCGCGAGACACGCCGCTCGCGTCGCCGGTGTTCGGTTCCGTCAGAATCGCCGCGCAGGCGATCAGCGCGGTCCTACTCATCGCCGGTGTTGCGGCGTTGCTGCTCGCAGTCCGCTCGTGGCGCCGCGCACGACGCGAGGCGGTTGCACCGTCGAGCGACCGGAACCAACGAACGCCGAAGGACATCGGCGAAGGCCGAACGCAGTTCATGGCGCTGGCCGGCACGGTGGTGAGCGGGATCTTCGTCTACGGTATACTCATGGCCAGTGTGCCGCTGTTCTCGATGCGGACGTGCGTGCCGTGAGTCGCGCCGCCGTGGAAGTGCGGCACCATCCGGAGGGCTGCATGCTCGAACACACGCGACGAACGTGGCGTTGCAACGCCCGTCGATTCTCCTCGGCGCTTTTTGCTCTGGCTGCCGCGGCGGGATGTCGCGAGACCGCTGGCGGCGAATCGCGAATTACCGTGACGGAAGGAGATGCGAACCGCGGCAAGGCGGCGATCGCAACCTATGGCTGCGGCTCGTGTCATGTCATTCCGGGAATCCGCACCGCGAGGGGAATGGCCGGACCCCCGCTGCTTTTCTGGAGCCGGCGTACGCTGATCGCCGGCGAGGTGCCGAACACGCCGGATGCTCTCGTACGGTGGATCGAGACGCCGCAGGCGATCGAGCCAGGCACGGCGATGCCCAATCTCAGCGTATCGAACGGCGACGCGCGCGACATCGCCGCGTATCTCTATACGCTGCGCTGACTGGTTGCGGCGGGAATAGTGGCTGGCCACAACCGCGTGCGCTGGCACGTCGAATCGGACCGCCACCAATGCACCCGCCTCCGTGCGCCTGGTGGGCGTCTCCGTAGCACCGATGCTGCTTTCATTGCAATCCGAATCCGCATGCAACGGAGCACAGGGATGTAGTGTGGTCCCAGAGGCGGGGAAGCGTCGCTGGTCGGCTGGTCAGATCACGATGAACGACAGATTCCGAGGAAGATTGTCCGACGCGTTCATCGCGACAGCCAGCCTCCGGTGAACCCAGCCCGCGCGAGACCTGTCACGACGTATGAGCATTCGCGCATGAGTCTCCACACCAGCCCTGTTCGAAAGTTCTCCACCATGATGACGATTGGGCCCTGGTTCAGCCCAAAATGAAACGGAGAGACCCACCCGTGCGCATGCCTCTGGCCGTCTTGAAAGGTCGGATTGAATGTGGCCTTGAAACCGTATCGATGCGCCTCCGCCAAGCGAAGCTGGTTGAAGTACTCGATTGTCGGCAGGACCACGTCCGGCGCGAACGGAAGTGAAGCGACCACCGCCCAGGGAGCTATCGTGCCGTCGTCAGGTCCGTACGGAACCCCCCGTGCCAGATAGTCGTGGAACACACGCTCGATTCCGCCGATGCGTCGCGTGACTTCGCCCGGTCCGTCGCTCGCCGTAATCCCCCAGCAGTGCTCGCCGTAGGCCGCGAAGTCGAGTGGATTTCTCATGGTGTACTGTTGTTGCACCCGGGTGGCGCGCCGGCTGTTCTCGAAGTAATCGATGCCGTGCTCGCGCATGAACTGGTCTTGGATGTCGTGAAAATCGATCCACACGTGCGACAGCTGGTGGGTGAAGAGAGGGCCCGCGTACAGGAAGTCGATGTCATAGATCCGGGTCCAGCTGTACGTCGAGACCCACGCCGCGTAGCTCTCGGGCGGCACCGCATGGGTCGGCGAGCCAAGCGCCAAGACGTAGAGGATGAGCGCCTCGTCATAGCCCTCCCAGCGGAATGGAAGGAAGCCGGTCTCGGGTTTCCAGCCATGCGTGATCGCCCAGCCACCGTTTCGCGCCCAGTCCCAATCAACACGCGCATACAAGCGCTCCGACAAGTCACGGATCTCCCGCTCGTCCGGCACGCCGCGGTCGAAATACACTGCGGCGCACAGCACTCCCGCGAGCAGAAGTGCGGAGTCGACCGTCGAGAGCTCGGATTGCCAGGCGCGAGCGCCGGTGGTCATGTCGAGGAAATGATAGTAGAACCCCTTATAGCCCGTGGCATCGCGTTGTTCGCCCTGAGGACTGTTCCAAAAGAACCGCAACGTAGTCAACGTTCGCTCGACTGCGGTGGCGCGGGTCAGCAAGCCTCGCTCGACCCCCACCGGGTACGACGTGAGCGCCAAACCCACAGCGGCGATGCTGGCCGGCCAACCCTCACATGTCTTATCGAGTACCAAGCCGTTGGCGCGATTGGTTTCATGGACGAAGTAGGCGAAGGCGGAGCGCTGGAGCGTCTCCAGCATTTGTGTGTCGCTCTGAGCGGTCATGATCGGTCACGCGTCCGCTGCGCGCGTCACGCCGCGTCGTCTTGGAGCCAGCCCCGGCCAGTTGGCGGGATCTCGTGGCGCGGCCTTCCGTAGAGCGTGCCGACAACCGCACCGAAGGCGAGATGAGCGCACACGAACGCGATAACGACCCAGCCGCCCGCATACTCGAAGAATGCTCCCACCGGTAGCAGCCCCGATGCAATGAGCGCGTCACCCGGTAGAAAGCCCACGCTCAGTCCGGCGATCACCATGTGAGGTACGGCGATCGCCAAGCCGAGAACAATGCCTGCTCGCCGGGTGACCCACTCGAAGATCGCCGCGTAGACGAACGCGGCGATCACCCCGACGACGAGCTGCACGACGAAGCCGGCGAGCCACCCGAGCGTATCCGTTCGTCCAGTAACGAGTGCGCCAGCGAGTGCGCAGATATCGCCAGACGAACTCGAGACGCGCGTCGCCAGCCCTATGATGCTCACGGTGACGACGCATCCAACAATGCCGGCCAGGATCGTTCGGCGAGTGCGCATGAGCATATCCTAATCGGCGGCGTAGCCGAGCGATGCGTCAATGGCGGGATCACCCACAGCGACCGCGTGGTCGGCGCGCCGCCGCCATTCCCACGTCAGCGATCCCGCGCCACCCACGAGCAGGAGAGCCCCCAGGTCCAGCCAGTATCCGAGCATCGTCGTCCGGGCGGCGTCCGGCATGATGATCCAATACACGTCGAGGTAGTGCATCGCCAACAGCCATGCGCCAAGGAATGCCATCGCGCCGACGCTGCGTTTGAATTCACGGATGAGAAGCGCGAGAAACGGAATGGCGAAGTGTCCAGCGACGAGCACCGCGCCCAGATCTTCCCAGCCGCCCCGCATTCGCACGACGTACCATGACCGTTCGATGGGAACCTCGGCGCTCCAGATAACGATGAGCTGCGAGAATCCGATGTAGACCCAGAAAAGCACGAAGGTGAGCAGCAGCTTGGCGAGTGCGTGAAAGTGGTCCGCGCCAATGGACGCGGGCAATTCTCCGCGCCAACGCCCGCGTGCGACCAGGACGGCCAGCAGCGCGAGCGCACCGACCATTCCGCCGGCGAAATAATCGACGCCGTAAATCGTCGAATACCACGACGGCGCGAGCGACATCATCCAGTCGAAGGCTGCGAAGCTGGTGGTGAAACCGAACGCGACGAGTCCAACCGCGCTCGTCACGCGCAAACGCCGCTCGACGGTCTCGGTATCGCCGCGGTCCTGGGTGAGCGACGCGCGGCGAAGCCGCTCGCCGAGCAGGATCCAGGTTCCGAGATAGATCATCGCGCGGATGATGAAGAAAGGCACGTTCAGGTACGCGGCTTTTGCCCGCACGATCTCGCGCGCCGGCGGAGCAATTGCTTCCGTGACGTGGACCCACGGGTAGAGGACCGGCAGCGCGACGAGAATCGGTACGAACAGAACCGCGAACACAGGCAGAGTTGCCGCGACCTGTTCGGCCTGGCGTCGCAGGGCGACGAACCACGTCGCCGCCGTCACTCGCGCGATCATGATCATTGCCAATTCACCGAGCACGATGGCAAGACACGACATGTATGCGACGAGATACGCCGCCGCTGTGCGCGCGGGATCGACGACGAGGCCGATCACGCAGAGCAGGGCACCGGCCGCGATAGCAACGGTCGAGATCCTCGGTCGTCGCGTATCGCCCCTCATGGCGTCGAGATGCTAGACGATGATGAGTCCGCGGAGCGGATCGCCGCCGCGCGCGCGGAGTCGGCCCGGTGCGCCGGCGTGAGCGTGCGCGATTGCTGCAATAGCCGGATGTATCCGACGATCGCCCACCGCTCAGTGGGGGTGAGCTCCACGGCGTAGGACGGCATGCGGCCCTTGCCATGCGTCGCGACGTCGAAGATGTAACCATCGGGACGAGCGAGCATCGAATCGCTACGCAACGACGGCGGCCGGGGTCGGCCCATGTTCTCGGCGACGATGCTGCCGCCAAACCCGCCTTCGCCATGACAGACGGCGCAGTAGATTCTGAATTTGCGTTCGCCGAGAACGATCGTCTCCGCCGTCAGCGCGATGGGGACTGTCTCGATCGGTCGTCCGTCGCTCGAGCCGGTACCGACGACGCCCGTATCTTGCACGCTCTCGCGTGTGACTGTGCCCGCCGGAGGCGCCTGCATGCTCGAACGGTTCGCGAAGACACCGCTCCTTCCATATAAGTCGTAGCGCTGCTGGAGGCGCATGCGCTCGAAATCGAGTCGTTCGCGCTCGGGCGAGTCGACGCACGCCACGGCGATCAAGACGCATGCGAGACTCGCTCCGCGTTTCATCAACGACGCGATCACGGTTCCGCCTCGAGTCGCACGATACGGAGCGGCGAAAGCATACGGAGCTCACGCATCGTGAGGTCGGGCGAACCCCGCCGGTCGGACGCATCGACAGCGAGCCAGTATCGATCGACCGTCGCTCGTTCGAAGCCATCGATCTCGAACACCGGGTGCCATGGTTGCGGCAGGCGTGTCACGACGAAGAAGCCAATGAACGCGGCCAGGGCGGCGCAGAGCACAGTTCCTTCGAACGTCGGGATGATGAAGGCCGGAATCGCGTGCGGCGGACGTCCGCCAATGTCGAGCGCGTAAGCGTAGGCGTTGGCGTACCACTGAATGGCGTAGCTCGCCGCTCCACCGACGACGCCAGCAAGAAAGACGGCAACGGGCAACGCCGAATGCGGGCGACGAATCCCGACCTCGACCGGCACGGGCGAATAGGTCTCGATCCGCGTGTATCCGTGGTCGGAAAACACATGCGCGGCTCTCGTCAGCTCATCGGCCGAGCGGAACTCCGCTAGGTAGGCCCCGGCGCTCCAGTTGCGGTCACGCACTGCCCGTTCGCGCCGGTTGCTTCGCAAGCGCGAGGCTGAGCGATTTCACTTCACTAATCGCTACGCTCGGCACGAATCGTACGAAGAGAAGAAACAGAAATCCGAAAAGGCCGACGCTTCCGGCGAGGATACCCCAGTCGACCCAGGTCGGGACGTATATGTGCCAGCTCGACGTGAGGAAGTCGCGGTTGAGCGATGTGACGATGATGATGAATCGTTCCATCCACATGCCGACGAGTATCCCGGCCGAGGTGAGGAAAAGAACGGCCGCGTTGGTCCTCAACCGCCGCGACCAGAAGAGCTGCGGACTCGCGACGTTGAGAATCGTCATGATCCAGTAGGCGACGGCGTACGGGCCAAACGGGCGCGACGTGAGATAGGTGTATCGCTCAGCCGTGTTGGCGCTGTACCATGCCATGAACGTCTCGATGACGTAGCTGTACATCAGCATGAGCCCCATGGCGAGCATGAGCTTCGCGATAGCATCGAGATGCGCTTCGGGCACGATGTCGTACAACCGGAAGCCGCGCCGGAGCGGAAGCAGGAGAACGAGCACCATCGCCAACCCCGAGTAAATCGCGCCGACGACGAAATAGGGCGGAAAGATCGTCGAGTGCCAGCCGGGCAGTTGCGCGATGCTGAAGTCGAGACTCACGACACTATGAACAGAAATGACGAGCGGCGTTGCCAGCGCGGCGAGCAGGACGTACGCGATGCGGTACCGCTCCCACTGAAAGCCTGAGCCACGCCAACCCATGGCGAATACGCCGTACACGAGACGCCGCCGTCGCGTCGGAGCGCCATCGCGCGCTGAGGCGAGGTCCGGAACGAGACCGAGATACCAGAACAACAACGATACGGTGAAGTACGTCGTGACGGCGGCGACGTCCCACGGGAGCGCGCTCTTGAAGTTCGGCCAGACGTTCATCGTCGCCGGGTACGGAATCAACCAGTAGAGGAACCATGGGCGGCCGAGGTGCAGCACTGGAAAGAGCGCGGCATTCACCAAGGCGAAGATCGTCATCGCTTCGGCGACGCGGTTGATCGATCCGCGCCAATGCTGGTTGAGCAGGAGCAAGAACGCCGAGATGAACGTCCCGGCATGTCCGATTCCGATCCACCAGACGAAGTTGGTGATCGCGAAGGCCCACGCGACCGGGATGTTGTTTCCCCACACGCCAATGCCCACGAGTACTGTGTAGGTCACTGTGCCGATGAGGAGCAGAGCGCCCAGTGTGGACAACCCGAAGAGCAACCACCACACGCGTGAGCTTCGCCAGAGGGGCGCCAGCAAATGGTCCGTGAGCGAAGCGTCGTCCGGCGCGCCCCGCATCAAGGGCCACAACTCGGGCGCGTCAGTCCGCGGCGAGGTGACCGAGGTCGGACCCACTGCCGCGTTCACCCGTCGTGCTCCAATTGCGGATTCGGGTTGCGAATCCGCGCGAGATAGCGGACACGAGGCTCGGTTCCAAGTTCGCTCAGCACGCCGTAGAGCCGCGATTCCTCACGCCGCCGCATCATTTCGGAATCTCGTTCCGTCAACGATCCAAAAACGATTGCCTTCGTGGGACACGCCTGTTGACACGCCGTCTTGACATCATCGCCGCGCAATGGACGGCCGGCGGTGGCGGCGTTGATTTCCGCCTCTCGGATGCGCTGAACGCAGAAGGTGCATTTCTCCATCACGCCGCGCTCGCGAACGGTGACATCGGGATTCTTCCCCATCTGCTCGGTCTCGCTCAACCGCGCGTTGTAATCGAACCAGTTGAAGCGCCGCACCTTGTATGGACAATTGTTGGAGCAGAATCGGGTGCCGACGCACCGATTGTAGATCATTTCGTTCAAGCCGTCGGGGCTATGGTCGGTGGCTTCGACGGGACAGACATATTCGCACGGAGCGTTCTCGCAGTGCTGGCAGAGCATCGGCTGCGTGACGACGCGTGGACTCTCCACGGGTCCCTCGACGTATCGGTCGATGCGCAGCCAGTGCATCTCGCGCGACTTGGCGACGTCGGCTCGTCCCACGACCGGAATGTTGTTCTCCGACTGACACGCGACGACGCACGCGCTGCAACCGATGCAGGTACCGAGGTCGATGGTCATGGCCCACTGGTGCGGGCTCTCGAGGCGTTGCGTCGGATCGTAGATCGTGAGCTCTCGGCGCGGCGGTGCCTCTGCCGGCACCGCCGCGCGGCGCTGCTCGTTGCGATATGCATCGAGTGTGTTGCTACGCGCCTGATCGCGCCCATCCATCGTCCAGTGAGTCTGCGTAATTGCGAACTCGTGATGACCGCCGCTTTCGCGCTCGGCCGTCACGCCGTTCAGCTCGAACATGTTCAGCGCCGGCCACAGCTGGTAGACGTTCGTTCCCACGTCCTTTGCTACCTCTTCGGCGCCAGTACGGCCGTAGCCGAAGCGAAGCACCGCAACGTTCGACGCAATCCCAGGAACGACGAGCGCGGGAATACGCAGCGATCGCGTATCGTGTGTGAGCACCAGGATGTCGCCGGCGGCGACGCCAAGTTGCTTTGCGGTGTCGGGGCTGATCAGCGCGGCATTGTCCCACGTCAGCTTGGTCACTGGATCGGGCAGCTCTTGCAACCACCCGTTGTTGGCGAACGAGCCGTCGTGCACGCGTGGGTCGCTCTCGAAGACCACGTCGATCGTGCCCGCTCCGCCCGTCGTCGCCGCCGCCGTGCGGCCGATCAGATCCGGTCGGGGCGAGGCCGACACGCGCGCCGGTGGTGATCCGCGAACAAATCCCTGTCGAACGGCGGCGGACCAAGCTTCGCTGTCCATTGCGATGCCACTACGCCGTGAGGATTCTCTCAACATGGTGAGCGGGTCGACGGATGGCAGCGCCGCGAGCGCCGACAACACTTCGACCGCGGTCTTCCCGCCGTACAACGGTTTCACCAACGGCTGCACGATCGAGTACGTGCTATCGTAGGCGCGAGCGTCACCCCAACTCTCGAGGTAATGCGCAGCCGGCACGAACCAGCGGGTGTCGCGTGCCGTCTCGTTGTCGTAGAGGCCGATGAACGCGCTGTTGGGTACGCGTCGGAGCATCGTCGAGACTTCGAGCGCCGCGGGGGTGTTATACGACGGGTTGCCGCCGATGCAGATGACCGTATCGATTGCGCCGCCCCGCAACGCATCCACGAACGCCGACATCGTCGTCTGGGCCTGCCCGGCGCCCAGCATGGGAGAGTGCGTAAACCAGACGGTGCGACCGGTGTTGCCGAGCGCGTCATTGCAGGCGGCCACTAGCGCGTGAACGCGAGGCGCGAGACGTTCGCCGGCGATGACGAGGCTCTTTCCCTCATGCGCACGCAGATCGGCGGCGACCGCCGTTACCCACGGAGACGGCGAGACGGGCGGGATGGACGTCGCCGACGAGTCGGCTGGGTTGCGTCCGACTGTGGCGAGCAGCTCCTCGAGCAGTGCCTCGATCTCGCCCGAACGGCACCGTAGGCGATGATCGGCCGTCGCACCGGTTACGGTGAACCCAGTCTCAGCGACGTACAGGCGATTCATCCCAGTGAGCGGCGTCCGCCGCCGATCAGAGAACTCTCGTGCGTAGCGCAGATGGAATGGGCCGGCCGCGAGGAAATCGGATCCGACGCTGAGGATCACGTCGGCCGACCGTATGTCATACTGCGGAATCAACCCGGCGACGGGGAACGCTGCGCTGGGCGCGTTCGAGGCCAGGGGAGCGTAGAAGTAAACGTTCATGTCCTGGTACAGCGTCCGTAGCGACGCCAGGGCATCCGCGACAAGCGGCGAGGACGTGGGC
>Ga0070709_10001593_pt1 | contig 12259 bp, 10 predicted proteins | sample LARL51metaG_FD_65449 | JGI IMG/M metagenome (GOLD analysis project Ga0070709, IMG submission 65449) | Corn, switchgrass and miscanthus rhizosphere microbial communities from Kellogg Biological Station, Michigan, USA - LAR L5-1 metaG | ecosystem: Host-associated > Plants > Roots > Rhizosphere ...
ATGCGGTGCGCCGTGCGGTTCGCAATCGCGGTCAAATGAATGAGACCGTTGGTCGAGCCGCCGATCGCCTGCAGCACCACTTGTGCATTCCGGAACGACGACTTCCTCAGCAATTCGCTGGGCTTCGGTCCCCTGGCTTTGGCCAATTCGGCCGCGACCTTGCCGCTCGCCTCTGCCAGGCGAAAGCGCTCGGCATGCGGGGCCGGAATGGTCGCGCTCATCGGCAGCGACAGGCCGAGCGATTCCGTGATGCAGGCCATGGTGCTCGCGGTGCCCATTACCATGCAGGTGCCCACCGAAGGCGCGAGCCGGCCATTGACGGCTTCGATCTCGTCATCATCGATTTCGCCGGCGCGGTATTTCGCCCACAGCCGCCGGCAATCGGTGCAGGCGCCGAGCACCTCGCCCTTGTGGTGCCCGACCACCATCGGCCCCACCGGAATGACGACGGTCGGAAGATCGGCGCTGACGGCGGCCATGATCTGCGCCGGCAAGGTCTTGTCGCAGCCGCCGATGACCACCACGGCGTCCATCGGCTGGGCGCGGATCATCTCCTCGGTATCCATCGCCATCAGGTTGCGCAGGTACATCGAGGTCGGATGCGAAAAGCTTTCCGCGATCGAGATGGTCGGAAACACCATTGGCATCGCGCCCGACAGCATCACACCGCGTTTCACCGCCTCCAGGATCTGGGGCACGTTGCCATGACAGGGATTGTAATCGCTGTAGGTGTTGGTAATGCCGACAATCGGGCGGTTCAGCGCATCGTCCGAATACCCCATCGCCTTGATGAAGACCTTGCGCAGGAACAGCGAAAAACCCGCATCGCCATAACTCGTCAGCCCCTTGCGCAGCCCGTCAGCCATGGTGGCAATATCCTTTTAAATTCGACTTGTTTGACGTCCCAGTTTTGAAGCCCGCAGCATGATTGTCAATAAAGGCCAACAGGTCGCCAAAGGTCCTCGATCCATCAGCGCGCGATCATTTTGGCTGCTTCTCCCACAACGCGATGTTCCCTGTCGAAAAACCTGCGCCAAAGGCTTCCCGTCGAGGAAATCTGGCGCATAGTGGACAACGACAGCCGGGCCTTGAGGACGCCAAATGCAGGTCATAACGACCGATGTTGCCGTAATCGGCGGAGGTGCGGCCGGCTGCTATGCCGCGCTCAACCTGGCTGAGCGGGGCATCAAGCCTTTGATCATCTGCAAGGGGCTGGTCGGCAAGAGCGGAGCGTCGCTGTTCGCAGGCAATCTCGTGATCTCCGGCCGGGCTCTGGGCAACAGCGAAGAGAACGCCCGCAATACGGCCGAGTTCCTGATCAAGTATCACAACCAGTTCCTGATCGATCAGAAATGGGCGCAGCGCTGCGGCCAGTGGATCGAAAAGGTCTATTACCCTGAGCTGGAAGAAGCAGGCCTCTACTTCCGCCGCGACGATTCCGGCGAGGTCGTCACGAGCCCGGGGAAGATCCGCAGCATCGCCGCCAATGTTCAGGGCAATTCGGGCGTGCCGTTCATGGATCTGCGCCGCAAGCAGGTGATCAAGGCAGGGATTGCGCGAATGGAGGAGACGGTCGCCACCTCTCTCCTGAGCAACGGCGACGGCTCGGTCGCCGGCGTCTTCTGCCTCAACACCATCACCGGCGAATATACGGCCGTGATCGCGCGCGCGGTCATTCTGGCGACCGGCTACTCCGATCGCCTGCACACCCGCTCCACCGGGACGCGAGAGATGTCGGCAGACGGGATCGCGATGGCGTGGCGGCTAGGTGCAACCCTGGTCAACATGGAAATGCAGTGGTGGCACACCAACGACCTGGCGCACCCTCCGTGCTGGCAGCGGATGCAAATCTATCCAAACCCGATGCTCGGCTCGGAAAAATCGGCACGAATGCTCAACTCGGCGGGCGAGGAGTTCTTCAACCAGCAGCAGGACGATCCGCTGGCCTTCGGCCCCTACACCGTGCAGCTGAAAGCGCTGGTCAAGCAGGTTCGTGCCGGCAAGGCCCGTTACGAGGGCGGTTACTATGCGGGTTTCGACCATTGCGATGCGGCGGAAGTCGAGACCTATACGACCTATGGCAAGACCTTTCGCCAGCTCGGCCTGCCATTTCCCGCAACCTTGGCCGAGACGGCGGTCTCCTCGCACTACCGGCAGGGCGGCATCGATGTCGACACCAGCACCATGCGTTCATCGATTCCCGGGCTCTATGCCGCAGGCGGCGTCGGCGGTCACAGCAATGGTCTGATCGGCCTTGCAACCTATGACGGGCGGGTGGTTGCCGAAGGTGTCGCAAAGGACATTGCGACGGCCAGGATCTCCTCCGTGCCGCAAGCGCAGATCGAGGCGGAATGCCGCCGGCTGGACCGTTTGCGCGCCTCTTCCGGCGACGGGTCCTCGCCGTGCAGGCTGAAGGAACAGTTGCGGGCGGTGATGTGGGAAAAGGTCGGCGTCGAGAAGAACGCTTCCGACCTTAAGTCGGCGCTCGACGATATCGAGCGGATTCGCCTCGAGCTGTTACCCGGCATGAAAATCAGCAACACTGCAAGAACGGTCAACTACGAGTGGCTGGACGCGATCGACCTGGTCAATATGGTCGATGTCTGCGAGCTCGTCATCCACTCCTCGCTCGAGCGCAAGGAGAGCCGCGGGCCGTTCATTCGACAGGATTTCCCGTTGACCGACAACGACAATTGGCTCGCCGCCAATGTTCTGAGGAAATCCGGCAATGGCATGAAATTCGAGAAACGGCCCTATGACCTGCCGCTATTTGCGCCCGGCTTTTCCAGAAAAGATAACCTTGAGGTCTCCTGGTGACAATGGTTCCTCCCGGCGACGTTCCGGTGCCCGTTCTTCTGGCCGTTGACGGCCGCCGGTTGGGGCAAGTCGAACAGCACGACACGCTGGCCGCGCGCAATTCCCGGCTGGCGCCGGGCGATCTCTTGACGCTCAGGGTGCGCCGGTCCGAGATCACCGCAGGCGGCGACGTCTACCAGGAGTTTCGGGTGCCGTACCAGAAATGGATGAGGGTGCTGGACGCCCTGAACTGGATTGCGGAGAATGCGGCCCCTGATCTGGCGTTTCGATGGTTCTGCGGATCGAAGATGTGCGGAACCTGCGCGGTCCGAATGAACGGCCGCGAGGTGCTTGCCTGCTGGGAGGCGGTCGAGCCGAACATGGTCATCGAGCCGCTGCGCAACTTGCCCGTCGTTCGCGATCTCGTCGTCGATCGAACCCGCTACGAAGAAAAGGTCGCAAGTCTTCAGCCGTGGATCGAGCGCCATGAGCCTTACGCAGGGTTCCCCGAGCCGCTCACCCACAAGCAGATGAAGAACGCTTCCAAGGCGCTCGATTGCATCAGTTGCATGTGCTGCTACTCGGCCTGTCCGGTCATCGGCCTCGGAAACCTGACCGATTTCGCCGGTCCCGCGCCGCTGGTTCAGTTGGGCCAGACCGCGCTTGATCCACGCAGTAATCCGCAGAAGGTCAGGCGATCGATTGAGCTGACCGGGATATTCAATTGCGTGTCCTGTTACAAATGCGAGGAGGCATGTCCGGCGCATATCCCGATCGTCAGTGGGGTTATCGAACCGTTGAAGGCAAAGGCGGCGCAACTTAATCCCGAAATGGCGAGGCATTCATTTGCCCTGCGCGACATCGTTGCCCGCCGTGGCCGGGTTGATCCCGGCGAACTGGTGCTGAGGGTTCAGGGGCTGCGAGGCTTGCGCAATCTGACGCGGCTATGGCGGTTGTTCGCGCGCCGCAAGATCGACCCGATCAAGACGCTGCTCGGGATCAAACCAGCGCGGCCGGGGCGGCCGCCCGCCTTTTGGGCGGTGGAGCGGGCAAGCCATGAAATTCGCCTATTACCCGGGCTGTTCCGCGCGCAGCACCTGTGCCGAACTCAACGAGGCGACGCACCTTGTGGCGAAAAGGCTCGGGCTCGATCTGGTGCAACTGGAATCGGCCACCTGCACCGGCGCGCGCGAATTGCGCGCGATCGATCCGGCCGGCTTTTATGCCCTCAACGTCCGCATCTTGGCGCTGGCGGAAAGCCATGGCCTGCCCCTGATGACGATCTGCAATACCTGCACGCTCAATGTGCTCGATGCGCACGCAGCCTTTGTCAGCGATCCCGAACTCGCAAGATCGGTCAATGCAAGGCTTGCGGACGAGAACCTGCACTACAGCGGACGCACCAAGATCAGCCACTTCCTCTGGGTGTTGCATGAGGAAATCGGCGAGCAGCGGTTGAGCCAGCAGGTGGTCAATCCGCTCAAAGGTCTGAGCGTCGCAGCTTTTTACGGCTGCCATATCACCCGTCCGCCGGCGCATTACGGGTTTGTCGATTCACGGAACAACCGCGCCCTTGAGCGGCTTGCCGAAATCCTGGGCTGCCAGCCGATCGAATATAGCGGGCGCACCGAATGCTGCGGATTTCATACCGCGGCCCACGACGAGAGAGTTGCGATCAAGCTGACCGGCAAACAGGTCCTTGCCGCGAAGAAAGGGGGTGCAACGACCATGGTCACACCATGCCCGCTTTGTCACACCGTCCTCGACAGTTTTCAGCCCGAGATGGAAAAGGACATCGCGCAGAAACTCGACATGCCGGTTCTGCACCTTCCGCAACTCGTCGGGTTGGCGCTCGGATTGTCACCGGAACAATTGAAGATCGACCACCACATGGTGCCGGCGGGCGTGCTCGATCGTTATGCAGCGGCTGCATCGAACGCGCCAAAGTAGCCGCGGGATGCCTCTTGGCCCTTGCGTGGAAGTGCTGAAGGTCGGATGCTGCCGCGTCGGGTTTTGCGGCATGGCCATGGGTTACGGCTGAAGATGAAAGACACGGTACTTCTGCTGGCGATGAATGGGCTGATTTGGGGGCTGATCATTGCGCTCATCGCGCTCGGGCTTTCGATCATCTTCGGTCTGCTTGACATCATCAACATCGCGCATGGCGATTTCTTCATGGTCGGTACGGTGCTGGCATGGTTCAGCCTGTCGGTGACGGGCAATTTCTGGATCGGCTTTCTGGTCGCGCCGCTGATCGGCTTTCTCCTCGGCGCCATCATCCAGCGCCTCGTCATCCAGCCGATCCATGGCGTGGCCGCTCTATCGATCGTCGCGACCTTCGGGCTCTCCCTCATCCTTCAGGAAACCGTTCGGATCACCTTCGGGGCTACGCCACGGCGGATACTGGCGCCGATTCAGGGGACCGTTCCCCTGTTCGGGGTCGACTACGAGATCTATCGCCTGTTCGCGGCGGCGGTCGCACTGGCGGCTCTGGCCGGCTTCTTTTTCTTCCTGCAGCACACCCGGCTCGGAATCTGGATGCGGGCCGTGCGGCACGACCGCGAGACGGCCATCGCAATGGGCATCCCGGCCAGGCGCGTCTATGTGATGACCTTCGGGATCGGCTTTGCGCTCGCCGCTTTTGGTGGAGCGGTGGCTGCGCCGATCACCACGGTTGATTTTCGCGGCGGCGTCGACGTGCTGCCCTTCTGTTTCATGGCTGTCATTATCGGAGGGCTCGGCAACCTGCCGGGTACGGTGGCGGCCGCGGTTCTGCTGTCATTTCTCGAGGGGCTGATCCAGAGCGTCGCTGATCCGACCATTGCGCGAATTTCTTCGCTGGTGTTGATGAGCGCGGTGTTGCTGCTGCGGCCGCAGGGGCTGTTCGGGGGTTTCACGAAATGAGGCGGCGGTCCATCGAGATGGCGCTCGCGGCGGCAGGCGCGGCATTCCTGGTCACGGTGCCGTGGTCGATCCCGGCGCTGATCGACAATTTCTGGGTCAGCGTGATCACGGAGATCCTGATCTGGTCGCTGTTTGCCGCCAGCGTCAACCTGCTGTTCGGCTATGTCGGGCTGTTGTCGTTCGGGCAGGCGCTTTATTTCGGCTTCGGCATGTATGGCGTCGCGCTGGGCATCGATCGCCTTGGCCTGTCGTTCTGGCCGGCGTTCGGGCTCGGCATCGCCGCAGCCATGACCATGGCCCTGGTTTCCGGGATCTTCGCGGTGCGCCTGAGTTGGCACTATTTCGCGATCATTACCGTGGTGTTCTCGCTGATCTTCTATTTTCTGGCGGTATCGATGAAGCCTTTGACCGGCGGCGATGATGGCATCAATTTCACACTGCCGCCGGTCTTCAGGTTCGACGGCAAGGCAATCGGTCTCACCGATCCGACCTTCCAGTATTTCTTTGTTCTGGCGGTGGTGTCGCTTTGCTTCTTCCTGATGTACAGGCTGATCAACAGCCCGCTCGGCAAGGGCTTTCTGGCGATCCGCGACAACAACCTTCGCGCCTCGCTGATCGGCCTCAATGTCTATGCGCTGCGGCTGATCGCATTCGTCATGGCAGGTTGTCTGGCCGGTGTATCCGGAGCGCTGTTCGCCTTTTTCGGCCGCTACGCCTCCGCCACCTACATGTTTTACCAGGTCTCCGGCGAAGCCGTGGTCTGGACCATTGTCGGCGGCGCGGGCACGATGTTTGGACCGCTGGTCGGAACCGCCCTGTTCATCGTGATCCGCGAGATCGTTTCCAGCCACTGGGAGCATCACTCGCTGATCGTAGGCTTGCTGGCGATCCTGTCGGTGATTTTCGCGCCCAGGGGGATCGTCGGTCTCTGGAACAGCTGGATGATCCGGCTCACCGGGCGTGAGACCGTCAAAAAGGCGCCGTCACGCCTGACCCTGCGAGCCGAACCATGAGCGAGCCCGTTCTGCAAACCGAGAATCTGACCAAGCGGTTTGGCGGCTTGACCGCGATCGACAACCTCAGCATCAGTCTTTCGCCTGGCAGGATTCACGCCATCATCGGCCCGAACGGCGCCGGGAAGACAACATTCTTCAACCTTGTAACGGGCCTTCTCAGTCCGAGCAGCGGCCGGATATTCTTTCGCGGCCGCGACATTACCGGATGCAGGCCGTATGTCATCAGCCGAATGGGGATCAAGCGGACCCTTCAGGTCAAGAGCGTGTTTCCGGACCTCAACGTTGCCGACAATCTCTGGATCACAAGGCAGGCGCGAAACCGGTTCCTGAATCCGTTCCGCGCCGCCGCTGGCGACAGGGATACAAGAATGCGTGTCGAGCAGACGCTCGAGCAGATCGGCCTCACCGCTCTGGCAGAGCGTCCGGCCGGTACCCTGTCCTATGGTGACGTCGCGATGCTCGAGATCGGCATGGCACTGATTTCCGAGCCGAGCCTGCTTCTGCTGGACGAGCCCACTTGCGGCATGAGCCCTGCCGAGACCAGCCGCGCGGTTGCGAAAATCCGCGATCTGGCGCACACCATCGACATTGTCATCATCGAGCACGACATGGACGTCGTCTTCGGTATCGCCGACGACATCACCGTTTTTGCACAAGGGGCGATCCTGGCCAGCGGCAATCCGGCGGCGATTGTCGACGATGAACGCGTTCTCGAAGCCTATCTCGGTCGCCCGGAGGATGAGGACTTCATGGAGGAGGCCTTAAATGCTTAGCCTCCGGGACGTTCACGTCCATCTCGGCAAGCTGCACATTCTCCAGGGTGTCAACCTCGAGGTGAAGTCGGGAGAATCCGCCGCCCTGCTCGGACGCAACGGCGTCGGCAAGACCACGACGCTGCGTGCGATCATGGGATTGGTGTCGAAGACGAGCGGGATGATCGAGTTCGACGAACTGGATCTTTCCAACTACCCTGCGCACGAAATTGCCGGCAAGGGTATCGGCTACGTGCCGCAGGGCCGAGGCATTTTCCCCGGTCTTTCGGTTCTGGAAAATCTGAACATCGCCCTCAAGGGCAAGCGTGACCGGGAGCGCGAGGACTATGTCTTTGCCTGCTTTCCCAGACTGAAGGAACGCCTGAAGCAAGCGGGCAACACGCTCTCGGGCGGCGAGCAGCAGATGCTGGCCATCGCGCGCTGTCTGATGATGCGCCCAAGGCTCATCATCCTCGATGAGCCGACCGAGGGGATCATGCCTCGGCTGGTGTCGCAGATCAGGCGTGAGATACACCGCATCAATCAGGGCGGGGTATCGATCCTGCTGGTCGAGCAGAATGTCGAAACCGCGCTAAAACTGTGCTCAAGCGTGTTTCTTATGGAAAAAGGCGCTATTGTCCATTCGGGCACGTCGCACGAACTTAAAAATCAGCCGGAAATAGTGCAGCGTTATCTCGGACTTTCGCAATAATTCAGCCGTTTTAGGGAGGGATGTGAACATGGCAAGGAAACTATCGCGCCGCAGCTTCCTCGAATGCGCCCTGGCGGGCGGCGCGGCCGCCGGCACGGCCAATCTCACCATCATGCGCGACGCATTCGCGCAGGCTTCCGGGCCAATCGTCATCGGGCATCATTGCGACATCACGGGCGCGATAGGGTCGTGGGGCGTGTGGCACGACAAGGCGGCCAAAGCGGCAGTGGACCTGATCAACCAGGGTGGCGGAATTGCCGGTCGAAAGGTGGAACTGGCGACCGAGGACACCGAATCCAACCCTGCGAGCGGCGCGCGCAAGCTGCGCAACCTCATTCAACGCACCAATGCTGAATTCATCATCGGCTCGGTTCATTCCGGCGTGATGCTGGCGGCAATCCCGATCGCGAGCGAACTCAAGACCATCTACTTCTCGACCGGCGAGGCGACGGAAGCCACAGGCAGCAAAGGCACGCGCTTTTCCTTCCGCACGGGCACCGACACCTATTCCATTGCAGCGGCCAGTCTGCCCTGGTGTGTCGAGAATTTGGGCAAGGTCTGGACCATCATTTATGCAGATTATGCCTGGGGCCAGAGCACGTCGCAGGAATCCAAGGTCTATATCGAGCGTGCCGGCGGCAAGGTCCTCAACGCCATTCCGGTGCCGCTCGATGCCAAGGATTTCGTGCCTTATCTGGCGCAGGTTTCCGCCGATACCGAGGTATTGCTGCCGGCGTTCATCGGTTCGCTGTCGGTTGCGTTTTATACCCAGGCCAAGAGCATGGGACTCGACAAGAAGATGAAGATGTATTCCTCGTCGGCCAGCATCGAGGCGATTGCGCCGGACGACATCAAGGGCGCGGCGGAGGGAGTGTATTTCTTCGAGAATTTTCCGCGTCAGCTCAAGGCAAAGGACGACGGCTTTCACAAGGAGTTCAACAAGCTCCTCGGTATCGACGATGTCGACGCCCGCGAGATCGGGGGTAGCCGCGTGATGGACAAAAGTCACGGCTGGCAGGCCTGGGAGGACATCTTCGCGCTCAAACAGGCGATCGAGGCTTCCGGCTACAAGACGCGCAAGGACGTCGAGGGTGTCATCCGTGCGCTTGAAGGCATGCAGATGACGAATTCGCTCGCCCATCCGCAAGGCGACAAGATCATCCGCAAGGAGGACCACGTCGGCATCATCGATTGCTATATCAGCCGCGTGGAAAACGGAAAGCTCGAGGTCAAGAAGCGAATTCCGAAGGAGGAACTCGCCAAAAACATGCCGCTGCGCCATAACCTCTCGGAAATGCCTGTTTGAAGGTCGCAGAAGGCGCCTGACAAAGGCAGCTTTTGAGGCGCCTGCTTCGGTCCCGACGAGACGGCGGCGCGTACGGGCACGTCCTCATTACGGGCACGTCCTCATAAAGATGAGGTAATCGGCCGGCCCAGCTTGTGGATGGCTGAAGATTTTGGGTGCTGCGCTCGAGCGCGCCGAACACGCGTCGGCTGCCGAACCGATCGATGCGACTCTCCGTCGCACATGCTCCGAATTTGATTGCCCGCGAGAAAAGGACTCTCACGATAGCGCCCGTTGAGAAACGTGCATGATGCCGCAACTGGCATCTTCAGCGGATTGAACTATCAAGTAATCTGCAATTTGTTTGTTCCTCGCTTCAAATTTCTAAGCGCTTTTGGCACAACGACAGATAGCGGGAGATAGTACGATGACGATCAGACCTGATCCCACGTTTTACGCATCGCCCAAACTTGCAATGGAAGCGCCGCCCGAGAACTTTGCCTACACCCTGCTGCTCAGTCCGGATTTCTCGAGGCCGGACGCGCTGGCGGTGATCGATGTGAAAAGGGGATCGCCGACCTACAGTCAAATCGTCCACACCGTGACGATGCCGAACAAGGGTGACGAGTTTCATCATTTCGGCTGGAACGCCTGCTCCTCGGCGCTGTCTCCGCTCACCGGGCACGCGTTCATCGAGCGACGCTATCTCATCATCCCGGGGATGCGTTCGTCCCGCATCTACATCGTGGATACCAAACCCGACCCGACAAAGGCGAAGATTCACAAGATCATTGAGCCTGAGGAAGTGTTCAAGAAGACGGGCTACTCGCGGCCACACACCATCCATTGCGGACCGGAAGGCATTTACGTCTCTACGCTCGGCGGCAGCGGCAAGGATGGTACGGATGGACCTCCGGGTGTGTTCATCATGGATTGCGAGACCTTCGAGGTCCTCGGTCGCTGGGAGATCGACCGCGGTCCGCAGAAGAGGCATTACGATTTCTGGTGGAATCTGCCGCGCGACTACATGGTGACGAGCGAGTGGGGGCTGCCACCACAGTTCGAGAATGGAATTGTCCCTGAAGACCTGCTGTCGAACAGGTACGGCCACTCCCTTCATTTCTGGGATCTGCGCGCGCGGCGCAACGTCCAGACCATTGATCTTGGCGCGAACCACCAGATGGTGCTCGAAGTGCGTCCCGCTCATGATCCCGTCAAGGAGTATGGCTTCGCGGGCGTCGTCGTCGATACCACCAACCTCGAGGGCTCGATCTGGACCTGGTGGCGCGAAGGAGGAAAATTCCACGCCGAAAAGACCGTAACGATTCCGCCGGAACCGGCAGACAAGGAAAAACTGCCACCCCTGCTGCAAGGCTTCGGCGCGGTGCCGCCGCTGGTCACCGACATCGACCTGTCGATGGATGACCGCTTCCTCTACGTCGCCTGTTGGGGAACCGGCGAGATGCGGCAATACGACGTCAGCGATCCGCGCAAGCCGAAGCTGGCGGGCTCCGTGCATATCGGCGGGATCGCGCGGCGCACGCCTCATCCCAACGGCAAGCCGTTTGGCGGCGGGCCGCAGATGGTTGAAATCAGCCGTGACAGCAAGCGGGTTTATTGGACAAACTCGCTCTACTCGACATGGGATGAGCAATTCTATCCTGGCGGTTTTGCGGGCGCCGAGGTCATGGCCAATGTCGGTGCGAATGGCGGGCTGGAACTGGCGAGGGATTATTGGGTGAGCTTCCCCGACGGATACCGCCCACATCAAATCCGGCTGGAGGGCGGCGATTGCTCGACGGACTCTTTCTGCTATCCGTCGGTCTGAATTGGCAGGCTCGCAGTCCACATCCGCCTGGCTGTGGCTCGCCATTATTGTGAGCGGCCTCTACCACGGGATCAATCCCGGCATGGGGTGGCCGCTCGCGGTTGCTGCGGGACTGATGGACAAGAGCCCGCGCGCGCTGCTTGCCGCGCTCTGGCCGCTGTCGATCGGACATCTTGCGGCGATGCTGGTGGTGCTGTTGCCGTTCGCGCTGCTGCTCGTGCTCGCTCAGTGGCAGCATCAGATCCAGGCCGGCGCCAGCCTGCTCGTCATCGGCTTCGGCATCTGGCGGCTGCTTAATCCCCGCCATCCGCGCGTGCTCGCGAGGATAAGGCCCAATCATCTGGCGCTCTGGTCATTCGCGGTGGCCATCGCGCATGGCGCGGGCCTGATGCTCGTTCCGATCTATCTCGGGCTTTGCCAGACTGCCGGTGCCGACTCCGGCCACGAATCGGCGGCGATCCTTTCCGCGGCAAATCTGGAAATGGCGATGATCGTTTCCGTCGTCCACACCCTCGCCATGGTTTCGGCCGGCGGATGCTCGGCGTGGCTGGTCTACCGATATCTCGGCCTGCGATTTGTTTCGCAAAGCTGGTTCAACCTCGATACCGTCTGGGCGCTCAGCCTCATTCTGGTCGGTGCTGTCGCGCTCGCCATCGCTCTCGCGGACTTGCATTGACCACGACGGCCTGCACAAGCCGAGCGCGACGACTTGCGTGAAGTTTGCCGAGTCGAAACAAGACGTTGCTTCAGGAAAGGTGTGCATCGGTATCGATTGCACCGCGTATTTGCAATTTAGCTGCAGGCCGGATTGAGCCGCCACACACGGGTTAGTCCCTTGCCTTTGATGTCTATGAAATCCGGTCCATCGAAGGAGTAGATGTTGGCCAGCGCCGTTGCGACGGCATCCGTGACCTGGATTTGTCCTGCGACGCCGCAGCTTTCCATCCGACTGGCTACGTTTACGGT
>Ga0070709_10001594_pt1 | contig 12259 bp, 13 predicted proteins | sample LARL51metaG_FD_65449 | JGI IMG/M metagenome (GOLD analysis project Ga0070709, IMG submission 65449) | Corn, switchgrass and miscanthus rhizosphere microbial communities from Kellogg Biological Station, Michigan, USA - LAR L5-1 metaG | ecosystem: Host-associated > Plants > Roots > Rhizosphere ...
TCGGAGGATCAGGGATAGGCAAATGAAAAACCGCCGAGAAACGCAGTGTACGCCGAGGAATTTCTTCTCACACCTCTGAGTCCGCAGCGTCCGCTGCGGTTTTGGTTTTTTACATGATCAATTCGTCCGTGCGCCGAACGATCGGATGCTGCATCTCCTCCAGATCGCTCTTTACCCGATTCAGCCCGAAAACGCATTCCTCGAAGTTCTTCGAAAGGTTGGCAAAGAGTGGCGCAACTTTGGCGTACTCGAAATGCTCGAACTTGGAGACGATGTAGTAGCTCTCTTTGCCGGCTTTCATCATGTCGATAAAGTTCTCAACGCGATGGCGGCGCAGCCGAAAGTGATTGATACTCTCCGGGAACATTCCCGCGAAGAACAATGTGTAGTCACCGATGTGCTTGCGTACTTGGCGCTCGCGGTCAAATGACGGAGCAGGACCGTAAATTGGATCGGATTCGAGCAACATCTCTCCGACATCGCTCAACGGGCGATTGAAAGCGTCACGAATCTTGTAAAGTTGCTCAGCATCGCAGAACTCCGCAAGCAGGTGCGAGACATAAGCCACAATCTGCGGATCGCGGATGCCGATCTCCTCCGCGTAGTGACGTCCCACCAGATCCTGAAACAACTGCTGCAGCGGATGCGATTCTGAAATCATCGAGGCCCCCCTGAAATCCGCGCCAAGCACGGATTTTCAGCCACTTGCGTCACTTCATACCCCAGTTTGCTGTTTAAGCGCAAGTGACTTTTGTTTATCCGAACCATTGATTTCTCTAATCAATTAGAAGGATTGGGGCGCTACGTGAGTTGTGCATTGCGGCCATTAGGATGCGGGTGCGTTGTGTATGAGATTTCAATCGTAAGCTCTGTACGTTGCTGGCACTTGAAGCGGCCGGCTGCCAAAAACCTTTGAATCGAATTCGAAATTGAACGAATCAGTCAGTGCACGGAGGAAGTGCATGGCAAGACAGAACATTGCGAGCGGGGTGAAATGGGAGCCTATCGTTGGTTACTCTCGTGCGGTGAAGATTGGGACACACGTACATGTGTCGGGCACGACGGCAACCGGGCCAGACGGGAAGATCGTCGGAGTTGGGGACGTCCAGGCCCAGACAGTGCAGACCCTGAAGAACATAGAGACTGCCCTCGGCAAGGCGGGCGCGAGCATGAAAGATGTGGTACGCACCCGCATCTACGTGGTCAACATCGCCGAGTGGGAAAAGGTTGGAAAGGCGCATGGGGAGTTTTTCCACGATATCCGCCCGGCGACTTCGATGGTGCAGGTGGCGGCTTTGATCTCGCCGGAGATTCTCGTGGAGATAGAAGCAGAAGCTATCGTCGAATGATCTTCATGGAAGTGACTTCGACATGTGCACGAAATGGCAGGGCAACTTGGTAGGGATGTCGGCGGGAAAGGGTGCTGTTCCCGTCTCCATGTATCCGCGGCGTTTGTAAAAAGCGCGATTGTCCTCGCGTAGGTTGATTGTCCTGAGATCTATAAATCGGCATCCGGCCGCGACGCGCCGCTGTTCAGCCTCGCGCATCAGCATCGATCCGACACCTTGCTTCTGCAGATGGGGTGAAACCGAGAGCAGGCCCAGGTAAGTTCGCTCTCCCCGCGGTTCCAGGTACACGCAACCAACCAGCGCGCCGTCGTCCTCAGCGACGAGAAACTCTCCTTTGGGAAGTAGCGACTGAACCTCCTCGATATCGATGCGATCGCCGTAGATGATGTGACCTTCTCCGCGACGGAATGCGGCGTTAATCAACTCCACAATGCGCTCGACATCCTGGCTTGTAGCGATACGTATCTCCACGGCTCACGGTTCCTCGGTTGGAACGTTGTTGCCCTTCGTTCCTGAGATAGAATCCTTGCCGAATTATCCATCGAAATCCAGAGCAAGGCCAAGGCGGTGGGCTACCGCCGATTCCTTCGGCAAGGAGCTTTCGTGAAGATTGTTACCTGTACGGTCTTTCTCGCACTCGCTGCGCTCACCATTGCACAAGAGCCAGGCAAACCCGCTGTTCAGGCCGTCACTGTGATTCGCGCAGGCACCTTAATTGATGGCAAGTCCGACAAGCCGCGGCGTGACCAGGTGATCGTGATCCGCGGCAACCGGATTGAGAGTGTTTCAGATGCAGCTAATGCCAAGACGCCCGACGGAGCGACCGTTATCGACTTGTCGCAACAAACTGTCCTGCCGGGATTGATCGATTCACACACGCACATCTTTCTGCAGGGAGAAGAGCCGGCCAAGGGCGGCTACGACGCCAACATCCTCACGGCGCCGCTGGCGATGCGGGCTGCACGTGCAACCGTCGCCGCACGCCGGGCACTGGAGCAGGGCTTTACGACCCTGCGCGATGTTGAGACCGAAGGCGCGGGCTACGGTGATGTCGGGATCAAGCAGGCCATCAATGCGGGATACATTCCAGGACCCAGGATGATCGTCTCGACGAGGGCAATTTCCACGACCGGGGGCTATCCGCTGGAAGGATATGCTCCTGAACTCGAAATGCCGAAGGGAGCGCAGATTGTGGACGGTCCCGTCGAGGCACGGAAAGCGGCGCGCGAGCAACTCGATCACGGCGCTGACTGGATCAAGGTATACATGACACATCGCTCGTGGGTCGGGAAGCATGGAGAACTGGTTTCGCAGCCGACGCTCACGGTGGAAGAGTTGCGGGCAATTGTCGATGAGGCGCATGGATGGGGCAAGAAGGTTGCGTGTCACGCCTACAGCGGCATCGGGCTGCATCGGGCGCTCGATGGAGGCTGCGATTCGATCGAGCATGGATTGGATCTTGACGACGGGGCGATTGCGCAGATGCTGAAGCAGGGCACCTGGTATGTGCCGACTTTGAGCGTGTACTACACCGATTGGGGTCCGGAAGACACTCCGGATGGCAAGCGAGATCGGCTCCGAGCGTCGGCCCACGAAGTGTCTTTCAAGAAGGCGCTCAAGGCCGGCATGAAGATCGTCTTCGGGACCGACATGGGCGGAATTCCCTGGACGGAGTCCATCGCGCAGGAATTTACGCACATGGTGAATTTCGGGATGACGCCGATGGATGCGATCCAGAGCGCGACCTCGCGGGCTGCCGTGATGCTCGACAAGGAAGGTGAAATTGGCGTCATCGCGCCGGGGGCGTATGCGGATGTCATCGCGACACCCGGTGATCCCCTCAAGAACATCAAGACACTTGAGAATGTGCGGTTTGTGATGAAGGATGGCCAGGTCTACCGAAATAACTAGTAAAACTCACCACTGAGGAGAGAGGGGAGCACAGGAATTCCGGATTTCTCTTGACTTCCATCTGTTCCCGAGCATAATGCGTCAATCCAGTCTCCAAAGGGACCTTGTTCGGATCGAAGAGCCGGGGGGGGTATGTATGAGCGTGCTGGAGCTTTGTGACCGAGAAATCGCGGCCGTGGGCATGGATGCGACCGTCGCTGACGCCATCAACAAGATGCTGGACCACCACGTGGGCGCGGTCGCGGTGGTGGACAACGAGTATCGGGTGGCAGGAATCTTTACCGAACGCGATGTGCTGCGCAAAATTTCGCTTACTCGCCTGGACCCGCAAAGCACCTCGGTGCGCGATCTGATGACCACTCCCGTGGAGATGGCAACGCAAGGTACGGGAGCGGGCGAAGCGTTGAGCATCATGCTGGAGCGGCATTTCCGGCATCTGCCAGTGGCAGACAATAACGGAAAGCTGCTGGGAATCTTGTCGATCCGCAATTTGCTCGAGTGGCGGGTGGACGATCTGAGGCACGAACTGGATGCGCTCGAGCAATATATGACCAATGACGGGCCCGGAGGCTAATCGCTACGAACGGCTGCAGTATCCTGCTCGCGAATCCATTCGGTGAATTCCCACTTCTCGCAAAGGTCGCGAGAAGCGGGGCACCCACTCAAATCTCTTGATGCCGAACTCCCCGGGCCTTTCCAAAACGATTGCGGTCGTGCGCATTGCAACGTCAGTCTTCTTTCTCCTGTTTGGCGAATATAAAGTTGCCGGCCCGGAATTTGCCCACAGGGGATTTCAGACGTATCTCCAGGACTACATCTCGAATAGCGCAGTAGGTTTCTATCGACCCGTTCTCGCTGGGTTGATTTTGCCTCACGCTGTCTTCTTCGGATACGTCGTCGGCGTCGTAGAACTGTTCATCGGGATTTGTCTCCTGATTGGGCTATGGGTTCGCCCGGCGTGTATTTTGGGTGTGCTTTTTCTTACCAACATGCTGCTCGCGACTTGGTGGGGTCCGGGACACGGGGTACCGTTCTGGCGCTATTTTGGTGCCGAACTGGATCACATCCCGCTGCTACTGCTGTTGATCATCTTTTATGCCGCGGACGCCGGCAGGATATGGGGCCTCGACGGCTGGTTCCGCCCAAATCGCGGCGATCGTTAACCACACACGGAGAAAAGAGAAACTTGGGAATGAAGAAGATATGCTCGTTGTTCGCGGTTGTTGTGTTGTGGCTTGGTCCACAGGCCGCAGCTGAGACTCGGCCGGTGGCGGTGCACGCGGGTCATGTCCTCGACGTAAAGTCCGGGAAGATGCTGGCGGATCAGACGATCCTGATTGAAGATGGGAAAATCACGAGCATCGGAGCATCCGCTGAAGCCAAGATCCCGTCCGATGCGGTCCGGATTGAACTGCCCGATGCCACCGTACTACCGGGATTAATCGATGCCCATACGCACCTGACCATGAATCCGCAGTTTGGCTACGAGACGCTGGCGATCTCGGTGCCCAGGGAAGCACTGATCGGAGCCAAGAACGCGCGGCTGACGTTGATGGCTGGATTCACGACAGTTCGGAACGTCGGTGCTTCGGGATTCAGCGATGTTGCCCTGCGCGACGCGATCAATGCCGGAGACGTCCCCGGCCCAAGAATGCTGGCCAGCGGTCCGGCGCTGGGGATCACCGGCGGGCACTGCGACAACAATATGCTGCCGTCTGAGTATCACGCCGTTGGAGACGGAGTAGCCGATGGAATCGCCGCCGTGCAGCACAAAGTCCGAGAAAACATAAAGTACGGAGCTAATCTGATCAAAGTGTGCGCCACCGGCGGTGTCCTGTCTCTGGGAGACAATCCTCAACATTCGCAGTACACGCTCGAAGAGATGAAGGCGATCGTTGCGGACGCACATCGATTGGGGCGCAAGGTTGCCGCGCACGCGCACGGCGCCGAAGGAATCAAGTGGGCGGCCGAAGCCGGAGTCGATTCGATCGAGCACGGCTCTTACATTGACGATGCAGGAATCGCCGCGATGAAAGAGCACGGAACGTATCTCGTGCCCACGTTGTATCTCGGAGACTGGATGATTGAAAATGCTGCTGTGACGCATCTGCCAGCGCCGCTGCTCGCGAAAGCTCAGGAAGTTCTGCCGGCGGCGCGCAAGAACATCGCGCACGCATTCGCCGCAGGTGTGAAAGTCGCTTTCGGGACGGATGCTGCCGTTTATCCGCATGGCTTGAATGGGCGCCAGTTCGACGTCATGGTCAAACTTGGTCTCACACCACTGCAGGCAATTCAGGCAGGCACAGTCAACGCCGCTGATTTGCTGGGGTGGAGCGGCAAAGTTGGAACACTGGAATCCGGAGCGTGGGGTGACATCGTGGCAGTGGACGGCGATCCACTGAAAGATGTCACCACGCTCGAGCGAGTCAAGTTTGTGATGAAGGGCGGCGAAGTAATAAAGAACGATTACGCGAAGTAAACAAGAGTCTTGAGGCGGTGCGACTTTCAGCCGCACCTTCGAATGCCCAATAGAGACTCCAGCTTTAGCCCTCAGCTTCGATTCCAGGACCTCGCCAACCGAACCTGGCAGTCCCGCAAACCCACGGAACAGAAAAACCCTCAGCCGACACGCGCTAATCTGCGAACAGCTAACGCAGTGAAGACCACCGTGATGGCTGCAAGCACGGCAATTTGGAGCAGTGGTCCGCCGTAACTCGACGGCCCGGTGCCATTCGCTAACTGGTCGAGGCTGGGAACTCCAATCATACGAAGCCCGAGCTTGTCGAGGTAGTACGCCGGTGAGAAGAATTCAAGCGGCTGCACGGATCGGGGCAGGGGATAAAAGAGTCCGCCCAGATGCATGAATGGCAGGTAGGCGAGATTGGCAAATCCGGGAGCACTCTTGGCAGAGGCCAGCGTGCCAATGAACAAGCCGATGGCACAGAACGGTAGTGACCCCAGCGTATCTATAAGCATGATTCCCACGTACTGAGCGAGGCTGATCCCGTTGTGGCCGATCCCGGCGGCAGCCGCGATGACTGAAGCCATCACAATCGCCGAAAACAGCAACGCCATGATCAGCTTCGACAGCAGATAAGCGGCCTGCGGCGCAGGCAGAGCACGTTTCAGAGTCAGCAGGCCCTGACTGCGCTCGGTTGCAACGAACATTCCGAAACCGAACATGCCGGGCCCCATGATTCCAAAGACGGACCAATTGACGAACATCATCTTGGCAATAGTCTTGTCCCCATGGCTCATGTTGCCAGCCAGCAAGACGCCGAACAGGACATAGAGCGTGATGGGCAAGAGAAGAAATGGCAGGGCGAATGCAGGCGCACGCAAGGCCCGCAAGCACTCGTATTTCGTTTCCGTGAGGTAGGCTCGGCGCAGGCGTGACTTGGTCATCTCCGCTGTGCTCGAGTTGCTCTGGAAAGTGGCAAGTGTGGTTGCACTCATGACGCAGCCTCCTGAGTCAGTTCGGTGAAAGCTTCTGCGAGTCCAGCGCGATGCACTTCCAATTCACGGAAATCGGCATCGGCGAAAACCAGTTTCTTGACGATAGCGTCCGCGTCGGTGGCAGTGATCTGAAGACGCCCGCGGTCGCGGGTCACAGCCTGGACACCAGGCCAGGTTTGGATCAGATCGGGAGCAAGCGAGGTCACACAGGAGATGCGCTTGCGATCCACAAGAGAGCGCAATTCGTCGACTGTGCCACTTGCAATCGCTCGACCTTTGGCGAGAACTACCACGCGGTCTGACAAAGCTTCTGCTTCTTCCAGATAGTGCGTGGTAAGGATGATGGAGACACCCTGGTGGACTAACTCGCGCAATGCCGCCCACATCCGTTCGCGCGAGTGAATGTCGAGGCCGACTGTTGGTTCATCGAGGAACAGCAGCTTCGGGCGTCCGACAATCGCCATTGCGAATTGAACCTGACGTTTCTGTCCGCCGGAGAGCTTTCCATATGGCCGCGCTGCGAGGGATGACGTTCCCGTCAGTGTCATTGCGTCGGCGACAGAAAGCGGATCGGGGTAGTAGCTTCCGACCAGCTCAATGTGTTCATGGACGCGCAATTCGGGCGCGAGGGCAACATCCTGCATCATGACGCCGATTTTTCTGCGCGTGGCCACGTTCAGTGGAGAGTCGCCGAACAGGCGCGCGCTTCCGGAATCGGGCTGGTGCAATCCGAGCATCAGGGAGATGGCGGTCGATTTGCCCGCTCCGTTCGGACCGAGTACAGCCAGCAGTTCGGCGGGCCGCACCTGCAATTCGAAATTGTCGAGGGCCACGACTTTTCCGAAGCGTTTACTTACTCCGGACAATTCGGCCAGTGAATCTGTGCTCATGTTGTGCTCCTTCCCGCGGCGTGCGAGATACACACTTAACGCATACGCAACCGATTCCGGTTACGTTCGACAAATTTGTTGGACGCTGAACCTACACCACGAAAAACTGCGCCAGATGTTCGGCAACGGAGTCTTTCTGGCGCACGCTCCGTAAGAGTTTCCAGCTATGTACGATCACGGAAATGCAAAGACCAATCCAAGTACCGACAAGGCCGATCAGGATGGAAGCATTGACGACCAGAGCGATGCGAACATACTGAAGCGAGTTCTGCACGCTGTCTGCGAGGACCACCAATGGTTTCGGCGCGCCACTGGTAGCGCCCGTGGCGGCAATGATCAATTTCACCAGGATCAGAGCGAAAACCGTGGTGAACAATTGACTGGCGACTGGGAACCATTCCCATTCCGGCTTGGCGAGACTGATCGCGGCACGGAGGAGTCCGGCAATCGCGAGCAGCAGAATCGGCACATAGAACGGATGCAACACAGCAGACGCTTTCAGGATTGCCGCCGCGGGCCCGAGGACGAGCACGGGATAGTGCGGCACAAGCAGGAGCCAGATCACACCCAGAAACCCGAATGCCAATTCGCATACGCTATGGATGCGCGAAGGCTTGCGCTCTTCTTTCTTCTGTAGCGGGGGCAAGCTGCGCGGATCCCATTTTTCGAGAGCCTTCAGGTGTTCCTGAGTACGCTCTAGGATCGCAAAGATCAGCGTGATCGTTCCGGCAGCGATAAAGGCGCCATTCCACATATCGCCCATAGTGCGGGCAATTGCCAGAGTCCATTCGCGAGAATTGACCACATTCATCGGGCCCACGATGAAGACGAACACCGGCACCAGGATGAAAAGAAGCACCATCTTCAGGACGAAGCCGTAGATTGGGAACAGCACCGGTCCGATCAGATAAGTTTGGCTGCGATAGCGGCTGGCAACCAGAATCGGACTGCCGCAGCGCTTCAGGATCGCCGAGACTTCGTCGCTGCTGAGCGAGTGTCCAAGCTCCTGCTCCTTATCGTCGATCTGCGACTGCAGATCCTCCGACAATTCGGCAATGATGTCGTCCTGCTGCGCCTTGGGCAGCCAAAAACGGACGGCTTGCAGATAACGCTCCAGTAATTCCATGACGTGCTCCTAGATAAGTCCGTTTAATTCATGCGTGCGACGAATGCGATTCTGTCGGGACAGCCAGAAGCGGCGAAGAAACGGCCGGCTGTACCAAGCATAAAAAAGCGATGACGCCCCGAGATAGATCCAGAGCCAGGGGCCGAACAGGCCCCATCTCAGCCAGTTATTGGCGGTTGCGGCCAATCTTTCTGCTTGCGCGGGATCGGCAGCGGCTTGGCTCACCACCACCAAGGCATGCGAGGGGAAGAAGAACATGAGCACAGCTCCTACACCGTCGATAACAAATCGCGACATGGGAAGCAGCCAATTCCACTGAGGCCGTACGAGGGTCGTTGTGCGTTGCGCCATTCCGGCCAGGAATAAAAGCAGGACCGGGAGGTAATAGCGGTTCCATACGCCAGAGGAGAGTTCGAGTTCTCCCGCCGCTGGTCCAAGCACCAGGAACTGAAATCGCGGAATCGCCAGCCACCATAGAGTGATCAAGCCGCAGGAAACCAGTCCAGACACGGAGTACCAACGCTGCAGCGGCATCACCGACGCGAGATCGGCGGGGCCGTAGAGGAAGTTGACCTTGAATTTTCTGCGGATCATGTTCATGACGATGAAGATCGCAGTAACGCAAACAATCTGGATCCCGACCGGAAGGAAGAAGGGCTTGATCGTAATCGGGACGTGATAAATCCAAAGAGCGATAGGAACGGTGATCAGCGTGATGAACAGGTTAAGAACGAGAACGAATGTGTAGGTCGGGAAGAGCTCAGGGCCGATAAGTTCCCATCCGACTGCAAGGCTTCGGCCGCGCTCCGGCCAATAGCGGCGGGCTACGACCATCGGATCGCCATGCTGCATCAACACGCCATACTGCTCGGGATCAGTAAGCGGTCTTCCCAGCTCCCGTTCGCGGTCTTCGATCTGCGAACGCAGTTCCTCGGAAAGCTCCGCGAGAATGTCGTCCCGCTGCTTCCGCGGAAGATTTCTCTTTACGGCGGTCAAATAGCTCTTTAGAAGGTCCATGATCTAAACCTCTTGCATGATGCGGTTGAGAGAAGTGTTTATGCTCAGCCACTCTTTCAGCAACTGTTCCAGAATCTGCTCTCCGACGGGCGACAGTCGGTAGAAGCGCTTATTCCGCTTGTCCTCTTCACGCCACTGGCTTACTAGCAAGCCCTGGCTTTCAAGGCGGCGGAGCAGGGGATAGAGTGTGCCTTCGTCGATTTCCAATCCATCGTCGGCTAATGCCTTGCGGAGGGTGTATCCGTAACGTTCGGTCCGCAGCTGGGTCAGGACGGCGAGAGTCAAACAGCCTCGGCGGAGTTCCAGCTTGAGGTTTTCGAAGAGTTCAGAAGTTTCCTGGCTACCGTTCGACATATAGTATGTGACATACACTGTATCTCACACAGTATAATTTAATGTCAAGGAAATTTGGTATGAAAAGCCAAGAATCGATGTAAGTGTATGATTAGCCGCGAGATGTTAACGCGACCTTCATAGGAAACGTACCGATCGTGAATCCGAACAGAACTGAGAAAATCATTCAGAAGCTCTGGGAACCTAAGACTGTACGAGCACTGGCGAGAGACCTAGCGGAAGTTGCGGCATACGTCCTGACGCCCGGACGCCGCCCCGTGCGCATGCCGAAAGCGGACCGCATTGCCGCCGACGTGATCCGCCGGGCCAAGAAGCAACCAAATCTTGTGCCCTTGGCCCGAGGCATCGGTCAAGCGAGCCTTGCGCTGTCGCATCCGCGTTATGCGGCCCAGCAGGTTGCTGCGCCAATTCCGGCTGCCGCTCTGGTGGAATCGGTCGCTGCGGCGATGAATCAAAGCCTCGCTGTGTGGGAGATGTCACCGATAGCGACAGGCATCGATCGCGATTTGATGGCGGGTTTCAAGAAGGCGTTTGGATATCCGAAAACAGCCGAAGGCTCGTTGGTTCCCGGCGGCGCTTTTGCGAATCTGACTGCGCTGCTCGCGGCCCGCGACGCATTGGAGCCGCAAGCCTCGAAACGCGGCAATGCTCGAGTCGCGATTATTGTCGGAGCGCAGGCGCACTACTCGATTGCGCGAGCGGCGGCGATACTTGGCCTAGGTCGCGATGCAGTGTTCAAGGTGCCTCTCAATGCGGAATTCAGCACTGATGTGGGAATGGTGGAAAGCTGTTTTGCCGATGCACGCAAGGCGGGCTACGAGAGGTTCGTTCTGGTGGGATCTTCGGGCTCGACGCCAACTGGAAGTTTCGATGATCTCGTGGCGCTCGGCGAGATCGCCCGAACGCACGGCGCCTGGTTTCACGTCGATGCTGCACATGGCGCCGGCCTCGCGTTTAGCCGGCGGTATCGTTCGAGACTGAAAGGACTGCAACGAGCAGACTCCCTCATCTTTGACCCGCACAAAATGATGTTCATGCCTCTCGCCGCCGGAGGGGTGTTGGTGCGCGACGGAGCTCGGCTGCTGGCTCCCCTGCAGGAGCAAGCGCCTTACCTGTTCGGGTCCGCGCGCCACTGGCCGGATCTGGGCCAGGTCACAATCGCTTGCTCGCAGAGATTCGATGCTCTCAAGACCTGGCTGGTATGGCGAGTCTATGGCAGCGAGCTCTGGGATCACCTGACCACGCACGTTTGCGATGTCACCCTCGCTGCGTACGAATACTGCGCAGACTCGGAGATCCTCGAGCCAGTTCACCGCCCTCAATCCAATATCTTCTGCTTCCGCCTGCGTAATGCGAAGGGTAACGATTCCGATGCGCGCCATTGGGCGATCAAGGAAGAAGTTAATGAAAGCGGGTTTGCCTATATCAGCTCCACCCTGCTCGACGAGCGTAGAGTCTTGCGAATCGTAGTTATGAACCCGCGGACGACTGCCGAAGACGTTCGGGACATGCTGCACCGAGTTGCGGAAATCGCAACGCGCAAGCGCGGAGCGTCCCGATCGCGCCGAGCGTCACGTTAGCCTGATCCGTTAAGGCATCAAAGGCGCCCAGCTGCGGCACTTAGTTGCGGTAATTGGTGCGCTAAGCGGGATTCCAATTTGGGAGCGGATGACCGCATCCGACGTGGAACAGAAGTTGCGCGTCCCGGTGTTGTTGCTAACTGGTGTGGCGACGACCACGTATTGGACGCAAGGCTGCAACTTGCAGGTCGTAGTGATTGTGAAGCGGTAGCCGAACTTGATGCACCACGCGCCGGCAGTACAACTCGCGCCGCCGAGCGTGGGGTCGATCAGGCTCGCATGCTGCGACGAGATAGCGGGCGACCCGCTCGGATCAGGACCGAGCGTTGCGAAGTCGTGAGCATATCCTTTCCGAGGATAAGTAGCCTGATAGGTGATCTGGGCTGTGTTCGCGGTGCGAAGGCTGGAAACCGCACTCGCCTCGTTTGCCGACATCCTTGCCCGCAGCAGGTTCGGAATTGCTATCGCTCCAAGCATGAGTGCAACACCGACATCCACACCGCCGCTGCGATTCGCCTCGCGTAAGACGGTTTCTTCTCCATAGCCCGCGATAACCAGCGGAGTGTTCAATGTCGA
>Ga0070709_10001596_pt1 | contig 12253 bp, 7 predicted proteins | sample LARL51metaG_FD_65449 | JGI IMG/M metagenome (GOLD analysis project Ga0070709, IMG submission 65449) | Corn, switchgrass and miscanthus rhizosphere microbial communities from Kellogg Biological Station, Michigan, USA - LAR L5-1 metaG | ecosystem: Host-associated > Plants > Roots > Rhizosphere ...
GGGGTACACGCCGAACACCACGCCCACGCCCGCACCGAGCCCCAGCGCCAGGAACACCGACCAGAGGGTGATGCGGGCGGGCAGGGGGGTGGCGAGCTGGACCAGGAACGCCAGCCCGCCCCCGGCCAGGAGTCCGGCCACGCCGCCGAGGAGGGCGAGGGTGACCGACTCGGCCAGGAACTGGTTCAGGATGTCGCGCCGGGTGGCCCCCATCGATTTCCGGATGCCGATCTCGCGGGTCCGCTCGTTCACGCTCATCAGCATGATGTTCATGATGACGATCCCGCCGACCACGATGCCGATCGCGACGACCACCGGCACCACGGTAAACAGCACGCGGGTGAGGTTCTCCCAGAAGGCCACGAACGCGTCGGCCGTCGAGACCGAGAAATCATCGACCTGTGAGGGCCGCAGGCGGTGGGCGATCCGCATGGCCTCTTCCGCGCGCTGCATGGCGGGCTGGACCTGGGAGGCGTCCGACATCTTTACCGAGATCACCGTGGTCTTGCGGCGTCCGTAGAGAGACTCGAACGTGGCGTAGGGCATCATCACGAAGCCGTCCTGCGAGATTCCCAGCACCGTCCCCTTCTTGGCCACGACGCCCTTCACCGCGAACTGCTGCCCCCGGATCCGGACCTTCTTGCCGACCGCGTAGTCCGGATCTCCGAAAAGCTTGTCGGCAATGTCCCAGCCCAGCTCGATCACGGGCCGGCGCTCGTGGTCGTCCACGTCGGTGAGCGCGTCCCCGGCGGCGAAGGTGTAATCCTGAACCACCTGGTACGACGCGTTCACCCCGAAGACCTGCGCGTCCCCGACCGTCTTGTCGCCCCACACCACGTCGGCCTGCGGCGTGGGCCACCCTGACTGGAGTCCCACCGCAAAGGCATCGGGGATGGCCCGCTCCACCACGGGCACGTCTTCGGGGGCGATGATGGGGCGCCGCTGGATCGCCTTCCACTCTTCATCGTCGATCAGACCCGAGGCCAGCGGGGTCCGCCGCACCTGAAAGGCGTTCACGCCCACGATGGCGCCGCCGATGCGGTCCTTCACGTAGGCGTTCATGCCCTGGATGATGGCGACGACGGCGATGAGGAAGGCGACCGATACGATGATGCCGACCAGCGTGAAGAAGGAACGGAGCTTGTGGCTCCAGGCCGCATCGAGAGCCTGGGCGATTGCTTCGAGGAAATGCATGAGTAAAGTTACCGACCGCAGGCCGTGCGCCGGGAGCCGTCACCGGCGCGCACGGCCTCCGGCTTCCGGCGCTTTACTCGTATCTCAACGCCTCCACGGGATCCAGCCGGGACGCCTTGTTGGCGGGCACGATGCCGAACAGCACGCCCGTCAACGCCGCGACGCCCAGAGCCAGGAGGACGGAGCCCATGGGCACATAGGCGGGAATGGGGGTCGCCAGCTTGAGCACGCCGGCGCCCAGGCCGCCCAGGATCATGCCGACGGCGCCGCCGACGAGCGTGAGGGTCGACGCCTCGACCAGGAACTGCCAGAGGATCTCGCGGCGCGTCGCGCCCAGCGCCTTACGGACGCCGATTTCCCGGGTCCGTTCGGTGACCGAGATCATCATGATCGCCACCACGCCGACGCCGCCGACCATCAGCCCCACCGACGACAGCGCGAACATCACGATCCGGAACGCGAACGTGATCTGATTCAGGCTCTCCAGGAACTTCTCCTGGGAGACCACCGCGAAGTTGTTGTCCGACCCGGGGCGGAGTCCGCGCTTGATGCGCATCGCCTCGGTCACGTCCTCCATGGCCTGGGCCGTCGTGACGCCGGCTTTCGGGCCGACCAGGAAGTCCATCCAGCCCTTCCAGTGCTGGACGTATTTCGAAAACGCCTCGTGCGGAATGACCGCCTCGGGGCTCGGTGTCCCGCCGAACAGCTGGGGCGGGGGATTGAACACTCCGATGACCGTGTAGGGCACGCCCTGGATGTGCACGCGCTGCCCGATGGGATCCTGCCGGTCGAACAGCAGCTCGGCGAGCTTGGCGTTGATCACGGCGACGGTGGCGTTGGACTGATCCTCGAGCTCCGTGAAGGAGCGCCCCGGGGATACGTCACCGCCCGCGACGTTGGGCCAGGCGGAGCTGCGGCCGTCGATCTGGACGCCGGACTGCTTCTTGTTTCCGTAGCTCACGTCGGCCCGGGAGCCTTCGTCCACGGACACCCAGGCGACCGAGGAGACCTGTTCGATGGTCCGGGCGTCCGCGACCGACAAGGGTGGATTGCGGCGCCACGGGCTCATTTCGTCCGAGCCGTCGGAAATCTGAATTCCCGCCTGCCAGAAGCGGCCGACCCAGAACGTGGTCGGGCCCGAGCGCTGGAGGGAATCCGCCACGCCCTTGTTGAAGCCCGCGATGATGGCGCCGATGACCATCACCACCATCACGCCGATGGCGACGCCGAGGATGGTGAGGGCGGCCCGGACCTTGGAGACCTTGAGCGATTCGAGCGCGATACCGACGCCCTCGAGCATGGGGGTCATGGCCATGACCTACTCCTGCCGCAGGGCGGCGATGGGATCGAGCTTCGAGGCACGCATGGCGGGCAGGGTTCCGAACACCACCCCGACCACGGAGCCCAGCACCACGCCGAGCCCCACCGACCAGGGCGCGACCTGGGCGGCGAGCGGCGTAAAGGCCTGGATCAGGAGCGTGAGGATGATGCCGAACGCGATGCCGGCCGCGGCGCCGACCGTCGAGAGCGTGATGGCCTCGGCCAGAAACTGCCGGAGGATGTCTTTCCGCTTGGCGCCGAGTGACTTCCGGACGCCGATCTCGCGGGTCCGCTCGGCCACCGCCATGAGCATGATGTTCATGATGACGATGCCGCCGACCACCAGTGAGATCAGCACGATGCCGGGACCGAAGGCCACCATCAGCCGGTTGATACCGCTCCACCAGTCGAGCACTGCCGCCGAGGTCTCCAGGGCGAAATTGTCGTCCTGGTTGGGCCGGAGGTGGCGGCGCGCCCGCATGATCCCCTCGGTCTGATCCATGGCGAGGTTCATCTCGGGGATGGTGTTCGCCTTCACCATCAACGCATCCACGACGTGGGGCGGATTGACGTCCCGCTGAATGGGGGACGTCGCCGGCGCCACCACGAACTTGTCGAGCGACATCCCCAGCATGGTGCCCTGCTTCTCCACCACCCCCACCACGGTGTAGGGGAGACCCTGGATCTTGATCGTCTTGCCGATCGGGTCGTTGCCGGCGAACAGCTTGTCCGCGAGCTCCCAGCCCATCACCGCCACGGGGATCCCGGCCTTCGCTTCCTGTGGGCTGAAGGGCCGGCCCTGGACGATGTTCAGATTCTTGATGGTGAAGTAGTCGGCGCCGGCGCCCTGGAGATCGATGCTCTTGGCGATCTTGCCGCCGTATTCGACGGTGCCCTGATCTTCCGAGAACCATGACGTAAGCACACCGGGAACCGACATGCCCCGGGTGACCGCCTCCGCGTCCGCGAACGTGATCCGCGGCCGCCGGCGCCACGAGCGCCACACGGAGTCGGGGACGTTGAAGCCCACGTTCGGCCGGTGCCGCAGCTGGAACGTGTTCACGCCCACGATGCTGGCCGCGAACTTGTCGGTCATGTACCGGTTCATCCCGTTCACGATCGACACCGCCGCGATCAGGAACGTGACGCCGATGAACACGCCGATCACCGAGAACGCGCTCTTCAGCTTCTGGGCCCGGATGGTCTGCAGGGCCAGGCGGACCGCTTCGTAGAAAGGCACTAGGCGGCCTGTTTCTGATCCGTGTGGACGAGGCCGTCCCGCAGCGTGACCACGCGCTCGGCGTTCGCGGCGATGTCTGGCTCGTGCGTAACCATCACCACGGTCTGTCCCTGCCTATGCAGATCCTTGAACACGCCCATGATCTCGTTGCTGGTGGCGGAGTCCAGGTTCCCCGTGGGCTCGTCGGCCAGCAGGATGCTGGGGTTGTTCACCAGCGCGCGCGCGATGGCCACCCGCTGCCGCTGGCCACCCGACAGCTCATTGGGCCGGTGGTGCATGCGGTCCGCGAGTCCCACGCGGGCCAAGGCCTCGCTGGCCCGCTTCCGCCGCTCGGCGGCCCGCATCCCCGCGTAGACCAGCGGGAGCTCGACGTTGTGCAGGGCGTCGGCGCGGGGCAGGAGGTTGAACGTCTGGAAGACGAAGCCGATTTCCTTGTTCCGGATCCGCGCCAGATCGTCGTCTCCCAGGTCGGAGACCTTCTGGCCGTTCAGCCAGTACTCGCCGGAGCTCGGCGTGTCGAGACACCCGACCAGATTCATGAAGGTCGACTTGCCCGACCCTGACGGACCCATCACCGCGACGTACTCGTTGCGGCGGATCTGGACGCTGACGCCGCGCAGGGCCCGGACCGTCTCCGTGCCCATGATGTACTCGCGCGCCAGCTTGTGCGTGAGAATGACGATATCCGGGAGCGGCGTATCGCCGGTGACAAACTCCTGGTGCGTCACGAAGCCCTCCGTACGGCTCCGGAGTCGCCCGGCGTCTTCATGCCACGCACGGCGGCCCCGTCCTTGAGGTCGCGGATGGACTGGTAGGGTCCCGCGACGATGGTTTCGCCACCCTTCAACCCGTCCAGTACTTCGAAATATTGATCGCCGGCGATGCCCACCTTGACCGGGCGGAAGGTCGCCTTGCCATTCGTCACGACGAAGACGCCTTCGGTCTGCGCGTTCTTCTTGGTGCTCGCCGTATCCGGCTTGTGACCTTCGGTCACCACGGGCTTGTTGTCCCGCTGGGTGAGCGCGATGATCGGGATCGACAGCGCCTGCTTCCGCGTGTCGGTGATGATCCGCGCCGTCGCCGAGAGATCGGGGCGCACGTTGGCGGGGGGCTTGGTCAGCGTGACTTCCACGTCGTAATCCACCGCCGTCGTGTTCTGTCCCGTCGGAGCACTGGATGCCCCGGCCGGCAGCACCGAGCTGTCCGAAATCTTGGTCACCCGGCCCGCGAAAGTCGAGTCGGGAAACGCATCGATCGAGACCTCCACGGAATCCCCGAGATGCAGGCGCACGACATCGGTCTCGTCGACCTGGACCAGCGTCTGGATCACCGACAGATCCGAGATGGTCATCAGGAGTCCGACGTCCTTGGAAAAGCTCTGGGGCACGGCCACTTCGCCCGCCTCGACCGCCAGCCGGGTCACCCGGCCGGTCATCGGCGCGATCAGGTGCGTCTTTCTGAGGTTGTCCTGCGCCTGTTGCACATTGGCACGGGACTGATCGACCTGATGCTTGGCGGAGTTGTAGTTCGCCTCCGCCACGTCGAATGCGGTCTGCGCCTGCTCCATCTGCTCGTCCGAGACCAGGTTCGGGTTGGAGGTGTGGAGCTCCTTGGTGCGCTGCAGCGCCCGCTGTGCCTGGTCGCGATTGGCGCCGGCCTGGACGGCGATGGCTTCCGCCGACGCGAGGCCGGCCTGGAATTGCTGGACCGCGGCCTCGTAGACGGTCGGGTCGATCTGGAGCAGGAACTGTCCCTTGGTGACCCAGTCACCCTCCTTCACCGCGATGTCGGTGATCCGTCCCGTGATGTCGGCCGAGATGTCGACCTTCTTCTTGGGCTGGATCTTGCCGCTCGCCGTCACCGCCGCGACCAGGTCCTTCCGCCCCACCGTATCGAGGCGGACGTCGACACCCTTGTCGCGCTTGGCGCTGGCCGAGAGGACGATGAGTCCCAGGAGCAGGAGGCCCCCGCCGGCGCCCAGAAAAATCTTGCCACGTTTCGACATGTCGATTCCGTTCCTTGAGTTAGTTCAGCGGCTTGCCGACCGCCGCTTCGAGCGCGGCGCGAGCCTTGTGATAGTTGTAGACCGCGGTGACGTAGTCCGTCTCCGCCTTGATCTCCGCCACCTGGGCGTTCACCACGTCGAGGAACGTGCCCGATCCCACCCGGTACCGGTCGGTGGCGAGCTTCAGTCCCTCCTGCGCCGCCGTCCGGTTGGTATCCTGGATCGCGATGGTCTGATACGCGGTCTGCAGGGTCAGGAATCCGTTCTGCACCAGCGTCCGGAGGGCGAGGGACTGCGCCCGCGCGGCCTGATCGGCTTGCTCCTGATTCGACTTGGCCTGCGACACCGCGATCGGCTGCTGGAAGTTGCTCCAGAGCGGAATGCTGACCCGGATCGACGCCTGGAACGGCTGCTGCGTGAAGTGGAACGGATACTGGGAGTTCTGGTCGATGATCGCCTGCGTGCCCCCAATGGGATCGAACACGAGGGCGTTGCAGTTCTCCTGCGACAACCCGGCATTGGCGCGGATCTTGTTCTCGTCCAGGCAAGCCAGGTAGTTGTTGTTGGCGGCCAACTTCGCGCTCGTGATGATGGGGTCCAGGTTATTGAACCGCTGCGTGAACCCCGACCATCCGGCCGAGAGGCTCACCGAAGGACCATACGAGGCCGTCGCCGCCCGCACGGCCCACTTCTGGGCGCTCGCGCGCGCATCGAGGGCCTGCAGCTGCGGGTTCTCCGACTGCGCGGTCGCCAGCAGCTCGTCGAGCGACCAGTGCGGCTCCGAGACCGGGAACGTGTCCGAGAGCGTGACCGTCTTGATGTCCCCCGGTGCGGTCACGCCCATCAGTTCGAACAGTCTCAGCTTCTGGATCTGCACGTCGGTCTGCGCCGTCAGCAGGGCGACCTCGGCCTGCCCGCGGTTCACCTGCGCCTGCCGGACATCGAGCAGGGTGCCCGACCCGACGGCGTACTTCGCTTGCGCCAGCTTCAGGGCCTCGCTGGTGCTCTCGAGCTGTTTTGCCGTCACCGATGCGTTGTCCCGCGACTGCAGCGCGGTGAGGTATTGCGCCGTGACGTTGTTGATGAGGGTGGCGCGCGCGCCGATGATGTCCGCGTCCACCGCGTCGGCGTTCGCGTGCGCCTGGCCCGGGGCCGTGAGCGTCTGCCCGTTCAGCTGCCAGCTCAGGCTGAGGTTGTACTGCGAGCTGGAAGTCGACACGGGCTGCGAAAAGCTGGTCGCCAGGAAGTTCTGGGAGCCGGCTCCCGTGTACCCGATCGAGCCCGAGGCGGTCGCCTGCGGAATGAACAGATTGGCCCACGCGCTCCGCGCGTTCCAAAGTGAGGCGGAGCGGGTGGCGAGGGTCTGCCGGTACGCCGGGTTGTTGTCGCGCGCTATGGCGATCGCGTCCGACAAGGACAGCGACGCGGGCACCGATTGGGCACCAGCGAGTGCCGGGCAGACGAGGAGCCCGACGGCGATCAGGGTCTTACGCATGGGGGGGTCCTTGAATCCAGGTCGTTGAGTCATCGAGTCCTACGCGCCGGTCTGGCAGGGGGTTTCGTCCAGCAAAGCTGGCGCTCCAGCCGTTGTGGCGTCCCGTACAACCTAGCGAGTCGACCCCACTTGGGCATGGCCTAGCGTCCGATTTGTCGTTCCGCGGACAAGTGGAGACGGGGGATCTCGACCTTGGAAAGGCGCCCAGCAGTATCCATCCAAACCCTGATGGTGCCAAGGCGCGGGCTCTGGATGGTGAGCAGGCGGAGACCGGCCACCAGGCCCTGATCCCGGACCGTCCACGTCTCGGCCACCCCAGGGCGCGGGAAAATGGCGCCCACCCGCCCCTCTCCGCCCCGGACCAGCCAGGCCACCGGCGCAAGGAGCGAGAAAACCGAATCATCAACGATGACGGCCCGGCCCGGGTCGGGGAGCTCGCGAGCCCGCTCCTGGTTGCGGGAGAGATACCGGATGGTGAAGCGGTGCCGGCCCACCTGGCCGAGGATGCGGAGGGGAGCGCCCGGATCGCCCGCGTCGAATTGGACCTTCACGGCCGAGGTGTCGGGGCCGATCTGCACGATGGGGACCAACTGGACCACCGGGCGGCCGCGATCGTAGCGGACATTCGCGTCGAGGATCCACCCACCGCTCGTCGGGTCGGGGCTGATGTGGAACGATTCCCGGGCCACGAGGGTCGAGTCCTGGCGGATCACCAGGAGCCCGGAGTCGGCGGCCTGAGGCAGGGTGAGTACCAATAGAAGCGGGATCACGGCGTATAGGCCCCCAGAACTCGCGTGCCGATGCGGTCCAGAATCATCTTATACACCCGGGCCCCCTTTTCCGCCGTCGCCAGCGTGGGGCGGCCGACAGACCCGGGTCCGGTGACCGGGATCGAGGCGCTCCCGCGCTGGTACCTTGCCAGGGCCCGCGGCGCCAGCGAGAAATCCTGGGCCAGCTCCATGCGCACCCGGTCCGGCGCCAGGTGCAGGAGCAGGGAAGTGTCGAGCTCACCGCCGTGGACCGGCCCTTCGGGGTCGTCGAGGAGATCGGTGAAGTCGAGCGAGAACACGTCCACCGCAAACACCCGGGCCATGCGGGTCCGCAGGGTCGACAGCGCCTCCTGGTGCGGGTCGTGCCCGTGCGCGGTGAGGATCACGAACGTCTCGACGCCTCCCTCTTCCCACGTCGTCAGCAGATCGTTCATCAGCCGGTGGAGCGTCTTCCGCCGGACCCCCGCGTTGCCCGGGATGGGCTTCTTGGTGATGGCGTTGACGCCGTACTCCACCGTCGGCGCGCGCAGGATGCCGAACATGCCCGATAGATCGTCGGCGAGGCGCTCGACGATGAAGCTGTCCGTCCCGAAGGGCAGATGCGGCCCATGCTGCTCGCAGGTCCCGACCGGCACGAGCAGGCGCGGATCGCGCGCCAGGATATCCCGCACGTGATCGGGCGGGAGGTTCTTGAGGGAGAGCGGCTGCCCGCCCGTCACCAGGTGATCGCCGGGATGCTGGTCGCCATCGGCGGCGCCGAGTGGCTGCGTGGCGGTGCCGTCTGGTGGGCGTATGGGACCGTGGCCGTCGCCGTCCTGCAGTTGATCTGGATCCTGCGCTCCCCGGCCCGCCGGTGGGTCGATCCGGGACTCGCCGGGGCCACCTTGCTCGTGGCTGCCGCGTTGCTCCGGACCGTCACGGGAACGGCCACCCTGACGTGCTGCTGGAGCGCAGCGCGGGAGGAGCGGCTCGACCGCGCCTCCCAGCAGCTGAGCCAGGAGCTGGGTGCCGCGGTGAGCGACGCGCGCGATCTCGCCCGGCGTGCCGCCGAAGTCGCGGCACTGCCGCGGGACGACGCGTTCGACCACCTCGCCTCCGCCGTCAAACACGGAGCCGCCGGCGTCGAGCGCGGCGTCGCACTCGTGGCGGCGGACGGCACTCCCATCGCGTGGGCCGGCCGGCACCGCATCCTTCCGGTGCCCGACACGGCGGAATTACGGGCAAGCATTTCCCCATTCTACGTGACGCTGGAGGCCCGGCGCCAGACGGCCGCGGGAGCCGTCGCCGTCGGCACGGTACTCCTCGACGCGGGACCGGCGGTTCCCGATGGGGACGGGGCAGTGGCCCGGCGTTTCGCGAGCACGTACGGCGTCGATCTCAAGTTTTACGCCCCCCGCACGGCGCCCCACGACCCCGACGTCTTCGACTTCTGCTCCAGCCGCTGTGACCTGGGGGACACGCTCTTCAGCGTGAAGCCCCTCCCGCCCGTCCAGGCCGATGCGCTGCGGATCCTCGCACAGCAGGGGCAGCGGGGCGTGGCGGTGGGACTCCTGTTCCTGGCGCTCTTCCTTATTATGGCCGCGCCGGCGGGCGCCTGGCGGTGGACCGCGCTGGCCGTCGTGGCGGGGACTCTCGCGCGATTTCCCCTGGTGCCCGCACTGACGGAATCGGGACCGTCTCCGCCCACGCTGGCCCAACCGCTCCTCGGTTTCGTCAGTGCCTCGGCGGTCGCGCTGGGGGTCGTGAGCGCGGCCGTCATGGTGGCCGCGGCCGCACTCTGGCGCCGGGGGTTGCCGCGCCGTTGGTACACGCTGGTGCCCGCCGGCTTTCTGGTCCTCGCCGCACCCTACCTGGTCCGCTACTTCGGCCGGGGCATCAAGCCTCCGGCGTCCGGCGTCAGCCTCCTGCTCTGGTTGTCATGGGAGGTGGCGCTTTCCGCCGTGGCCATGGCCCTGGTCCTGCTCGCGGCGGCGCTGGTGCGCGGCCCCGGGGAGCCGCGCCGCGTTCCTTGGACCCTCGCCGCCGCGTGCGGGTGGGCCATCCTGGCGGCGGTGGCGGGACTCTGGCTCTGGCAGCCGTACAACGCCTGGCCGGAGTGGTACACGTTCCTGTGGCTCCCCGCGCTGGCCGGGGCGATCGTGCCCGCGCGCCGCCGGGCCACGCTCTTCGCTGTCGCCACCGTGGCGGGAACCGCGGCCGCGCTCGTCACCTGGGGCGCTTCCGTCGAGGGCCGGCTCGCCCTGGCGCAGCGCGACGTCGGCGGCTTGGGGAGTGTCGAGGATCCGGCGATCGCCCGGGCGCTCGACTCCCTGGCGGTGGTGACCGACACGATCCATCCGCCGCAATCCGCGGGTGCCCTGTACGCCCTCTGGCACACCTCGAGTCTCGCCACCCAGGGATACCCGGCGGTGCTGGCCCTGTGGTCACCCGACGGCCAGCTGGAGACCGAGCTTCGGCTCGCCGCCCTCGATCTGTCCGACCCATTGCTGGCGGCGCTGGTGCGCCGGCCGGGTGCGCCCACGTTGCCGCGGGTCGAGCAGCTCCCGCGCATACCCGGAGTCCACGAGGTGCTCGTCGCGCCCCTCCTCTCGGGCGAGTGGATCACCGTGGGGGTAGGGCCCAAGAGCATGCTGATCGAATCCGACCGCGTGACGCGTTTCCTGCGGGGCGAAGGACACGTCACCGCGCCCTATGCGCTCACGATCTCCGCGCCGAGTCCGACCTCGGGGGCCACGGAACGGTTTACGTGGACGCGGATCGGATGGTCGGTGCGGGGCGAGCGGCGCTTCGACTTCGCCGACGGTGTGCGGCATGTCCACGCGCTCGTGGGACTCGGCGGGGCGGGCGGCCTTCTGGTGCGCGGCTCGCTCGCGGTCCTGGTCGACCTCGCGTTTCTCGTCTCCCTCATGGGCGCGGGAGGCGGGTTTGTCCCCCGTCCGCCGCGGGAGGGACCCTCGGTTCTGACGCAGCTGCGTCAGAGCTACCGTCTGCGGCTCGCCGCCGTGCTCGTCGCGTTCTTCGTGACACCGGTGCTGGCGTTCGGCGCGTGGAGCTTCGCCGACCTGACGCAAAGCGCGGCGTTTGCGGGAGACCTCTTGATCACGCAGACCCTCCGCGACGCGACGCGCTCCGCCGAGCAGGTGCCGTTCGACCGCCCCGGTGCCCGGGATGCCATTCGCGACCTGGGGACCCGGCTCGACGCCGGACTCTGGGCCTACCGCGGCGGTACGCTGGTGGGCACCAGCGAGCCGGTGCTGGCGGATCTGGGTGTGGTCGATCCCCTGCTCGTGCCCGACGTATTCCGGCGGGTGGCCTTGCGGGACGAAATCGAAGCGGCCACGACGGTGCAGGCGGCGGGCCGGACCGTGCGGGTCGGCTACCGCGTCGTGGTGAATGGCGGCATCGGCGGGCAGGTGGTCCTCGCCGCTCCGCAGCTGCTCGACGACACGCGGGTGCGCTTGGAGGAGCGCGAGCTGGCGCTCGATCTCGCGCTCGCCACCATCGTGGGTCTCGCCGCGGCCGCCGGGCTGGCGGGCGTCGCCGCGCGCCGGCTCGAACGCCCCGTCGCGATCTTGCGCGAAGCGGCGGTGGCGGTCGGGAAGGGCGCGACTCCGCCCGCGTTTCCCGAAACTCCACCGGTCGAGTTCGCTCCGGTGATGTCCGCATTCGAGCGCATGGTCGTGGATGTCCGAAGATCGCAGGAGGCGCTCGAGGAGGCACGCGGCCGCACCGCGCAGGTGCTCGCCACGGTCGCCACCGGCGTGATCGCCGTGGACGCGGGGCTCCGGGTCACGCTCCTGAACCCCCGCGCCGTGGAGCTCCTCGGCGTAGCGGTGTCTCCCGGCAACGAACTGCCGGCCGTCACCGGCGCAGAGTGGGGCACGGTGTGGGACGACGTGGGCGCCTTGATCGCGTCCGGTGAGGACCGCATCGCCGAGCGGGAAGTGGAGGCCCGGGGGCGCCGGATCCGGGTGCAGATCGCGCTCCTCGGGCCCGCGCCCGACGGATGCGTCATCGCGCTGGACGACACGACGGCCCTGGGCCGCGCCGCGCGGGTGCTGGCCTGGGGTGAGATGGCGCGGCAGGTGGCGCACGAGATCAAGAACCCGCTGACGCCGGTCCGGCTCGGCATTCAGCATCTGCTCCGGGTGTGGCAGAACGAACCCGAGCACTTCGACCGGGTTTTGGGCGACACGGCCCAGCGGATCCTGTCGGAAATCGACCGGCTC
>Ga0070709_10001599_pt1 | contig 12245 bp, 9 predicted proteins | sample LARL51metaG_FD_65449 | JGI IMG/M metagenome (GOLD analysis project Ga0070709, IMG submission 65449) | Corn, switchgrass and miscanthus rhizosphere microbial communities from Kellogg Biological Station, Michigan, USA - LAR L5-1 metaG | ecosystem: Host-associated > Plants > Roots > Rhizosphere ...
CTGGGTCACTTTCCACACACCGCCTTGACCCTCCCGCACATCGACGGTGATGGCCTCACGCCTCGCATTCGTCAAGGTCACGAGATAGGTCAGCCAATGGCGAACGCGTTGCGGCCGCCGCAAGGCGGCCGGCACGAGCACCGAGTCGCGATAGTCGGTTTCCACGCGGGCCGCGGTCACGTCGAAGGACACGCCGGTGAGGACGCGCAGGTCCCTGGCCGCCGGAGTGTGGCCAAACGTCGCCTCCCCGACCAGCTGCACCCGGCCAGCGGAATCCCGCTGGAACAGTTCCATGGTGCCACCCGGCAGGGGTCGGTCACCGAAGGGCGTCCCGCGTGGTCGCTTGAAGGTATACCACACTTCCACGGGAAGCCGGGTGGTGTCATAGGTGATCGCCCCGCTCCAGGGCAGTGCCCCCCTGGAGACGATGTAGTCCCGCGAGTAGTCCGCGTGAGCCTTCGGGAACAGGGCGCTGGTGACGGGCGTGTTGAGGTCGACCGAGATCGGCCCCGGCAGCTCATACACGTGGGTCTCGCCGACCGTCTCCTCGGCCGCGTACCCCCCAGTCTTGAGGGCGCCGGTCGTCATCGCGACGCCATTGAACCCTCGGGGCACGAACTGATCGCGACTGGTGACGGGGTTGCGGGCCCGGTTCACGGACCCTGCAACCAGCTGAACGGTGGCACTGTCGACCTTGAAGTCGGTCGAGGTGATGGTGGCCGCACCATTCACCGTTGCCGAACCGGACCCGCCCAGAAGCGCCTGATACACGGCTTCCCAGGTGATGCCCTGGCTGATGTAGGCAAGCTCGGTCGCGTCACGAGCACGGGTCGCGTCGACCGTGACGACCGCCTCGGGCCTGCCGTGAATGAGGCCCGACTCGTTCGGAAACTCGACCTCTCCGGGAACGGAGAATGAGATGAGTCCGTTCGGCATCTTGAACTGCGGCGGGGTCACGCTCAACACCGTCGCCTGAATGGTGTCCTTGGCGCGAACGAACGTCAGGGTCCGGCCCACCGATGCGCGCATCGCGGCGTCCGCGTCCGTGGCGGGCCGCAGCACCGCGCTCGTCACCGCGACGTTCGAGTCCGGAGAGAAGAGCGTCGCGGGATCGAGCCCCGGCAGATCGAGCGCGAAGATGTTCGTCCCCCGTTGAAGCTTCTGGGGCATGGTCTTCCGGACCACGACTCGCCCGTCGGAATAAATGGAAAGGGATGTTTGCCCGCTCGCCGGCATGACGCCGACGATGAGCAACGATAGGACTGCCATCTGCCGTCTGCGCAGTTCGCTTTTCATTTGAGCCACTCCCAGGCGGTTCGCTTGACTATGAGAAACGTCAACGCGTACCAGGCGAGCACAACCCCAACGTAGGTCATCCGCGGCGTGAGCTGGGGCGGCAGGGTGAGTGTGACGTAAATCGCTAGGGGCGTTGTAGTTAGGATGGCCACCCACCGGGCCACCCGGGCCGCCCGCCGGCGCACCCGCACCGTGCACTCGCGGCAGAGCTCGCCCACGGCCAGACCGGCGATCATCCGGTCACAGCCCTTACAGAGGTGGCTATACCCGCTTGGCGACAGCCCGGGCGAATTCGGATGTAGAAGCACTGCCCCCCAGATCCTTGGTGCGGATGTTGTCCTTCACGATCGCCGTCTCGACCGCGCGCCGGAGCTGCGTCGCGGCGCCCTGTTCCCCGATGTGATCGAGCAGCATGGCCGCCGCGAGCATCTGCGCCGACGGATTCGCAATGCCCTTTCCCGCGATGTCGGGCGCGGAGCCGTGCACCGCTTCGAAGATCGACGCGGTGGTCCCGATGTTCGCGCCGGGCGCGAGCCCCAGCCCGCCCACCAGTCCCGACGCTTCGTCCGACAGAATGTCGCCGAACAGATTCGTGGTCACGAGGACGTCGAACTGTTCGGGATTGATCACCAGCTGCATCGCCGTGTTGTCCACGATCTTGTCGTCGGACGCGATCACCCCTTCGTATTCCTTTGCTACCCGCCGGCCGCTCTCGAGGAAGAGTGCCGACGTGGCCTTGAGGATATTCGCCTTGTGGACGATGGTGACCTTCTTCCGGCCGTTCTTCTTGGCGTACTCGAACGCATAGCGGCAGATCCGCATGCACCCGTCGCGCGTCATCACGGACATGGCCTGCGCCACGGCCTTGGGGTCGTCCGCCACCCGGAAGACGTGGTCCAGACCCACGTACATCCCCTCGGTGTTCTCCCGGATGATCACGAGGTCGACGTGCGGGAAGCGGCCACCCGGGACGATCGTCTTGGTGGGCCGCACGTTGGCGTAGAGGTCGAATTCCTGGCGAAGCGCCACGTTCACGGAGCGGTATCCGCCGCCCACCGGCGTCGTGAGCGGGCCCTTCAGCGCCAGCCGCGTCCGGCGGATGGAATCGAGGGTGGCATTGGGAAGTGGCGTGCCGGCCTTCTCGACGGCGGTCATGCCGCCGTACTGCTCGTCCCAGTCGAACTGGAGCCCCAGGGCGCCGAGGACGTCGAGCGTGGCGGCGGTGATCTCGGGACCGATGCCGTCGCCGGCGATGAGGGTCGCTTCGCGACTCACGGCAGTCCGGGAGTGAGCGTCTTCAGGGCCGCGTTCATCGCGCTCCAGGGATCGTCTCCGGCACCTCTGGCCACCGAGCGCCAGGAGATCGTGCCGAGTCTCACGTCTACGAGCACCAACGTCAATTCCGCGGTTCCGAGGCGACGGCTCCCGGCCCCCGGCTCCCGATGCGTGGTGTCCGCCTTGAAGAAGAGGGACGCGGGCGCGAGGACATAGCTCCCCCCCGCCACGGCACCGAGCGTCCGGAGCTGAGCCCGGAGCGGGTCGGGCACGTACGATCCGACTGGTGCCTGCCGGAGAATCGCGACGCCCAGCTGGTGCGGATCGTCGGGGAGGTCGTTGGCGCCCCGGGCGCTGCGCCAGAGCCTGGCCGGAGACTTCCAGGCCACCTCCGGCACCCGGGTGGTGAGGAAGCCCAAGAGGAGTGAGTCCGCGATCGCGAGCGCCTTGGGATGGTCTGCGAGCTGCGCGTCCCAGTGCAGCGAGTCTTCCGCGAGCACCAGCGTAAACGGAAGTACACCCACGTCCCGGCTGGCGAGGGAGCCGGCCGGCAGCGGTACGGTGGGTTCAGGAAGGGGCGTCCGCGGCTTGTGGCCGACACATCCGGCCATCAATCCCAGCACGACCGACGTCCCCACTGCCCACGCCTTTAAGTATTTACGCGCCAAGAGATTACTCACCCTCTCAATATCGCGACTCAATATCGCGGCGAGGAGGGTCACGACGCCAGGGTGAGACCCCCGTCCACCACGATGGTCTGGCCGGTGATGTGCCGTGCTGCTTCACTGCAGAGGAAGGTAATGACGTGCGCCACGTCCTCGGGATCCGCCACCCGGCCGAGTACCGATTCATGCTCGGCTCGCTCGAGCACCTCGCGCGGGAGCTTGGCGAGGAGCTCCGTCTTGACGAAGCCGGGTGCCACGGCGTTGACGTTGATGTTGGACGACCCCAGATCCACCGCCGCCGACTTCGTGAGCCCGATCAACGCCGCCTTGCTGGCCGTGTAGTTCGCGATGCCGAACCCCGGCCGAAAGGCCTGGTGACTCGCGACGTTCACGATCTTGCCGTAGCGCTGCGCGCGCATCGGGTGGCTCACCGACTGAATACAGTTGAAGGCACCCGTGACGTTGGTATCGATGACCTCCTGCCAGGCTTCCGGACTCAGCCGCCAGAGCGCGCCGTCATGGGTCACGCCCGCGTTGTTGACCAGGATGTGCATCCCGCCCAGGCGCTCCACGGCCTCGTGGACGAACACCTCCACGGCATTGCGGTTGCGGACGTCGCAATGCGACGAGAAGACCGGGACCCCATGTGCCTTGATGGCGGTCTCGGTGAGGAGGGCCTGGGCCGCGACGTCGCGTCCCGGCAGCTCGAAAAAGTTGAACGCGATGGCGGCGCCACGCTGAGCGAGATCGAGACAGACCGCGCGGCCCAGGCCGGTGGCGCCTCCCGTGACCATCGCGACGCGCCCCGAGAAGCGGTCGCCGGTGCGCGCAGGCTCGCCCTGTTCGTGAGGCTTCGGGATGCCGGGCGCCGTCCCGGCTCCCGACGGACGTCCGCTCGAGGCCCAAGGGTAATTCACCACAGTCGGGCGAACCTACGGCGGGATTTGAACCCCGGCAAGGCGAGTCGTAGCTTAGCGGGATGCGCCGCATCGCCTCCCTCGTCATCTGGGCCGCCATCTCGGGTGTCGGCGCGCTCGCGTTCGCCACGCTGGCCTGGTCCCGGGGCGAAACCGTCAGCGCCGCTTGGCTCCTCATCGCCGCCGTCTGCACCTACGCCGTCGGCTACCGGTTCTACTCGAAGTTCATCGTCACCCGGGTCTTCGCCCTCGACGTCACGCGGGCCACTCCCGCGGAGCGGCTCGAGAATGGGCGGGACTTCGTACCCACCGGCAAGTGGGTGCTGTTCGGTCACCACTTCGCCGCCATCGCGGGCGCCGGCCCCCTCGTCGGGCCCGTCCTGGCCGCCCAGTTCGGGTTCCTGCCCGGAACGCTCTGGCTCGTCATCGGAGTGGTGCTGGGCGGCGCGGTCCAGGATCTCACCATTCTCTGCTGCTCCCTCCGCCGTGACGGGAAATCCCTCGGCCAGATGGCCAAGGAGGAGATCTCGCCCGCGGCCGGCATGACCGCCATGCTCGCCGTGCTCTTCATCATGATCATCCTCATCGCGGTACTGGCGCTGATCGTGGTGAACGCCCTCAAGGCCAGCCCCTGGGGTTTCTTCACCATTGCCTGCACCATCCCCATCGCCCTCCTGATGGGCTGGTGGATGCGCACGTGGCGGCCCGGCAAGGTGGGCGAGGCGTCGCTGGTGGGCGGGGTGCTCCTGATCCTGGCGCTCGTGGGAGGGGGCTGGGTGTCGCGGCACGCCGGGCCCGCCGCGGCGTTCACGTTCTCGGGGCTGGCGCTCACGGGCCTGATCGTCGGCTACGGGTTCTTCGCGTCGGTGCTGCCGGTGTGGATGCTGCTGCTCCCGCGCGACTACCTCTCCACCTTCCTCAAGATCGCTACGATTCTGGGGCTCGCCGTCGCGATCCTCATTCTGCTCCCGCCCCTGCGCATGCCGGCCGTGACGCCGTTCGCCACGCTGGGCGAGGGACCCGTGTTCGCCGGGAAGTTCTTCCCGTTCGTCTTCATTACCATCGCCTGTGGCGCCATCTCGGGGTTCCACGCTCTGGTGGCGTCGGGGACGACGCCCAAGATGCTGCGGCGGGAACCGGACGCCAGGATGATCGGCTACGGCGGAATGCTGATGGAATCGTTCGTCGGCGTGATGGCCATCATCGCCGCCTGCACGCTGCATCCGGGCGTCTACTTCGCGATGAACACCACCCCCGCCGCGCTCCAGCAGGCGGCACCCGTGCTCCACGCCGCAGGGTTCGTCGTGTCTCCCGACTCGATGGCGGCGCTGGCCGCGCAGGTGGGGGAAAAAACGCTGGTGGGCCGGGCGGGAGGCGCGCCCGCGCTCGCGGTGGGGATGACGCAGATCTTCTCAGGGGTCACCCGCGCGCTGGGAGGGCAGACGCTCACCGCGCTCTGGTATCACTTCGCCATCATGTTCGAGGCGCTCTTCATCCTTACCACCATCGACGCGGGCACGCGGGTGGGGCGCTTCATGCTCCAGGAGCTCCTGGGACATGTGTGGCCGCGGATGGGTCAGACCAGCTGGTATCCGTCGGTGATCCTCTCGAGCTTGCTGATCGTCGGAGGCTGGGGATACTTCCTCTATCAGGGGGTGCTCGATCCCCTGGGCGGCATCAACTCGCTCTGGCCCCTCTTCGGCATCGCGAACCAGATGCTCGCGATCGTGGCGCTCGCCGTCGCCACCACGATCATCATCAAGATGAATCGCGCGCGCTTCGCCTGGGTCACCCTCACGCCGCTCGCCTGGCTCGTCGCCGTGACCATGACGGCGGGGTTCGAGAAGATGTTCTCCGGGGATCCGAAACTCGGCTTCATCGCACACGCGGCCTCACTCGCCGGCTCGGCCGATCCCACGGCCGCGCGGCTGATCTTCAACGATCGCGTGAACCTGGTGGCCACGTTCGTCTTCACGGCCGTGGTGCTCCTCCTGCTCGCCATGTCGCTCCGGGAATGGATCCTGGTGCTGGCCCGGAAGAAGCCGGGCACTGTGAGCGAGGTCCCTTACGTACGGACGAGCTATGCCGCGGGCGATTGAGCGGCTGCTCCGGGCGCTGCGGCGGATCGTGGGCGCCCCCGACTATGAAGCGTACCTCGACCACTGCCGTCGGGCCGGGCACCCGCCGCTGCTGGACGAACCGGCCTATATCCGTGAGTTTTTCGACCGGAAGGGCGCCCGCACCCGCTGCTGTTGATTAGCTTCCCCCCCGTCCATGCCAGCCACCGGGTCTCACGCGTCTCCCGCTGCCCCGCATCACCCGCGGCGCTACATCGCCCTCCTCTCCCTCACGGCGCTCGGTGTGGTCTATGGCGATATCGGCACCAGCCCGCTGTACGCCCTCCGCGAATGTTTCTTCGGTCCGCATTCCGTGCCGCCGACACCCGACAACGTGGTCGGGATTCTTTCGCTGGTGTTCTGGGCACTGATTCTCGTTGTGTCGGTCAAGTACGTCGCGTTCATTCTCCGGGCCGACAACCGGGGGGAAGGCGGGATCCTCGCGCTGATGGCCCTGCTGGTTCCCCGGAGCGGCGAACCGCAGCGGCGCCGGTGGTTCATCGTGGGTCTGGGACTCTTCGGCGCGGCGCTCCTCTACGGCGACGGGATGATCACACCCGCCATCTCCGTGCTCTCGGCCGTCGAGGGCCTGAACGTGGCGACCCCCGTCTTCGAGCCCGTGATCATCCCTCTCACCATCGCCGTGCTGGTCGGGCTCTTTCTCCTGCAGAGCCGTGGCACCGCCGGGGTGGGCACGCTGTTCGGACCCGTGATGATGGTCTGGTTTGCCGTGATCGCCGTGCTGGGCATCGGCGGCATCATGCGAGCCCCCACCGTCCTCGGCGCCATCAACCCCGCCCACGCGATCGCGTTCTTTTCCGACAACGGCCTGGCGGGATTCCTGGTGCTCGGTGCCGTCGTGCTGGTGGTGACGGGGTGCGAGGCGCTCTATGCGGACATGGGGCACTTCGGGCGCAAGCCGATCCGCCTCACGTGGTACTCGCTCGTCCTGCCGGCGCTCCTGCTCAATTACTTCGGACAGGGCGCCCTGCTCCTGGCCGACCCGGGCGCGGCCCACAATCCGTTCTACCGGTTGGCGCCCTCCTGGGGCCTGTACCCCCTGGTGGCACTCGCGACGGCGGCGGCCGTCATCGCCTCCCAGGCCGTGATTTCGGGCGCGTTCTCCCTGACCCGGCAGGCGGTCCAGCTGGGGTATTCGCCGCGGCTCGAGATCGAGCACACGTCGCGGGTGGAGATCGGGCAGATCTACGTGCCCCAGGTCAATTGGGCGCTCATGGTGGCCACCATCGGCCTGGTTCTGGGGTTCGGGTCGTCGTCCCGAATGGCCGCCGCCTACGGTATTGCGGTCACCGGCACCATGGCCACCACCTCGGTGCTCTTCTACTTCCTGGCCCGGGAGCGCTGGCGGTGGCGGTCGATCCTGGTGATCGGGCTCTGCACCGTCTTTCTGGCCATCGATCTCTCGCTGTTCGGCTCGAGTGCCGTCAAGCTGTGGCAGGGCGGCTGGTTCCCCCTCGCCGTGGCCGGAGGCGTGTTCATTCTCATGACGACTTGGAAGCGCGGGCGGGAGCTCCTCTCGGAAAAGCTCTCCGCGGTGGGCCTGCCGGTGGAGGCGTTTCTGACGGACCTCCAATCACACCGCGTGATCCGGGTGCCCGGCACCGCCGTATTCCTGACCTCCAACGCCGAAGGGATTCCCCTCGCCCTGCTGCACAACCTGAAGCACAACAAGGTGCTCCATCATCAGGTAGCGCTCTTGACCATTACGACCGGCGAGGCCCCGCACGTTCCCGAGCACGAGCGGCTGCAGGTCAAGCCGCTGGGACACGGGTTCTACCGGCTGCTGGCGCGGTACGGCTTCATGGAAGATCCCAACGTGCCGGCCCTGCTCGACCAGGCGCGGCCCCTCGGATTCGAGGCCCGGCTCCTCGAGACCACCTTCTTCCTGGGGCAGGAGACGGTGGTACCCGCGCGCGGACGTCACATGGCGTTATGGCGGGAGAAGCTCTTCGGGTTCATGGCCCGGAACGCACACCGGGCCACTGCGTTCTTCCGGATTCCGCCGAATCGGGTCATTGAGGTGGGGGCGCAGATAGAATTGTAGGCGGCTAAGGGGCCAAGACGCTAAGGCGCTAAGTACTTAGCGACTTAGCGACTTGGCCTCTTGTCTTAGCGCCGCGCTCGACCACGCCGCCACCAGCACCGCCGTCCCGATGGCGCTCACAACGAAGGCCATCCCCGCCCCGACGTGTTGGTAGACCAGTCCCAGTCCGATTCCTCCGGCCAATGAAGCGAAGCCAGTCAGGGCGTGATACCTCCCGAACCCGCTTCCGGACTTCTTTCCCGCCAGGCGCGCCACGAGCGCGCGCTCCGGACTCTCGGTGAAGCCCGCCACGACCCCAAGGGCGAGAAAGAGCAGCCAGGCCGCGGTGACGCTCGAGGCCAGCGCGAAGCCCGCGGACACCAGCACGTACGCCACCCAACCAAGCCGCATGGTGAAGACCGAGCCGCGGCGGTCGTTCATCGCCCCGCCCACGAAACTTGAAGACGAGCGGATCACGTGCAGGGCGGCCCACAGGAGCAGGATCACCGCGACGGACACACCCAGCTGCTGAGCCCTGAGGATCATGAGCGTTTCGGGCATGCGGACGAGATACGACAGCGCGATGACGTAGACGGCAGCCGGCAGCCGGGACCCGGAAGCCGTCGTCTCCGCCGCCTGAGGAACCTTGGTGACGGACGCGCGTGCACCCGAGGTTGCCCACACCGCCAGCATCAGCACCAGCACGCCGGGGATGGCGCTCGACTCGATGACGGACCGCACGCCCGCCTGATGAAACTGGAGGAGATACCACGCCACGAGGGGTCCGATCACCGCGCCGGCGTGATCCATCCCCCGCTGGAGTCCGAAGGCCCGCCCGCGCAGGTGATCCGGCGTGACATCGGCGATCAAGGCATCGCGCGGAGGAGTCCGGATGCCCTTGCCGATGCGGTCCGTGACCCGCAGCGCGATCACCTGCCAGGCCGCCCCGGTCACCGAGATCACCGGACGGACCACCACGGCCACGAGGTAGCCCAGTACGATCAAGGGCCCGCGGCGCCCCTCGCGGTCCGCCAGCTTGCCGGCCACAAACTTCATGACGGTCGACACGCAATCCGCCAGGCCGTCGAGGGCGCCCAACGCCGCGGCGCCGCCGCCCAGGACGCCGGTGACGAAGGCGGGGAGGAGCGGATAGACCATCTCGCTCGCGAAGTCGTTCAGGAGCGAGACCCATCCGAACAGCACGGCTTGTCGGGGGAGCCGTTCCTTCACGCGAGACCCAGGCCCCACCGGATGAGGGAAATGGGCAACGCGCCGTAGGAGAGAATGGCTTCGTGGAATCCGTTGAGCGAGTAGGCGCGCCCCTTCGACCGCTTGAAGTCCTCCCGCAGGGACAGGAGCTCACGCCGGCCCACCGCATAGCAGATCTGATAGGCCGGCGCCGCGCAATACCGCCGCACTTCGGCCTCGGCATTCCCGCGATCGACCCCGAAGGTGCTGACCAGCATGTCGACCGCCTGCTCGAACGTCATGCCGCGCGTGTGCAGGCCGACATCGATGAGGACCCGCAGCGCCCGCCAGAGCAGGTGCACCCGCTGGAAAAAGCGCTCTTCGTCTCCCTCGTAGAATCCCTCTTCCCCCATCATCTCTTCGCAGTAGAGCGCCCAGCCCTCGAGCGTGAGCGTCGAGAGGATGAGTTTCCGGATGGAGGACGGGTGGTCCTGCGCGTGAATGATCTGGAGATGGTGACCGGGGTACCCTTCGTGGAGCGTGACCGCCGCCACCTCCCACCGGCAGCAATGGTCCCGCAGGAGGCGCTCCTGCTGGGGCGCCGGGAGCGTGGGATCGGGAGGCGTAACGTAGAACCAGCCGCTCCGGTCGGGCGAAAACGTCCCCGGCGCTTCGTAGGCGGCAAAGGGCACCAGGGGACGGAGGAATTCCGGCGTGGCCACGACTTCCAGGGCGCCGTTGGGCAGGGGCGCGACTTTGCGCGTCTCCACGAACCGCCGGGCCCGATCCATGGCCTTCGCGTAGAACGGGACCAGCTCTCCCGCGGACGGGTGATCCTCGCGCAACCGGGCGATGAGCTCCCGCCAGGAGTGCTTGGGATCCAGCCGCCGGGCGCGCGCGGCCAGATCGGCCTCGATTTCCTCTTTCAGGCGGTGCCCGTAACGCCACAGCTCGGGGGCCGTGTCCCTCAGCACGTGCTCGTAGTGCAGCCGGAAATTGAATCCTTCTTCGCCGAGGGCGAATCCGTCGGAGCCGGATTCGCGCCAGCGATCGAGATCGTGCGCGAATGATTGCAGCGCCGCCGTCGCGGCCGCTACGGCCGCCGCCACCCGCTCCCCATCCTGGCCCCCGAGGCGCCCCACGGCCATCCCGGTCTCGCGGACCAGGGAGAGTCCGGCAGCACTCATCCGGCGTCCCGTCTCGCAGAAGACCCGCACCGGATCGGTGAGCGTCGTGCGGGCGTCGTCGAGAAAGGCAGGGACTTCTTCGAGGCGCTCGGTCAGAGCGCGGGCCCGGATGTGATCGGGCCGGTCGTGCCGGGCCAGCAGGACGTACAGACCGTTGAGGAGATGCGAGAGCCAGAACTCCGGATTCCGGGCCTGGGGACGCTCCTTCTCGAAGCGCATCTGCGTCACCCGCAGGTCGTTCAGCAGAGCGGTACGGTCGATCTCGTCATCCAGCCCGTCGGTGGTGGCTTCCTCGAGCGCCAGCGTCAGCGACTTCATCGCCGCCAGGTGGGGGGCGAGCGTGGCTTTGCCGAACCGCCCCAGGCGGCCGTCGTGGCTGGTCACCCCCGACTGGCTGGCCCCTACCGGATCGAGATGCCACCGGAGATCGAAATACGACTTGGTAAGGCCGTCGAGGGCGCCTACCGCCATACGACCTGTTCGAGGAGGCGCCGGCATTCAGCTTCGGACAGCACTCGGTCGGTGCGCTTGGCGGCGTCGAACAGGATCTTGCAGGCGTCTTCGTTGTCCGGGTCGAACCCGTGGGTGGAGAGCCAGTACTTCACGTTGGACAGTCCGGACACCGGCGAAATGTCGATGCGCTGCGCGAGGCCGAGCTCGGCGGCGGGGACGGAGCTGTACACCCGGTCCGCCAGCCAGTCGTGCCCTTTCTTCTTCGCTTTGATGATCGCCGCGGCGTGCACACCGGTCCCGGTGCGGAACGCGTCGGTCCCCATCACCGGGTAGTTGATGGGGATCGGAATCCCGACGGCATCCGCCACCGTGCGGCAGTACTCCGCGAGTTTGCCCATCTCCCCTGCATACGCGCCGAGCAGCTTGAGGTTGACGATCAGGAGGTCCATCTCCGCGTTGCCCACGCGCTCGCCCACGCCGAGGGCGGTCGCGTGAATGCGGTCGGCGCCGGCCTCGATGGCGGCGAGACAGTTGGCGAGTCCCATCCCGCGGTCGCGGTGGCCGTGCCAGTCGATCTTCACGTCTTGTGTCTTGACGATCTGCGTCTTGACGAAGTTAATCAGCGCCCGTACTCCGTCGGGGGTGGCGTGTCCCACCGTATCCGCGAGGCAAATGCGGGTGGCCCCACAGGCGATCGCGGTCCCATACAGCTGTTGGAGAGTCTCCGGACGCGCCCGGGTCGTGTCCTCCGTGACGTACATAACTGAAAGACCCTGCCCCGTCGCGAAGGTGACCGCCTCCTCCGTGGACTTGAGGATCCGGTCCACGGTCCAGTCCTCCGCATACTGCCGGATGGGTGAGGACCCGATGAAGGTGGCGGCCTCGATGGGGATGCCCACCTCCTGGACGATCCGGGCGATCGGCTCGATGTCGGAAATGACGGTGCGGGCGGCGCAGTTGGGGGCGATGGGGAGCTTCGCGTCCCGGATTTCCGTGGCCAGGGCCCGGACCTGTTCGACCACACGGGGCCCTGCGCCGGGCAGGCCGATGTCGGCCGCGGCGATCCCCAGATCCGCCATGAGATGCAGGAGGCGGCGTTTGAC
>Ga0070709_10001600_pt1 | contig 12244 bp, 10 predicted proteins | sample LARL51metaG_FD_65449 | JGI IMG/M metagenome (GOLD analysis project Ga0070709, IMG submission 65449) | Corn, switchgrass and miscanthus rhizosphere microbial communities from Kellogg Biological Station, Michigan, USA - LAR L5-1 metaG | ecosystem: Host-associated > Plants > Roots > Rhizosphere ...
AATTTCGGAAGAAGCGCTTGAGGACGTGAGATCAGAGCTTGCGCATGTTTCGAGGATCGCGAGCCTTGGAGCATTGACGGCGTCGATTGCGCATGAAGTCAACCAGCCGTTGTCGGGTATCCTCACCAATGCCAGCACCTGCTTGCGGATGCTGGCTGCGGATCCGCCCAATGTCGACGGAGCGCGTGAAACTGCGCGGCGCACGATTCGCGACGGCAACCGTGCATCTGACGTGATCGTTCGACTTCGGGCGCTCTTCGGCAAGAGAAAATTCATGATGGAGCTGGTTGACCTGAACGAAGCGACGCAAGAGGTGATTGCACTTTTGATAAGCGAACTAAAGAGAGACCGAATCAATCTTCAGACGGAGTTTGTCGACGGTCTTCCGCCGGTCATGGGTGATCGCGTTCAGCTTCAGCAGGTTATCCTAAATCTGGTTCGCAATGCGTCGGACGCGATGATCGGTATCGACAATCGTCCCAGGCGGCTGGTCGTCAGAACCGAACGGGATGCCGACGATCATGCGCGCCTGACCGTGCAGGACGCGGGAGTGGGTTTCAATTCGCAGGACCTGCACAGGATTTTTGATGCCTTCTTTACCACAAAAGATAACGGCATGGGGATTGGCTTGTCTGTCAGTCGATCCATTATTGAGAATCACCATGGTCGGCTGTGGGCGAAACCGAATGATGGTCATGGCGCTTCATTTTCCTTTTCCATTCCGCTTGGACTTGGGAGCAAGGAGGGCCGCGGACTTGATGTCAATTGGAGTCCTGCTGTGAGGGAGCAGGTGATGAGGAGTCTGTAAATGACGGGTCGTTTGCTCGTTTCGATTGTCGATGACGACGAATCGGTACGTGAATCGCTACCAGACCTGCTCAAGGAATTCGGGTTCGCGGTGGAAGCCTTTTCGTCGGCAGAAGCGTTTCTTGCTTCCGACCATATTGGCCGAACAAGTTGCCTGATTCTCGATATGGCTATGCCGGGAATGTCCGGACCGGATCTCCAGCGAGAGCTCAAGTTGCGCCGGCAAGACATTCCGATCGTTTTCATTACCGGTCACGGCGATGAGACGGTTCGGCCGCGCGCGCTGGCGGAAGGCGCCGCGGAATGTCTGCTCAAGCCGTTCAGCGACGCCTCGCTGCGCGAGGCCCTCGATGTCGCGCTTCGTATGGGCAGAATGCCACGTGGTGCCGTTGATTGCGGGAAAGTAAGGTAAATTCGTCGGAGCGATCGTTGTTTGGGTCAGCATCCATGTCGAACGTCATGCCGATTGTGTTCGTTGTCGACGACGATGTGTCGGTGCGCGAGTCGCTGGAACTGATGATCCGCTCGGCCGGCTGGAAGCCGGAGATATTTGCTTCCGCAACAGAGTTCCTGTCCCACCCGCGAGCACACGCACCCAGTTGCCTTGTGCTCGACGTCAATCTCCCGGACCTGAATGGCCTCGATCTTCAAATGCGCGTCGCTGGTGATCGGATCGACATGCCGATCATTTTCATCACGGGATATGGGGACGTTCCCATGACGGTGCGCGCCATGAAGGCCGGGGCGGTCGAGTTTTTGACGAAGCCGTTCAGCGACGATGCTTTGCTGGGCGCGATCCGGCACGCCATTGAACGGAGCCGCGCGGTACTTGGTCACGAGGCGGAGATTCGTATGCTTGCCGATCGTTACGAGACGCTGAGCCGCCGCGAACGGGAGGTGATGGCTCTGGTCGTCACTGGCTTGTTGAATAAGCAGGTTGCGTTCGATCTGGGCATCAGTGAGATCACTGTGAAGGCCCACCGAGGCAGGGTGATGCACAAGATGCAGGCCAATTCCCTGGTCGACCTGGCATCAATGGCTGCGAAACTTCACCTTAGGCAAATGCCGCATTGAATTCGGCCGCTCTATCGTTTGCCGGCTGGGAAGGGCTGGTCCCAGACGCACCTTCGAGCAGCCAGGCCGCCGGCTGTTAAGCTCCAGGCGACGCTCTATGCAGCATACCCAACCTTGACCGCGGCAGCGGGGGGCGTGCGGAACGCAATCGATAAACGATTCCGCGCCACGCCGGCACCAGGACGAGCTTCTCGACTGCAACGCCGAGCTTAAGTAGGTCGCGGGAATGCATATCGATGCCATATGCGCAGCCATTTATCTGCGAAGCTCGCAGATAAATGAGATAGATGAGATCCTTTAGAAAGCCGCTGTTTTGAAGATGGGCGTATACCCCGCCGAAGCCCTGTAACCTGCGGGTGAAGCCTTGGCATAGTCTATGCGATTGCTCACGATGAATCCCTACGTTGATACTTTCGGTATGGTCTGGTCGCTCATCGGCGCGCCGGCCGCGTGCGTCAGAAGGCCTCCACTACAGTCGTGGGGGCAACTTCGCTTCTGGAAAAGATGGTCGTCTGTCGCGAAGCATCCATTGTTCTTTGGTGTCGGGTCCTTTGCGGCATAGGGCACCTTCGCGAAAGGTCTTGTGCCGGATTTGCAGCTCTCAAGTGCGCCGGCTGGCCGTGCAAGATCTGTTCGGGCTGATGAAGGATCCGCGGTTTCGCGCCAACCGATCCTAAGGTATCGGCGACACCTAGGTCTGATAGATCCGTCCCCAGCTTGGTGCCATCACAGGTGTGTGGATGGTAAACTCTTGAGGGAGTGCATCATCACCGCAACATCCCGGTGAGGAGAGAGCAATGAGAGAATTCAAGCTGCTAATCAATGGAGAATTGGTATCTGGCGCCGCGAGGCTGGATGTCATCAACCCAGCGACCGAGGACGTGCTGGCGGAGGCGCCCCGAGCTGATCGCGTGCAGCTTGACGAGGCGGTCGCCGCCGCGAAGGCCGCGCTCCCGGTATGGTCCGCCAAACCGATTCCTGAGCGCGGTGCGCTGCTGGGTAAGTTGGCTGATGCGCTGGAAGCGAGACAAGACGAATTCGCGCGATTGTTGACCCTGGAACAGGGCAAGCCGCTTTCTGAGGCGAACTGGGAGGTCGATTTTACCATACGGATTGTTCGCCACTACGCGACGCTCGATCTGCCAAACGAAGTCTTGAAGGACGACGCCACACAAAAAATCGTGCGGCAGCACATCCCTCTCGGCGTGGTCGCGGCGATTGTGCCATGGAATTTTCCGATGCTCCTGCTCGTCATCAAGGTGGCTCCGGCGCTGCTTGCCGGCGACACGCTGGTCGCGAAGCCGGCACCAACGACGCCGCTAACCACGCTCCGGTTCGGAGAGATCTGTGGCGAGATCCTGCCGGCGGGCGTGATCAACGTCATCGTCGATCACAATGATCTCGGTGATGCGCTCTCGAGTCACGCGGATGTGGCCAAGGTCGCCTTCACGGGTTCGACTGCGACCGGCAAAAAGGTGATGCGCAGCGCGGCTGGCACGTTGAAGCGGCTGACCCTGGAGCTGGGCGGCAACGACGCCGCGATCGTGCTTGATGATGTCGATCCAATCGAGGTTGCTCCCAAGTTGCTCGCCGCCTCGATGATGAACGCCGGCCAGATCTGCCTTGGGGCCAAGCGGATCTATGTCCATGAGTCACAGTATGACGAGATCTGCGATGAACTGGGACGCTTGGCGCGCGAGTCCGTGGTCGATGACGGGCTGAAGCAAGGGACGCAGATGGGCCCGCTGCAGAACAAGGCACAGTTCGAGAAGGTTAAGGGCTTTGTCGAGGATGCCAAGCGGAACGGCAGGATCGTCGCCGGCGGCGAGGTGCTCAGCCGCAAGGGTTACTTCATTCAGCCGACGATTGTCCGGGACATCTCCGACGATGCGCGACTGGTGACAGAGGAACAGTTCGGCCCGATCGTTCCGGTGCTGCGCTATTCTGACGTCGACGACGCGATCGCGCGTGCGAACGATTCGGATTATGGACTCGGCGGAACGGTATGGGCGAAGGATCTCGATCGTGCGTTCTCGGTGGCAGCCAAGCTTGAAACCGGTACTGTTTGGATCAACACGTTTCTTGACGTGTCACCCGACATTTCTTTCGGTGGCGCCAAGCAATCGGGCATCGGCGCAGAATTGGGTCGGGAAGGGCTCGAAGCCTTCACCCAAGCCAAGATCATCAACATGGCGAAGTAGCGTTCGGCATCGATCCGGGTGTCGATGGCAAAATTGATCAGGGTTGAAGCCACCGAGTCGAGGGGAAGGTGGGCGATCTCGACGCCGATCGGGATCTGAGATTGAACGGCCCGCCTGGCAGCGCTGCGCTTGTTGGGGTGCATAGCGAAAGGAGTAACGATGATGAGTTACAGAATCTTCCTTGCCGGTGCGTCCGGGGCAATCGGCAGGCGCCTGACGCCACTCCTGCACAGCGCTGGCCATTACGTCTGTGGCAGCACCAGGTCGAAAGCGAATGTCGACGCTCTGCGCTTGCTCGGGGCGGACCCGATCGTGGTCGACGTCTTCGACGCGTCGGCGCTGTCACGGGCCGTCGCGTCGGCACGCCCGGATGTCGTGATCCATCAGCTCACCGACCTCCCGAAGGACCTTAATCCACGTGAGATGGGAGCAGCGATCGTTCGCACCGCCCGCATCCGTAGCGAAGGAACACGGAATCTTGTCAGGGCCGCGATTGCAGCGGGTGCGCACCGGTTGGTGGCGCAAAGCATCGCGTGGGCCTACGCGCCGGGGGCCGAGCCGCACGCGGAGACGGACCCGCTCGATGCCGGGGCCGACGGAGATAGTGGTGTCAACGTGCAAGGAGTGATTGCGCTGGAAGATCTCACTTTGAAATCGCCGCCGCTCGAGGGCGTCGTCCTTCGCTACGGCCAGCTTTACGGCCCGGGAACCGCTTCGGACCGGCCGTCAAATTCTGCGCCCATTCATGTGGATGCGGCGGCCTATGCCGCTCTGCTCGCCATCGACCACGGCGAGCCGGGCATCTATAACATCGCGCAGTCCAACAGATACGTTGCGACCGAAAAGGCACGTGCGGAGCTGGGTTGGACTCCCGATTTTCGTCTTCCGGCCTGACGATTTCGCACGCCAAGCCGTGGCGATGCCTCGGCAACCGCGACCTTGTGGCCTGTTGCTTGCCAGGCGATACCCGAAGTGGTCAGCGCGCAGTCAGAGGTAGGCCAAGATGCAGCACGATAGAGGTTCATCAACCAACAAACAGAAGGGTTCGTCATGAGTGATCGTATCAACTACGCAGCCACTCCAATAACGGTTGCCGTAATATTTCACAGCGGTTTCGGCCACACTGCGCGGCAGGCCGAAGCGGTACGGCACGGAATCGAACGAGTCACGGGCGCATCTGTCCTCTATCTAACGTCAGACGAGGCTCAACGCCGCTTGGATGACCTCGAACTTGCAGACGCGATCATCTTCGGCGCCCCGACCTACATGGGAAGCGTATCTGGACCGTTCAAAGCCTTCATGGATTCGACATCAAAATCCTATTCCACGGGGGCCTGGAAGGACAAGATCGCGGCAGGTTTCACAAACTCGGCGTCACGGTCTGGGGACAAGCTCGCAACACTGACCCAATTCGCCATCCTCGCGGCACAACATGGTATGCACTGGGTCAATCTCGGTCTGCCGCCAGGCAACAACAGTACGCACGGCTCAGATCAGGACCTCAATCGGCTAGGCTTCTGGCTGGGTGCTGCGGCACAGTCGAACAACGATCAAGGGCCTGACTTTGCGCCACCCGAATCCGATCTTCTGACCGCCGAACACCTCGGCGAGCGCGTGGCGAGAGTCACGCAGCAATTTGTGCGTGGTCGTTTGCTTGCAGCCAAAGGCTTACTTCTGGAGGCGTCCTAGGGCACAACATGACATTGTCCGGCTTCGCAGCGGTTATGGCACGTGAGACGAACTTTGAAACTGTTGGCGCAGATCAGCCGGTAGAATCCGCTGCTGATCTCGCCCGCACGGTTCTCTCGATGATCAGAGGGGAGGTCCCGTGCTAGACCGGCCCTGCGGCTCCGTTCAAGCAACCTATGTCGGCTGTTGGTCCAAATGCGAAGTGCCGATCGCGTCGAGTAATGTCTGAGTTTGGAGGCGAAGCGGAAAACATCTGCTCGCACAGAGTCTTTATTTCGCGGATGACATCGCGATCTCGGGTACATCTCTTCCGGGTTACAGAAACACGCTGCTGACTGTTACATCGATATCGATCTCAAGATCGGCTGCAGTTTTGCCGCCTTGAACGGCACTGAGCGAATCCTCGCGCCGGTCGCATCAAAGATCGCATTCGAGATTGCGGAAGGCACCACAGCTGCCGTCGGTTCGCCGGCGCCCCACGGCTTCTCGGTCGGACGATCGATCAACTCGACGGCGATTTCCGGAAGCTCGGGAAACGTCAGGATCGGGTAGCTTGCCCAATCAAGGCTGGTCACCATGCTTCGATCAAATGTCACTTCTTCCTTCAACGTGCGGCTGACGGTTTGGATAACACTTCCTTCGATCTGGGCCTGAACTCCTTTGGGATTGATGATCTGTCCGCAATCATGAACGACATAGACTTTTGTCACCCGGACATTGCCGACCGTCCGATCCACCTCTACTTCGACGACGACGCCAACATAGGTACGCACAAGTTCGTATTTGACGTAACTGACCCCGCGTCCCTTCACGATATTGCCGGAGATGTTCTTGTTCGGCGACGGCCGCTTCTGCCAGTTCGACAGTTTTGCGAGATGATCCAATAGATCGAGTCCGCGCTTATCGGCAGGATCGGTATACTTGACTCGAATTTCGAGTGGATCCGCGCTTGCGGCCGCTGCAATTTCGTCGAGGAAGCATTCATTGGCGAAAGTGTTCTGCATCCGCCCTGGCGTTCTGATCCAGGAGGGGCGGAACAGTGTCGTCTCGAGGCGATGGCAAGCCGTTCTAATATTCGGAAATTTGTAGCCGATTGCGGAATCGCCAATGATGCCACCTGGTGACAAGAGACCATCGACAGGCTTGTCACTCAGCGTTGCGGCCACGAGATCGACGGTGCCTGCCGCGCCTTGCGGAATAAAGAACTCGGAGTCCCACGCCGTAACGTTTCCCGATGCATCGACGTTGGCGCGCAGGTCGATCAGTGTCGGCGGTCCTTTCGGATCCCACCCATGTTCATCCGCTCGCGACCATTGCACGCGGACGGGCTTACCGACGGCTTTTGCCAGCAATGCGGCATCGGCCGCCGCGTCCTCGTGACCATTTCGACCATAGCAGCCCGCGCCATCCACATAAATGCAGCGCACATCGTCAAGCGCCATCGAAAACATCTTGGCGAGTTGCTTGCGCAGACTGTGGGTCGCCTGTGATGCCGTCCAGGACGTCAATTTACCGTCCTTGAATTCTGCAATTGCGCAGGAGGGCCCAATCGATCCGTGCGTGTGGATGGCAAAATCATAGCTCGCACTTAGCTTATTACCGCTCGCGGCCAGCGCGGCCGAAACGTCGCCAATATTGCTGGTGACGTCGTCCTTCACGATCTTCGTCGTGCGGACATGCTCCCAGAGCTTTTTCTGCTCCGGGAGAGTTTCGGAATGCGACCAGGTTGTCCTCAGTTCCCGGGCAGCGCGTACGGCGGCCCACTCGGTCTCTGTCACGACCCCAAGGAAATCGCCATCGCGAACCAGTTTCACGACGCCCGGAACGTCCTTGATGGACGATTCGTCGACATTTTGGAGCGTTGCACCGAGCGCCGGCGGTCGGATCACGCTTCCATGCAGCATGCCCGCCACGCGGAAGTCATGCACATAAGTGAATTTTCCGGTCAATTTTTCCGGAACGTCACGACGCGCAATCGGTTTGCCCACGATTTTGTAGTCGGCAGGAGTCTTCGTCGGCGCCGCCGGGTCGACTTTCAGCATGAAATCTTTGCCGCCGATCAGATCCGGATAGGCGACCCCGGTGCCACCTGCTTTCGGAGCGATAACACCTTCGTTAATCGCAAGATCGTCCTTTGCCACGCCCAAGCGTTGAGCGGCCTGATCCAGTAGCGCGTTTCGCGCTGTGGCAGCCGCTTGACGAATTTGCATGCCCCCACTCTGGATCGACTGGCTTCCATAGGTCGGCCCCTGATCGGGCGTGAGCGCCGTGTCTCCGGTCACCAGGCTGACATTCGCAAGCGGTACATCAAGCTCTTCTGCGACAATCTGAGCGAGTCCGATATTGACGCCTGTTCCGAGGTCAACCTTCCCGGCGTAAAGCGTCACCATGCCCTTGTCATCGATGGCAAGGAACGTATCGACCTGATCGAGACTTACAGGCTTTGTCGCAGCAGCGCCCTGCGCGAGCGCTTCCAGGTGCGGGGCGAGTGAAAAGGCAACAACCAGGATGCCCGAACCTTTCAAAAGATCGCGACGTGAGAGTTGGAGCGGAGCATTCATAGCGAACCTCCCTAGGCGATGGCGGCGCGTTTGATCGCGCGCATGATGGCGGTATGCGTGCCGCAACGGCAAAGATTGGGCCGCATGTAGTTGCGGATTTCATTGTCTGTCGGATTTGGCTTGGTGTGCAGCAGTGCCTGCGCGCGCATCACCATTCCGGAAATGCAATAGCCACATTGCGCGGCTTCCTCGTCGATAAACGCCTGCTGAAGTTTGTTCGGCTTGCCATCCTCGAGCAGCCCTTCGAGCGTCGTGATCTCGCGGTCACCCACTGCGGCGATTGGCAGAATGCACGAGAAGGTTGGGCGCCCGTCGATATGAACGGTGCAAGCACCGCATTGCCCTAAGCCGCAGCCGAATCTCGGACCGTGCAATCCGACATCGTTGCGCAGAACATAAAGCAGCGGGGTCGAAGGGTCGGCATCGACGTCTTGCGACTTGCCATTGATCTTCAGTGAGATCGTCATGGCTGAGCCTCCTGTCTTGCTTTCAAAACTTCGGTTTTGATGTCAGTCCATTGCGGCTGGTTGGTATAGCGCGCACGAATATACTGCGTGATATCGGCTATTTGCGTGTCGGTCAGAATAGCGTCAAAGGCCGGCATGTAAGGCCCGCCGCCGGTTCGGTAAGACTGAATGCCGTGAAGGATGACGCGGACCGTGTTTGCGGGCTCTCGCTGCTGTACGGCCGTGCTCAGCGATAGCGAAAGCGCCTTTGACGGGCCGACATCGTTTCGGTCGTTGTGGCATTTCGCGCAGGCGCCCGCATAAATCGCGGCGATGTCGGCTGGCTGACTTTTTCCAACGTTGTCCGCTATTACGGCCGGCTTGCTATCTGGCAGCGACGATAGACTTGCGACGTAGGTAGCGATGGCATGAACCTCGTCCTTCGAAGCTTGACCGAGATTCTTGGCGACATCGGCCATCGGACCAGCAGCGGCACCATGAAGTTTGTGCCAGCCGGTCGACAGGTATTCGGCAAGCTGATCTACGGTCCAGCGATGTGCAGTGACAAGCGACGCGTTGAGCGGGGGTGCATTCCAGCCTTCGGCGGCACCGCCGGCGTAAGGACTGCTCTTCTTTTCACCACCAAGCGCATTGCGCGGCGTGTGACAGGATCCGCAATGTCCTAATCCTTCGACCAGATAGCGGCCGCGATTCCATTCTACGCTCTTGCTGGCGTCGTTTTCCAAGCTGGCCTGGCTAAGAAACAGAACTTTCCATCCGGCGATGATCGGGCGGAAGCTGAAGGGAAACGAAAGTTGATTTGCAGGGATAACGTTGTGGATCGCGGGTATGCTCATCAAGAATGAATATAGGGCGTGAATATCCTCATTTGTCGCCTTGGTGAAATGATCATAGGGAAACGCCGGGTAGAGTTGCCTTCCTTCGCGATCGACGCCCTCGTGCATTGCGCGACGGAACGCCTCTTCGGACCAAGTCCCGATGCTTGTTGCAAGGTCAGGCGTCAGATTGCTGGCGTAAATCGTCCCGAATGGCGTCGGCAATGCCCGGCCACCGGCATAGGGCACGCCGACATCTTTTGTATGGCAATCGCTGCAGTTGCCAATGGCCGCAAGTTCAGCGCCCCGATCAATCGTTTTCCGATCCGAGATCGTCTGGTTCGCTGAAGTCGGCGCGATGGCAGGACGCCAAGCCCAGGCTAGGCCGCCCACAGCGACAAGAACGCCCGCAGCTAGCACAGCAAGAATGACTCGACGCAACCGCATATCGGTCCGCTCCGAAACATCGCCAGCATAGAATTCTACGGCTTGATGGAGCGGTTTGGAACCGCCTCATATCAGCAGTATAGAACTAGTACTTTATTCGGCGCAAATTGACGTTTCGGGTCCATATTACTTTGTAGTGCACCAAAAATGGTATTGCAGCTGCACGCAATCTCGCCATGCATCGTCGTCAGAGGAGAGCCGAAACTTGGTCATTGTGATGGATACCAACCACAGGTCAAACGTCCGTTCGGCGCCTTCGAATGACCCGCGCTCGGAAATTGCTGGAGTTTTCGCAATCGACCGTCGACGAGGTCGCGGCGACCGTCAGCCTAGACGATGCCACGGGTTCCCGCCGCGCTTTCCTCAAAATCGTGGGATTGAGGCGCCATAGGGAACCATTCCTGACCGGAATCGAAGAAAGCCGCCACTTGTGGTGCGGGGACATTCCTTAACAAGCAGATGGCAAAGCGATTATGTCTTATAACGTTCGATGAGTGCGCGGCTGCTATGGCATGGAGCTGACGTCCCGGATGCGCGCAGCGATGTCTGCTTTCTGAGGGGTAACTCATAGCGGCTTAGGCGTTGCCCTTCAGATGCGCCATTCGCTGCCGCGATCCGCACCCCGTTCCAGCAGTCGCGGGTTTTTCGGCGCAATCGAAAGAGATGGCGACTACCGCAGCAGCGCTGTCTTGAAGTCGCCTCGCCACCAGCCATGTCAGTTTGGTCGATGAGAGGCGTAGGACTTATCGACATCACGGTAGGCAACGCGTGCGTCTCGGCGCATCGCGACGTTTCACCACGCGACGCTGCGCGTCGCACCACATCGCTACGCAACTCGCGAGCCGCTGGGGACATCCCGGCGGCTCTCGTGCGTTTAGCGCGGACGGTCTGCCTCAAGCGCCTGTGGCTCCGGTTCGCGTTTGAGGTCGACGCCGCTCCGAGCGCCAAATTCATGACGCCAATTGTCATCCCGCCCAATTCGCGAACAGGACCGTTGCTTGAGTTGGCGCCTTGCTACGGCTGCGACCATCGAAACTGTCCCGGTGTGATGCCGAGAATCTGACGAAAATGACGCGCGAGATGGCTTTGGTCGGAAAAGCCTACGGCGTATGCAATCTCCGACAGTGAAAGAGCCGTGTGAGCCAGCATCTCCTGCGCTCTTTCGACCCGCTTCTGGGTGAGATAGTGGTGCGGGGTAAAGCCGGTGGATTGCTTAAATTCTCTTGCGAAATGATGTATTGACAGCCCCGCGACGGCGGCAAGCGTTGCCAGATCCATACTGTCGCCCAAGTGCGCCTCGACAAATTCTCGGACCCGACGCATGGCGCTGGGCGAGAGTCCGCCATGTGCTTGCGGTGCCAACGCCATCTTGGCAAGAGAGCCGATCACGTCGAGGCGCGGACGCACGTGCAGTGCGACATTCGTTGCGTCGCGCCAAGCGGTTTGGACCGGCGGCGTTGCGAGCGCAGACCGACTGTCATTACTGCCAGCGATCACCAATCGCGTGCTAATGTCGGCCCTGTCCTTGCGTCGAAAGAGGTCCAGGTCTGGTTCGAATATCGTCCAGAGACTGACACCGGCCTGCAGCGCACGATCATCGAGCAAGAGGGACGTGCGTGCGAAACGGTTTGCGCCGACAATGCGCTGATTACCGTCCACCGCCAGCAACATGCCAGGTGTACCCGCAATCGCAAGGATCCACTCGTGATGGAAATGCTCGCGGAAAAACCGTTCCTCGATGGCGCGCGCCGAATTTACCGTGAGTGCGCCCGTCAGAGCGTGCGCTCGTTCCGAGCGGTAGGGATCGATAGCCGATACGTCCAAGACCGCCATCAGCCTTCCGTCGATGCCGAATATGGGCGCACCGGAGCAGCTCAAATTCATATGTCGCGATCTGAAGTGTTGGCTTCTGTGAACGGTGACGGGCCGCTCTTCGGCGATGCACGTGCCGATACCGTTCGTACCCTCGATCTCCTCGGACCAGACGCCGCCAAGCCAGGTTCCCCAATATTCAAACCCGCTCGCCTCCACATCTTCGCCGCGATGCTCGATTGCAACACCCGCCGTGTCACAGAATAGAATAGTATAACCGGCCTCGCGAACCACTTTGTATAGTCGGTCAACCTCCTCTTGCGCGCTGAAGATAAGCTTGCCAAGCGGTTCGCGAAGCTCTTTCAACTCAC
>Ga0070709_10001601_pt1 | contig 12213 bp, 11 predicted proteins | sample LARL51metaG_FD_65449 | JGI IMG/M metagenome (GOLD analysis project Ga0070709, IMG submission 65449) | Corn, switchgrass and miscanthus rhizosphere microbial communities from Kellogg Biological Station, Michigan, USA - LAR L5-1 metaG | ecosystem: Host-associated > Plants > Roots > Rhizosphere ...
CCGGGCATGTTCGTGGTGCGCGCCGACAGTCCCTACAAGACGATCCAGGACCTCGTCGGGAAGCCGATCGCATTCGGCGCCAAGGGGTCGGGACTGCCGATCCTGTCGCGCTACATCCTCGATGGCCTTGGTCTGAAGCAGGATCAGGATTTCAAGTCGATCTATCTCGATCGCGCCGGCGACGGCCCCGCCATGGTCGAGGATGGCCGTGCCGCCGCGCTGTGGGGCGCGGGCGTCGGCTGGCCGGGATTCGCCGCGGTTGCCGCAAGCCCGGGGGGCGCCCGTTTCATCGCGCTCGATGCAAGCCAGATCGCGCGCGTCCGCGCCAAGTATACTTTCCTGAAGCCCTTGACCGTGCCTGCGGGCAGCTATCCCGGTCAGACCGCTGCGATCAATTCGGTCGGCTCATGGAGCTTCATCCTGGTCCGGGCGAACCTGCCTGACGACATCGTCTATCGGCTCGCGAAAACGCTGCATGGCGCGGAGGGGACGTTCTGCAAGAAGCTCTCCCAGGCCTGCGAGACGACTGCGGCCAACACCGTCGCCGCCGCGCCAAGCCTGGATCTGATCCATCCTGGCGTGCTGAAATATTTCCGCGAAATTGGGATAGTGAAGTAGCGATAGCGGTGGAGAGTTGCGAATAGAGAATCGATACTACTCGCTATTCGCCATTCGCTTCCTTCATTTCTTCAACATCGGACACGCCTGATCCGGCGGCCCGAACGCTTCGTCGCCGGAAATCTTGGTGAGGATCTTGTAGTAGTCCCACGGATATTTGCTTTCGTCCGGCTTCTTGACCTCGACGAGCCACAAATCGTGAACCATCAGGTTGTCCGCGCGCAGCTTGCCGTTGCGGGCGAAGAAATCTTCGACCGGCTTCTCGCGCATTTTCGCCGTTACCTTCAGCGGCTCGTCGGTGCCGGTCTCCTTGATCGCATCGAGATAGTGCGTCACCGCCGAATAGACGCCGGCCTGCCACATCGTCGGCATCCGGTTCATCTTCGCGAAATAGCGCTTCGACCATTCGCGCGTCTTGTCGTCCATGTCCCAGTAGAACGATGTCGTCAGCAACAGGCCCTGCGCCGCCGGCAGCCCCAGCGAATGGATATCGGTGATCAGTGCGAGCAGCGCCGCCATCTGCTGGCCGCCCTTGAAGATGCCGAATTCGGAGCCGGTCTTGATCTCGTTCATGTTGTTCGGAGGGCCGGCGGCGATACCGATGATCTTGGCCTTGGACGCCTGCGCCTGCAGCACGAAGGAGGAGAGGTCGGGCGTCGCGAGCGGCGGACGTACGGAGCCCAGCACCTTGCCGCCATTGGCGGTGATGACGCTCGACGCATCGCGTTCCAGCGAGTGGCCGAAGGCATAGTCGTCGGTGATGAAGAACCAGCTGTCGCCACCGCGCTTGATGACGGCCTGCGCGGTGCCGACCGCGAGCGCATGGGTGTCGAAGACCCACTGGATCGCATAGGGCGAACAGAACTTGCCGTGGAAGTCGGCGGTGCCGGTGGATTGGGTGATGAACAGCTTCTTCTTCTCGTTGGCGATGTTCTGCACCGCGAGCCCGACGGCGGAGACCGGCACGTCGACGATCAGGTCGACCTGTTCGGTGTCGTACCAACGCCGCGCGATCGCGCCACCGATATCCGGCTTGAGCTGGTGGTCGCCGATAATGACGCTGATCGGCTTGCCGGCGATCTTGCCGCCGAAATCGTCCACCGCCATCTGCGCCGCGGTCACCGAACCTTGGCCGGTCGGCGTCGAGGCCGGACCGTTCATGTCGGTGAGAACGCCGATCTTGACGACATCATCCGAGATCTGTGCGTAGGCCGGCGCCGCCAGCATCGCAACAGCGATGGCGGCAAGCGCAATTGTTCCTCTGGCTGACGGCAATTCGATCCTCCCCCTGAAATTTCGCGTTTGACGCATGTGAGGCAAGACCGCAAGCATGCGCGCCAGACTGAGGCCGGCTGCATTTTGTGCAATCAATTCACCAGTGCCGTCAACGGAGCATGGGGAGGCGCTCAGGTCGCGAAGCGGATCAGCCCGGCAGGGGAGGTATCATAGCCGGTGAGCTCGGTCGCGCGCTGTCTGAGCCGTCCCTCGCGCAGGAAGCCGATCAGCGCCTGGATGGCCGGTCGGAAATAGCTGCGCTGGCGCATCAACAGATCGAAGCTTTCCCAGACCAGCGGCACGAAATCGAGCCCGGCCGATTTGGCTGCCGTACGCGTCGCGATGCCGCAGTCGGCGTTTCCGGCCCGGATCACGCCTGCGAGATCGGGGCCGGTCAGGCAGGGTGGTTCGAACCGGTTAAAGTCCTTCAAGCTGGCGCCCGTGCGGTTCAAGAGCGCCTCCAGCAGGAGCTGCGCGCCGGCGCCGGGTTGCCTGATGGCTATCTTTGCATCCGAGGCGAGGACGTCCGTCAGATTCTGCAGTTTCATTGGATTGCCGGATGTCACCAGGAGTCCCTGCTCACGCCGGACGATGCCGACGAGAACGGAATCATGCAGACCCGCGTGAGCGCGCAGCGCCGAGATGTTGGCGTCAGCCGCGCCATTGGCGGAAAGATCGGCATTGTGGAAGTGAATCGCGGTAGCGAGCACCTCGCCGCGTTGCAGGCGATCGACGCCGCGCATCGTGCCTTCATTGAGCGAGGCCAAGCCCGAACCGGATTCCCGAAGGCTCCATTCCAGGAGATCGTCCTGGCTTCCACCCACGATCGGAGGTGGCTCGGGGCACATCATGCCGGGGGGACGCGCCAGGCCCGACAACACCCAAAGGTCGAGTTCATGTCGCGGGAATAGCCACTTGCCGGTGACCTTGCTGCAGGGGATTGCGCCCACCGTAACCAGTTCATAAAGCTTGCGTTCGCCGAGGCGAAGGTATCCGGCTGCTTCGCTGGTTGTCAGGAATTCCATCCTGCACCTATATGCATATTCCTGCGCTCATTCAATCGATTGACGAGAGCCGGAATTTTTGCCGAGCAAGTCCCACTGAAAAGGGGATCCTTTCCAAGCGCTGATCGTGTGATTTGGGCGCCCGGATTAGTCGCCGAGGCGGACGGCGCCGTTCAGTCACCAAGGGCGCGTCGGCACATCAGTCCGCTTAGGGCTGCGCGCTTTTGCGCTCCGCATGCGCGGCGCGCCACACATCGCGCGCGGCATCGGCATTCATGATCGCGATGCCGACGCCGACGATCAGGTCGGGCCATGCCGAACGCCAGAGATAGGCGGTGATCACGCCGGCCACGATGATCGCGATATTGGCGAACGCATCGTTGCGCGCCGATAGAAATGCCGCCTTGGTAAGGCTGCCGTGATGATCGCGGAAGCGGGCGAGGATCAACGCGCAGGTCAGATTGATCGCGAGCGCACCGAGGCCGGTCAGCGTCAGCGGCAGAGGGGCGGGCGCAACGGGGGACGCCAGTTTCTGCCATGCGGTCCAGGCTCCGGCTAGCGCGGGTGCGAGCAGGATCGCCGCGAGCAGCATGCCAAGATGGGCGCGCCGGCGCGCATTCCACCCCATCGCGACCGCGATCAGGATGTTGATGGACGCGTCCTCGAGAAAGTCCACGCTGTCGGCAAACAGCGACACGGAACCGATGGCAAGCGCCACCGCGAACTCGACGCCAAAATAAGCGAGGTTCAGAAGCGCGACCCATATCACCGCGGTCCGCAAATGCGTCATCGGATGCGCTCAATCCCCATCGAGCGCCGCGATTCGTTCGGCTTCGGCGATGTCCTCGGCCGTGTTGGCGTTGAAGAACGGATCGAGCGGCGTCGTCGGCCAAGATACCGTGGCGAGGCGATAGCGCGTGGTCCAGCGATCGATCCTGCGGATGTCTTCGACAATCAGCGCGTGGCGCAGCTCCTCGCGCAAGGAAACGCCCCACAGCCCGATCACCGGATGGGACTGGCCGCCGGACGCTGCCACCGCAAGCTCGGCATTCTCGTCGGTGAGCGCCCGATGCAGGCGGGCCACCAGATCGCGCGGCAGGAAAGGGCAATCCCCCGCCGCGCTCAGCATCCATTTCACCTTGGGCCGGTTGGCTGCGGCCCAGTCGAGCGCGGCCAGAATGCCGGCCAGCGGGCCCGGAAAATCGGCGACGCCATCGGCAATGACGGGCAGACCGAATGCGGCGAAACGCACGGGATCACCATTGGCGTTCAGGATCAATCCGTTGCATTGCGGCGCAAGCCGCGTGATCACGCGCGAAAGAATGGTCCGGCCGCCGATCATGCGCATCGGCTTGTCGCCGCCCCCCATCCTTCGCGCGAGTCCACCGGCCAGCAGCACGCCCGGGATATTGATTGGCTCAGTCATCGCGGCCTTCGCCCTTGCGCTTGTGCCGTGTGGACTCTTCCTCGACATAGTCGAGGTTCTGGTCGTAGACGATGCGCTCTTCGCCTGACAGCGCGATGAAGCGCTTGCCCCGCGTCCGGCCGACAAGCGTGAGCCCGACTTGCCGCGCCAGATCGACGCCCCAGGCGGTGAAGCCGGAGCGCGAGACGAGAATGGGAATGCCCATGCGGACCGTCTTGATCACCATTTCCGAGGTCAGCCGTCCCGTTGTGTAGAGAATCTTGTCGGCGGGATCGACGCCATGGCGATAGATCCAGCCCGCGATCTTGTCGACGGCATTATGGCGGCCGACGTCCTCGGTGTAGCAGACGGGCGCGCCCTCCTTGCACAGCACGCAGCCATGGATCGCGCCGGCCTCGAGGTAGAGCGAGGGCATCGTGTTGACGGCCTGCGTCATCTGGTAGAGCCAGGAGGTGCGCAGTTGCGTTTTTGGCAGCGCGACGCTTTCGACCGCTTCCAGCAGATCGCCAAAGGCCGTGCCCTGGGCGCAGCCCGAGGTCTGCGTCCGCTTCTTCAGCTTGGCCTCGAAATTGGTGTGATGCTCGGTGCGTACCACGACCACCTGCAGGTCATCGTCGTATTCGACCTCGGTGACGACGTCGTCGTATTTCAGCATGTTCTGATTGAGCAGATAGCCGAGCGCGAGATATTCCGGATAGTCGCCGATCGTCATCATCGTGACGATCTCCTGCGCGTTGAGATACAGCGTCAGCGGCCGCTCCATCGGGACCTTGATCTCGACCTTGGCGCCCGTCTGGTCGATCCCGGTCACGCGCTCGGTCAGCCGCGGATCGTCCGGGTTGGGCACGATCAAGGGGACGGGAGTTTTGTCGATCTTCATCATACGCGGAGGTTAGCATGACAGGGCCCGCCAACCGATATAATGGTTGGATATGATGAGCAAAATGTATCCCCCGCAATGACGGGGAGACATCGAGCCCCGTCGAAAAGCAGGTTCCCTGCGGAGCGGACGAACGTATGAAAGTGATCGGGCTCGCCGGATGGAGCGGCGCGGGAAAGACGACCCTGCTGACGCGGGTGATTCCGCATCTGTTGGGCGAAGGCCTGTGCGTTTCCGTGATCAAGCACGCTCACCACAATTTCGATATCGATGTGCCGGGCAAGGATTCCTGGCGGCACCGCGAGGCGGGCGCGACGGAGGTCTTGGTCTCGTCCGGAAAACGATGGGCGCTGATGCATGAACTGCGCGGCGCCAACGAGCCGCGGCTGCCGGAACTTCTTTCAAAGATGTCGCGCGTCGATCTCGTCGTGGTCGAGGGCTACAAATCCGAGCCGCATCACAAGATCGAGGTTTTTCGAGCGGCCAACGGCAAGCCGCCGCTGTTTCCCGACGATGATTGGATCGTCGGGATCGCAACGGACACAGCCGTTGAAACCAGGCTGCCGACCGCCCATCTCGACGATATCCCGGCGATCGCGGCCATGATGCGACGGTTGGCGATGTCGATCGACGACGTGCTCGCGCACAGCGCGGCCGACAGCTAGAGGCGCAACGGAAACGACATGGCGCAGTTGTCCGATGATTGCTTTGCCTTCGGTGGGCCGATGATGTCGGTCGACGAGGCCGTCGGCATCATCACGGCGCGGGTTACGCCGGTCGCGGACATCGAGACTGTTTCGCTTGTCGACGCCGATGGACGTGTGCTTGCGTGCGACGTCGCCGCGCCCCTGCCGCTGCCACCCTTCACGAATTCTGCCGTGGATGGCTATGCCGTGCGGGCGGGCGATCTTCCGCAAGACGGGCCCCGCGCGTTTCCGGTCGCTGGCCGCGTACCGGCGGGCGTCGCCGCGCAATCGGTCGCGCCCGGTCAGGCGATGCGGATTTTCACCGGCGCGCCGATGCCGCAGGGCGCCGATACCGTATTCATGCAGGAGGACGTTCATATTGACGGGGCCGGCCGTGTCGTGCTTCCGACGGGCTTGAAACCGGGCGCGAATGTGCGGCCCGCCGGCGAAGACGTTCCGCAGGGCCGCGTCGCGCTGAAGGCGGGTGAGCGCATGAAGCCGCAGCATGTCGCGCTCGCCGCGGCATTTGGCCTCACCGAGCTTGCCGTGGTGCGACGCATCCGCGTCGCGATTTTCTCGACCGGCGACGAGTTGGCGTCACCTGGCACCGTGCGGGCGGCAGCACAGCTGTTCGATTCCAACCGCTACATGTTGATCGCGATGTTGCGCAGGCTGGGTGCGGCCGTTAGCGATCTCGGCATTCTGCGCGATGAGCGCGCGCCGCTGGCTAGCGCGCTGAAGGACGCGGCCGCCACGCACGATCTGATCCTCACCACCGGCGGCGTGTCGACGGGAGAAGAGGATCACGTCAAGGCCGGCGTCGAAAGCGTCGGCTCGCTGGTTCTGTGGCGGATGGCGATCAAGCCGGGCCGGCCGGTTGCGATGGGAATCGTCGATGGCACGCCGTTCATCGGGTTGCCGGGCAATCCCGTGGCGAGTTTCGTCACCTTTGTCCATGTGGTGCGGCCGACGCTGCTCGCACTGTCCGGCGCGAATCAGGCGCCGCTCGTGCCGATGCCGGTGCGCGCCGCCTTCACTTATAAGAAAAAGGCCGGCCGGCGCGAATATGTTCGCGCGAGTCTGCGTACCGGCGCTGACGGCTCGCTCGAAGCCGTCAAGTTTCCGCGCGAGGGCGCTGGTCTGCTGTCGTCATTGATCGACAGCGATGGATTGGTCGAGCTTGGCGAGGACATCATCAAGGTCGAGCCGGGGATGCGCGTCGGGTTCCTCGACTATGAAAATCTGATCTGACGGCCCGTTGTCAGTTACGAAAATCTGATCTTGCGATCCGTTCCCGATTACCACAACCTATGCTGCGGATGATTGACGATACAATCTCGCTTCCGCATGATGCCGCGCATGGGGACAACCAAACTTGACCTGACCGGACTGAAATGTCCGCTGCCGGCGCTCAAGACACGCAAGGCGCTCAAGCCGTTGAAGCCCGGCGACTGTCTTGAGGTTCACTGCACTGATCCGCTGTCGGTGATCGATATTCCGAACCTGATCCGGGAAACCGGCGACAAGGTGGAGATCACCGAACGCAACGAGCAGCACATCGTGTTCTTGATCGAAAAAATTGATCAACCCATCGAAAATTCCAATCGTATGTCGCCTGCGACGAACCGATGAAATCGGCAATGCTGCACGGCAGCGGCTGCGTCGATGCCTTGACCGTGCACCGCGACGAGATGGAGGCTCGACCTTTGTCCTATCGACATGAACCAGGGCTTCTGTCCCAATTCCCGGAACAACTTCTGCGGGGATATCTGGGTTGAATCGCGTCCTTCCCGCGCGGAATTTGTCACTCGTACTTTCGGTTGACCTTCCCGGGGCATAAGATGTCCGGGTGGGTGTTACGGATTGTTGGCGAGCCTTTCGACCCGGGGCGCGTGTCGGGAATTGTGCAAAGCAACAATCCAGGGTTGGCCCGTCCGATGTATTCGGCGGGCCGTGGATCATGACCAGGCCTGTGAGGCGGTTATAGGGAGGGACGAATGGCGACTGTTGACAGCGCCGGCACGATTGCCGGCGCAGGGAGCGGAATTCTCGATCGTGAACACACGATCGCGAAAGCAGGATTCAATCGCTGGCTCGTGCCACCGGCAGCGCTGTGCATCCACCTCTGCATCGGCATGGCCTACGGCTTCAGCGTGTTCTGGCTGCCGTTGTCACGCGCGATCGGCATCACGCAGAGCAAGGCGTGTGCCGATATTTCGCTGTGGCAGGAGCTGTTCAGCACCAGCTGCGATTGGAAGATCGCCAGCATGGGCTGGATGTACACGCTGTTCTTCGTCGTGCTGGGTGTCTCTGCGGCGATCTGGGGCGGATGGCTTGAGCGCGCCGGTCCGCGCAAGGCGGGTGCCGTCGCCGCCTGCTGCTGGGGCGGCGGCCTCTTGATCGGCGCATTCGGTATCTATGTGCATCAGCTCTGGATCATGTGGCTCGGCTCGGGCGTGATCGGCGGCATCGGTCTCGGCCTCGGCTACATCTCGCCGGTTTCGACGCTGGTGAAATGGTTTCCGGATCGCCGCGGCATGGCGACCGGCATGGCGATCATGGGATTCGGCGGCGGCGCCATGATCGGCGCACCGCTGGCGAACCTCCTGATCAACTACTTCAAGACGCCGACCTCGGTTGGTGTCTGGGAAACCTTCGCCACGATGGGCGTGGTCTATTTCGTGTTCATGATGATCGGCGCGTTCGCCTATCGCGTGGCGCCGGTCGGCTGGCAGCCGGACGGCTGGACGCCGCCGAGCGAAAAGAAGTCGATGATCTCGGAGCACCATGTGCATCTGAGAGATGCGCACAAGACGCCGCAGTTCTGGCTGATCTGGTGGGTGCTCTGTCTCAACGTCTCCGCCGGCATCGGCGTGATCGGCATGGCGTCACCGATGCTGCAGGAGATCTTCGCCGGCAAGCTGATCGGTTTGCCCGACGTTGGCTTCAACCAGCTCGATACGTCCCAGAAGGCGGCGATCGCGGCGATCGCGGCCGGCTTTGCCGGGCTGCTCTCGCTGTTCAACATCGGCGGCCGCTTTTTCTGGGCGTCGTTGTCGGACCTCATCGGCCGCAAGAACACCTATTATTGCTTCTTCCTGATCGGCATTGCGCTCTACGCGCTGGCGCCGACCTTTGCGGCGATGGGGTCGAAGCTTCTGTTCGTTCTCGCCTTCGGCATCATTTTGTCGATGTATGGCGGCGGGTTCGCGACGGTGCCGGCCTATCTCGCCGACATGTTCGGTACGCAGTTCGTCGGCGCCATCCATGGGCGGCTGCTGACGGCGTGGTCGACCGCCGGCATCATCGGTCCTGTTGTCGTGAACTACATCCGCGAGTTCCAGCTCCAGGCCGGCGTGCCGCGTGACCAGCTCTACAACAGCACGATGTACATCCTCTGCGCCATGCTGGTCGCCGGCCTGATCTGCAACTACATGATCAAGCCCGTCGATCCGAAGTGGAATATGAGCGCTGAGGAAGTCGCGAGACTTCAGGCCGCGAGTGCCAAGAGCGACTCTGCGGTCCAGCACGGCTCGTTCGGCATCGGCAAGGGCGGTTTCGACATGGCGGCCGCGTTGTTCTGGCTGTTCGTCGGCATCCCGCTTGCCTGGGGCGTCTGGAACACGCTGGAAAGCGCGGTGAAGATCTTCTGATCGACGATGTATTTCGCCTGCGGGGTGCGAGCGATCGCATCCCGCAGCTTTTGCTTTTCACTTAGACATTCGCAAAAAGACAAGAACCTCAAGGGGCGATCATGTTACGTGTTTGTGCTGTCCTTGCCGCGTTTCTCCTAGTCGCGGCGGGCAATCTCCCGGTCGCCTCCGCGCAGACCGCCACGACCGACGCAAAGCCTTCGCGCGTGAAGCTGACCATGCAGAAGCTGAAGGAAATGAAGGCAAAGTGGAGCGCCAACAAGCCCAAGCTGAAGGCATGCCGCCAGGAGGTGAAGGCCAAGGGACTGGCAGGCGACGACCGCTGGTTCTACATTGCGGATTGCATGGACAAGACCTGAGAATCGGGTTCGTCGGCAGGTCCTGATGCGGTAAGCGGCGACCACCGCTCCTTGCTTAAGCGTCTGTCTGAACACGGTAATTCTACTTGGCATCTGGCATGCCAAGTACTAGAATCGTTCTACCCAGGAGAGAACGAGATGGTTCGATGAGTCATGACGTGCATCAGGTCCGAACCTTCGAGCATCCTGGCGAGGGGCGCAGGAGAGCCAAGGCAACGCCGAAGGGCCGCCAGATCGATCCGACTGCCGCGCATGAGGTTGAACTCCTGCTCGGCGACCGGCCGCGGCGGCGTGACCTTCTGATCGAACATCTGCATTTGATCCAGGACAAATATCACCAGATCTCGGCAGGCCATCTCGCAGCGCTCGCCGACGAGATGAAGCTGTCGTTCGCAGAGGTGTTCGAGACTGCGACCTTCTACGCGCATTTCGACGTGGTAAAGGAAGGTCAGCCCGACATTCCGCCGCTGACCATCCGCGTCTGCGACTCCCTGACCTGCGCGATGCTGGGCGGCGAAAAGCTGCTGCAGGATTTGCAGGATGGTGCCGGCCCCGGCATCCGCGTGGTACGCGCGCCCTGCGTCGGCCGCTGCGACACCGCGCCGGCCGCTGAAGTCGGCCACAATTTCGTCGACCATGCGAGCGTCGACAGCGTGCTCGCGGCCGCGAAGGGCGGCAACACGCATGTGCAAGTCCCCGACTATATCGGCTACGACGCCTATGTCGCCGACGGCGGTTACAGGCTGCTGGCGCGCCTCCGTTCGGGCGAACTACCGAAGGAAGAGCTTCTGAAGGCACTGGACGACGCCTCCCTGCGCGGCCTCGGCGGCGCGGGTTTTCCCACGGGGCGCAAATGGCGCGCGGTGCTCGGCGAGCCCGGTCCGCGGCTGATGGCAGTCAACGGAGACGAGGGCGAGCCCGGCACCATCAAGGACCGCTATTATCTTGAGCGCGATCCGCACCGTTTCATCGAAGGCACGTTGATCGGCGCGCATGTGGTGCAGGCGCCCGACGTCTACATCTACATCCGCGACGAATATCCGGCGGCGCTGGAAATCCTGGAGCACGAGATCGCGAAATTGCCTCCCGGCGGTCCTGTGCTGCATCTGCGTCGCGGCGCTGGCGCCTATATCTGCGGCGAGGAATCCTCGCTGCTCGAGAGCATCGAGGGCAAGCGCGGCCTGCCGCGGCACAAGCCGCCTTATCCGTTCCAGGTCGGGCTGTTCGGCCTGCCGACCTTGATCAACAACATCGAGACGCTGTGGTGGGTGCGCGACATCGTCGAGAAGGGCGCATCCTGGTGGACCGGGCATGGCCGCAACGGCCGTCACGGCCTGCGCAGCTTCTCGGTGTCGGGACGGGTGAAGAGCCCGGGCGTGAAGCTCGCGCCCGCAGGGATAACCGTGCGCGAACTGATCGATGAGTTCTGCGGCGGCATGGCGGACGGTCACACCTTCTACGCCTATCTGCCAGGCGGCGCGTCCGGCGGCATTCTGCCGGCGTCGATGGACGACATCCCGCTCGATTTCGGCACACTGGAGAAATATGGCTGCTTCATCGGTTCAGCCGCGATCGTGATCCTGTCGCAGGCGGACAGCGTCAAGGGCGCCGCGTTGAACCTGATGAAGTTCTTCGAGGACGAGAGCTGCGGACAGTGCACGCCCTGTCGCGTCGGAACCCAGAAGGCCGCGCTGTTGATGCAGCAGCCGGTCTGGAACAAGCAATTGCTCGACGAATTGAGCCAGGCCATGCGCGATGCGTCGATCTGCGGACTTGGCCAGGCGGCCTCGAATCCGCTCACCTCGGTGATTAAGTACTTCCCAGACGAGTTCAAGGACGCCGCGGAATGACCAAGATCCAGTTCGAACTCGACGGCCAACAGGTTGAGGCCAAGCCTGGCGAAACCATCTGGCAGGTCGCCAAGCGCCAGGGCACGGAGATCCCGCATCTCTGCTATTCGCCGGCGCCGGACTATCGGTCCGACGGCAATTGCCGCGCCTGCATGGTGGAGATCGAGGGGGAGCGCGTGCTGGCAGCCTCCTGCAAGCGCACGCCGAGCGTCGGCATGAAGGTGAAGAGCGCGAGTTCGCGCGCCGTCGCCGCGCAGAAAATGGTCATGGAGCTTCTGGTCGCCGACCAGCCGGCGCGCGAGACCTCGCACGATCCGGATTCGAAGTTCTGGCACTGGGCCGAGAAGACCGGCGTCACCGAAAGCCGTTTTCCCGCTGCCGAGCGCTGGGCCTCCGACGCCAGCCATCCGGCGATGCGGGTCAATCTCGACGCCTGCATCCAGTGCGGCCTCTGCGTGCGCG
>Ga0070709_10001602_pt1 | contig 12208 bp, 9 predicted proteins | sample LARL51metaG_FD_65449 | JGI IMG/M metagenome (GOLD analysis project Ga0070709, IMG submission 65449) | Corn, switchgrass and miscanthus rhizosphere microbial communities from Kellogg Biological Station, Michigan, USA - LAR L5-1 metaG | ecosystem: Host-associated > Plants > Roots > Rhizosphere ...
TACCGGCGCAGTGCCGTGCTGGCCGCGGGCGGATACGGCGACCTGCCGCTCATGGAGGACTACGCCCTGTTCGCCCGCATGCTCGCCAACGGCGCGCGGGCGGTCAACGTGCCCGAGCCGTTGGTCTTCTACCGGGTCGGCGCCACGTCCTTCAAGCGGCGTGGCGGCACCGACCTGCTGCGCTCCGAGCTCCGGCTGCAGCGCGAGTTCCTGCGGCGCGGGTTTACCTCGCCCGCGCAGTATCTGCGCAACGTGGTAGTCCGCGGCGGCTACCGGCTGGTCCCCTGGTGGTGCCGCCGCGCGGTGTACCGCCCGGTCGTGGCGCGCTACACCGAGCATCACGGGGCGGTGAAGCCGTGAACGTCGACCTGGTCATCGTCGGGTCGGGATTCTTCGGGCTGACCATCGCCGAGCGATGCACCCGCGACCTGGGCCTGCGCGTGCTCGTGGTCGAGCGCCGCCACCACATCGGCGGGAACGCCTACAGCGAGCGCGAACCGGACACCGGCATCGAGATCCATCGGTACGGCGCGCACCTGTTCCACACGTCGAACGACCGCATCTGGGAGTACGCCAACCGCTACACGGGCTTCACCGGCTATCAGCACCGGGTGTTCTCGGTCTACAAGGGCCGGGTCTACCCGATGCCGATCAACCTCGGCACCATCTGCGAGTACTTCGGCCGGGTGATGTCCCCGGAGGAGGCGCGGGCGCTGGTGGCCGAGCAGGCGGCCGAGGTGGACTCCGAGCGTGCGGCCAACCTCGAACAGCGGGCCGTATCGCTGATCGGACGCCCGCTCTATGAGGCGTTCATCCGCGGCTACACCTACAAGCAGTGGCAGACCGATCCCGCCGAACTTCCCGCGGAGATCATCACCCGGCTACCGGTGCGCTACACGTTCAACAACCGCTACTTCAATGACACCTACGAGGGCTTGCCGGTCGACGGCTATACCGCCTGGCTGGAGCGCATGGCCGATCACCCGGGCATCGAGGTGCGGCTGAACACCGACTTCGGCGACCTGCGGCCTGACGTGGTCGGTAACGTGCCGGTCGTGTACACCGGGCCGCTCGACGCCTACTTCGGCTACTGTGCGGGTGACCTGGGCTGGCGCACCCTAGACTTCGACCTGGAGGTGCTGGCCACCGGGGACTTCCAGGGGACTCCCGTCATGAACTACGCGGACGAGGATGTTCCGTTCACCCGGATCCATGAGTTCCGGCACTTCCACCCCGAGCGCGCCTGGTACCCGGAGGACAAGACAGTGATCATGCGGGAATTCTCGCGTTTCGCCGACCGCGGCGACGAGCCGTACTACCCGATCAACCGGGCCGAGGACCGGACCCGGCTGCTGGCCTACCGGGAGCTGGCGGAGGAGGAGCCCGGCGTACTGTTCGGGGGTCGCCTGGGCACCTACAAGTACCTCGACATGCACATGGCGATCGGGTCCGCGCTGACCATCTACGACAACCGGCTGCGCCCGTTCTTCGCCGACGGCGAGCCGCTGACCAGCCGGGGTGGCGACCGTGACTGACGAGAGCCTGGGCGGCCGCGGCCTGCGCGTCCTGCAGCGCGTGGTATTCCCCGGCGAGGACCTCGACGTGGTCCCCCTCTACGTGGAGACCAATCCCGAACGGGGCGCCGCCGAGCTGGCCGCGGAGCTGGCGGCCGAAGCGCTGGGTGAGGACCCGAAGGCGGCCCCGGTCGTGCCGGCGGGCAGCGCCGCCACCGGTGAGACGCAGTCGAGCATCCGCTTCGGGGCCGGCCTGCCGTACCTTCCGGTGGACGAGATCCTGCCCCGGCAGACCGCGGTGATCAGCGAGGGCCGCCGGGTCTCGTTCGGGACCTACTTCAACGCGTTCCCGGCGAGCTACTGGCGTCGGTGGACCACGGTGGATTCGGTCACGCTGCGGGTCCGGGTGGCCGGCGAGTGCACGATCATCGTGTACCGCTCCGCGGCCAAGGGGCACAGCTACCCGGTCGAGACGATGCGCGTCGAGACCGACCAGCCGGAGACGGTCGAGCGCACGTTGTCGCTGGCCCCGTTCATCGACGGCGGCTGGTACTGGTTCGACATCGTCGCAGGCGCGCGGGGGACGACGCTCATCGAGGCGGAGTGGGCCGCGCTGGCCGGGCAGGCTCGCCCGGGCCGGGTCAGCCTCGGCATCACCACGATCAACCGGCCGGAGTTCATCCTCGACCACCTGCGCACCCTGGGCGACGCCCCGGAGGTGCTGGATCTGCTCGACGTGATCTACGTCATCGACCAGGGCACCAGCCATGTAACGGAGCACCCGGACTTCGCCGACGCGGCCAAGAAGGTCGGCGACCGGCTGCGGGTCATCGAGCAGCCCAACCTCGGCGGGTCGGGCGGGTTCTCCCGCATGATGGACGAGACCCGGCGCGCTGCGCAGAGCGACTACCTGCTCATGTCTGACGACGACGTCAAGATGGAGCCGGAGTCCATCCGGCGCGCGGCCACCTTCGCCGACCTCGCCCGCCGGCCGACGATCGTCGGCGGCCACATGTTCAGCCTGTTCGACCGCGCGGTGCTGCACGCGTTCGCCGAGACCATTGCCCCGGGCAAGTGGTGGTGGGAAATCGCGCCGAACACCAAGCCCCGGCACGACTTCGGCCACCGGAACCTGCGCAACACCCCGTGGCTGCACCGGCGTGCCGACGCCGACTACAACGGCTGGTGGATGTGCCTGATCCCGGTGCAGATCATCGCCGAGATCGGCCTGGCGCTGCCGGCCTTCCTCAAGTGGGACGACGCGGAGTATTCGGTGCGTGCCCGCGAGCACGGGTACCCCACGGTGTCGCTGCCGGGGATGGCCACCTGGCATGTCACCTGGCAGGACAAGACCGACGCGCTGGACTGGCAGGCGTACTACCACCATCGCAACCGGATCGTCGCCGCGCTGCTGCACTCGCCGCACAAGCGCGGCGGCCGCCTGCTCGCCGAGAGCGCGGAACGGCAGCTGCAGAGCCTGCTGTCGATGCAGTACTCGACGGCCGCGCTGCGTCTGCTGGCGATCGAGGACGTGCTGTCCGGGCCGGCCCACCTGCACCGTGACCTGGCTACGAGGCTGAGCGAGCTGCAGGAGTACCGCCGGCCCTACCGCGACGCCCAGGCCGAGCCGGACATCGAGAGTTTCCCCCCGGCCCGCCGGAAGGCGCCGGACAACCTGAAGGCCTCGACCACCCCGACCAACAAGATCAACCTGCTGACGAAGGCCGCGACCGGGACCATGCACCAGCTCCGGGCCCCGCGCAAAGGCGCCCGCGAGCGGCCGCAGATGGCCCTGCCCAACCAGGATACGGCGTGGTGGGTGCTGTCCCGGCTGGACAGTGCCATGGTGTCCGCGGCCGACGGCGCGAGCGCCGCCTGGTACCAGCGCGACCGGAAGCTGTTCCGCTCGCTCAGTCAGCGCAGCACGTTGCTGCACGCCCGGCTGCTGCGGGAATGGCCGCGGCTGGCCGCCGAGTACCGCGCTGCCGCTGCCGAGTTCACCTCACCGGAGAAGTGGCGGGAGACGTTCGGCATTTCGCCCGGGACGTCGGCCGACGACCAGTCAGGTGGGCCGTGAGCTCGACCCCGACGGGTCAGGACGACAAGACCTCCGCGTCCGGCGGGCGCGAGGGCAAATCCGCGCCGCGGGCCGCGGGCGCCGCCGGGTCGCCGCGCGCCGGGACACCGGCAGCGATCGCGGCCAGGTACGCACCGCCGGCTGCCGCGGCCGCCGCGATGACCGCGGCCGGGCTGTGGGGGCTGACTCGCGACTCGGCCATGGGCAACGACGAGGTGGTGAGCCGCTGGGCCGCCCTGCTTAGCCTGCGCCAGCTGGCGCACCTGCTCCGCCACGTCGATGCCGTGCACGGACTGTATTACCTGCTGCTGCACGGCTGGATGGCGGTGGGCACCAGCCCGACGGTGATGCGCATCCCGTCGGTGATCTTCATGGCGGCCGCCGCGGCCCTGCTGGCGATCCTCGGCCGGCGGCTCACCGGATCCGGCTGGGCCGGGTTCTTCTCCGGCCTGATCATGGCGCTGACCCCGTCCATCACCTATTACGCGCAGACCGCGCGTTCTTATGCCCTGGTGTTCGCGTGCGTCCTCGCCGCGACGCTGGCACTGCTGCGCGCGATGGCGGCCGAGCAGGCCGGCGCGCCGAGGCCGCAACTGGTGCGCCGCTGGCTGGCCTACGGCGCGCTGGTCACCGTGGGCGGCTACCTCAACGAGCTGTCGTTGCTGGTGCTCGGGGCGCACGCGGTCACGGTCCTGCTGGCCAGGTACGGGCGGCGCACCGCGGCGCACTGGGCGGTCGCGGCGGCTGCGGGCGCGGTGCTCGTCGCTCCGCTGGCGGTACTCAGCTCCCGGCAGCGAGCTGCGCTTGGCCCCATCCCGCGCCCGGACCTGCACGACGTCTGGGTGCTTTACCACAACTACTTCGGCGCGACGATCGCGGCTCCCCTGCTGCTGGCCGCGTGCGCCGTCGTCGCCCTGCTGCCGCCGCGCGGCTGGCGGCGTCCGGCCGGCGAGGCCGCGCAGGCCGCCGGGGCCAGGCCGGCTTGGTGGAGCAGCGGGGGCGTATCGCTGCCTTCGGTGGCCGTGCCGCTGCTCGTGGTCCCGGCCGGGCTCCTGCTGCTCGAGTCGCTGGTCGGGCCGCACCTGTACGTGGACCGGTACGTCCTGTACGGCGAGGCAGGCGCGGCCCTGCTGGCCGGCGGCGGGATGTACCGGGTGGGGCAGTGGCTGGCCGACCGGGCCAGCCACGGAACGCTCGTCTGGGTGCCGGGCGTGGCCGTGTGCGTCTGCGCGCTGCTGCTGCAGCTCACGCCGCTGCAACGGGTCCGCACCCCCGGCAGCCGCCTGTTCAACTTCGGCGGCCCCGCGTTCCTCATTGGGGCGCATGCGCGGCCGGGCGACGGGGTGATGTTCTTCAGTTCCTTCTTTCGCAAGGCCAGGCTTGGCTACCCGGCCCAGTACCGGAAGACCAGCGACTTCGCTATGGCCGTGTCGCCCGCGGTCGCGAACCCGTTCCGCGGCATCGACAAGCCGTTTGCCGCCGTCCAGCCGCTGATGCTGAGCCACCAGCGGATCTGGGTCGTCGGCCTGCGACCGTCGGTGAAGCTGCCCGCAGGACCGCTGCGGGAGGAGAGCATGGTGCTGCGGCACGACTTCAACCGGGTAGCCGTCAGGGGCTACCACAACGTGTGGGTCACGCTCTGGCTCCGGCGCTGATCAGGCCGCCCGGGACCGGTGAGTCCCGGGGCGGCGGACGGTCAGAACCACGGAGGAGTCTGGGCGCAGTTCGCTGGACATGGCGGGCCGGGCCGTGGCCGGGCACAGCAGGAGCCTGGCGGCCACGGTCGGGTAAGCCGGAAGGAGCGCAGATGAGCGGCGTACGGGTACTGGTCGGCACGCGCAAGGGCGCGTTCATCCTGAGTTCGGACGGTCGGCGCGAGCAGTGGGACGTCAGCGGCCCGCACTTCGCCGGCTGGGAGATTTACCACCTGAAGGGGTCGCCGGCCGATCCTGACCGGCTGTACGCGTCGCAGTCCAGCGGCTGGTCCGGCCAGGTCATCCAGCGCTCCGACGATGGCGGCGCGACCTGGGAGCCGGTGGGCAACGACTTCAGCTACGACGGCACTCCGGGCACGCACCAGTGGTACGACGGCACACCCCACCCGTGGGAGTTCGCACGGGTGTGGCACCTGGAACCGTCGCTGGACGACCCGGACACGGTCTTCGCCGGGGTGGAAGACGCCGGCCTGTTCCGGTCCACCGACGGCGGCCGCGAGTGGCACGAGCTGGCCGGGCTGCGCGGCCACGGCTCGGGCCCATCCTGGCAGCCGGGCGCGGGCGGGATGTGCCTGCACACGATCATCCTGGATCCAGCCCGGCCCGCCCGCATGTTCACCGCGATCTCCGCCGCGGGCGCGTTCCGGTCAGACGACGCAGGCCAGACCTGGCAGCCGATCAACCGCGGCCTGAAGTCCGAGGGCATTCCCGACCCGGACGCGGAAGTCGGCCACTGCGTGCACCGGCTCGCGATGCATCCCGCCCAGCCCCACGTGCTGTACATGCAAAAGCACTGGGACGTCATGCGCAGCGACGACGCCGGCGACTCCTGGCACGAGGTCAGCGGCAACCTCCCGACCGACTTCGGCTTCCCGATCGACGTGCACGCGCACGAGCCGGACACCATTTACGTGGTCCCGATCACCAGTGACGCCCTGCATTTCCCGCCGGAGGGAAAGCTGCGTGTCTATCGCAGCAAGACCGGCGGGGACGAATGGGAGCCGCTCACCGAGGGCCTGCCCCAGGAAAATTGCTACGTCAACGTGCTCCGGGACGCGATGGCCGTGGACTCCCTGGATTCGTGCGGCGTCTACTTCGGCACCACCGGCGGACAGGTGTACGCGTCCGCCGATGCCGGGGACAGCTGGTCACACATCGTCCGGGACCTTCCGGCCGTGCTGTCGGTTGAGGTCCAGACGTTGTCATGATCCGGGTCGTGCTCCCCTCGCACCTGCGGACGCTCGCCCGCGTCGACGGCGAGGTGGAGTTGCAGGTCGACGGGCAGGTGACCCAGGCCTCGGTCCTCGACGCGCTGGAGGCGAGGTACCCGATGCTGCGCGGCACCATCCGGTACCAGCACGGCGGGCAGCGCCGGGCGTTCATCCGGTTCTTCGCCTGCGAGCAGGATCTGTCGCACGAACAGCCGGACACCCCGCTGCCCGCCGCGGTCGCCACCGGCGCGGAGCCCTACCTGATCGTGGGGGCGATGGCGGGCGGTTAGGCGGTCCGCGCCCGACGGCACCACCAGGCCCGGAGGCATCGACCGGGGCCGCATCGATGGTCTTCCAATCTGTGCCCCGCCGGTCTCACGATTGTCCAGGATGTCCGTGAGACTGGGACGTCCGGTTCGCGATATATCTTGAATTGGGGCAGGAGTTGGTGCTACCGTCGCCAGCAGTGGCAGCGCACAGCCTGCCCGCTTCCGAGCTGCCGGCCGGCCCGCGCCGCGGTGGCGACGAGGACAAGGGTCTGCGACTCGCGTGCGTTGTTCGTCATGTCATTCCCCCAGGCGAGCAGACGCGGGCCGACTCGCCGGGAAGAGATGATCATGACTCGGAACAAGGCCCAGAAGACCGCGGCCCGACAGCGCATGGCGCAAACCGGCGAGCCCTACAGCGTGGCCAGGAAGGCCACCCAGGCCGGGGCAGACAGTCCGGCCGTCCACGAGACCCGAGCAGAGCCGGCCGTCCACGAGACCCCAGAAGAGCGGTATGTCCGCGAGACCCCAGAAGAGCAATATGTCCGCGAGGCCGAGGAAGCAGGCGTCCCCGCGGCCGAGCTGGATGCGCTGCGCGCCGTGTTCCTAGGCACCGACCGCGCCGGCCAGCTGCGACACGCGGCGGAGCAGGCACGGGAACGGGCCGACCAGGCCGATGAGGCCGCGGTCCGGGCCGAGGAGCGGGCCGAGCTTGCCCAGGAGGCCGCCGACCTGGCACAGGATTGGGCCGACGAGGCCGAGCAGGGGCTCGCGCAAGGACGCGCTGACCAACTACGGCAGGCCGCTGACCAGGCACGCGAACGAGCCGACGACGCGGAGGAGGCCGCCGACGACGCGGAGGAGGCCGCCGACGAGGCGGAGATGCGAGCCGACGAGGCGGAGGGCTGGGCCGACGAGGCGCAAGATCTGGTCGCCGAAGAGGACGACGACCACTGGCACGGCGCGTGGCCGGCCACGGCCTATCTCCAAGAGCCACCCCGCCTGCCGAGGCCGCCCCGCCCCGCGCGGCCATCACGTCTCCCGCGGCCGCCCCGTCTCCCGCGGCCGCCCCGCTTCCCCTGACCGGCCAGCTTCTTGCGGCACACCCCCGCTTGGCCAAGCCCCGTAGCAAAGGTCACGATGGACTGTGCGGGCAAAGGGTGCCAGGCAGGGGAGCCGGTCATGACCACAGCTACCGGGGTCGGGTTCATCGAGATGCGGATCAGCAAGGTCGTCGCGGTCGGTGGTGCCGACGATGACATCGTCCAGTGCATAGTGCTGGATGAAGTGCACGGTGATCGTCACCTCGTCATCGAGGTCGGCTCGCCGGAGGCGTTCAGTCTTGCTGCCACCCTCGGCGGCACCGAATGGCCACGCCCGATGACCTACCAGTTCATGGCGGCGGCGGTGGAAAGCCTGGGCGCCCGGGTCCGGCAGGTGCGGCTTGACCGGGTGATCGGCGGTGCCTACGCCGCCACCGTGGAACTCGAAGGGCCGGCCGGAACGGGACTGGTAGACGCGAGGTCAAGCGACGCGCTGAACCTGGCCGCGCTGGCGAACGCGGCGGTGTTCGTCGCCGCGCAAGTCCTGGACGAAAACGAGCGTCGGCGGGCCGGCGACGAGACCCAGGCAGCACTCCTGCGGCGTGCCCCGGAGCTGCCGCCGATGACGGTGCGGCGGGCCGAGCCCACCGAAGAACCGTGGGACTGGGTAGACGGTCCGGGCTGATCCCGGCCTCGGTGCGCCCGTGAGCCCGACACGACTACTCGTATCCGCAGGTCAGGAAACCTCTTGCCCGGTCGCACAGGGCATGGTGCATGGTCGGACGGCCAGGTCCTGGCTTCCCGGATCGGCATGGCCACGCGGGATTGACCCGCGCAGATAGCGTATCGACCGCCACCGCAGCACTGCCGTGATGCACATCGAAACGGGCGCGTGGACGACCGGCCGGGAAGCCTAGCCGAAACCGCCGCCAGGATCTAATCACTGCTATTCGATGAACGCAACTTCGCGGATCTATATACTCAAATGCAGCTCCAGAGATGCCGCAGCACTACCACAATTCGGTAGCCAATTCCGACCTTCGGACCAGAAGGCGCGAATTGCATCATAATAATACGCAACGACTAGCGGTCTTACGCCACGACGATGCTAGCATGCGAGCATGCCAGAACCCAACCGTCGCGCGCGACCGAGGGCTCTGGTCGCTCCACTGGTGTCCGTCACAGCTGTTGCAGCATGCCTTGTTTGCATGGCGGCAGGCGTTCGCCTTATGACTCAGGGCGCCAGCGCGTCGCCCATTGCCCGAGCCTCGGCCAGCGACATCGCGTACGGGTACGGATACGCGAAGCCACTCGTCCCAGCATTAGCGGCGCCTCCCGTTCACCCGAAACCGACCTCCCGGTCAACCCCGAAGCCGCTTCACCCCAACCGCGGGCCCCAGCAGCCGCTTCACTCACTGCACCACAGCCGTACGCCAAAATCCCATGAGGCGACGCACCCTCAGCACCCCCACCCGCACCACAGCGAGCGAGTGCACCACCAGCAACCGGGCATTCCGGCCATGATGCTCCTGGACCACGCTGTGCTGGATATGCGGGCCGCAGGAGCCAACCCGAAGTTGCTGGCCTACATGAACCAGTCGCAGAACCTGGTATCTACCCCTCTAGGCACGCTACGGCCGCTGGCGAACACCACCCGCATCCAGGTATTCAACAGTTATGCCGGAATTGCTCAGGCAATCGCCAATCACACCATCGCCGGCAATACCAGGGCTGTTGTATATGACAACGAGCGATTCACAGGCACCCCGGCGGACGAGCTGAGGGATCCAGTTCGGTACTGCAACATGACGGCAAAGCTGCTCCATCGGAACGGACTGAAATACATCGCCAGCCCTGGGTTCGACCTGTCGGGACGTCGGCCCACGAATGGTGAATGGTTCCGGCAGTTCGTCGGGGCGGGACTAATGAAGTGCGCCCAAGACGCCGATTACCTGGACGTCCAGGACCAACTGATCCAGGGCACAGCCACCTACGCGCGAGATGCCCAGGAGGCAGCCACGCTGCTGCACCAAATCAACCCGCGAGCGAAGTTGCTCATGGGCCTGAGCACCAGCCCCAGCGGTCGATTGGACACAGCCGGCCAGCTCTGGCGCGCCTACCAGGACACCAGTCGGTTTGCGAGCGGCTACTGGCTGAACGTGCCGCGCAATGTGTCTGGGCATTCCCGCCCGGTGGTGGCGCTGCAGTTCCTTCAGCACGTGGTGACCCGCATCCCCTGATTCCCCGGCGAACTACCGCGCGAACTTGTTCTCGGGCCGCCAGGGGTCTGCCCGTAGGACCGGGATGTGCGCCCCTGACGGGCGGTCGGCCTCTTCGATAGCGAAGAACCGTAGGCCCGGGCGTACCGGCGCTCGGCGTTGCGGACTCGGTCAGTCCTGCGGCCCTCGATCGGGAGGACCGACGCATCCTGGCGTCCGCGGTAAGTCGTTCATCCGGGAGGCTCGCACGTTGGCTCCCGGGCACGGCGACCGATGAGTTTTGGCTGCGCGAACCGTCGACGCAGCATCGTGTAGGTCAACCGGAGGTGTTGAGCGTGCGCAAGGTCGTCGTGTACGAACTGTTGTCCCTGGACGGCGTCGCCGAGGATCCCGACTCCTTCCTCACCGGGTGGGACGATGTGATGCAGGCCAACCTCGCTGCTGTCATCGCATCGCAGGACGCGGTCATCCTCGGCCGTCGAAGCTACGGCGAGTGGGCTGAGTTCTGGCCGGGCAGCAAGATCCAGCCATTTGCGGCGTTCATCAACGGGGTCGCGAAGTTTGTCGCGACATCCGCACCGCTCCAGCGGGAGTGGGCAAATGCGACCGTGATCGATGGCGGGCTGGCCGAATTCGTCCGTGACCTGAAGATCTGGCCTGGAGGCGACATCGGAGTCCACGCCAGTATCTCGGTGGCCCAGGCGCTGCTTGCCGCAGGCATCGTCGACGAGCTCAGGCTCGTGATCGCACCGAGGATCGCTGGCAGCGGACGAAGGCTCCTCGACGGGTTGCCGTCGATTCGGCTCGAATCGATCCGAAGCGCGACCTCACCCAGTGGCCACCTACTTGCCGACTACCGCGTCATCCGGTAGCTGCCGCCGCCTGCGATGACAACTGGCCGGAGAACTTCGAGCTGTGGACGCGTCCACCGCCGGGCATGATCCGGGTCAGCGACGGTAGCGCCTGGGTGCACGAAATCCTCGAACCTGTGAGCGCGCATATGACAACGCCGCTCGTGATACCCACGAGGAAGCCCACGCCCCCTGGCGGTTTCAAGAGCGTTCGTGGTTCAGTACCCGTCGCCGGTGCTACCTGCATCGTTAGTGGTCGGCGATGGCTCGTCAGCCAAGATCATCCCGCATATATCCCGCGTCTGGGAGCGATCATCGCATCGCACAGGATGTAATGCGATCTGACAGGTCACCGGGCAAGTGCCGCGCAGACGGCGAGGGTGTAGATCTGCCGCAGCTCCCGGAACCTGGCCGGGTTGGAGTGCTGCGTGATCTTCGCGTTGACAGAGACCACCGCCGACCGGCTGCCGTTTCTGGTCGCGGCCGCGAACTGCGTGTAGCCCTCCGTGTTCCCGGTGTGTCCGTATACCGTCCCGCACCTGGTCTGGTAGCGGAATATGGCCAAGCCCGCGGAGTTCCTGCCCGGGCCGGGCGGCTCAGAGCTTCCCGGCCGGAACGTGAACTGCGCCCGGTGCGCCGCGGGGCTGGTGGTGGCGCCGCGCGCATAGGCCCGGATGAAGGCGTTGGTATCGCGCGGCGTGGAGACCACCCCGCCAGAAGCCCACGCCCACCCGGCCGCGAACGCGTGGGTCACATCGTCCGGGGGCTGCGGCGGGGCCACCGCATAGCCGTGCACGAACGGGGCGGGCAGCGCGCTCCCTCGTGGCAGGCTGGTGCGCGCCAAGCCCAGCGGGGCGAACACCCGTTCGCGCAGCTGGCTCTCGTACGATTTCCCGGTGGCGGCCTGGACCATCAGGCCGACGACGATGTTGTCGGAATTGGAGTACTCGTACTTCGACCCGGGCGGGAAGTTGAGCCGCTTGGGCGCGAACGACAGCAGGACCGGGGGCGGCGGGGCCTTGTGCGGGGACTTGGTCAGGGCTTTCCCGAACGCCTTGGTGATGTAGGTCGGGATTCCGCTGGTGTGCTGCAGCAGCTCGCGCAACGTCACCTTTGACCAGGCCCGCGGCAGCCCGGGCAGCCGCCTGCCGACAGTATCGCCAAGGGACAGCCTGCCGGCGGCGACCAGGGACAGGGCCGCCGCGCCGCTGAACGCCTTGGCCACGCTGGCCAGCCGCATCGAGTCGGATGCCCGGATCGGCGCCCCCGTGGCCAGGTTGGCGGTGCCCGCCCGGTGCAGCACCGCCCGGCC
>Ga0070709_10001604_pt1 | contig 12206 bp, 10 predicted proteins | sample LARL51metaG_FD_65449 | JGI IMG/M metagenome (GOLD analysis project Ga0070709, IMG submission 65449) | Corn, switchgrass and miscanthus rhizosphere microbial communities from Kellogg Biological Station, Michigan, USA - LAR L5-1 metaG | ecosystem: Host-associated > Plants > Roots > Rhizosphere ...
GCCGCACCCGACCCGGGCACCACACCCGAGCCCGTCACCGCACCCGCGCCGGGCACAGACCCCGACCCGGTCGCGGCACCCACGCCGGTCGCCGAACTGGATCCGGCGGCGTGGCCGGTGCCGCTGACCGGCCCGGCGGAACCGGAGCGGCTGAGCGGTCCGGACCCGGCGACCGGGTCCGCGCCGGACAACGAACCGGAACCAGGCAAGGAACCCGAGCCCGACAACGAACCCGAGCCCGACAACGAACCCGAGCCGGCGAGCGAGCCGGTACCTCCGTGCGCGCCGCCCGCCTGCGTGCTGCCGCTGTTCGCGGCCGCCGGCGCGTCGAGCGCCGGCTTGTCCGGGGCGACCTCGATGAGGCCCTCCCCGCGCGCGTCGGCGGGCATGATCAGCGTCCAGCCCGGCCGGATCAGGCTCTCCAGCGTCAGCTTGGACCCGTCCGGCTGCAGCCGCCCCTTGTTGAGGTCGAACACCTCGCGGTATCGGATCCCGGACCCGAGGTACCGCTCGGAGATGTCCCAGAGGCTGTCGTGATGGCGCCCCTGCGGCGGCATCACCACGTACTGCCTGGTGCCGTGCGGCCTCGCCGCCTGACCACGGGCCGGCGCGGTGCGGGCGTGGTCGGCTTGCCGGGCCGCGGCGTCCGCCTGCCCGACCGTGGCCACCGCGACCTGGTCCATCGCGCCGGAGACGGAGGCGATCGAGGCCGGTGTCGGAGCCGGCGGGCCGGACGATGCGTGCGCGCTCTGCAACCCGTGCCCGGCGGTGGCGAGCAGCAGCACCGCGGTGACCAGCCGGCGCGCCAGGTCCTGCTGCGCGGCGGCCGCGAACGGCACCCGCCACGGCAGCCCGCTGCCCCGGATCCCGGCCACGAGCTCGACGATCAGGCACGACACGAGCTGCGCCCACGCCAACCAGACGATGCAGACGATCACATCGAGCACGAACTCGACCGGCACCTGCCCGCCCAGCGGATCACGCGGGATCTCCGGGATCGGGTTGCCGACGACGACCACAAGCGCGGCCGGGATGCCGACCACGATCCCGAGCAGCAGCAGCGCGGAGGTCAGGCCCCGCAGCACGTCGCCGACGCGGCCCACCCGGCGGGCGCCGTCCAGCGGCGCCCTCGACTTCGTCCTGCCCACCTGTGCCTGCCCCTCACAACCCGGTGACCGCGACCGCGTCGGCGCTCTCGGTGATCGTCAACGTCTTGAACTTCGGCATGATACCGAGCAAAGTCGTACGAAACGTCATAGTCACCGTAACTCGGACACCGTTGTCCTGCCCAGGGTGGTGCGCATCCGCCAGCGGCACCCAGCTGAAGTCGGTCACGCCGGGGCTGCTCCGGTAGGGCGCCACGGCCGCCGGCACCAGACCCTTGTTTACGAAGCAGATCCCCTGCGAGCGCAGCAACGCCACGTCGCACTGGCCCGCACCGGCCCGGGCCGCCTGCTCCGCGATGTCGGAGGCCCGCTGCTTCGCCTCCAGCGCTGCGCCGCCGTCGATCACCAGCCCGGCCATGAAGATCATCGCCGGGGCGAAGATCGCCACGAACAGCGCCGCCGACCCGCGCTCGGCCTGCCGCCGCAGCCGACCCATCAGTCGGTCCCCCGGTAGATGTCCACCGCGGACACCGACGTCCGGGTGATCGTCTGCCTGCCCCAGAGCGTCGTCACCCGGCAACTCGCGGTCGCGCTGACCGACCCGCCGGGCACCGGAACCAGCGGCGTGATGACCAGGTTCGAGCAATCGTGACCCTTGACCGCGGCGTCGTACGCGACTCGGGCGGCGGCCTCGGCGTCGCCGTTGTGGTTGATCGTCGCGGCCCTGGCCGCGTCCCGGGCCGCTCCCTCGGCCAGCGCCCGCCCCTCGGTCACCCGGCCCACCGAGATGATGAACGAGATCACCAGCAGCAGCGCCGGCGCCAGCACCGCGAGCTCCAGCGAGAACGAGCCGCGGTCGCGACTCCCGCCGGCCTGCCGGGCCATGCTCAGTCCTCCCCCGAGCGCTTGAACACCTCGAACGGGCCGCCGGCCGTGGCCTTGATCGTCAGCTTGCTGCCCCCGAAGAGGCCTGGGATCAGCAGGATCGGGTTGGCCGACACGGTGACCTCCACCTGGTTGAACCCCGCGGGCTGACCGACGACAACCGGCCGGCTGGTGGTGTCCCCACTGTTGTCGAGCCGCTCCCACTGATCGAGCGCCGCGTTCTCGGCCAGCCTCTGGATCTGCTGCCGCGACGGGATGGCGTCCTGCAGCTGCGCGTTCGTCGGGTAAGCCCGGACGGCGCGTGCGGTGCCTTCGGCCTCGGCCTTGACCACGTTGCGGGCGTGGTAGTACAGCGCGGCCTGCACGGTCATAAACACCAGCAGCAGGAACGCGAGCGACAGCACCGCGAACTCGAGACTGCCCGAGCCGCGGTCGCCCTCTGCGGGGCGCCGCCGCGAGGGCAGCCGATGGGTCACGGCGCAGAGGGGATCTGCTCGTTCTTGACCGTGTCGCCGGCGCCCTTGACCTTGTCGATCACGATCTTGCCGATGAGCACGGCCGCGGCGATGAGCACCGCCGAGATGATCGCCGTCTCCAGCGCCGACGCCCCCCGCTCGTTGCGCTCCCGCAGCGGCTCCAGCCGGGTGCGCACGAATGCCATCGTGAACGCGACCATCGGGTGGTCGAAGAGGTTGAACACTGCTGGCTCCCTCGTGATCGTCGGGGAAGATCGCGGCGGACCGACGAATGGTACCTGTGTGCGGTACCGCCCGAACCTACAGAATCCGGATTACTGCCGGGTAGGCCAGAAAAAGTAGATATCCGAGGACGATCAGCATCTGAGCGACCAACATCGACTGGGACCGCTCGCCTGCCCGGCCCTCCATTTCGGCCAGTTCCCGCCGCCGAAGCGTCGCCGCCCGCGCGGCCAGCGAGTCGCGGATCTTGGCACCGTCGTCCGCGACCAGCGTCAACGCGGCGGCCAGATCACGCAGCTCGTTGATGCCGACCTCGTCACCGAGCCGGCCGAGCGCCGCCCACGGCGTCAACCCCTGCAGCCGGGCGAAGGCGAGCGTGTCCCGCAGCCGGGCGAACGGCCAGCCGCCGCCGATCGAGGCCGCCGCGGTGAGAGCCTCGGGCACGCCGCGACCACCGGCAAGGTTCATCGAGACCAGGTCGAGGAACGCGCCGACCGCGTGGCGGAAGTCCTGCCGCCGGGCCGCCGCCTCCCGCCGCACCGACGCCAGCGGCAGCAGGCCGGCCAGCAGGGCGAACAGGATCGTCACCCCTATGGAAACGGTGAAGCCGAGCTGTATCCCGGCGACCGTCGCCGCCGCGGCCAGCACGGGCCCCACCAGCAGCCCGCCGACCCCGAACAGCACCGTGCTGGCGAGGAAGCCCTCCATCGACCGGCCGAGCACCGCCAGGTCCGAGCGCAGTGAGGTGACGCGGATCCCGCGGGCCTCGAGCGCCGCCGCCAGCCGGGAGCCGAGCCGCAGCTGCCAGCTCGACATGCCCTCGTTGGACAGCAGCGCCTCGGACACCGAGAACCGGGACGGCTGCCGGTCGGCGTCCAGCCGGGCGATGCCGGCGACGATGCCGGTGCGGGCCGGGCGCAGCGCGACCACGAACATCAGCAGGCCGAGGCCGACGACCGCGCCCGCGACCAGCGCATAGACCAGGTCCATGGACAGGATCACGACGGCACCCCAGTCCGGGTGGCGAGCCGCTCGGGCCGGCTGTCGAGGAACCGCTGGGCCGTGTCGTACCGGCTCAGGCGGCGCAGCCAGAGGAAGCCGGCGGCGAAGATGGCGCAGACCACGGCGAGCGTGATCTGCCCGCCGAAGGAGTCGTACGGCTCGACATAGTCCGGGTTGAGGAATCGCAGCCCGAAGACCACGACCAGGGTCAGCACGGTGATGATCTGGACGCTGCGCCTGGTCGAGGCGCGGCTGGCCTCGATCCGGTTGCGCATGTCCATCTCCTCCCGGGCGGCCTGGGACAGCGCGGTGAGAACGTCGCGCAGGCCGGGCCCGCGCAGCCGGGCGTTGAGGATCAGCGCGGCGAGGATCAGGTCGGCGCCGGGGTCGTCGAGGTCGTCGCCGAACTTCAGCAGCGCGTCCGGCAGCGGATCGCGGGTATGCAGCCGGTCGATGAGCAGCGCCAGCGGCGGCTTGAGGATCGGCGCCGCCGCGTTGTACGACGCCGGGATCGCCTGCTCCAGGCCCACCGCGCCGGCGATCGTGTCCCGCAGCGACTCTGTCCAGGACGCGAGCGCCTCCAGCCGCAGTACCTCGGCCCGCCCGTGCGCGGCGCCGCCGAACAGCTTGGTGGCGAAGAACCCGAGCAGCCCGACCCCGACCGCCACGACCAGCCAGCCGGTGGCGAGCAGCGCGACCAGCGCCAGGCCGCCGCCGAGCAGCAGCCGGCGGCCGATGTCCGCGGGCGCCAGCCGGTCGGTGAGCGTGGGGCCGGCCGTCTCCCGCGGCGCCCACCCGATCAGCGACGCGACCAGCAGCAGCACGCCGCCACCGGCCAGCGCTCCGCCGAGGAGCGCGAGCAGCATGTCGGAGGAGATCACCCGGACCACCGCCCGTAGTCGTCCGGCCGGTAGCCGGCTGCCTCCAGGTCCTCGATCGCCTGGATCGGTGCCGCCGGCCGCGCCCGCCCGTCCGGACCGGGGGCCCAGATCTCACTCGACGTGACCCGCCCGTCGACGCCGTTGACCTCGCGCACGCTGGACACGAACCGGCGAAGCTGGCCGCCCGACCGGTAGTCGTTGCGCCGCTCGACGAAGATCACGTAGTTGATCGCGCCGGCGATCAGCATGTGCGAAGCCTCGATCGGCAGGTGCTCGGCCGCCTGCAGCGCGTACGTCGCGATGCGGTTGAACACCTCGGACGAGCTGTTGGCGTGGATGGTGGACAGCGAGCCGTCGTTGCCCTGGCTCATCGCGTTGAGCATGGTCACGATCTCGTCGCCGAGGACCTCGCCGACGATGACCCGGCTCGGGTTCATCCGCAGCGAGCGGCGGACGAGCTCGGCCATCGAGATCCGGCCCTGGCCCTCGGAGTTGGGCAGCCGCTCCTCGAACGCGACCACGTTGGGGTGCAGGTCGGGGAACTCGTCCAGCCCGAGCTCCATCGCCCGCTCCACCGTGATCAGCCGCTCGTGCGGCGGGATCTCGTTGGCGAGCGCCCGCAGCATCGTCGTCTTCCCGGCGTTGGTGGAGCCGGCGATCATCATGTTCTTGCGGGCCACGACGGCCGCCCGCATGAACGCGGCCAGCCCCTGGTCGAGCGTGCCGTTGCCGACGAGGTCGGACAGGAACACCTTGGGCAGCCGGGCCCGCCGGATCGAGACCACCGGGCGCTTGGTGACCTCCATGACCGCCGAGAGCCGGGACCCGTCCGGCAGCCGCAGGTCGAGCTGTGGGTTGGCGGTGTCGAACGGCCGGCTCGACAGCCCCGAGTACGCCGCGAGGGTCTGGACGAGCTCGACCAGCTCCTCGTCGGTCTCGGCGACCGGGTCGAGCATGAGCTCGCGACCGTCCGCGTAGCCGACGAAGACCCGGTCGCAGCCGTTGATGTCGACGTTTTCCACCAGCGGGTCGTCGAGCAGCGGCTGCAGCCGGCCGACGCCGTAGAGCGCGGCGTGCACCGCGGCGGCGAGGTCTTCCTCCTCCTCCGCGGTCGGCGGCAACCGGCCCGACTCCAGCTCCAGCCGGGCGTGCGAGGCGAGCGCGCGGGCGATGAGCGACCTCGCGTACTGCCGCTCGTCCTCGGGGCTCATGGCCAGCCCGAGCACCGCGTCGTCGCGGCGCTGGCCGGCGATCTGCTCGGCGACCTCGGTGCGCAGCCGGCGCACCAGCGCGTGGTCCATGGCCACTACCGCCCCACCGGATCCCCGAGCCGGCTGGCGAGCTGGCCGGCGATCTGACGGACGGACCGGACCAGCAGCGAGCGGTCCAGCCGGCCGACCCACTCGCCGGACAGCAGCCCGGCGCCCTTCGGGTCGAGCGCGACCCGGCCCAGCACCGGGACCGGAAGCCCGGCCTGGCGCAGCACCTGGTCGATCTGCTTGGGCGAGGTGTCGTCGCGCGGGCTCGTCACCACCACCGTGTAGAGCTGCGGCGGCCGGCCGGGGTGGCGGTCGAGCTCGCGCAGCACCGCACCGGCGCGGGCCCGCAGGTGGGCCACGGCGTCGATGGTCGGCCGGGTCACCAGCACCACGGCCGCGGTGTGGGCGAGCACGTCGGCGGCCGGGCTGCCGGTGTAGAGCCGGCCGCAGTCGGCGATCACGTCTACGTCCGGGGCCATCTCCAGCAGCTCGCCGACCGGACCCCACAGCCCGGACAGGCCGCTGCCCTGCTCGGCGGCGGACAGCCCGACGATCACCTCGAGGCCCCCGTCGAGGCGCTGCACGTGCTCGAAGACCTGCTCCGGGCGCATGCCCCGGCGGGCTCCCACGGCGAGGCTGATCAGCCCGACCTCGGTCGACAGCGGCGCCCCGCGAGGGCCGCGCAGCCGCAGCGCCACGTCACCGCCGGACGGGTCGAGCTCGGCGAGCAGCGCCCGCCGCGGCCACACCGCGGCGAGGGTGATCGCGGTGGTGGTGACCCCGGGCGCGCCCTTGTCGGCCGCCAGCGCGATCAGGGCCATCAGCCGTCGCCCTTGTCGTACGAGTGGCCGGGGTCGAGGCGGGCGATGGTGATCGCACCCTGGGCGTTGGCCGCGACGACCGCCGGCAGGCCGTCCCCGGGGGCCCCGCTGAGGTCGCGGTTGCGCACCTCGATGCCGACGACGACCGCGTTCTGCCCGGCTGCGCTCTGGTCGACGCTGGTCACGAACGCCGCGTTGATCAGGGTTGGCGCATGCGGCACCTGCCGGGCGTCGGCGGGGCCGGAGTTGGCCGACCCCGAGCTCTGCCCGTTGCTGCCGCGCGGCGTGTAGAGCACCTTGACCACGTCACCGGCGACGAGCGTGCGCGGATATTGCCCGTCGGGGACGTTGAGCGCGATCTGCACCAGGCCCTTCGCCGGGGTGACCGCGTCGCCGAACGTGCCCTCGGACAGCAGCGAGCCCTGCTTGAGCGCGGTCAGCGCCTTCTTGCCCTGGACCCGGTTGAAGAAGTCGCTGACCGGCACCGGGGCGAACAGCGCTGAGTTGGTGGCGGCCAGCGCCTGCTGCCGGAAGTCGTCGCGGGTCAGCGTCTGGCCGAGCGCGACGTCGTGGGCGACCACCAGGTATTCCTGCTTCTTCCCGCTGGTCAGCACCAGCGACGCGGCCAGCGCGGCGCCGCCGAGGATCAGCACCAGCGCGAGCACGGCGAGCAGCGGCCGGCGCTGCCGGGTCGGAACCGGGAGGCGGTCGCCGCCGCCGGGGGCCCCGGCCGCGCGCCGGGCGGCGCGGGTGGGCAGCTCTCCGTTGGTCGTCTGGGTGGTCATGAGTGGTCGCTCCGGGCTGGGGGCCGGTCTGGGTCGGTGGGCAGTCTAAGCACTTTCGGGCGATCCATCCCCCTTGAGTTGGCACCTGTGGACGAGCAGTCCGCTTGTGGACAGCAAAACGCGCGAATGCGACGGAGTGGCCTAAGGTGCTCGGCCGGGAGGTGAGCACGGTGGACGTGCAGCTGACCGCGGTCGACGCCCGCAGCGGCCGGTCCGCGGACGTCGTGCTGGTCGTCGAGAAGGACAGCACGGTGGCCGAGGCGGCCCGCGCGCTGCGCGCCGCGCTCGGGCTGCCCGAGATCGTCGAGGGCTACGGCCAGACCTCCCCCGCCGGCGGCGCCGAGGTCTGGATCGCCGGCCGGCCGGTCGACCCCTCGCTGTCGATGACGGTCAGCCCGATCCGCGAGGGTGCGGTCGTCGGCCTCGGCGGGCCGGTCGGCCTCGGCGTGCACGACCCGGACGTCGGCGGTGTCGCCGAGGTCCGGATCGTCGGCGGCCCGGACGCCGGCCGGGTGCACCGGCTGCCGCTGGGCGAGTTCGTCCTGGGCAGCGCCCACGAAGCCGAGGCCTACGTGGCCGACGGCTCGGTCGCCGCCCGCCAGGCCCGGCTGCAGGTCACCCCGCAAGAGGTGCGCTGGACGCCGTACGAGGGAGCGACTCCGGCGACGGTCGAGGGCAAGGCGCTCACGGAGAGCAGGGTGCTGAAGCCCGGCCAGGTGGTGGCCGTCGGCACCAGCCGGTTCACAGTGGCGCCGGCCGAGGCGCCGGACGCCGCGCTGGTGCCGAGCGAGGACGGCGGTCTGGCCTACAACCGGCCGCCGCGGCTGCCTCCGGCGCCGGCGAGCGTGGCGGTGGAGATGCCGGCCGAGCCGGCCGACGGCCAACGCCGGCCGATCCCGCTGCTGGCCTCGCTGGCCCCGGTGGTGCTCGGCGTGGCCATGTTCCTGATCACCAAGTCGCCGATGTTCCTGCTGTTCACGCTGCTCAGCCCGGTGCTGATGCTGAGCAGCTGGCTGACCGAGCGCAAGCAGGGCAAGCGGTCCTACCGGCAACAGCTCGCCGACTACAAGCGCGACCTGGCCGAGGCCAAGAAGAAGATCACCGAGGCGGCCCGCTGGGAGCGGCGGATGCGCCGGCACGACGCCCCCGACCCGGCCGCCGTGCTGGTCACCGCGCTCGGCCCGCGGCGACGGTTGTGGGAGCGGCGGCGCTGGGACTCCGACCGGCTACTGCTACGGGTCGGCACGGCCCGGCTGCGCTCGGCCATCGAGCTCACCGGCGGCTCGCCCAAGGACACGCCCGAGCCGCCGATGCTCGAGGACGTCCCGGTGACGGTGCCGCTGGTCGAAGCCGGCGGCGTGCTCGGCGTCGCCGGACCGGCCCGCGAGGTGCACGCGACGGCCCGCTGGCTCGTGGCCCAGGCGGCGGTGCTGCACAGCCCGCGCGACCTGTCGATCCTCGTGCTCACCGACGCCGGCGGCCGGGCCGACTGGGAGTGGACCCGCTGGCTGCCGCACACCCGGCCGGACAGCCGCGAGGCGGTCTCGCTGACCGGCAGCTCCGCCGCGGCCACCGCCCGGCGGGTGAGCGAGCTGGCCGGCATGGTGCAGCAGCGGCAGACGCAGCTGGAAGCGAGTGGCCGCGGCTTCAGCCTCGCGCAGATGCCGGTGGTGCTGGTCGTGCTGGACGGCGCGCGTCAGCTGCGCTCGCTGCCGGGGATGCCGATCGTGCTGCAGGACGGGCCGGCGGTCGGCGTGTTCGCGATCTGCCTCGACGCCGAGGAGCGGCTGCTGCCCGAGGAGTGCCGGGTGGTGGCGAGCTACGTGCCGGGCGAGCCGGTCACGATGACCGTGCGCCGGGCGTTCGGCGACCGCGTGACCGGAGTGCTGGCCGACCAGGTCAGCGTGCCCTGGTGCGAGCGGGTGGCCCGGGCGATGACCGCGGTCCGGGACGTCAGCCGGGAGGAGGACGACAGCGCGCTGCCGACCGCGCTGCGGTTGCTCGACGTGCTCGACCTCGAGCCGCCCGCGCCGGACCGGATCGCCGACCTGTGGCGGACCAACGGCCGCAGCACGGCCGCGCCGATCGGCGCGTCCGCGACAGGCACGTTCGTCGTCGACATGAAGAAGGACGGGCCGCACGCGCTCGTCGCCGGCACCACCGGCTCGGGAAAGTCCGAGCTGTTGCAGTCGATCATCGCCGCGCTCGCGGTCGGCAACCCGCCGGACGCGATGACGTTCGTCCTGATCGACTACAAGGGCGGCGCGGCGTTCAAGGACTGCGTCGACCTGCCCCACACCGTCGGCATGGTCACCGACCTCGATGGCCACCTCACCGAGCGGGCGCTGCAGTCGCTCAACGCCGAGCTGAAGCGGCGCGAGCTGCTGCTCGGCGCGGTCGGAGCGAAGGACATCGAGGACTACTGGGACACCATCGACCACCCGGAATTCGTCCCACCGCCCGGCTTCGACGTCGACCCGATGCCGCGGACGATCCTCGTCATCGACGAGTTCGCGTCGCTGGTGGAGGAGCTACCGGAGTTCGTCACCGGCCTGGTCGGCATCGCGATGCGCGGCCGGTCGCTCGGCGTGCACCTGATCCTGGCCACACAGCGGCCGTCCGGCGTGGTGTCGCCGGTGATCCGGGCCAACACCAACCTGCGGATCGCGCTGCGGGTCACCGACGACTCCGAGTCCACCGACGTCATCGACGCCCGCGACGCGGCCCGGATCGCCAAGAGCACGCCGGGCCGGGCGTACGCGCGCACCGGCTTCTCGGCGCTCACCGCCTTCCAGGCCGGCCGGGTCGGCGGGCGGCGGCCGGGGGCGGTCGCCGGACCGCCGGCGGCCTTCGCCGGGGTGGTCGAATGGGAGCGGCTGGACGCGCCGATCCAGCGGCCGCAGGTCGCCGAGGACGACTCGAACATGGAGACCGACCTGCAGGTGCTGGTCGAGTCGATCAAGACGGCGACCACCGCGACCGGTGTGCCGCGCTACCGCAGCCCCTGGCTGCCGGCGCTGAGCCAGGTGATCGCGCTCGAACAGGTGCCGATGCCGGCCGGGCGCCCCCGGTCGGCGGACCCGGCCGGTCGGGTCCCGTCGATCCCGTTCGGGATGGAGGACCTGCCGGAGAGCCAGGCCCAGGCGCCGCTGCTGCTGGACCTGGAGCATGGCAGCCACCTGATCCTGGCCGGCGCGCCGCGGTCGGGCCGGTCGACCGCCCTGCGCACGCTCGCCGGCAGCATCGCCCGGCTGACCAGCTGCCGCGACGTCCACCTCTACGCGTTGGACTGCGGCAACGCGGCGATGATGCCGCTGGCCGACCTGCCGCACTGCGGCGCTGTCGTGTCCCGCGACCAGGTCGACCGCACCGACCGGTTGCTCACAGTGCTGCTCAACGAGATCGCGCGCCGGCAGGTGCTGCTGGCCCAGCACGGGTACGGGTCGCTGGCCGAGCAGCGGGCCGCCGCGCCGGCCGAGGAACGCCTGCCCTACCTGGTGTTCCTGCTCGACCGGTGGGAGGGGTTTCTGGCCTCCTTCGACGAGCTCGACGGCGGCCGGCTGACCCAGAACGTGCTGCGGATCCTGCGTGAGGGCCCGAGCGTCGGGCTGCGTGCGGTCGTCGCCGGCGACCGGTCCGCGCTGCTCGGCCGGCTGCCGACGACGATCGAGGACAAGCTCGTGCTGCGGATGGGCGACCGCAACGACTACGGCCTGGCCGGGTTGCAGACGAAGAAGATGCCGGACTCGATGCCGCCCGGGCGAGCGTTCCGCAACGACTCGATGCTGGAGACCCAGCTCGCCCTGCTCGACCCCGACCCGTCCGGACCCGCGCAGGTCAAGGCGCTGGCCCGGATCGCCGTCGCCGCCCGCGAGCGGGACGCGTACGTGCCGCGCGGCCAACGGCCGGCCCGGGTCGACGTGCTGCCGGCCCGGATCACGCTGCCAGAGGTGCTGGCGCTGCCGGCGCCACCGCGGCCGACGACGCCGATGTGGGCAGTGGTCGGCGTCGGCGGCGACGAGCTGGCGCCGCTCGGTGCCGATCTCGACGACGACGGGCCGGGGTTCGTCATCGGCGGGCCGGCCCGGTCCGGCCGCTCGACCGCTCTGCTCACCATGGCCGGGTCCCTGCTGGAGGGCGGCAGCGAGCTGCTCGTCGTGACCCCGCGGCCGTCGCCGCTGCGACACCTGGCCGGCACTCCCGGGGTGCTCGGGGTGCTGACCGGCACCCCGTCCGAGGCTGACGTGTACGGGCTGCTCGACCAGGCGCTCGGCCCGGTCGCGGTGCTCGTCGACGACGGCGAGCTGCTGGTCGACGCGCCGTGCGCGGCCGCGTTCGAGGCGGTGCTGCGGGAGGGCAGGGACGGGCAGCGGGCGCTGGTCGTCGGCGGCACCACCGGCGAAATGGTCAACGGCTACCGCGGCTACATCGTCGAGGCCCGCAAGACCAAGTCCGGCGTGCTGCTCAACCCGGAGCACCCGATGGAGGGCGAGCTGCTCGGAATCAAACCGCCGCGCAGCGCGGTCGGCCCGATGCCCAAGGGTCGCGGGCTGCTGGTGCTGCGGGGCAGCTACCTACCGGTCCAGGTCCCGCTGGCGGACGCGTGAGCGCAGGCCGGTGACCCATTCGTCGGCCTCGCGCAGGCGCTCCGGGTCGGCAGCGTAGAGCCGGGCGGTGCCGGCCGGGCGGACGCGGACGAAGCCGGTCTCGCGCAGCACCCGCAGGTGCTGGGAGACGGCCGGCTGGGTGATCCCGAACTCGGCCTGCAC
>Ga0070709_10001610_pt1 | contig 12193 bp, 7 predicted proteins | sample LARL51metaG_FD_65449 | JGI IMG/M metagenome (GOLD analysis project Ga0070709, IMG submission 65449) | Corn, switchgrass and miscanthus rhizosphere microbial communities from Kellogg Biological Station, Michigan, USA - LAR L5-1 metaG | ecosystem: Host-associated > Plants > Roots > Rhizosphere ...
CGCGTCGCGGACATCGTCAAGGAGGGCGGCAACATCCGCGCCACAGCCATGGCCACGTCGGAAGGCGCGGCCAACGGGGCGAATGCGATTGCCACGTCCAGCGACTATATCGCCTATGTCAAGAAGGCGATGGCTGATCTGGCCGCCGAATCCGAGAAGGATGCAGGCCGCGCCAAGATGCTGCTGATCGCCGTGATCATAGCTTCCCTCGTGATCGGCGCCGGCTCGGCCTTCTGGATCGCGCTGAGCATCGCCCGCGCCCTTGGTCGGGCGGTCGGTCTCGCCGGAGCGGTCGCGGGCGGCGACCTCAATCAGACGATCAATGTGTCCAGCAATGACGAAATCGGTGATCTGATCAAGGCATTGAACACGATGGTAGCGAAGCTTCGCCAGATCGTTACCGAGGCGCTCACCGCGGCGAGCAACGTTTCGGCGGGCAGCCAGGAGCTCTCGGCCAGTGCCGAGCAATTGTCGCAGGGCGCGACCGAACAGGCGTCCTCCGCCGAAGAGGCCTCTTCCTCCATGGAGGAGATGGCGGCCAACGTGAAGCAGAACGCGGACAACGCCAACCAGACCGAGAAGATAGCCGCGCAGTCCGCCAAGGATGCCGAGGCGAGCGGCGCGGCAGTCGGCCGTGCGGTCAATGCCATGCAGACGATCGCGGAAAAGATCACCATCGTGCAGGAGATCGCGCGCCAGACCGACCTGCTCGCGCTCAACGCCGCGGTCGAGGCCGCGCGGGCCGGCGAGCACGGCAAGGGGTTCGCGGTGGTTGCTTCGGAGGTGCGCAAGCTGGCCGAGCGCAGCCAGGCCGCGGCAGCGGAAATTGGCACGCTCTCGACCGACACGGTGAAAGTCGCGCAGGAAGCGGGTGAGATGCTCGCCAAGCTGGTGCCGGACATCAAGAAGACGGCTGAGCTCGTCGTCGAGATCACGGCAGCCTGCCGCGAGCAGGATATCGGCTCGGCGCAGATCAACCAGGCCATCCAGCAGCTCGACAAGGTCGGCCAGCAGAATGCCAGTGCCTCCGAGCAGGTCTCCTCGACATCGGAGGAACTCGCCTCGCAGGCCGAACAGCTGCAGTCGACCATCTCCTTCTTCCGCATCGACGAGACCGAGTCCGACCACGAGAAGCAGGCCGCGCCGGCACCGGTGCGGATCGATCGGGCGGTCAGCCAGCTCAAGGCCAAGGCCGCGAGCATGGCGGCGGTGGAGCAGCGTGCCCCGAAGAAGCCGGCCGTCGCCAAGCCGGCGGTATCGCGCCGGGCCGCAAAGGTTGCGAACGGCGGCGGCTTCGCCTTTGCCATGGACGACGGCAGCGACGAGCGCGATTCGGAATTTCAGCGTTGACGAAATTTGCGAAACGGCCTGCGCGGTCTGCGCCGGCCAGGCTTTGAAACATGTTTCATAGGGGAAAGACATGCGGTTCACGGTCAAAGCAAAGCTCGCCAGCGCCTTCGGCGTCGTCATCCTGTTGTCCATGGTCGCCGGCGGTGTCGCCTATCTGAAGCTGAACGACATGGCGGGAACGACGGAGCATCTGACGGCACGCGCCGGTCGCCTGGCGAAGGTCGCCGACCTCCAGGAACAGGTTCTGCTTCAGGTCCGAGCGGAGAAGAACGCTATTCTGGCACTCGATGCCGTTGCGCAGGACAGGTTCATCGCGCAGATCGCCCAGTCGCGCGAAGACGCCTTGAAGGTCAAGGACGAAGCCTACAAGGGCGCAACTGAGGCCGGCAGGAAGCTGATCGACGCGTTTGCGGCGGCCTATTCCCATGGCAATGTGGTGCAGGACGAGACCCTGAGGATGGCCAAGGTCGACAGAACCAAAGCCGCCGAGCATTCGATGAACGAGGGTCTTGCGGCGTTCACGCCCGCGATCAATGCCGCGAAGGACTACATCAACTATGTCAAGAAGGCCATGGCGGAAGAGAGCGAGGAGGCCAAGGCGGAGGGCGCCCGCGCGGAAATCATCTTGATCTCTTTGGTGCTGGCCTCGCTCGTGATCGCCGTCGGTGCTGCACTCTGGATTTCGCTCAGCATCAGTCGAGCGCTGGCGCGGGCCGTTGGTCTTGCGGATGCGGTCGCGATCGGCGATCTCAGCCAGAAGATCGATACTATGAGCAATGACGAGGTCGGCGATCTCATCAAGTCGCTGAACAAGATGACGGTGAACCTCAACGGGATGGCCGCCGTCGCCAACGAGATCGCGAACGGCAACCTGATCGTCGATGCCAAGCGCCTGTCGGACAAGGACACGCTCGGCATGGCGCTGGAGCGCATGGTCGAGAAGCTGCGCCAGATCGTGGCCGAAGCGCTGACGGCGGCGCAGAACGTTTCGAGCGGCAGCCAGGAGCTGTCGGCGAGCGCCGAGCAGCTCTCGCAGGGCGCGACCGAGCAGGCGTCCTCGGCCGAGGAAGCGTCGTCCTCCATGGAGGAGATGGCGGCCAATGTGAAGCAGAACGCCGACAATGCGAACCAGACCGAGAAGATCGCGGCGCAGTCCGCCAAGGATGCAGAAGCGAGCGGTGCCGCAGTCGGCCGCGCCGTGCAGGCCATGCAGACGATCGCCGAGAAGATCACGATCGTGCAGGAGATCGCCCGCCAGACCGACCTGTTGGCGCTCAACGCGGCGGTCGAGGCGGCACGGGCCGGCGAGCATGGCAAGGGTTTTGCGGTGGTCGCCTCGGAGGTGCGCAAGCTTGCCGAGCGCAGCCAGGCGGCTGCGGCCGAGATCGGCACGCTGTCGAGCGAGTCCGTGAAGGTCGCGCAGGAGGCCGGCTCGATGCTTGCCAAGCTCGTGCCCGACATCAAGAAGACGGCGGACCTCGTCGTCGAGATCACGGCCGCCTGCCGCGAGCAGGACGTCGGCTCCGCGCAGATCAACCAGGCGATCCAGCAGCTCGACAAGGTCGGCCAGCAGAACGCCAGCGCCTCCGAGCAGGTCTCCTCCACCTCGGAAGAACTCGCCTCGCAAGCCGAGCAGCTGCAGTCGACCATCGCCTATTTCCGGATCGACGACAGCATCGGCAAGGCCAAGGCCGCTCCGGCCGCACCGGTCGATCGCGCGGTGAAGGAGCTCAAGGCCAAGGCCGCCATCATGGTGGCGGCCGATCGCGGCGGCAGGAAGTCGCCGCTCGCCAAGCCGGCCCGCGCCGCGAAGGTCGCCAATGGCGGAGGCGGCTTCGCCTTCGCCATGGATGAGGCCGGCGACGAGCGCGACGCCGAGTTCCAGCGCTAGAGATGGCCTCCCAGAGGCGCATCGTGTGAGGATGATGACATGGCCAAAACGGCGCAGTACCTGACGCTCGGTCTCGACGGCGAGACCTTTGGCATCAGCATCCGCAATGTCCGGGAGATCCTGGACATGCGGCCGATCTCCCGCCTGCCGCACGCACCGCATTTCATGCTCGGAATGATCGACGTGCGCGGCAGCGGCTATCCGATCGTCGATCTCCGCCTGAAGCTCGATCTGCCGAGCGTGCCGGCGACCGACGCCACCCGCATCATCATCCTCGACGTGTCGGTCGGCGACAAGGTGGTCGGCGTCGGCTTCGTGGCCGATTGCGTCCATGAGGTCACCGACATCGACGAGAGTTCGATGGAGGCGGTGCCCTCGGTCGGCGGACGCTGGAAGTCCGATTACATCGCCGGCATCGGGCGCAAGGGTGACAGGTTTGTCATCATCTTCGATCTGAAGCGTCTGATGGCTCATGAGGGAATGCCCGGCCAGCAGGTGCAGCTCGACGCATCCGCCGCGGCATGAGCGCCGTGGCCCTCGCGAGGCCGGAAAGCGTCCAGCAGCTCTCGGATCGGCATTTCCGCACCATCGCCAAGTTCATCGAAGCTCAGGTCGGCATCAAGCTGCCGGCCAACAAGCGCCTGATGCTGGAAGGCCGGCTGCACAAGCGCGTCCGCGCGCTGAACTACTCCGACCTCAACGAGTACGTCGACAACCTCTTCCAGGGCGACCATTTCGAACACGAGCTGACGCATCTGATCGATGTCGTCACCACCAACAAGACGGACTTCTTCCGCGAACCGGCGCATTTCACCTTCATGAAGGAGATCGCCGTGCCGGCGCTGTTGAGGCCTCGCAAGCAGCTCAAGATCTGGAGTGCAGCATCCTCGGCCGGAATGGAAGCCTACACCGCGGCCATGGTGCTCGACGACATGATCAGGGCCGGCACGCGGTTCGATTTCCGTATCCTCGGAACCGACATCTCCACGGCCATGCTGCATCTGGCGAAGACCGCGATCTATACCCGCGATGTGCTCGCCCCGGTGCCCCCGGCCTTTCTCAAGCGCTACTTCCTGCGGCCGAAGGATCAGTCGAGCGACGAGCTCAGGATCGTGCCGGAGCTGCGCCGGCTCGCGCATTTCATGCGCATGAACCTGATGGATGCGAGCTATCCGGTCGATCGCGACGTCGACATCATCTTCTGCCGCAACGTCCTGATCTATTTCGACAGGCCGACCCAGCGCAAGGTGGTCGAGCAGTTGTGCTCTCACCTGCGGCCCGGCGGCTTCATGATGGTGGGCCATTCCGAATCGATGGTGCACAGCCTCGTGCCCGGACTGAGGCAGGTTCAGCCGACGATTTTCACGGTCTAGGGGACAGCCATGGCAAAGGAAAAGGTTAGCGTCCTGATCGTGGACGACTCGGCGTCGGTTCGCCAGGTGCTGTCCTCGATCCTCGGCGAAGACCCCGCCATCGAGGTGATGGGCGCCGTCTCGGATCCGTTCGCGGCCGCGCGCCGGCTGCAGGCGGAACTGCCGGACGTCATCGTGCTCGACGTCGAGATGCCGCGCATGGACGGTATCACCTTCCTGCGCAAGATCATGGCGCAGCATCCGATCCCGGTGATCATCTGCTCCTCGCTGACCGAGCAGGGCTCGAACGTGATGTTCGAGGCGCTCGAGGCCGGCGCCGTCGACATCGTTCCGAAACCGAGGATGGATACTCGGCAGGCCCTGCTGGAATGCTCCGCCCGATTGCGCGACGCGGTGAAATCGGCCGCCCGCGCCCGTGTGCGCCCGCGCCTCGCACGCCGGCCGGTCGTCGAGAAGAAGCTGACGGCCGATGCCATCATACCGCCGCCCGTCGTGGGGCGGTCGCGTCCTGCGACCGAGCGCATCGTCTGCATCGGCGCGTCGACCGGCGGCACCGAGGCGCTGCTCGATGTGCTCGAAGCGTTGCCGGCCGATTGTCCGGGCATCCTGATCGTTCAGCACATGCCGCAGGGCTTTACGGCCGCTTTCGCAAAACGGCTCGACAGCCTTTGCCGCCTTCAGGTCAAGGAGGCCGAGGACGGCGAAACCGTGCAGCCCGGCTGCGCCTATATCGCGCCGGGCGCAAGGCACATGCTGCTGCAGCGGACCGGCCTGCGCTATCATATCGCGATCAAGGACGGCCCTCCGGTGTCGCGGCACCGGCCGTCGGTCGATGTGTTGTTCCGCTCGGCGGCGCAATTTGCCGGACGCAACGCGCTCGGCGTCATCATGACCGGCATGGGCGATGATGGTGCGCGCGGCCTGCTCGAAATGCGCAAGCTCGGCAGCACGACGCGTGCGCAGGACGAAGAGAGCTGCGTCGTGTTCGGCATGCCCAAGGAAGCGATCGCCTGCGGCGCCGCGGAGAAGGTCGTCCCGCTGAACCAGATTCCTCGGGAAATCATGCTCTGGCACCAGGCCGGGCACGTCGCGACTGCAGAATGATCCGGCCATGTCGCTCGACGTCCTTCCGGATACCAGCGCGGCGATCGCCTCCATCGAGGTTGTGTCCTCGCGCATCGAGGATGCGTTCGCGCAGGCAGGAAACCAGCTCGGCCGCGGCCAGGCGATGTTCCGGGAGCTCGACGGCGGCCTGACCGCGCTGTCGAAGGACTTGTCCGGAGCAAACATCGAAGGCGCATCGGCGGCCATTCAGGAGATCGCCGGCAAGCTGAACGAACTCGCCGAAGCTCTGCCCGCCGAAAGCGCGCTGCTCGACAATATCGGCAGCGGCGCCAAGGAGGCCTCCGCGCTCCTGAGACCTCTGTTCAAGCACATCGAGACCATCACCATTATCGCCCGCAGCGCCAGGATCGAGGCCGCCTCGCTCAACCGCGATCGCGAGAGCTTCGAGGACTTCACCGCGGAGGCCCTCGAACTCGGACGCGCGGTGCAGCAGTCGATCGAAGGCTGCGCGCGCGACCAGGAGCTGCTGTCGCAGGCCGTCGACGCGGCCTTGTCCCGACACAAGGAGTTCGAGAAGCTGTATCGCTCCGAGCTTCATGCCGCAGGCGCAGGGTTGATCTCGGCTCATGCGGAGCTGCGCACGCAGCAGCGCAAGAGCGTTCAACTCGCCGAACTCGCCGGACGCAGCACCAAGAAGATCACCGAAGCCGCAGGCAGCGCGATCGTTTCGCTGCAATCCGGCGATTGCGCGCGGCAGCGCCTGGAACATGTCTGCACCGGGCTGCGCCGGGCGGCCGGCCTCGCGACCGGCGGCGGCGATGCGCCGCAAGCGGCTCGCGTCGTTCGCCGGCTCGAAGTCCTGCAACTCCGGGATGCCGAGCACGAGTTCGACCAGGATATCGGCCGCATCGCGGGCTCGCTCAAGGCCATCCTCGCCGATGCCGGCGGCATCGTCGCGCAGAGCCGCTCGTCCGACAGCGAAGGCGCCGAAGCATCGTTCCTCGACGGCATCAAGCGGATGCTCGCGCGCGCCCTCGACCTGATCGCGACCTGCGAGAGCTCCGGAAAATCGGTCGACGAGGCGCTCGCCGTCGTCGACGATACGCTCGGCAAGTTCCGCCAGGCGATCGCCGGACTTTCGGAAGCCATCGTCGACATCATCCTGATCGGCATGAATGCCGGCCTCAAGGCCGGCCATCTCGGCGTCAAGGGCAATGCCTTCGTCGTGATCGCCAATGAACTCAAGGCCACCGCCGATCATGTGTCGGCGGGCGCCGCCAGGCTGAAGCCGGTTCTCGATCGCGTCGAGAGCGCGGCGAATGGGCTGAAAGAGCTGCGCGGCCGTGCCGACCCCGCGCAACTGGCGCGGCTCGAGCCGTCGATCGGATACGCGCTGCGGGAGGTTGAAGGCGGCAACGAACGGCTCGGCTCGCAGATGGCCCGGCTGGCGCGTGAGGGCGCGGAATTCGAAAACCTCATGCAATCGGCCGCGGCCGTGATGACCGGACTTGGCGAGGGGCTCGCGAAACTGAAGGCCGTCGCAGCGGAGCTGGACCGTGGCGGCAGCATTGGCGGCAAGGTGCAGCTCGCCGCGCGCGACGAGGCCATGCTCGAAGAGCTTTTCGCGCAGTACACGATGGAGCGGGAGCGCGACGTCCATGACGATTGCCTGCGCGCCCTCGGGCTCGTCACCAAGCCGCGCGCTGCGCAGCCGAAGAACGCGGCCGAGGACGAGGTGGAGTTTTTCTGAGCGGCCGAGGCCCAACTTACCTGCGATGATCCTCGACGTTCTCGCGGCGGAAGTGCCGTAGAGCGGACAAAGCGACTTGTCCGCCGTAGCTCGAAGAGCGAAGGCGGAAGCGTGCCCACCGCAGAGGATGACATTTGCCGAAGCAGGGTGGGCACGGCGCAAGCGCCTTTGCCCACCCTGCGAGTCTCGCCATCAGCGGGAAGCGTGGCCGCCTCAAACTTCGATGAACGTTTCAAACAACCCACTCGTCGCGTCGCATGACAGCGGAGCGACATGAAGCAGCGATCTCGCGGCACGACATGCCCGAGTGATGCATCATGCGTGTCCCTCTCGAAGCAAAGAGGGCGCGGGGAATGCCGGATGCTGGCCGCACCCATGGCCCGCCAGCAATAAGAAAAGCTGGCGGCAGGTACCACAGGTTCAGCCGGAACAACCGGCATTCCCCGCGCGATGTGTTACGGCTTATACGTGCTCTCCCCGGTGCGCCGGGCTTTTTGGCCACCGTCGCTCGCGAGATCATCATCCAGCGAGCTTGACACCAGCGTCGGGGTGTCAGGACCACACGCCTTCACCGTCCGCGCCGATGATGCCCGTCTTGCATCACCACCGCGTCCATCGCATCCCGTCTCACGATCGTGACGACGCGTTCGCCCCTCTTGCCGAGGCGGGACAACGAAGCTTACTTCTGATTTGCAGAATTTGTAAAGCGGAATCTTCCTGCACGCGGGATCAAACGGAATCAGCGTTGAAAGCACTTGCGAATTTCGCTTGTTGCGCAGGCGCTTTTCGGGTCGAAAGCCTCGCCAACGACAGAAGACGCCTGAATCCGTCCGGACAGGCGAATCAGTCGCGCGGCTGAAGGTGGCTATCTGCCAGCGACGGAAGTCCGGTCGCATCCGGCGAGCTTCGCTGCAGCCAAGGATGTGCGTGATCAACGCGCAGGGGCCGCGAATTGAAACGGAGTGACCGAAACGGACAGTTTTCCATCCGCCGCCTGTTCGACCTTGAAGTCCACCTGCTTTTGCGCGGTCGCGTCCTCCACCGTCGCATACAACAAGGCGCTGCAAGTCGCTGCTCGCCTGCTTCTCGAATTCATGCCGATCGTATCATCCAGTCTGTAGGACGCGCCTTGTCTCGCCTTGTCCCAGATTGCAGACTTTTCGGCCTCGGTGGGGGCATTGTTGACTCTGGCCTCGACTGCGCTCGAATTTTTAGCGGCGTAATCGACGAGCGCGTTGTTGCTGTCGTCCGAAACGGTCTTGAGCACTGAATTGCGCGTATCCGGGGTATCGCACTCCGGCCCCGCCTGGCCACAACCACCCAGCAAAAGCAGGACAGGAAGGCTCAACAGAGCCGTGCGTCGCTTCCGCAAATACGTCATCGCATGCCCACGATGGTCTCGCGCTGTCCGACATGGGCTTCCATCACCGGAGCGGACTTCAAAATACCGAGAGGTGTCGGTCATCTTACGACAAGACTGGCAGTTTTGGTGCGGTTCTTCCGCGCCGGCAAGCAGATCTGGCACCGACATGCTCCACGAGCCGTGCATCGTAACCAGAGCAGCCTATCGTCGAAATGTCCCGACTATTCCCGCTGTCGGCCGGGAACGTCAATTCTTGCGGGCCGCATCGCCGTCGGCGATCAGGAGGACTGACGCGTCGGACTTGGACAGCACAGCGTGCGCCACGCTGCCGAAATCGAGCTTTTCCCCCGCAATGCGGTCGACGCCAAGCACCACGAGATCGGCTTTGCTCGAACGGATTTCCTGCAGGATGGCCTGCTCCGGCGCAATGTGGGCGCGGAGCACGGTTCTGACGTCGACATTGTAGCGCGCCGCGGCCGCGGCCGTGTCCTTGAGGATGGCTTCCTCTCTGCCAAGTGAAATGCTGGCGCTGCCGCGTCGCGCGCCTTTGTCCCGCGTGGTCGACACGTAGACCACCCTCAGCGGGTAGGGGCTCGCGTGAGCCAGAGCGATGGCGACTTCGGCGCCGCGTCGCGCGACGGCGCTGCCCGAGACCGGTACGAGTATCCTGAGATCGGGCGCCGCCGTTCGCTTGAGGTGAGGCCCCTTCGCAACGACGATGGCCATTGGGCTCCGAAAACCGGCACCGATATCTTCGAGCTTGCGATTGAAGCCGCCCTTGGCATCGAGGGTCTGGTCCATGCCAAGGACGAGGAGGTCAAAGCCCTTCTTTGCCTCGCCCTCGATGGCTTCCCCCGGTCGTTCCTTGGGCACACGCGTCGTGATCTCGATATTGCGCGGGCTGCCCTCATCGGCTTCGGCGATCGATCTTGCCGCGTTCCTGACGACCGCCTCGTGGCTCTCTTCGTCGCCATCCTTGTCGCGGCGCTGCGCCTCGGGATCGAGGTGGAGCACGGTGATCGGCAGCCCGCGCCAGCCGGCCAGCAGCCCGGCCAGATGAGACGCCGGTCTGGCATTGAGGCTCTCGTCGACCGCGAGCAGCAGCCGCTCCAGATTGGCAACAAAACCGTTCTGTTCGAATTCCTCCCTTTCCAGCCGTTCCTTCTCTTCCTTGTCGAGCGGAAGCCGCGCCAGCGCGGCACGCAGCATCGGTGGCATCGCCATCGTCGTCAGGATCGCCATGGTGATGATCATCGAAAACAGGTTTTGGCTGAGCACGCCCATGGACAGTCCGATCGTGGCGATGATGACCTCGGTCGAGCCCCGTGCATTCATGCCGCTGGCGAGCGCATAGGACTCGCGGCGTGTCAGGCCGCCCAGCGTGCCACCCGCGAAGGCGCCGCCGAATTTTCCGATGCTGGCGATCAACACCAGCACCGCCGTCAACATCAGGAGAGCGGGATCCTTGAGCACCGTCAGGTCGGCGCTGAGTCCGGCGAGGCCAAAGAACACCGGCATGAACAGGCTGCTGATCAGCCCGCGCAGCCGTTCGTCGATCTGTCGCGTCAGAATCGGCGACTCTCCGACCAGTATGCCGGCGACGAAGGCGCCCAAAACCGTGTGGACGCCGATCAGATGCGTGATCATGGCCATGACACTCATGAGCAGCAGGATCACCGTGATGACCGCAGCCGAACTGACGAGATGGTCGTTTGCCCACCGGATCAACCGGAAGACCAGCCGCTGCCCGATGGTAAAGCTGATGGCGAGGAAGACGAAGGTTCCGAGCAGGGTCTGGCCGACGGAATACATTTCGAGCGCGCCGTGCGCCGCGAGACTGAAGATCATGGCGATGATGACCCAGCCGATCGTGTCGTCGATGATGGCGCTGGCGACGATGATCTGGCCGACATTGCGCCGCATGAAATTCATCTCGCGCACGATGACGGCCACGATCTTCACCGAGGAGATCGACAGTGCCGTGCCGAGAAACAGCGATGCGACGAGACGCGCTTCCGGATGCGGCAGGAGGTCTTGCGGCAGGAATTCGCCGAGCGCAAAACCGCAGACGAAGGGGACGACGATCCCCGCGAGCGAGATCGCGATCGCGGCCTTGCCGACCTTGCGGACCAGCCGCAGATCGGTCTCCATGCCCGTCAGCAGCAACAGCAACAGGATGCCGAGCTGGGCGATGCCGTCGAGCAGGGCCTTTTGCTCGGGCGACGGCGGAAAGATCGCGTGCTGCGCCGCGGGCCATACCCAGCCGAACAGCGAAGGGCCGAGCAGCAGGCCGCAGAGCAGTTCACCCATCACGGAGGGCTGGCCGATGCGTTGCATCACCTCGCCGAGCCCGCGGCCGATGGCAATCAGCAGGGCGATCTGGACCAGCAGCAGGAATTCGGACGGCCGCGTTGCCTGCTCGCCCGCAGCGTCGGCGACCGAGGTCATCGATAGGAGTGCGAGTCCTGCCCACAACAGCGACTGCAGGCCGCTCCATCGCATCCGCATGTCCCCTGTGAGAGGGAACAACGACCGGTAGAGCAGAGGGTTCCGTGGCCATCTCGAAGCCCGACGGCGGTAGGTGAGGACGACCACGAGGGTCGCCCCATCATCATCAATGTGGTCGCCCCAATGCCATCGACATCCGCTCGCGTAGCGCGGTTATTGCGCGCCCCTCAGACGTCGGCTGCGGGCAGTGGTGGCTTGCCGAGAATCATGTCGGAGGCTTTTTCCGCGACCATGATGGTCGGCGCGTTGGTGTTGCAGGAGGGCACGAACGGCATCACGGAGGCGTCGACGACGCGCAGGCCATCGATGCCGCGCAGTTTTAGATCGGGTGTGACGACCGCGTCCGGGCCGGCGCCCATCGCGCAGGTGCCGACCGGATGATGGTCCGTCTTGCAGGAGCGGTAAGCGTAATCGGCCAATTCCTCATCAGAGTTCAGATGATCACCGGGTAGCCGCTCGGCGAGCACGAACGGCTTTAGCGCCGGCTGCTGCAAGATCTCGCGCGCCAGCCGCAGGCCCTTGATCGCGCAGGCGCGATCGTACGGCTCGTCCCAGTAGTTCGGATCGATCAGCGGTGCGGCAAAAGGATCAGCGCTGGCGAGGCGTACCGTTCCGCGCGAGCGCGGACGCAGGAAGGCGGAATTGAGCGTGACGCCCGGATTCTTCATCTGCGCGACGCCGGCCTCGATGCCGGAGCCAAGCCCGAGATGAAACTGGATGTCGGGCGAACGCGCCGCCTTGTCGGCGTACCAGAAGCCGCCGGTCTCGAACAGTGTCGAGGTGACCGGACCGGTCTTGAACAGCAGATATTGCAGACCCGCCCAGGCGGTGCGATGCGGCTGCGCGATGCGGTCATAGGTGTGGTCGCCGGTGCATTCGGAGATCGCGTAGAG
>Ga0070709_10001612_pt1 | contig 12187 bp, 10 predicted proteins | sample LARL51metaG_FD_65449 | JGI IMG/M metagenome (GOLD analysis project Ga0070709, IMG submission 65449) | Corn, switchgrass and miscanthus rhizosphere microbial communities from Kellogg Biological Station, Michigan, USA - LAR L5-1 metaG | ecosystem: Host-associated > Plants > Roots > Rhizosphere ...
CTTGAAAACGGTGCCGCGGCGTGGATACATCTTCGCGGCGTTGGTGACAACGCAAAGCAGCGTACGCGCGGATGCCCCAGCCTCGACGGGTCTGCCTCAGGTGGCACGCGGGGACCATCGGCTGCCGGTGGCCCGTACGCCGTTGATTGGGCGCGAGCGGGAGATCGAAGCCGTACAGCAATTGCTGCGCGATCCTGCTGTGCGACTGGTGACTCTGACCGGCGCGGGAGGCTCGGGCAAGACACGACTCGGTCTTGAACTGTGCCATGAACTCGCGGGCATCTTTCAGCAGCACGTGTTCTTTGTCGCACTCGGCTCGATCAACGATCCGGCGGCGGTTCCCGGGGCGATTGCCGAATCAGTGGGCATCCGCGAGACAGGTGGTCGGCCCTTTGTAAACCTGATGAAGGATTATCTTCGCGAATGCGAGCCTTCGCCAGTGCTGTTGCTGCTCGACAATATGGAGCACATCCTGGCAGCTTCGCCAGTTGTAGTGGAACTCATCGAGGCTAGCCGATCGCTGAAGATATTGATTACGAGCCGGGCTCCGCTGCGCGTGTACGGCGAGCACGAGTTTCCCGTCCCCCCACTTACGCTGCCGGATCTTCGTCAGACCAATTCCCTGCCGGCGCTGGCTGAGAATCCCGCGATCACTTTGTTTGCGCAGCGCGCGCAGGCCGTAAAACCCGACTTTCATCTCAATGCGGAAAATGCTTCGACGATCGCCGAGATTTGCTCGCGAGTAGATGGTCTTCCGCTGGCCATCGAACTCGCAGCCGCCCGCGTCAAAATGCTGCCGCTCAGCGGAATCCTGACTCGCCTGGAGAGCCGTCTACAGCTTCTAACGACAGGGGCCCGCGATTTGCCCGAGCGCCAGCAGACCCTGCGCAACACGATTGACTGGAGCTACGACCTGCTGAACGAGGCAGAACAGAAACTTTTGCGACGGCTGAGCGTTTTCTGGGGCGGATGCACGCTGGAAGGGGCGGAAGCGGTAGGAAACACAAAGGACGATCTTGGGGCCGATATCTTCGAGTTGATGTCGTCGCTGGTCGACAAGAGCCTCATCCAGCAGCGACAGCAGAATAATGACGAGCCTCGATTCCGCATGCTGGAAACGATTCGGGAGTACACGCTCGAGCGGCTCCAGCAAAGCGGAGAGGAGGGCGCTACGAAGCGCGCCCATGCCGCGTACTGCCTGGTACTGGTGGAGGAAGGCAATCCGGAGTTAAACGAACTGGAGCGCTCGGCGTGGCTAACGCGCTGCGACATCGAGCACGACGACTTCCGCGCCGCCCTAGATTTCCTCGTTCAAACGCGCGATCTCGACTGGGGGTTCCGCTTCTGCACTGCCATGTTTCGGTTCTGGGACATGCGGGAACACTCCGCGGAGGGACGCATCCGAATCGAGCAGATCCTTCATCTCGCGGGTACGGAACACACGCGCGAGCGCGCCAGAGCTTGCCTTTTCCTGGCAGCATTCACGACGACGCAGGGAGACTTCCTGGCTGCCGCTCATTTTACGGAACTCGGCCGCACACTGTTTGAAGAGCTCAATGACCCGTGGGGCATCGCACTCTCGTGGAATGCAGCAGCGATCGGCGCACGTGATCGCGGAGATTACGTCAGTGCCCAGAGCAATTTTGAGAAGAGTCTGTCTTTTTGGCGCGCGACCGGCGACCGCACGGCTGTAGCGCGCTGTTTGCACAACTACGGAAACATTTTGAAGTCCCGGGCCGATCACGCGGGTGCACGCGCGGCGATGAGTGAAGCTATGCAGATATTTGAGGAAATCGGTGACCACAGTGGTGCCGCATGGGCGCTCAACCAGCAGGGCGACGTCGCCAAAGGGCAAGGCGATCTGCCGGGTGCAAGGACGCTCTATGAGCGCGCTCTGATTACTTTTCGCCGGGCTGGCGACCGCTGGGGCGAGGGTCGCTCGTTAACCGACCTCGGCACCATCGCGTGTGAGTTGGGGGAGCATTCGGTAGCTTTCGAAAGTTTTCGCGCGAGCCTGGATATTTTTGCCAGCCTCAAACATCGCCGGGGGATCGCCCGCGTTCTTGAAGGTCTCGCCTGCTTTGCGATGAGTAAGGGTGACGCGCGGAGGGCGTTGTCTGTCGCGGGTGCAGCATCGCACTTGCGTCGAGTCGTAAGTTATCCGTTGACGCCAGTCGAGCAATCCAAGCTCGATGAGAAGCTGCGGGCGGCCTGGCATCAACTCGGCGAAACAGAAGGCAAACGAGCCTGGGCGGAAGGGTATGCCATGACTATGGAAAACGCCGTCCGATGCGCGCTGGCAGCGTAGCGCTAGTTGTAAACTTTGGGATCGATCATGCGGCGGACAGCAGACACCCGATTGGCGGGAATGCTGGTTCTGCGGGCATGTTCCCGAACGGTTTCTTCATCGGGCGCGAGGTACACGCAGTAGACCTTGTCTTCGGTGACGTAGCTGTGGAGCCACTGAATCTGCGGCCCCATATCTTTCAGGGTTTGCAGGGAGGCGAGCGAGACGTCGCGAATCTGCGCCTCCGTCATGGAGCCGGCACCAGGGATTTCGCGCTCAATTACAAACTGCGGCATAGCCGCTATAGTCTACACCAATGGGACTTTCGCCGTTGTTCCTGCCACTCGACCGCGAATCAGGGGCGGTCTTCGAATTCGAGTGTGCTCCTCGTGTCTCTCGGAGATACGAGGCCGATGGAGACAGCCAAATCGCGCGCTCGCGCCAAGTCTCCTTTTGGAAGACAGCGGCTGGCTTCTTCATATCCCAAAACCGCGTAGTAAATAGCGCGGTCGAAGAACAGGTTTAAGAGGCGTTGCAATTCCAATTCGCCAAACAGAGCGACCACATTGTCGCCAAAAGACTGATAACGAAAGAACTGCCAGAGATGGTCTCGGGACAGCAGCAGCGCCCAGACGAACTGATGAAGGCGAATCCCTTCGGCCATCCGTTGCGCCGCCACGGCCTTGAACCGTTGCTCGATATCGTTGTCGGTCTTCTGCAGGAGCCAATCTCCCAGATTCCGGTACACCTCGCCGGCGGCCAGGCGCAGCTCTTCTGCCGGAATTTTGCGGAAATCGGAGGTCCGCTCCGACCTTCGAATCTCCACCGTCAGATCTCGGCACAACGCCTGGGAGTGCGCCTCAATCAGTTTCACTAGTCTCATTGCCAACATAATTCCCCCTTGCCTGTAGGACGGCTTCTCGTCTTCGGTTTCTATATATATCGTATCAAGATATATCGATAAAAGACATCGTCTGCGGTAAATGCAGGAAGCTTAGGTTGACTCTAACGATTCAAATCGTGGCGGCTCGATGCTTAGCGTGGTAAAGATCTCTTCCAGCGAGCGCACAATCATCACTGAGTCGTAGTGTGGCTCTCCTGCGAGTTGGAACATTCTCGCCAAACCGAAAGATTCGATATTGGGCATTACGAAGAAGCGACGACAGCTCACGCCCTGAATCGCGGGCTGGCGCCGAGCTAGCTGGCGAATCCATTCGCCAGACATCGAGAACTTGGTAACAGATGAGCAATCCACGATGTGAACCTGCGGGTTCTTCTCTACAAGATGCTTGCGCATCCCAGCATCTGTCTCTCGGGCCAGGTCGTCTGTGAGTTCTCCTTCCAGCCTGGTCATTAGAATCTTGTTCACTGGATCGAATTCAAATCGAACACTCATACAATTACGACCCGCCCGTGCATTCTAGGCGCAAGCTTACGATTCATGCAGTTTAGCGCCGACCGTGCAGGTCGTTAAGAACAAATCACGAGATGCTCATGGTGGACTCAAGACCAGAAAAGCAGAAAATGATGTTGCATGACCAGGGGCAAATGAGGTTCCAGTTTCAACACACACCGATGCTTATGACCTTCCAGAAGAGCGATACCGAATCGTTGACTACTTTTTTAACTGGCGAACAATCCCCGCCGCACTCAAAGCGCGGATTAATCAACTTCTAGGCAGGTGGGTCCGCCAGCGCCTTTTGTGCTACTGATCCTGATCCTGCACCAAGGGCATTTGCGATGCCACTTGCAGTTCGAGCATCATCGCGATCCGCCGATCTAATTGCATGAACGTTGCTGTCTTTTTTCCATCCAGTACCTTAGACACGATTGGCACGTATTTCTGCCGTAATTGTGTAGTCGAATTGTCGAACGCCGTCCATTGCCGGACAAATGTCAATGACTGCTCGTCAGTTAATTTTCCCCAGTTGTCAGCATAGTCCTGAATTAACGCGAACTTCTTGTCGTTGATTGCCATCAACTCGGTCACATACTGGTCATAAACTGGCCAGAACTTCGCCGCTTCCGTGTCAGTCAGTTTCAAATTGGCCGCGATCAATTGTTTTCTCTTCGAACGAAGATCTTTTCGTAACAGGTTCATATCCTGATCGCTGATGACGCGGTTCGTGGCCTCTTTGGGCGAAGCCGACTGAGCGCGTACTGCCGCACTGCTTAGGCTCCACAATCCCGCTATCAGTACGACTGCTACTAGTTTGTTCATCTGGATTACTCTCCTTGAAATGTGCCAGGTGCACGAGCACGCTAAATAACGCCGCGCAGCGGAATGATTCGATTCATGTATTACCTTCGCATCCTCGCGGCGCAGGAAGTTCCAAGTTGCAACTGAAGGGGCACAGTGCCCAAAGATACTTTTAGAGCGTAGCCTGATCGCACAATACTAGGAGAAATGACAGGATATGACTCCGTGGAAGATGCCTTTGTTGGAGAATGGAGTGCGGCAGGGCATATGGGTCGAACGGTATCACTTTCACTCAAGCACTCGGGCGAGTCACAATCCAAGGATCGCGGTCCCATTAGCTCCGCAGGGAGTGCCGGATTCCTTTGTAACGTCTCTAGTACGTTTGCCAGTTCTCGACTTGGATTCTGGTATGGGACTATTAGCAAAATTTGCGTTCTTTGGGGCCGCGCCGCTAAGGGGAGATGGTCACGACGTGGCCTTTTTTTCAAGGACTTTAGACCATTGCTAACTTCAGTCTCGGCGGGTGAACATGCCTCAAACCAGCAAGTCCGCGGCGTTCCTCAGACGAGTAGTCGGATGGTGGCCATATCTTCTAGTCGCAATTTCGGTCGTCGGATTCGTTTATCGGGCGGTCAGGTAAGTCGCCATGTGAAGACGCGAAAGGTGCCGTGTGTCGTGGACATGATGCCCCTTCTGCAAGTCAACCAATCGCTGCGAATTTAGAGCCGAGATCAACATACACTTCCCAGAGCCGGAAGGTTTGGTGAAACCTACGGCGTGGGTATTCCCGGAGATTTCAGTTTGCCTGGCTTGTGGTAATTCTGAATTCGCTGTCGTTGATGCCGAACTGGAACGACTCAGTGACGAAGATTCTGAAGGCAAGGCTTATCGGGTTGCAGTTTAGCAATCGTCAATCGCGCGGGCACCTGAACATTTAGCGCGTCTTTTCTCCTCGCTGGGGCAAATACTGACAATGTCGTTCCAGATCCAGGACCGAGTTCAGGAGTTACGCCGAGAAATCACCGAGATCGAAGCAGCAAACAGAGTAGGTCACCACAGCGGAGTGGAAAAACTGAAATACGAGAAGCGCCTCGAAAGACTGCAAGAGATTCGGGACGAATTGTTAACAATAATTGCGAAGCAGCGTCCGGTTGGTGTCTAGCGCCATTGCCTAAGATCGCGGAGCGGTCGTGCATCATCGCGATCCTTGTTGGAAGTTAGAACTCGATTCGTCTTCATCTCTGTCTTTACCTCGCATAACATCTCGAGGAGTTTAGAATGGGCGTCAGTCGGAATGCCTGGGGTCAGCAACCACTGCTCTATAATTTCCTTCTGAAGCTCCAATGACATAATTTTTCGTGGTGTCACAGCGTCAACCTCCCGGCTAGCTCGTAGAAAGAACCCGCTGACAGAGAGGCTCTGCAGCGGGAGTTTGCAGTGGATCAATTTGTAAACAGACTACGCAGCAAGCTTATGTCCCAAGAACTCCTTGGCTTCTGCGACTTCTCTGTCCCATTTCGCCAGTTGCTCTGGTGTCAGGAAATTGACTACATGCTGACGAAGGGCTGCACGATTGTCCATAACCTTCTTCAGTATCTCTTGCGTCGTCGCATTGGGATTCTGTTGCCTATACTCCTGAAGTTTTTCTGAAGCCTGCACCATGAAATCCTGCAGCTTGTGTTTCTGTTCGTCAGACAGATTCAGGTCGGCTCCAATTCTTTTCAGTTCACCTACGACTTTGTCGCGCTGTTCGTTTGTAAGAATCATCGATGTTCTCCTATGTGCTGTCATCGGTTGGATGGTTGAAAATATTCTGGTGAGAAGCCAAACGAAGTGGGTGTCAGCCTAACTGCGGCAAGGGATGCTGTCGACTGTTGGTCTTGCCAGTTAGTCCTCGAAACGGCTTGGCCGCGAAACTGTAGGTACATGTTGACCTCGGGCCAGTACTCTACTTCGGTTTCTTCTTTCCAAGTAGGCCTCCCAAAGCACTCGTCGCTGCGGATGCGCCCTTTGTGGCTCCTGTCTTTCCCACCGCGTTCCCGAGTGCTCCTCCGGCGAGCCCCTCGGCCACTCCTGCCACGTCCGGGACAAACGTTGGCTGCGATGTCGTGCCTTTGATGGAGAACGGGACACTGCCCCCATTGCCGCCACCCACGCCTGCCACTTTCGTCAGCCCGCCGGCCACCCCGCCACTCAGTTTGGCCGTCATTTTGAAGTCGAGTGCCCCTGCCGGGCTGACCGTTCCGGCTCCGGTGATGGCTCCGATTGCAGGAACCGTTAGGTTGATGTCATCGGCCCGCGTACCTTCGGGAGCCACGCGCGCATTCAGGCTCGCATTTTCTATCGACGTGTCGCGGCTCGATGCAGCTTTGCCCGCGAAGGCAGACAGTGCACCCAGTTTTGAGCCGAGATCGAATCCGGCCAGCTGTGCGTTGGCAAGGCGCACTGGTCCTGTAATGACGAGTCCGGAGACCGGACCGGTAATGCCGAGCTCAGCCGATAGTGTTCCCCCTTGGAGTTTCGATCCCGAGGGCAGAGCAACTCCTAGAGCCGGAAGCATTGGCTCAAGTTCGTCGACTGGCATCCCCGGAGCATGGAACCTCAGGTTAACGACCTGCGTCTGCCCTTGGGTTTGAAATCCGCCAGTGAGATGAGAGATAGCCTTACCAATGGCTACATCCCCTTGTGAAATTGTCCCTGCCTGCCTCTCGAGGTCCACATTCGCGGCGTACTTAATCGTCACCGTCTTCGGGGCCGGCGATCCCTTTGGAGAAAGCTTGAGCTTGTCGCAGGTGAGTTGTCCTGCAGATTTTGCCTGGCTGCCGTCTGAGTTCAATGTCCCGTCGAAATTCGCTAGTCCTCCGATGCCGCTGGCTGCGTCGATAAATCCCGAAGTTGCCAAGTTCAAGTTTTTCACTTTGACTGATGCTTCGAGCGCAGTCTTAGCGGCATCTTGCGGGTTGATCGGTCCCGCCTTTCCCGAGACGTCTGCATTGCCTCCACCTGGGAGTTCTGTACTCAGATTGAATGGAAATTGCGACTTGAAAGAAAAATCTGTCACTTCGACATTGACCTTGTCGTACACCTGTGGCTTGCCTTTGGAGTCCGCATTCCCTACGGTGAGTTTTCCGTTGTTTATTTCCAATTTTGCTACTGAGAAGTCTCCAGGAGCAGCCGCAGATTGCTGCGTCTCCGGCGATTTCGTCGTGGGGGCCCCGCCCAGGCTCGAAAAGTTCCACTTACCATTGGAAGCTTTGAGCAAATTGATCTGAGGCTCGTCGAGTGCAATTCGGGTCACGTTCAACTGTTTGGAGAAAATAAGGGGCATCAGTTCGACGCCAACCTTGAGCGACTTTGCGGTAACGAATGATGACTTGCTGAACGCAGGATCATCGGCAATGCTGATGTCCTCCACGGAAACGCTGCCTGAGAGAATTGAGAGGCTCAGGTCTCCCAACTTCACCTGTCGCCCCAAGGCGCTTGTCGCCTCCGACTCAATCCTTGGACGGAAGCTGTTCACGTTGATGAAGAGCGGGAGCACAATCATCATCAGGAGAAAAAGCGCGACTACAACCCCGGCTATGCGCAGCCAACGTTTCTTCGAAAGCGCACGCACGCGCTGCTGCAGAGAAGCCTGGCTGGAAACGGATTGAATCGCCTTAGAAAATGACTGCTTCGTTGGGGTGGTCTCTTTGGTGGGCGGTTTAGGTCCAGGAGGGGGAAGAGGTCGAGCGGCCATGATGTCCTCCAATCGCTGCTGTAGAGATTTCAGAACCGTTACTCAACGGGCGAGGGAGAACAACTGCCAGTAATGACAGTCGGTGGCTCAAGCCATCCTAGAATTTGAACTTACCAGGTATCCAGCCATGCCAAGTCGGAAATTCGAATCCCATCCTGAAAACGCTCATGTCGAGCACCAGAGGCGGTCGCACCAGACTTGATTGGTTTCCATGAAGACCCGGCGGGAAACAACGTTCAAAGCCACTCCTACTTCAAGAAGCAAACAGAAACAGGGGTCGAAATTGACTTCGCGATCAGAGCCGTGGAGGCGAATTGTTGCGGAAGATTCAGGTACGCTGGTTCAGATCGTGAAGTCATCAGAAGTTACGTCGCGCAAATTGCCAAGAAGCAGTCGATCAGTTGGCCTAACAACCTGTCGCTAAGAACCCAGACGAATCGAAAATCCCAGACTCGCGGGTCCGTATCACTGCTCCGGACGATTGCGATGCCCCCTGGGGGCCGGTTTGGCCATCCCATCTCTAACAACAATTTTGGCCGATTCGCCTGAAGAGGCCGTCTGTAGCGGGTTTTAGGGGCTTTTTTCTTGACACTCACACTCAACCCTTGTTATATGGGATGCCCCTGACTTGGGGCTAATCCGGCTCTAGGGTGACGGATCACGCTCACCCGGACCTTTTCGGAAATCGTCGAATAGTCGCAAGTCAGTCTTAGCGCAGTTTCGGCCCTAAAACACACAGAGGCACGTTTGCCCACGTGCCCAGCAACGAAAGGATGACCATGAGACCAGCGCGAGTGCTACTTCTTCTTTTTGTGTCTGCATTGACCGCGACTATAGCGGCTGGCCAACAGTCGCTCTTGTCCAAAGCAACCGACCTCGGCCCGGTGAATACCGGAAGTTCCATCGAAATCACGTTGTGGATGAAACTGCACGACCAGCAGGGTCTGGATGCCCTGGTGGCGGCGCAACAAGCGGGTAAGGCCGGATATCTTTCCAGCGAACAAGTCCGAGCCCAACATGACCCCACTCCGGCAGAAGCTGCCAAGGTCGCGGATTTCCTGAAAGCCCAAGGATTCACGGTAAACGGCATCGGTCAAGACAATTTGTTCGTGAAAGCCACGGCTACCGTCGAGCGGGTACAGAGCGAGTTCAATGTGGAGTTGCATCAGTACGACTTGGCGGGTCGTACGTTCCGGGCCAGCAAGCGCAGAGCGACCCTGCCTTCTGAACTGGTGCCGCTGGTCTCCGCGGTCGGCGGGCTGTCGGACATGGCTCCGGAGCCGCAAGTCGCACGTCGTGCCGGCAAGCAAGCCTTCGCGAGTGTCAAGCGACAGGCCGAGGCGGAGGGTATCCACTCCCAGCCACGGCCTCTGAATGCCGGATCCAATGGACTGTTGTTCTCGGCGCAGTGTTTCTATCCGCCGACTCAAGTAAATTTCGCTGATCCAGCGAACGGAATCACCGCGACGTATCAGGGCAACCGTTACGGCGCGGACATCAACAGTGGGCCACCGAACTTGCCGCCGTGTGGCTACCAGCCGAGTGACATTCAGACCGCCTACGACCTTACGTCGCTGTATCACGAGGGACTGACTGGCAAAGGGACGACAGTCGCCATCGTCGACGCTTACGGATCGACTACGATCGCGAACGACCTGGCGGCGTTCTCGCAATTCATGGGTCTCCCGCCGGCGGACCTCACGATCATTGGTACGCCGACCCAGTCCAATTTTTCGACCGATCCCCAAGCCGGGTGGGCGACTGAGACGACTCTGGACGTCGAGTGGGTGCACGCGATCGCGCCAGGCGCGAAAATCGTTCTGGTAGTGGCTCCGACGAACTCGTTCAATGACCTGTTCGGGGGCATCATCACGGCGGCGACGACACCGGGTGTGGTATCGATCTCGAATAGCTGGAGCGGGTTTGATATTGGAATCGCCGGAGACTCGGAGTTCTACAACGCAGCCGATAACATTCTCAAAGCGATTGGCGCGGCCGGGCAGTCGATTCAATTCAGCACCGGTGACTTCGGTGACAACGCCAGTCAGTTGGGCGGGCTTTACACCACCACCGGCTGGCCAGCAAGCTCGCCCTTCGCGACTGGAATTGGCGGGGTGAGCGTCGCGCTTGACTCGCAAAAGCACATCGCGTGGCAGACGAGTTGGGGCACGAATCTTACCGAGATCGCGGACACAGCTGCACTCGGGAACCCGCCGCTGGACGTTCCGAACAATGAGGGCTTCATTTCAGGAGGCACGGGCGGCGCCAGCGACACCTATCCGAAGCCAGCATTCCAGCGCGGCCTGCCCGGGGATCGTCGTCTTACTCCGGACATTTCCTGGGTGGCGGATCCGTTTACTGGGGTAGAGATTATCTTCACTGCGGACGCACAGGGCGATCTTGCGATCGACGTGATCGGCGGCACGAGTGCCTCGTGCCCGATGTTCTCAGCCCTCTGGGCGATTGCGACGCAAGGCGCACACCGTCCGCTCGGACAGGCAGCGCCGCGGCTCTATCGCATGCCATCTGGGGCGATTACCGATGTCGTGAACACGAACTCGCCGAACAACGTCACAGGTACGATCCAGGATCCGTTTGGAACAAACCCGGTTCGTGCGTCAGAACTGGCGGCGCCGCTGTATAACCTGCCGTCGTTCACAAGCGCGCTGTACAACAGCCCGTTTTCTACGCGCTGGTTCGTGATCGGCTTCGGCCTCGACTCCACGCTTGGGACCGGGCCGGGATGGGACCCGGCGACGGGCCTGGGTACTCCTAACGCCCGGAACTTCGTGCACGCATTTTCGCGTGATCACGATTGAGGGGTCTCAACAATTCCGCGCACCGATGGGTGAACTCACCGGTGCGCGGGAACTTCATGCGCTTTGAATGCGTCTTTGCGATTTTGCAAAGGCTGTGAATCGACGCTGCCCCACGCGGCTGGCCTAGCCTTCAGGCATGTGTCTAATCTTCAGTCGCCTTGCGGATACAAAAGAGTGACAACTCACTCCGGGCAGCTTACAATTCATTCAGGAGTCCCCCCAAGGAACTTCGCCCCCGTGTTCCCTTCCCGCCAGCGTTAGGATTAGGTAGGTTCGTCCCGCAACGCTAGCGAGCCATGGTGATCCATTGCTAAGAGTGATAAACGGGCTTTGGGTAGCCCTGCTGGTGTCTCTAACAGTTGCAACCCTGCCCGCAGAGGATACAAAGCTAGATGTGAAGGCATTGGCGGCTGCCGTCGATGCGCATTACAACCATCTGCACTCGTTGCAGGCGGGGTTCACGGAGCTGTACCGGGGCTCCGGCATGGACCGCAATGAATCGGGCACGTTGTGGCTGAAAAAACCGGGCAAGATGCGATGGGAATACCGTTCTCCCAGGGAGAAGCTGTTTGTCAGCAACGGCAAAGATGCATGGTTTTACGTGCCGGATGACCGGCAGGCACGGAAAGAGGCGGCGAAGAAGCTTGAGGATGTTCGATCTCCCCTTGCGTTTCTTTTGGGTAAAACTAAGCTGCAGAAGGAGTTACGAGGATTATCGCTCGCGCCGGACATTGAACCCCTAAAGGCAGGAGATACAGTTTTGCGCGGGGTTCCGGTCGCTTTCGCAGACCAGATCAGCGAGATTGTCCTGGAGATTGGTTCGGACAACCGGATCGTACGAATAATTCTTCAGGGAGTGGACGGAACGACGACGGAATATCGCTTTATAGATCAAAAGGAAGATGTGGCGATTGCCGATAACCGGTTCGATTTCCGAGCACCTGCGGGCACAGAGGTAGTCGAAGGAGTATTGGGGCAATAGGCGTCTCAAAGTGAGGCAAACGCAGGTTACTAGTGGTACCGCCCAGGGGAGCTTTGGAGTAGGTCGAAAGCTTAGAATGGTAGACTGAGCGGTCAGGGTCTGCCCAGACCATCTCCCTCAAATAAAAGGTGAAATGGCAGAATTTGTAATCAAAGTCGCG
>Ga0070709_10001613_pt1 | contig 12187 bp, 15 predicted proteins | sample LARL51metaG_FD_65449 | JGI IMG/M metagenome (GOLD analysis project Ga0070709, IMG submission 65449) | Corn, switchgrass and miscanthus rhizosphere microbial communities from Kellogg Biological Station, Michigan, USA - LAR L5-1 metaG | ecosystem: Host-associated > Plants > Roots > Rhizosphere ...
GGCATAGACGACCAGCGTCACCGTGAGCCAGAGCAGCGGCGACTGCGCTAGATAGACCCAGAGCGAAAATGGATTTTCGCTCATGAGCCACCCTTGCCGCGTGCCAAGAAACGGTTGGCGACGACGAAGGTTGCAACCGTCGCAAGCAGGGTCACGATCACCGAGACCGCGAGGACGGCGATGATGGCGATACCGTGTTCGGCGAGCAGGTCGAGTTTTTGCACGACGCCGACGCCCGCCGGGATGAACAGGAGCGAGAGATTTGCAAGGAGACCGCGGCTCGCGGTCTCGACGCCGCCGCCTTGCAGCGGCCCGCGCGCGAACCGCGCGAATCGGTCGCGCGCCAATAGCAGCACAAGCAGCAGCATCAGGCCAACCACGGGACCCGGCATCGGCAGCGCAAAGCCGCGCACGATGACCTCACCGATCAGTTGGCAGAGGAGAATCAGACCTAGGCTTGCGATCATGGACAGTCCGCACGCAGAACGCGTCCATGAAGTGGTCGGTGTGGCAGATTGTCAACGCCCGATCAGGCCGCCGCCTCCCTTGCCATCCCTCGCTGCCTTGCCAACTTGATACGGTAGCGTATCTTCACCCGGAGCGGCTAGCAATACGGCGCCGTATCAAGACCTGGTGAGGCGGACATGACGGGCGGCAAGGGCGATGCCTGGATCGCGGCGGGGTTTGCGGAAATCGCACGCAGCGGCGTCGAGGGGGTGCGGGTCGAGGTGCTGGCGAAAAACCTCGGCGTGACCAAGGGCGGCTTCTACCGCCGCTTCAAGGACCGCGCGGCGCTGCTTGCCGGCATGCTGCAGAGCTGGAGCGAGGGGCGGATCGCCGCGATCGAACAGCAGGCCGCGCTCGACGGGACAAGCGCGCGCGAGCGCCTGAAATCGCTGATCCAGCTCTATTCGGAGCGGATGAACACCGAAGGCATGGCGATCGAACTGGCGATCCGGCAATGGGCGCGCTCCGATCCGGCCGCGGCGGAGGCGGTCGGACAGGTCGATGCGGCGCGGCTGAAAAATGTCGGCCGCCTCTACCGCGCCGCCGGGCTGGATGCCGACGACGCGGACGCGCAGGCCTTCCTGTTCTACTGCTTCGTGTTCGGCCAGAGCCTGCTCGTGCTCGACCGTGGCCAGCGCCGGCGCGCGCAACTGATTGCAAAATCGGCCGAGAAGCTCTTGGACAAGAAAGCCTGAAGCGCGACTGGCACGATGACAGTTGGCAATTGACGGTAAGGTCGATCGCATCTTACCGATAGAGACGCGATGAGCGGAAATCGTCCGCGTCGCGCGGGGGAAAATGATGATATGGATGAGCAGACGGTCATCAAGCTGCTTGGCTGCGGCCTGCATAATACTGGCAATCGACGCCGTCCGCGCCCAGACGGCTCCGCCCCCGCCGCAGCCGCGCAATGCTTCTCCATCGGCGGCTCCGAAGATGTCGGCAGCGGGCGGCGTTGCACCGAAGCCGGCTGCCGCTGATCCGCCGCCGGGCCTCAGGGAAGCGATCGCGAAAATGCTCGAAGCGAATGCCCTCTTTCGGACGCTGCTGGACGATGCAGCCCCAAAGCTGCTCGATACGAAATTCGCCGGCCCTCTTCAGAGGAGAACCGGCCTATTCCGATCACCTGAGACGATCTATTGCGTTTCGGCCAAGCTCGACATTTTTCCGTTTCCCACTCAAAGGGTCGCGCGGTTGAAGGTCGAAACCGGGCAAGACGGCAAGCCGGTTCTTGTGGCAACCATCGGCTTGAACGACACGCCGTTCGGGTGCCGCCTTGTCAAGTATGGACCGTTTCCCGAGTTGGATGCGGCGCGGCGGAAGCGACGACAGGCGCTGGGCAAAACGGATTGATGGCGGTGCCACGCACGCGCAAGCCCGTCGATCCGTAGGATGGGCAGCACCCGCTTTTATCTGACAATCGGCAGGTCCAAGCCAATTCTGCCTGAACCTGCCAGACTTACGAAGTTTACCCCTTCAGCCGCTTGTTGCACTCAGGATAGAAGCCGGCGCCTCCTTTCGGATTCCACTGCATGCCCCCGGTGGTGTTGGCGGTCTTGTTGGCTTTCCATTGATCCGCGCAGGTGTGCATGCGGGCTGTGTGGGGCTTCTCGCTCGCGTACTTCGGATCGATCGCGGTCGGGAAGACGGCGTTGCCAACAGCGACGGGTGCTGCCGCAGGCGCGGCTTCCTTCTTCGCGGTCGTCGCAGGGGGCGGTGCGGCAGGGGCCGCAGGCGCAGCCGGGGCAGCGGTCGTGGCCGCCGGCGTCGCATCTGCCGCGCACTGACTCTTGCGGAAATCATTCCATTTCTGGCCGTTCAGCGTGCCGGCGTCCTTGGCGGATTTATATTTCGCGCTGCATTCCTGCATGGTCAGCGCCTGTGCCGGCGCGCTCACGGCGAACGCGGCCAAACCCGAAATCGCGGCCGCGCACAACAATCCTGCTCGAAAGGTCATCCTCGGTCTCCCTGGGAGATGCAATATTTTGGGAGCAGCATCGTAGCGTAGTCGAACAAAACGAGAAAGTCGCGTTTCTCGGCGCTGTTGAAATAAAGCGCCATCGGAGGTGGGTCGCGGCCTGCATCATTCATCGACGGTTCAGCATCGCAGAGCAAGCTAGCCCGACTTTCCCGCTTCCCACAGGGGTTTTCATGATGACCATCACGTCCCGCGCGGCCCTCGCCGCCCTCGTCTCGCTCTTCCTTGCAGGCCCAGGCCCGGCGCTTGCCCAGACCACCGCGCCCGCGGCCAAGTCCGACACTGCGGCTCCCGCCGACACCAAGATGGGCAAGCAGCGCTCGCCCGAGTCGATGGAGTGCTCCAAGGAAGCCGACGCCAAGGGACTGAAGGGCAAGGAGCGCAAGAAATTCCGCAAGGAGTGCATGAAGGACGCCAAGAAGTCCGCGGCCGACAAGCCGAAATCGTAAACGCCGCCTGCCTCGCCTTGCGCGGTTACAGCCTGCTGCACGCAACCGGGACGATCCCGGTTGCGGACTTTTTGCGTGAGGAGAGGGTGAAGCGGCCTGCATTGCTGCATCGCATCAGTGCATTTGTCGGCCTCCCGCGGATTTGCCATAAGGCCGTGTGAAGCAAATCTCCTCCGCGCCCCCGCTCGACCTGCCCAGCCGCGCCAAGACCCTGTCCGTGCTGGAAACGCTCGCCATCGGCACCGCCGGCGGCCTGCTGTTCGTCGCGGCTCATTTGCCCGGAGGGTTGATTTCCGGCGCCATGCTCGCGGTCGGCATCGCCGCGATGGCGGGGCGGCCCCTGAGCGTGCCGCCGATCCTGACCCAGAGCATTCTGGTGGTGCTCGGCATCTCGCTCGGCTCCGTCGTGTCGCGCCAGCTGATCCAGCATGTCAGCGCCTATCCCATGACCATCGCGCTGCTGGCGCTCGCGACCTTCTGCTCGACCTTCGGCTCCAGCTATTACCTGCAGCGGGTGCACGGCTGGGACCGCACCTCGGCCTTTCTCGCCGGCAGCCCGGGCGCGCTGTCGCAGATCACGATACTGGCGGTCGAGCGCGGCGCCGACCTGCCCGCCATCGCCGTGGTGCAGACGCTGCGCGTGATTGCGCTGACCGCGGCGCTGCCGCTGCTGCTGGCGCTGGGCGGGCTCGCGCCGGCCGCGGCGCCCGCGCTGACCATGACGACCGCCTCGCCGCTCGAGCTCGCGGGGCTGGTCGCTGCGGCGCTCGCGCTGTCGATGCTGCTGCGGCTGGTCAAATTTCCGGCGAGCTGGATGTTCGGCGCGATGATCGCATCCGGGGCATTGCATGGCATGGGGCTGATCGAGGGCGGCCTGCCGCCCTGGCTGCGCAACGTGGCGCTGGTCGGCATCGGCGCGCTGCTGGGAAGTCGATTCGCGCGGATGAAGACGAAGACGCTGCTCGGCCATCTCAACGCCGCGGTCGGCTCGTTCGCCATCGCGATCGCGATCAGCGCCGTCTTCGTCACGGCGATCGTGCTGACCACGCAGGTCCACTTCGCCGACATTCTGGTCGCGTTCGCGCCGGGCGCCATGGATGCCATGCTGGCGCTAGCGCTGACCCTGCACATCGATCCGGTGTTCGTCGGCGCGCATCATCTGGCGCGCTTCGTCTTCGTCACCATCGCCACGCCCGGGATCGTCCATCTGTTCGGACGGCCGCAAGACGACGTCGACGACTAGCTTTAACGCTGCACGCTGCGCGCGATGCCGAGCCCGGCGATCGCCGCCATCAAGAGCGAGATCAGCGCGTTATAACCGGCGAGCGACAGCCCGAGAAAGCGCCACTGCACCTCGTCGCAGCGGATCACCTTGACCTTGTCGAGCTGGTCCAGAAGATTGCCGGCCTTGCCGAAATCGACCAGCGGACCGGTGCAGTCGGTCGGCCCCTTCCAGAACCCCCATTCGACGCCGGCGTGATAGGCGCCGAACACCGCATTGCCGAGGCCGGCAAGCAGCAGCAGCACAAGGCCGAGCAGCAGCACGGCGCGCGGGCCGCCGCGCCGGGCCAGCAAGGCGATCAGGGCCGCGAGCGGGATGATGGTGTAATAGGCGTAGCGCTGCTCCAGACAGAGCGGACAAGGTTTTATATCGAGCACGAGCTGAAAGAACCAGGCGCCGGCAATCGTCGCTGTTGCGATCACCAGGATGGCGAGCGCGGCCAGCAGCACGGGATCGGCGTTGCCGCGCATCAGCTTGGCCTGCGGGAGTGTATCCGACGTCACTTTCGCCTCCTGCGCACGCGCTGCGGTCCTCGTCCGAAAAGCCCTCGTAGCCTCAGCCACCGGCACTGTCGAGCGGGCGAACAATCACATCGGCGCGGGTTGACCGGCGAGAGCCGCCCGCTATAGTCCGCCCGCTTCGCGACCCGCTCCGGCCTTTGGCCGGCCAGGCCCTGCGAATGCCCCTGTGGCGGAACTGGTAGACGCGCTCGACTCAAAATCGAGTTCCGCAAGGAGTGCTGGTTCGATTCCGGCCAGGGGCACCACGCTGCGCCCTTGCGAGCTAAGCGTGGCGCAGTCACGCGGGACCGCAAGGGTGAAGCGCGTCCGGCGAAGCTCGAGCATCGCGAGAGCGAGGACGGACTGGCCAAAAGCGCAAAAGCTTCGCGGCGACGCTTGGCCGCCCATGCGACGACCCCTTCAATTTCCGATTCAACTGTCAAACAGCCGAAAGACGCGCGCTCGTCTTGCCGCGGCGCGATCGCGCCCGGGTTTTGCAAGGACATCGCCCTCGATGTCGAAAGGGGGCGCAGGGAAGGCCGGGCGCTGGCCGCGCCCGTGGCCCGCCTGCAGCAAAAAAGCAGGCGGCATTCACCACAGGTTTGGCCGAGGCAACCCGGCCTTCCCTGCGCGATGGTTTTAACGCTTATGGCGCGCTCTCCCTGGGAACCGGGCTTTCTTGCTCCCATCGCCCGCAGCGTTCGTCACGCCAGCAAGCTTGGCCTCAGCGTCGGGAGGCCAGGACCACACGCCTTCGCCGTCCGTATCGGGATCGTTCGTCCGCGCGCGACAAGCGCGCGCTGCGACCCGATACGTCCATCGCATCCCGCGCTCAACGTTCGCGACGATCGCGAAGCGCCCCTCTGGATCGAGTGCGGGACGGTGCGGATCATGCTCCTGACTTGGGGTCGGCGTCAAGTCAGATTCTGGAAATCAGAACATACAACACTGCGACACAATGGCACGACGGGCAGTTTTGCGCATAACGCGCATGCATGAGCGCCAGTCGGGCAACTCCCCTCATCATCCATCGACTGAGTGGGCTAATTGGCCAACCCGCATGCAGACGGAATCGAATTCTCGCCGCCAATTTCCGGTCGGGACGTCTCAGGAAGGGTTAGCCCGTGGGGGGCAAAATGGACCACACGGTCGTCTGCAAGCGCCAACTGCTTGACCGTCGTCTCGGTGGCATCCTTGTCCAGGTAAACATCGGAGACCGGCGCGCCGCGCTTGGTCGCAACCGCCTTGAGTTCGTCGGCGGTGTCGGGCAGCGATGGCGGCCCTCGTGCAAGTCTTGCGCGATCGAGGCCGGCACCTTGCCAGAACTCACTGTAAGTGCGCGTCGCCTATCTGCAAGCTGCAGGAACACCAATTCCAAGGGCTTGCAAGCCCGCTACTGCATTTGCTCTGGTGATGGGATAGCGCGTACACGCTCCCCCGGCTATCGACGGACTGTTACAGCCTACGGCTCGGCAATAGGCGATACAGCAGGCGTAATCTCCGGCTTGTCTGGGCTTGTCCGATTTCTTGTTCAACTCCTTCATTCCGCCAACCGGGGGCAGTATCGCAGTTTGAATCCGCTTTTCCTGGCTGGGCGCGTTCGGGATGGCGTCGGGACTTGTGCCTGAAGAAGCAGGGTCTCGAAGCTTTGCCCGCTGTGCTCGCGCAAGATCGGCATAGAAGCCCGTCGCGTACTTCCTCAGAAAGGCATCCCAACCCTCCCTCGTCCCTACTTTTGCGGCGATCTCGTAGTCCCGCGCCGCCGCCGCATCGACATCGAGTCCAGCAGGTTCGATGCGCTCCCCTGCCGTCAATGAAGCGAGCGTCACCGTGGCGCCTCCGAGCGATCCGTAGACGAACGGCTCCTGCGCGTTGTGGGTGCTTTTCAAGACGTCATCGCGGACGCGACCCAAGGCCAGACGGACGTCGAGGCCGGGGACGACCAAATACTTGAGCAGTGCCGTCGTAAATGGACTGTTGGAGCCATCGCCGTCGGCGGCGGTCAAACCCGCCTTCGCGGCGAATGCGATCAGCGTATCCGACGTGGTCGGCTCGACCCGTGCCAGCCCTCTGCCGATCGCGCGGCTCGCCATCGTCCGGCTCATTGATTTCAAAAAAGGATTGTCGCGGCAAGCGTCGAGGATGACGAGGCGAAGACGCTTGGTGGACTCCATGACCTGCAACAGCCGATCGAGCGAAACCGTCTCATCTTCGACGTCGACATCCCGGCGCAGGGTCGCATCGACCGGGACGAGATAGTTCGTTCCGCCGACCTCCATCCCGTGTCCGGCATAATAGATCACGGCGATTTCCGCATCGCGCGTCCTTTCGGAGAAGTCGCTGACCGTGCGCCTCATTTCGTTAATGCCGAGATTCTGGCGGGTTTCCACGGCGTCAAAACCCGCACTTTTCAGCAGCAGCGCGATCGCTTCGGCATCATTCGCCGGATTGGGCAAATTGGGGACATGCTGATGCGAAGAATTTCCGATCACCAGCGCAACGCGCATCTCAGCCATTGCTTGCGTGATACCTGCACACAGCAAAATCGCCGCCAAAACATACGCGCGCATTGGAAGCGTCCCCTGCGAATCTGAAGGGTTGACGACACATACAGTGCCGTTTCGATCGCCTACAATCAATCCTCAAGCTTTACCATTCTCGGGACCTGTCGCTCTCGGCCATCAGGCAACCGAGCCGAAGTCTTCAAAACGCGTGATCGACTTTGCAGGTCTATTCGGCATGAAGACCGGTTCGCAGTCAGATCGTCGCATTGAGCGTCAGCAGGCTGGTCTGGGTCGCGATCTGCTCGATCAGATTGACCACGTCCCCGATCTTTGCGCCGCTGCCGCCAGCCCTTCGACGGTCGCGTCGGTGCTGCTTGCCTCGCTCACGGCATTGCCGGGGATTGCGGCGGATTGCGCGATCTGTCGCGTGATCTCGCCGATTGAGGCGCTGAGTTGTTCGGCCGCCGAGGCAATGGTCGCGACGCTCGTGCTTGCTTCGCCGGCGGCCCCCGCAACCACATTCACCTCGCGGGTGGTCCGCTCCGCAGTGGTCGACATGGCTTGCGCGGTCGCCTGCATCTCGGTGGCGGCGCTCGCGACCGTATCGACGATCGCGCCAATCCTCTGCTCGAAGGCATCCGCCAACTGCAGCGTGTCGGCGCGCTTGTCGGCTTCGGCCCGCCGCCCCTGCCAAAAAAGACGGTGCCGGCGCGGAACACCACCCACGGCAGCGCCTCCTCGCTGCGCCTTTTCACGATACGCAGCCTCGCTCAGGGGATTAGGCCGCCGGATATGCAACCAATGGCCGGCAGCCGCGTTGATCATGGCGGAAAAGTGCGAATTGGAGGAATGTCATGCAGAGCTCGAGGATTCCTGCCGCGCTTTTGGTGATGGGTGCGATGTCGGTCGGCGCACCTGCAGTCGCGGCCCCGGTCACGGCCTTGTCGGCGGCTGCGAGGCCGATGGCGCAGCAGAGTGAGGCGATCCAGGTGCGTTTCGGCGGTTGGCATGGCGGCGGCTGGCATGGTGGCGCGGGCTTTGCCGCGGGCGCCTTGGCCGGTGCGCTGATCGGTGGCGCGATCGCCGGCCCGTATTACGGCGGCGGCTACTATCCGTCCTATGGAGGCGGCTACTATCCGTCCTACGGCTACGGCTATAGCGATCCGGCCTACACCTACGACTCCGGCTGGGCTCCGGAAGCCTATCCCAGCTACGGGACCTATCACGGCAATCCCCATTACCGTTGGGGCGGATGATCGGCGAGGATCCGCGTGACCTGTCTTCCAGCGCGGTGATGCCGGCTGGACGCAGCGCAGGTCACTCGAAGTGAAACACGTTTAGGGCGTTGAACAGCGCCTACGGATCATATTGACCCTGACGGACCGGCGGCGGCGCGGGGCCGCCCCAGACCAGGACGCGCATGGCTTCCCAGGCCGTGCGCGCCGAATATTCGATCGTGAACGCGACCTCGCGCGACACCTCCAAATACAGCCGAGCCGTCCAAGATTGGTCGAGCCTGTCGGGACCGGGCGCGGCCTTCCTCGCCATCAGCCCGCCCGCAATCGGAACTGCAGCGGCGCTCTGGGGGTTTCACCTCTCGAGGTGAGGAAGTTCATGGCCTTATTGAATCTTGCCAGCCAGCGGACCACCGAGCGGACCGGTCGCGCGGCGGTTGCGGCGGTTGCCGCCATGATCGGCGTCGCCTTTGCCGGCAGCACGCTCCTCACTCCGCTCTATGTCGTTTACAAGGATCAGTTCGGCTTCTCGCAGATCACGCTCACGCTGGTGTACGGCGCTTACGTGCTCGGAAACCTGCTCGCGCTGCTGTTCTTCGGCCATCTGTCCGATCGACTCGGGCGACGCCGCACCACGCTTCCCGCCATGGCGATTGCCATTCTGAGTGCCCTTGTGTTCCTGTTTGCCGATGGCGTCGCGTGGCTGTACGCCGGCCGGATCCTGAGCGGCGTCAGCATCGGCATTGCGACCGGGACGGGAACCGCATGGCTGGCCGAGCTCATCGGCCGCAAGGACAAGACGCTGGCGACGGCGACTGCGACCAGCGTCAACTTTCTCGGGCTGGCGATCAGTGCACTGATTGCAGGAATTCTGGCGCAATATGCGCCCTGGCCGCTGCAGCTGCCCTTCATCATCTACATCGTTGCGCTGGTCGTGGTCACGGGATTGATATGCTGGACGCATGAGACGGTCGCACATCCGCGCGGCTTCCGCGGGATTTCGCTCCGTCCGAACGTGTCCGTTCCACAGGAGATACGGGGTGAATTCATCGCGCCGGCGGTGACCGGGTTTGGCGCCATGGCGCTGGTCGGCTTCTTTGCCGCCATCGGGCCAACGATGCTCGCCCAGGATCTGCATGTCACCAACCACGCGGTCGCGGGCGCATTGTTTTTCCAACTCGCCATCATTGTGGCGGCGACCATTCTTCTCACCCAAAGCGTGCCGAGCCGGACCGCCATGCTGGTCGGGCTGGGCCTGATGATTCCGAGCGTCATTCTGGTGGTGTGGGCTCAGGTCCTGGCCTCGATGGGGCTTTTCATCGCGGCCACCGCGTGCTGTGCCGTTTCGGCCGCGCTCGGCTATCGCGGCAGCCTGCAGGTCGTGAACCAGATAGCGCCCGAGCAGCACCGCGCGTCGGTCGTGTCGAGCTACTTCATATGCGGCTTTTCGGGCAACGCGCTGCCGGTGATCGGCATCGGCGCAATTTCGACGATGGCGAGCGCCGTGATCGCCGACATGGCCTTCGCCGCGCTCATCGTCGTGTTTGCGCTGGCCGCGCTTGCGATGCGCGTGATCTACAAAAAATGAGTTAGCCGCGGCTCAACGGCTTGCCGTGTTGGCATTGTCGCTGGTGGTCACGCGCCAGACCGTGTTGCCGACATCGTCGGCGATCAGCAGCGCGCCGGACTTGTCGATGGCGAGACCGACGGGACGGCCACGGGCCCGGCCGTCGCCGTCCAGGAATCCGGTCACCACGTCCTGCGCAATCCCGGACGGTTTGCCGTCGCTGAAGGGCACGAAGACGACCTTGTAGCCGTTCAGGACATCCCGGTTCCAGCTGCCATGTTCACCGACGAAGGCGCCGCCGCGATAGCTCTCGGGCATGCCGTTGCCGGCGTCGAACGCCAGCCCCAGCGGCGCAACGTGCGAACTCAGGGCGTAGTCCGGGACGATCGCCTTGGCCACGAGGTCGGGACGCTGCGGCTTCACCCTCGGATCGACGTGCTGGCCGAAATAGCTGTAGGGCCAGCCATAGAAGCCGCCGTCCTTCACCGAGGTCATGTAATCCGGGACCAGTTCGGGGCCGAGTTCGTCCCGCTCGTTGACGACGGTCCGGAGCGCACCGGTTTTCGGCTCGAAGGTCAGCGGGATCGCCACTGCCATCATTGCAGGCCGCAAGCCCGAGCGCCGTGCCGCACAAGAGAAAAATCGTCAGCCTGATGCGTCCGCCGCGCAGGCCGGACGCCGCGCCTCGCGTGGACATCGACCTGATGTCCGTCATCGGATTGCGTTGCTGCAAGGTCATCGGAGGACTCCAACGCCATGGCGATAGACCATCGCCCAGCCCAGCCAGCCGGTGACCGGCAGGATCAGGACAACGATGATCGACAGAATGAGGCCCGTCGGCACCACCGACGTCCAGGCGTCCCGCATGTGAACTAGCAGGTTGAAGAACGCGAGCACGAGGACGAGGGAATTGCCGAGCAAGTGCGGCCAGGCCGGCATCAGCTGCCGGATCCGGCGATTGCCGAAAAAATCGGTCAACCCCGCAATTGCGGCGAGCACGCCGCCGATCAGTCCGGCCAGGATCAGCCAGGCGGAGAAATCCGACCACATGATCTCGGCGGTCGCCGCATAAGCGATGTCGGTCACGAGCGCGCCGATGAAGCACGCGATCGGGATCGGCACCAGCATCGGATGGATCGGATGGTTGGCGATCTGCGCGGTTGAGTTCAAAGGTTCGAATGGCCCTGTAGGGCACAGCATCGGTTCGTCCGTCAAGGCTGGCCTCATCGGATCATTGCAGTTCTCATCGGCTCAACCGGCGGCCACCGGGAGGGTTCCCAGGGGCGGTTTCGAAGCCTCCGGCGCGATTCGATCGCACCGGAAAACACCTATCGGCTCATGCCTTGCGTGCGGTGGTCCGGGTCGCGGTTCTTGTCCAGGTCCTGCGCGATGTCGAGATGATGCCGCAGCGCCGGGAGCGTCTTGCCGGCCCAGTCCTTCAGGCTGGCATTCTCGCCCGACTTCGAATAGCGCTCGAACAGCGACACCGCATCCTTGTGCGCACTGACCTGCATCGGGTCATAGGTGTCGGCGAAATCGGCCGGCTTGGCGTCGCGCAGCTTGTCGAGCTTCTTCTGCGACGAATCGTCGAGGCTTGCCGGGATATCCGCCTTGACGTCGCCCTTGCTCACGAGATCCTTGAGCTCGGACGTGGTCTTGGTGTGATCGGTGATCATCTGCCCGGCAAACTTCTTTTCCTCGGCGTTGCCCTTGTCCTGTGCGATCTTCGCCGCGGCGATCTCGAGCATGTCGCTGGTCGCGGCTTCCTTGACGAAATCCTGCGTGGTCGGGCTGATGCCGAGCGCGGAGTTGACGCCGGTCTTCTCGCCCATCGACTCCGCCAGAACCGCAGGTGCAATCGCAAGCGCCGTGACGGCAACGGTGGCGATCAATCTATTCATGTCAGTCTCCGGAAACTGTGTTGTCAGTTGAGTGTCTTGCCAGTTGAGTTGTCTTGTCAGTTCAAGAGCGGCGAACGAACTTGGTTCCTAGTCGGCCGCTCGCGGCGCCTTGAAGCATGCGCGGAACCATCATGGGCACGCCGCGGTCCGATCGTCCGTGGCGATGGCTGGCCTTCACCGATGCGTGTCATGCGGCCAATGCCAGGAACCAGCGGCGCATGGTCTCGTTGGCCCCGAACGCGCAGGCCGTGCGCGCTGCCATCA
>Ga0070709_10001617_pt1 | contig 12176 bp, 8 predicted proteins | sample LARL51metaG_FD_65449 | JGI IMG/M metagenome (GOLD analysis project Ga0070709, IMG submission 65449) | Corn, switchgrass and miscanthus rhizosphere microbial communities from Kellogg Biological Station, Michigan, USA - LAR L5-1 metaG | ecosystem: Host-associated > Plants > Roots > Rhizosphere ...
TCGACCTTGAGCCGCGGGATCACGTTGCGTCCGACGAGACTGTGATCCGTGCGACGCCAATAATCCTGGTAGTCGAAGTTGCCTGTGAGCCGCAAGCGGTCGCTCGGACGGGCCGTCAATGCCAGCGACAGATAGTCGATGTTCGCCTGCGCCCACTCGAAGAAGTTCTCGTCCTGGCCGCCGATGTAGAGCAGCGACGCGTTGAACCACGACCACTGCGGCGTCGAGAGCGTCGTCACGTAGTCGCGGTTCGGAATTCGACCCACCCCGACGAACGGGATCGTGTCGACCTTCGCGCCGACCGTCCGCTCGATGCGGTAGTTGCTGTAGAGTTGCGTGTCATAGCCGAACGTCTCCCAATAGACGCCGGCACCGAGCGTCCAACCGCCGCGGAAGCCGGCGCTCGTGCTGATGTGAAACTTCTTATCCTGCGCGTCGCCACGACGCATCAGGTGCGAGTACTGCCACGTGTCGTCGAACAGAATGTCGCCCGTCAGCGTCTCGAGCGTGCTGCCACGCTCGTTGAACCACGTGCCGCGATGATCGAGCGCGCCATGGGCGATGCCGGCGCGCGAGATGAAGCCGCTCGACGCGCGGAAGTTGTCGCTGATGCCGTTCATCGTGTAGCGGAACCCGAACCGCTTGCCGTTGCGCGACAGGATGCCTTCCCAGAGCGGCGCGTTCGTCCCCGCGCCACGCGTCTTGTCGAAGCTCTCGGCGAATTGGAACGAGCCGCTGTATACCTCGCCGAACAAGAGGCGACCGTCGACGTCGGCCACGCGATTGTAATCCCCGCCCACGACCCGGTCGGTGTACGCCATGCCGATGCGTGATTGCCCGCCGATGTCGCGCTGCGCGCGGAGGATGTTGTAGAGCGTCTGATAACGCCCGTTGGGCGACAAGCTCGGATCGTCACCGGCCGACAGGAATCCGATGCTCGTGCCAGCGACTTTTCCGGTGAGCTTGGTCGCCGCCTCGGGCTTCGCGATGCGCCGCGTGTAGACCAGGTTGTGCGGGACATTGAATTGCTCGAGCCCATCGAGAAAGAACGGGCGCTTCTCGGGGAAGAAGAGCGCTTGGCGGGGGTCGATCACGAATTTGCCGGCGTCCGATTCCACTTCCGCGAAATCGGGCCTCACCGTGCCATTGAGCGTGAGGTTGTTCGTCACACCCCAACGCACGTTGCCGCCCAGCTGCGGCGTCGCGTTCTTGTACTTCCAGCCGTCGGCACTCGGCGCACCGGTCGACTTCTGCGTTACGAACGGGTTCAGGTCCAGCACGAGTCCGCGGTCGAAGCCCGACAGTCCATCGAGGCTGCCCGACTGCGCGAGAAACGATGCGTTGGCTCGACGGGCCGGGACCCAGGAGTCCTCGAACCCCGAGTGCTGGACTTGACGCACGATATTGATGTCCCAGCTTTGCTGATCAGCAGACTGATATTTGAGACTCTTGAACGGAATGCGGATTTCGACCTCGTAGCCATAGTCGGTCAGACGACCCTTGGAGCTGTACACGAAGTCCTGACTCAAATCCGGCGCCGCACGGCCGGACAACGTCGGGGTCCACCCTCCGCTCGTCGGGCCCGATTCGACGATCGTGCCGTCCATCTGAACGCCGAACGGGTTGACCGCGAACACATATGCTTGACGCTGATCGTGGAAGGTTCCGAGAAGGAGCTGGACGTTGTCGTCGGCGGAGATCTTGTCGCGATCGGCGAGTGTCGCGTGCACGGCCCCGTGACTCTCGAAGGCGCGGATGCCGATGTACAGCGCCGTTGGCGAATGCCAGAGCAGCACCTGCGTCGAATCGGACGCGGGGATGCCGTCTTGCGGCGAGAACTGGGAGAACCCCGTCAGCAATGCAGCCTGCGACCAGACCGGTTCGTCGAGCACGCCGTCAACGGTTGCAGTCGCGGAGTCGGCGCCGATTCGCGGAATACGGACGTGCAGTTGGTTTTCGCGGCCGATGTACGTCGCCGACGGCATCGGACGCGGCCCGTTCAACAACGCCGCCAGACAAGCAATGAGACACGTGTTCATGCAGAAGAAGATGCGAAAATGCGCGGCGCGGCGCTAATCCTCGTCGTCCGAATATTGTAAGGAATCCGAACGTGTGAGACCCGTTAAAAGCGCGTTCGTCGATACGTGATGCTCACATCGCCATCTTGAGTTGGGACCACATTGGGTGGACGCGCGGGAATAGTCACTCCCGGAAGCGTGGGGATTCCGGGCCGCCACGCAGCGAGATCGAAGTCGACGTGACTCCCCTGCGGAATCGACAGCGCGACGATCGCCCCGCTGTCCGGCACCGCCCAGTATTCCATCGTCCATGTCGGCGAATGGTGACGATATCGCGTCGTATCGACTATGCGCCCATCGATCGACGACGTGAGTACCGGTGCACCCGTGGCACGCATCATCAGCGACATCGAACCGGGCGGCGCATTGACGCGAAGCACGACGCGCCGCGCGCCATTGATGATGGTGTCGCGAACCAGCGTGGCCGCCGGCGCATCGAGCGGTGCTCGTGGGACTTGGCGCCCAATCAGTTTCGTCGGGGCTTGGCCCAGGCGAGACGTCCACTCGGGGCCAGAGATCGTTCCGCCAATGGCCAATCGTGCCCACGCATCCTGACGGCCATACGCTCCAAGCCAGGCATCCGTGCTGTCGGCATTCTCGGTGTACACAAGTGCCGTTCGAATTGGATGATCGGCGTTTTGTTTGACCGTGAGCAAACCGATCAAGCCGACGACGACGGCCGCGCCAGCCAGCCACCCCGCTCCTGCCCAGCGCGCGTTGCCGACAACAGCGTCCAGAAGTGGCGCCAGCAACCACGCTATCAGTGACGTGAACACGGCCAGCACGATCGCACCCAACCCCGCGACGCCAAGCATGACCGCCGTAACCGAGAAGACGAGGCCGGCGAGAAGGATGAGTGTCACGGCGGCCGCCACCCATTCGGCGACGGGATTGCGCGAGCGCGCCGCGACAAGCGCAAACAGCAACGGCCACGTGAAGAGATAGCTCGCGCCGGGTGCGATCGCGCTCGTCGCGAGCGCGAGAATCAGCCAGACCACGAGAACGCCCGCGTGCAACTCCGGCCACCGGCGCTTGGCCGCGAAATAAATCGCGGCATTCACCGCCAACACCGCGAGCATGAGCGTGGCCGCGTAGACGCCGCTCCACCTCGCGGCGCCGCCGAGGTTGACGAATCGCGCGAGAACACCGGAGATCGTCACCGCAACCAGCGTCGTCACGACGCCGGGCACGATGGAGCGACGCGTCGGCGCGACGACGATCACCGCGAGCACCAACGCTACGATCGCCAATGGCAAGGCCAGCCACGTTGGGTAGACGACCATGCCGAGTAACGGAAGATCGAAGAATACGGCATCGCCGGTCGTCTGTCGCGGCAGCGCTCCGTTCGCCAGCGTCTCGGTAAGCGCGAGCATCTGAAGTCCGTGATGCTGCAAGCTTCCCAGATTCAAATGCGCGACGTCATCACGACTCGTGTGATACCGTTCGACACCGTCGGCGAACGCGAAATTTAGCGCCGGCAATCCGAGCACCGCGTACTCCGAGAGATCGGTGTCGTTCGGCAGCGCACGATAAATCGTCGTGAAGACGGAGCCGGCGGTAACGTCGCGAGCGGCGCGCAACGCGCTCACCGCGTCCTGATTCCCGGGCCCGGTCTCGAACATGTACGACCGGCCACTTGTGCCGCGCGCCTCGAAATTGAGCGCGATCGCGACGTCCTTCGCCCAGGGATGCTCGCGAACGAAGGCCGCCGCGCCAAGCAGCCCTGCTTCTTCGCCATCGGTGAACAGCGCGATGACGTCGTGCATGAGCGGCTTCTTCCTCGATCGCAAAGCTCGCAGTGTCTCGAGGAGTGCGGCGCAACCAGCGCCGTCATCCGACGCGGCTGGGCCGGCGCCGACACCGTCGTAGTGCACCATGAGGAGCACCGCCTTCCCCTTTGCGTCGCTGCCCGGCATCCACGCGAGGATGTTCTGCACGCGACCGGCTCCCTGATATCGCGTTCCGACGGCGGTCGCGGACTGGATTTGAGGTCGAATTCCGAGCGCCGTCAGCTGCGCTATGATGTAGTCGCGGACGCGGTCGTGATCGGCCGTGCCCATCGGATGCGGCCTCTGCGCGATTTGCTCGACGTGATGCAGCGCACGTTCAGCCGAGAAGACCGTATCGGGCGCCGTGGCGGCGACGGGTGACGGAGGCCGTGCAACGCGGAGGATGGAGATGGCGCAGAGAACGATCAGGCCGACGGCGGCGCCGACTCGTGCGAACATAGGGTCCTTGCGTTTGTCGTTTCGTGTACCATTCTACAACGCGTAGTATCAGAGCGGGGACAATTACAGCGGAGTTGCCATGCCCGAAGCGACGCAGGTCGGCGCTGGGAAGACGATTTTGGTGGTCGACGATCACGATACGACCCGGCAGACCATTTCCCGTATGCTGGAAGCGGGTGGGTTCACCGTTCGGACAGCAACGAACGGCAAAGAGGCGCTCGACAAGTTAGAGCGGGAGAGTGACGAGATCGACATCGTTCTCTCGGATGTGACGATGCCCGGCATGAACGGCATCGATCTGTCGTATCACATCCGGGAACGCTTTCCGACGATGCCCGTCGCGATCGTGTCCGGCGACGTCAGTGAACTGGAGCGAAGCATCATCGGCCGATTCGACGTGCCCTTCATCAAGAAGCCATTCCACGCCGAGTCGTTGTACAGCGCGGTGAAGGAGGCTATCCGACTGCACTCGCCGGCACAGGACTGATTCGGCGCCGTCTACGACGCGAGCGCCGCGTGGAACGGCGCTCGCGAGAATGACCGATGCGAAGGGTGAATCAACCCATCCTACTGCTTTGCGAGCGTCAATTTCAGAGACGCCGTCTGATTGGCCCCGGCGGTCGTGGTCTGGATGTGCATCGTCTTTCCATCCGGATCGAGGGTCCAGCGATCGGTCTGATCGAGGACCTGGCCTCCGATGTTCGCATTCGTTTTGATCACGAACGCCGGGCCGTCCCATGACGACTTGAGGATCAAATCGATCGACACGCCCTGCGTCACGAGCGTGTTCTTCGTCGGACTTCCATCGAGATTCACGATCATCGTGCTGCCTTGTTCCCCGGCCTGCGTCGTCGCCGAGCGACTGAACGACAACACCTTCGCATCTTTCGACACCTTGAGAGTCATCGAGATGGGGACTCCCACGCCCTCGCTCCGCTTCGGATCCAACTTCCACGTGCCTGCGAAATCGGGATGCGCTACGGCCGACGGTCCTTGCGCCGCGAGAGGCACAGACAGCGTGGCGAGTGCGAACACAATCGGTACAAAACGGCGCATCACGACTCCAGTTTGAGTAGGTAGCTATTTCTTCTTGGCCTTCTCGGCCTTCTCGGCCTTGGCTCCCGCGTCGCGAAACACCTTCGTTTCGCCTTCATACGCGAACTTCACGTTGGCACTCTGCTCGACTTGGCTGATCGCGAGACGGCTTGAATCGAGCGGAACGCTGAATGATGCATCGCGGTCGAGCAGCGGAAGGTCGGGGACCTTCACGTCGTAGTTGAACCACCGCGTCAGCGTCGCGAGAACTCTTCGCAGCTGCTGATGCTGCACCGAAATCTGCCCGTCGACCCAACCAAAGGCCTCCGCCGCCTCGGCCTCGGTTGGCGCGCGCATGCTGTCCGGAGTGATGAACAGAGCTTGGCCGGCCGTGACCGTGCTCGTTCGCTTACCCGCCTTCGCGGTCACCGTTCCCTCGACGACTTTGACGCGCACGCCGCTGTCGGTCGGGAACGCCGAAACGATGAACTTGGTGCCGGTGGCGATGAATTGCATTCGCTTGGCAACGGCTCTGAACGGGAGCACTTGCCCGGCCGCGACATCGAACGACGCCGTCCCATCCACCCGCACGGCGCGGACCTTGTCCGGGAAGCCGTGCTCTGGAATCATGACCCTCGTCTCCGGCCCAATGCGCATCTTCGTGCCGTCGCCGAGCGTTAGGCTCCCGATCTGCCCAGGGCTGGACGCGATCGGCTGAATTCCTTGTGCGTTCACCGCCGACAACACCGCATCGTCCTCACCGAGTCGATTCATGTACACAGCGCCCGCGAGCGCCACAGCCAACGCGACGATCCCGAGTCCTATCGCCGGCGCCCACGATCTGCTCTTGGCCACCGATTTCATGTGCGACGCGGCGTCGTGGCGTCCTGCCGTCGCCGCGGCAGCGTGTGCTTCGGCGCTGTGTCCCTCACCGTGAATGCTGCGTTCGATCTGTGACCACGCCTTCGCCGGATCCGCCTGTGTCGCCGCGTGTGCTTCGGACTGAGCGCCGCCGCCCATGGCGCCCATTCGATGACCGGAGAAGCGACGGCTCAACGCGCGGGCCGATCCATGACGGATCTCGTCGGCGAGGAATGTGTCGAGCTGCTCTTGCGTCGCGAACGCGGCCCGCTGGTTCCACGCGTTCAGGAATGCCACCTCGACGACGCGCGGCGCGAGTGTCGGCGCGTCGGCGAGTTGAGTCTTCGCGCTCGCCAGACAAGCGTCGTAGTTGGCGTCAAAGACTCGCTTGAGCGCTTGCTCGTCGGCGAGCACGGATGACGCGGCACCAGAAGCGGCTGATCCGGTGATAGTTGAGCCGTCGCGTGGTGGAACGCTCGTCGACATCTAGCAGCCTCCATGGCTCTCGGTTGTGGAATAACATGGCACTGGGACGAACGACGGCAAGATGCAACACCCGCCCCGGTATTTTCTGTCGCGCGAGTCCCTACAGCACGTCCGCGGTTACGCGGATCAGGGGCTTTCTCCCGGGTGATAACGACGAATCGTCTGAGTCTCGATGTCGCGGTCGTTCCAGGCAACGGGCTTCAACTCACCGCGCGCGAACATCGCCGCCTGGTCGCTGAAGAATGGTGAATCCGGTTTGGGACTCTCGCCGTACGCGAGCACCGAAAAGGCGCGCGGCTCGTCGCCGAACTCGACGGCGAGGATCCAGCCGTCCGATCCTGTCGCCTCACGTTTCCCATCGGGGTCGTCGCGATACGTCAGCACGCGGAAGCAGCCGAGGTCGCTCGAGCAGCCGCCAACCGGCACGTCTACATCACCGCGGCGAACGCGGTGCACGTCGCCCCACGGCACGTCGAACGCCCCATAGCGCCGCTTCATTTCGTCGACGGCCCAACTGAACGCCTCGACTGCTCGGGCCGGCGAGCGAATCCCACGCGGGGTCGCCGTCGGCGCTGTCGGCGTCCACGGCTGTGAGAACGCCGAGTCGGCGGCCGTTGGGCCGGAGCGTCCGAGGTAACGGCGCCACCACGTCTCGAACAGTGTGCCGCCGCGGCTCTCTGGCGCGACGGTCTTGTCCCACGTCGCGATGACGTCGATCGCTTTCTCCGCATCACCGGTCGGATTCGTCGCACGCACGGCCGCAACGAGATCGTCACGCACGCGGTCCGCCAACAACATTCGATAGGAGTGCTTGAGCGCGATTACGTCCTCGAGATTCAACTTGCGATCGTTGTCGATCAAATCGATCGCCAGCTGGCTGCGCAATCCGAGGCGTGGCGCGGGAAAATACGCCGGATACTTCGCCGGGTCGAGCGGCTGGCGCATGTTCGTGTAGTACGGCGCGTCGTTCTCGTTGTGGACGTAGCCGCCCTTCGGGTTGAGCACCTGCGGCAATGAGTCGAGCGACACATAGGTCGTCCACACGTCGGACGTTCGATGCGCGGCGACGGCGAGGGTGTCTCCGCCGCTCTCGTGGGGAAGGGCAGGAATCGCCGCGTTCCAGAGATAAAAGATGTTTCCGGCTTTGTCGGCGTACGTGAAGCTCGAGTTGATGCGCGCCCTCATCCGCATCGCCTCCTTCCACTCCGCGAGCGAGTGCGCCCGCATCATCCGCAGAAACTGCTCGCCGGCCCGAAACTCTCCGTCGTCGGCGGCTCGGAAGACGTAGATCTTTCCGTTGGCGCGCTCGATGACGGGACCGAGCGACGTCGCCCAAGTCGATCGCGTTTCGGTCGAGAGGCCGGCGCCGTCCTTGAATTCCACGGTGACCGTCCGGCGCTCGAGCGGAAGCGAGGCGCCGTCGAGGAGATAGTGATCGGGCACGACGGGGTCGGCGTCGAGGGCGTAGATCTGCCAGAGCAACGGGTCATTGTTCGTCGTGGCCCAGCCGAGATCTTTGTTGAAGCCACCGATCACGCCGAACGGTCCGCCGATTCGCAGGTCGCCATAGAAATCGAGCACGCCGGGGACGACCACGTGCGCCTCGTAGTAGCCGGCGTTCCACGCGAGATGAGGATTCCGTAACAGAATCGCGTGCTTCGTTTTCGTTCGGCTCGGCGCGAAGGCCCAGGCGTTCGAGCCGTCGTCGGGATTCGATTGCGGCTGCGCAAGCCGCGACGTGTGCGTCGCCGAATCACTGCGCGCGAGAAACTTGTTCGCCTGATTGAGTGGCGGAAGATCGACGTCCTTCGCGAGGACGTCGTACCCGGTGAAGTGAGGCGCGAAACCCGGCGGAAATTCGCCTGGATGCAGCTCGATGTATCGATTCACGCCGGCGGCGAATCCATCGTAGACGTCGCGCGTGGGCTGATCTATCAGCGGATACGCGCGCACCGCCCGCGCATACGCCGGCCGGTTGATGAAATCCTCATTGATGCTGTCGCGACCGAACCACCGCGCCATGTCGCCGCGAGCGCGGAGAAGGCTCAGGGCAACCCGTGGCCCGTAGTCCTCTGATTGCACGTACGCCTCGGCGTAACCTGCCGCGATGAGATTCTCGGCCTTGATATGCGGCACGCCGTGGGTCGTGCGACGCACCTCGACCTGGGTCGCGAGCACTGAGGCGGACAGCGGCGACGCGGTTTGGGCGCCGGCGGCCGTGAACGCGAGCGCGGTGGCGGCGATCGTCGCACGAAGAGGATGGAGTCGCATTCGGCGAAATTCGTCGGCGGGCGGGCGATGCGCCAGGCCTGGTGCTGGTTGCTGGTTGCTGGTTGCTGGTTGCTGGTTGCTGGTTGCTGGTTGCTGGTTGCCGCTTGTAGGTTCGACTCTCGACGACAGTGAGCAAAGGGAATCCGAAATGAATCTTCGTATCACGGTGAGCGGGAACCTCGAATTCATCGCGCGACTCGAGCAGGAGCGCGCGCCGCAGACCTGCGGCGCCTTTCTCGATTCGCTTCCCTTTCGGAGCAAGATCATTCAGACACGTTGGAGCGGCGAGGCGGCGTGGATCCCGCTCGGGTCACTCGATTTCGGCGTGCCGTTCGAGAATCACACCAGCCATCCCGCGCCCGGTCAGATCCTGCTGTACCCCGGCGGCATCAGCGAAACGGAGATTCTCTTCCCATACGGTAGCACGATGTTCTCGAGCAAGGTCGGCCAGCTGGCGGCGAGTCATTTCCTCACGATCATCAAGGGTGCCGAACAACTGCCCGAGATGGGTCGCCGCGTCTTGTGGGAAGGCGCGCAGGACATCGTGTTCGATCGCGAGGACCCGCGGTAGCTGTTACGGCGTTAGCGTCGGATCGTAGCTCGTGACGAACTCGAGGAACTTGGAGATCTCGACCATGTCGCGTCCGGCGAAGCGCACGGTGTGCGCGTCGATCCGCTGGATGTTCGGTAAATAGCCAAGCAGCTCGACGGGACGATAGTTCTTGAATGAGACCTCGACCGTCAGCGGCTTGGTCATCGTGTACGGCTTCATTTCCGCGCGCCGCATCACTGCCGTTTTCGCTTGTTGCCGAATACGCGCTTGCCCAACCTCCGGCGTGAGCGTTGCTGCCGAGTGGAATCCGATCGCGCGTTTGACGATGACGCCCTCGAGATTTCCCAGACGCTGTTTGGTTTCGGTCACGATCGCGTCGTCGCCGGTGATCATCACGACGGGCACGCCGTACTGCGCCGCGATCGCCGCGTTGATCCCAGCCTCGGATTGTGCGACGCCGTTGAGCGCGATTCGCGTGAGCAGCGCGCTCGACATCGTGTGCGCCCGGACGCCCGTCGTGCTCGTGGTCGCCGCGTGATACCCAATGAAGATCACGGCCCCGAACGTCGAGTCGATTCCTTCCATCATACCGAGTGGTCGCGGGAAGGAGCGCACGATCGTGATGGGGACGTCGGCCGGGAATCGGTCGATGAGTAACGATTCGCCATTCCCGTGCGAGTCGCTGACGACGAACTCAGTCGCCCCGGCCTCACGCGCGCCCTGAATCGCGGCGAGCACTTCGGCCGTCATCCATTGGCGTGCCTGGTTGTACTCGAAGCTGGCCGGCGACAGCTGGTCGACGGACGCGACGCCGGTGATGCCTTCCATGTCGGCGGAGATGTAGACCTTGAGCGGACGCTGCGCGAGCACCGGCGACGCCGCGAAGATGCAGAGCAACGCGAGGACGGAGAGTTTTGGCATGCGGCAAGGATGGTGCAATAGGGAGGAGACTGCTAGACGCGCGGCAGAAGGGCGGCCTAGCTCACCTCATGCCAAATCCCCTGATCCTTCGTCTCGTGCAGCAATAATCCGCCGACGACGAACGTCATGAGCGCCACACTGATCGGGAACCACAGCCCCGCGAACCGATTCCCGGTCGCGGCGACGATCGACGTCGCGATCACGGGAGTGAATCCGCCGAACCATCCATTGCCGAAATGATACGGCAACGAGAGCGACGTGTAGCGAATCTTCGCGGGGAAACTCTCGACGAGAAAGGCGGCGATCGGGCCGTAGACCATCGTCACGTACAACACCTGGATGAACATCAGCAATACGAGCATCCAAAAGTTGACCGGCTGCGACGCGGCGGCCATGCCGTGATAAATCGGGATGTACGTCAGCGCCGCGAGCAAACAGCCCGCCATGATGATGCCTTTCCGTCCGATGCGGTCCGATAACGCGCCGAACACGACGAAGAACGGCGTGCCGGCCACGAGCGAGATCGCGACAATGGTGTAGGCCGTGTCGACCGGGACCTTGAGCACCGTCTGCAGGAAGAACAGCGCGTAGAATTGTCCGGTGTACCAAACCACGGCCTGCCCAGCGGTTGCGCCGAGGAGCACGGTGAAGAACACCTTCCACCGCTCGACCGTGCCGTAGCTGTCGGTGAGCGGTGCGCTGGACGTTTTCCCCTCCGCTTGGAGGCGGACGAACAATGGCGACTCGGCCATCCGGGCGCGAATGTAGTACGACACGATCACGAGCACGGCCGAGAGCAGAAACGGGATGCGCCAACCGTATGACTTGAAGTCGGCGTCGGACATCGAGTGTTTCGTGACGAGTATGACGATGAGCGAGAGAAAGAGTCCGAGCGTCGCCGTCGTCTGGATGAACGATGTGTAGTATCCCCGCTTGTGATCCGGCGCGTGCTCGGCGACATAGACCGCGGCGCCGCCGTATTCGCCTCCCAGCGCGAGACCCTGTAATAGTCGAAGCGTGACGAGCAGGATCGGAGCGAAGATGCCGAGGGTGCCATAGCCCGGCAGCAGGCCGATTACCGCCGTCGAACCGCCCATGATCAGCAACGTGATCATGAACGCGTATTTGCGGCCGACCAGGTCGCCGATTCTTCCGAAGAAGAGCGCCCCGAACGGACGGACCGCGAATCCCGCGGCAAACGTCGCCAACCATTTGAGCAGCGAGATCGTGGCGTTGCTACTCGGATAGAAGATGCCCGAGAGCGTCGCCGCGAGGCTGCCGAAGATGTAGAAATCGTACCACTCGATGACGGTACCGACCGACGACGCCGCGATGACACTCCAGATCTTTCGCTCAGCGTCGGTGGCGTACTGGTTCACGGCAGCGGGATTTGTCATGGGGCAGAATACTGCGCGCCTCGGTCCCGCACCGCGAGGGTCACTGTTCGAATGGTTTCTCGGTCACGAGCGCCTGCCACGCTCGCGCGACGCGTGCCGTTGGAAACCACGCCGTGAGGTAGGGCGTCGGCGTCGTGTCGGCCACCGCCTCGGTTTTCTTGGTCTTGAAATCGCCGAGGTATCCCGCTGCTTCGGTCATCGGCTTGAGCGTCGTCGACGACTCTCCGAGCCGGAGCGGGAGCACGTCGTCGAAGAACATGATCGACAGATCGCGCGACCGTCCGACGATGTGACCCGCGCCCGGTTCCTCGGCCAATGCCCAAAGGGCGCCGCCACGGCGATTCAC
>Ga0070709_10001627_pt1 | contig 12150 bp, 10 predicted proteins | sample LARL51metaG_FD_65449 | JGI IMG/M metagenome (GOLD analysis project Ga0070709, IMG submission 65449) | Corn, switchgrass and miscanthus rhizosphere microbial communities from Kellogg Biological Station, Michigan, USA - LAR L5-1 metaG | ecosystem: Host-associated > Plants > Roots > Rhizosphere ...
ACGTGATGCTGGACCAGACTGCGGATCGTGGCCTGGGCCGCGGGTCCGGCCGGATCGGCGGTCTTCATGATCACCTGGTAGGAATCGAGCGGGCAGAGATCGGGCTGCTTGTTGGGATAGAAATCGCTCGCGGTGAGCATGCCGTGCTCGAGATTGTCGATGCCCAGCGCCACGGCTTCCTGATAGCTCACCGAGCAGAGATGGCCCGTGACCTTCATGCCGCGCTTGTGGGCCTCCTCAATGGTGGCGCGGAGGTTGGCACGAGTGATGTCGGTGTAGATCTTGATCCACGTCGCTCCTTCGGCGGCCCAGTAGTCCACAAAGCGCCGCGCCGCCTCCGGTGTGGTCACCACCGCCATGTCCGACGATCCCGTCTGACCGGCGCCGGTGACGTAGGGCGCGGTCACCACGATGTGCGGTCCCACCCGATGGCCGGCGTCGATCTCACGCTTGGTGTTGATGTCCGAGTACGCCGAGGTGGCGCCGGTGGTGCGGATGGTGGTGACGCCCGATGCGAGGTAGAGGCGGGGCCCGGTGAAGCCAATGCTGACCTCGCGACCTCCCGCCGCCGTGTAGAACAGATGATCGTGCATCCCCACCAAGCCTGGAATCAGCGTCTTGCCCTGGCCATCGATCACCTGGGCCCCGGCGGGGACCTGCGCCCGCGCACCGACGGCGGTGATACGGCCATGCTGGATGATCACCGTGCTCCCGGTCTGCGCCGGAGCGCCCGTGCCGTCGATCACCGTCACATGGGTGATCGCCACGACCGGGCTGTCGACGCTGATGAACGGACGCAGCGACGTGTCCGGCGGCGTCTGCGCGACGAGCGCGGGGGGCAGGGGCAGGGCCAGGGTGGCAGCAAGTATCGTGATCAGCGTGCGCATGGCTTCTCCGGAGGGGAGGGGGGGCTCGACGTCAATCGACGGTGATCGTGGTCATCATGCCGGCCTCGAGGTGCTCCGCGATGTGACAATGCAGCATCCACGTGCCGGGGTTGGACAGGTCAACCAACAGGTCCACGGTCGCGCCCGAGGGCACGAGCACCGTGTCTTTCCAGGCAAGATTATCGTTCGCGATTCCGTTCACCGCCAGGACCAGGAAGCGCTGGCCGTGGAGGTGGATCGGGTGCTGCATGCCGTGCAGCACCGCCCGCTCGTTGGCGATCCGCAGCTTGATCACGTCCCCGCGATGGAAGTGCCAGCCGATGTCCATGTTCTCTCGACCCGTCGCCGGATCGCGCAACACCCATCGCACCTCTTTGCCGGTTGTCGCCCAGTTCATGCCCGGCATGCCCGCCCCCCACTCGACCGGCGCGAACCACGCCGAGTCGAGCGTCATGAGGCGGGAGGAGAGGAACGGCAGGCCGTGCGTCTCCATCGCGAGCACCAGCTCGCGGTCAGGTGGCCGCTCGAAGTCGCGGGCGTAGCGTGCGATCTCCGCTTGCACTTTCCGGTTCCTCCCGAGCGAATCGAAGCTCCTCACCAGGTCGGGGCGCGTGCGTTCGGCGTCCACGTCGATGACGCCCAGCGTATCCGTCTCCGGGACGAAGCGCCCGAACAGGCGATCGAGCACGCGGACGTGGTTCACCAGCGCAACCCGGCCTGGACGATCGAAGCGCACGTGCACCACGTAACGCTCCGCGGGCGCGATCACGACGCTCGGCACCCGCACCTCGCGCTCGAACGGTCCGAGGTCGGTGCCGACCAGCTTGGTACGGGCGCCCCCGAACGAAAGATTCCAGGTGCGGGTGTTGGAGGCGTTCGTGACGTAGAAGCGGATGATGTCACCTTGGTGCGCGTGGGCAGACCAGCCTGGCGCGCCGTTCACGAGCATCACGTTGCCGAATCGGCCCATCAGCGCGTGGGTCGGCGTGTCGGCGCCGTACGCTACCGGACCGTCGTCGCCGATCAACAGGTCGTCCAAGATGAGCGTCTCCTCGCGACTCACCGGCCCGTAAAGCGTTTTACCCGAAGGGCGCACGAGGATGTTGCCGTAGAGGCCGAGGTCCTGCTGGATGTCTTCGCGCTGGTGCGGGTGGTACCAATAGATGCCGGCGTCGGGGAACTGCACGGTATAGACGAAGCTGCCGCCGGGTGCGACCGCCGGCTGCGTGATGCCCGGGACGCCGTCAAACCGGTTGTCGAGCCGCACGCCGTGCCAGTGGATCGACGTCGGCTGGTCGAGGTGATTGGTGAGGCGGACCGTGACCCGGGCGCCCTGCGTGGTGACGATGAGCGGTCCCGGCTGCGCGCCGTTGAAGCCGTACATCAGGACGTCGTGGCCGGCGATGCGCCGGTGCACGCGTTCCACCACGAGCTCGAGCGTGTCGCCGTCACGCAGGGTCCGGCGCGCTTGCGGCGCTGCCTCGCCGACCGCGCCGTCGGCTCGCGGCAGCCATGGCGCGACGGCCGGGGTCAACGCCATTTCCGACGGCAGCATGGGGATATGCGGCGTCATGGGAACGCCGTGCCAGCCCGTCGATTCAGCCGGTGGCATCACGGCGCCGAGGGACAGCTGATACAGGTCGGGTGGGCGCATCCGGTTGCTCGGCGACTCGCCGCGCAATAGCACCGGCCCGCGTGGCGCGGCGGACACGGAGTTCGGTTCCGCAGTGATCAGCACCAGGAAGCGATCGAGCGTGATCTCGCCGGCGCGATTGACGCCGTTCGTGACCGGGCCGAGCCGCTGGATGACGTCCATGGTGGGCGACGCCGCCCAGGCGACGTAGCTCGCGCCCGCCGGTGCGCGTGGCAGGCCGCGCAGCGTGATGCGTGGCGCATACCGGTAGTGGCCATCGACCGTGACCGGGACCGTGAACGGGCCGGGGATGTATTCCAACGCCACGACCCCTGAAGCGGTGCCGCCTCGTTCCGTGGCCGTGAGGTCGATACAGTAGAGATCCCGGCTAGGACGCAGCTCCCCCTGGATGGTGGAGGCCCGGTCGCAAAGTGCTCCTTGGGCCGCCGCCACGGCAGCATGAAGCAAGAGAATCAGCGTGTAGAAACGGGCGATCAAGGCAGCGGATCAGGGACGCGTGCGCGGCGGCCTGTCCGAGCCCTCGCGAGCACGGCCCATCGCGACGTAGGTCACCGTGTCCCAGGCGTTGTGAATCCCGTCAAAGAGAAGGACCAGCGCCACCGTACCCATGGTGAAAAGCGCCGGCGTCGGATGCGTCGCGACCAGGATCCCACCCGCCGTCAGCCCGACGTACGCGGCAAAGGGCAATATCGTGTGCCACAGCCAGTCCTCGAAGACGGGCTTGTACCCTGTCTGCCGCAGGGCGCGCCGTAGGACAATGCCGACGTAGATCAAACCGGCAATGCCGCAGAGCGTGAGCAGCACGCCGGCTTGGGCCACGCGCGGCCACGGCGCGCTCACGATGGCCGAAAGAAGAAGCACGGCGCAGAAATGCACGACCGTCGGCGTGCCGAAGGCGTTCACCTCGCCCAGGCCCCTCACCGCGCCCTGCTCCGAAACGAGCGCGATCACGACGAACTGGAGCCCGGTCAGGGCCCCCGCGGATGACCCGACAATGATGTAGAAATTTTCCCACGTGTCGAATGGAGCCATGGTGCCGAGCTCGTGGTGATTGGCACCAGAATCGTACCGCCATTTCGCACGCTTGTCATACCGCCCGCCGCCTCGCCGGAGTAGAATCCTGGAGATTCGTCCGAGCAGGAGGAGCGATGCAGAAGCGCACATTGGGGAAAAGCGGTCTGACGGTATCGGCTCTGGGGTTGGGCTGCATGGGAATGAGCTACGGCTACGGCCCCCCCGCCGATAAGAACGAGATGATTCTGCTGATTCGGACGGCCGTCGAACGCGGCGTGACGTTCTTCGATACCGCCGAAGCGTACGGCCCGTTCACCAACGAAGAGCTCGTGGGCGAGGCGCTGGCCCCGTTCCGCGATCGGGTCGTGATCGCCACCAAGTTTGGTTTCGGGTTCGGTCCCAAGGGGGACCAGGTGGGGATGGACAGTCGACCAGAGCACATCAAGCAGGTCGCCGAAAGCTCGCTCAAGCGACTCAAGGTCGAGGTCATCGATCTTCTGTATCAACATCGTGTCGACCCCGACGTGCCGATCGAAGATGTGGCGGGAGCTGTGCAGGACCTCATTCGGGAAGGAAAGGTCAGGCACTTCGGCATGTCTGAAGCCGGGGCGCAGACGATCCGTCGTGCCCACGCGGTCCAGCCGGTCACGGCGCTTCAGAGTGAGTATTCGCTGTGGTGGCGCCGGCCCGAAGAACAGACGTTGCCAACCCTCGAAGAGCTCGGGATCGGCTTCGTTCCGTTCAGCCCACTGGGGAAGGGTTTCCTCACTGGGACGATCAACGAAACCACCACCTTCGACCGATCCGACTTCCGCAACATCGTGCCACGCTTTACGCCCGAAGCACGCAAGGCGAATCAGACCATCGTGGACGTCGTGCGGAGGCTCGCCGCAAAGAAGCAGGCGACGCCGGCGCAGATCGCGCTCGCCTGGCTGCTGGCCCAGAAGCCATGGATCGTTCCGATTCCCGGCACCACCAAACGGAATCGCCTGGAGGAGAACATCGGAGCCGCGGCGGTCGAGCTGACGGAGGATGACCTGCGTGACATCGAGAGCGCCGCCTCGCAGATCACGGTGCAAGGGGCGCGCTATCCCGAACACCTGGAGCGCAGGACCGGCCTATGAGCATGCGCGTCGGCATCCTTGGCTCGGGATTGATGGGCGGCAAACTCGGCACGATCTGGGCGCGTGCCGGACATGAAGTCGTTTTCAGCTATGCGCGCAGTGAAGAGAAGCTGAAGAAGCTGGCGCGGGACGCCAAAGGGAAAGCCCGGGCCGGCACGGCGCGAGAGGCCGCGCAGGACGCGGACGCGCTGCTCTTAGCCGTGCATTGGTCGCGATTCGACGATGTCCTGAAACAGGCGGGCGACTTGTCGGGCAAGGTCATCGTCACCTGCTCGCTGCCGATGAACGCCGACGACACTGACCTCGTGATCGCCCACACCTCCTCCGGCGCGGAGGAGCTGGCGAAGAAAGTCCCCAAGGCTCGCGTGGTCTCCGCGTTCGGTACAGTGCCGAGCGAGGTGCTGTTTGGCGTCTTCGAAGCCCGGCGCAAAGCGAAGAGACCGAGTCTCGTGTACTGCGGCGACGACAAGAAGGCGAAGGGTGTGGCGGTCGAGTTGATCAGCGATACGGGTTTCGATCCGGTGGACGCCGGCCCATTACGGATCGCCCGCTACACCGAGCCGTTCACGCTGCTGATCGCGCGACTGGCGTACGAGGGGAAGGGGGGGCCAGAATTGGCGTACCGATTCGAGCGGTTCTAGCCTTGCTTGCCACCTGCCCGCACCGCCGGTAACGTCACTTCCTCTCCAACGGAGCTCCGTTATGCGCCCCACGAATGCTCTCCCGCTGCTCGTCGCCGCTGCACTCAGCTGCCAGCCCGCGCCCCCGCCGGACACGAGCGCCGAGGCCAAGAAGGCCATCGACGCCGCCAACGCCACGTGGGCCAGCCTCACGTCCGGCGGCCATGCCGACTCGCTGGCTTCATATTACCACGCGAACGCCGTGCTGCTGCCTCCCAACATGGCGCCGGTGCGCGGGAAGGAAGCGATTCGCGGGTTCTTCGGGCAGATGAACACGATGGCCGCCACCCTCTCGATCCGCGCCGAGTCCGTGTGGGCGAGCGGCGCCTCGGCCACCGAGCTGGGACGCTGGAACTTCGTGTGGCCCGCGAACGCCAAGCGGCCGCCGGGATTCCCTCCCGCCGACTCGGGCAAGTACATCGTGCGCTGGGTGAATGAAGGAGGGCGCTGGCTCATGATGCAGGACATCTGGAACTCGGACATGCCGCTGCCGATGGCGCCGGCTCCAGCGCCATCTAAGAAATCGTAGGGAGGCGTCCTGGTGGCGCGAGTGAACTCGCGGCTCGGCACCTGCCCGTAAACGGGCGTTGCGCCTATCTGCTTTAGCAGACGATGCCGAGCCGCGGTTTTAACCGCGCCCTGATACGCAAATGCGCCCGCCCTTTCCGTTCTTTCTCGCCGCCTGCGCCGCGCTCGCATGTGCCACCAACCCCGCCACCGGGGCCAAGGAGCTCATGCTCATCAGCGAGTCGCAGGAGATCGCGATGGGGCAGGGCTATGACAAGGACGTCGTCGCGTCCATCGGCCTGTACGCCGACACGGGGATGCAGCGCTGGATCCAGCAGTTCGGCTCGCAGCTTGCCGCCACCTCCGAGCGGCCCAACCTCCCCTGGACGTTCCACGTCGTCGACGACCCGGTGGTCAACGCGTTCGCGATCCCCGGGGGCTACATCTACGTGACGCGGGGCATCCTGGCGCACCTGAACTCGGAGGCCGAGCTGGCCGGCGTGGTGGGACACGAGATCGGGCACGTCACCGCCCGGCACTCGGTCAGCCAGATGAGCAAGCAGCAGCTCGCGCAGGTAGGGCTCGCGATCGGCAGTATCGCGAGCTCGGACTTCGAGCGTTACGCCGGCCTCGCAAGCGCCGGTCTCGGCGTCCTGTTCCTCAAGTTCTCCCGCGACGCCGAGAGCCAGGCGGACCACCTCGGCTTGCGGTACATGCGGCGCGCGCACTACGACGCCCGCGAGATGCCGCATGTGTTCGATATGCTCACGCGCGTGAGCCAGGCGCAGGGCGGCGGACGCGTGCCCGAATGGCTCGCGACGCACCCCAATCCGGAGAACCGCCGCGGCAAGATCGAGCAGGAGATCGCGAGCGAGCCGCAGGACTTTGCGGGCTCCATGGTCAACCGCGATGCCTATTTGCGGCGGCTCGAGGGCCTGGTCTATGGCGACGACCCACGCGAAGGCTATTTCAAGGGAGGCCTGTTCCTGCACCCGGGACTGCGGTTTCGCCTCACGTTCCCGGATGGGTGGGCGACCAGCAACGGCAAGCAATCGGTGGTTGCCGTCAGTCCACAGAAGGACGGGGCGATGGAGCTCGGGTTCGCCGCGGAGCCGAGCGCCGATGCGGCGGCTCGTACGTTCCTGTCGCAGAAGGGCGTCACCGGCAGCTATCCGGTGCGCGCGTCGGTCAGCGGGCTTCCGGCGGTGAGCGCAGGCTTCGCGGCCGCGACCGACAACGGCACGCTGCGCGGCTCCGCCGTATTCATCGAGTATGGCGGCGCCGTGTACCGGCTCATCGGCTACTCCACGGAAGCGAGCTGGCCGGCCTATCAGTCCATCGCCGAGCAGTCGCTCCTCTCCTTCGCGCGGCTCACCGATCCGGCGGTGCTCGGCGTCCAGCCACAGCGGGTGACGATCGTGCGGACAGACCGTCGCACAACGATTGCCGAGCTGGCGCGCCAGCGCCCCTCACCACTCCCCCCTACGTCGCTCGCGCTCATCAATCAGGTGGAGCCCGACGCGCCGATCGATGCCGGGCGGCTGGTGAAGTGGGTAGTGGGAGCCCCGCCCCCGTAGGCGCAAGTAAACTCGCGGCTCGGCGACGGCTTTAGCCGCGCCCTTGCTCCGCGCCCGCCTACGCCGCTCTCGTCGTCGTATTCACCCCGAACAGGGAATTGATCGGGCAGATCCGCGTGATCGCCGTTTGAAACGCGCCGAACGCCACGATCACGCCCCCGATCAAGCCCCAGTAGCCCTTGTGGACCAGCGGCAGATACGCGTCGAGGATCGCCAGCGCGAGCAGGGGATACCCGAACGGCGCGGTGCCGTCCTTGAATCCGCCCATCGCGAGCAACGTCCCCACATACATCATGGCGGCGCAGATGATCCAGGTGAGAAACCCGAGCGCCTGAAAGAACGGGTCGAGCGCCGCGAGGCCGCCCAGTAGCGCGAGCGAGCCCGCCACGAGCCGCGCCCGCGCATCGAAATCCCCGACGTTCGTCGTCTTGGCCATAGGCACCCTCCAGGAATGGGTTCGCCTTCTACTATAAGGAAAGCCGGGCGCTCCTCAAGTCAGCTCCAGCTCCGCCAGCCGAGCATGCCCCACCACGCGAGATACGCCGACGCGATGACGTTCACGCTGGACGCCACGAGGGCATAGATCCGCGTCGCGCGCCCCACCTCCGCGGGCGGTACCCGCCGCACCAGCACGAAACCCGCCACGCTCGCGACGGGGAAACAGAGCGTGCACAGGAACAATCCGATCGACCAGAGGGTCGGGGCGCCGAAGCGCGCGATCGGGTCATCCGCGGACACGAGGAACAGGACGACCGCCAATACGAGCGAGAGTGTCGCGATCAGAGGCCAGCCTCGCACCCAAAGATGGGGCGCTCCCCGCAGGCGGCCGAACCAGCGGCGCGGGATCCATATGAGGGCGAACAGCACCGTCCCGGCCGACGCGATGAGGAACGCGACCAACGTCAGGAGCTCGAGCCACACCGCCGGCGCGCTCGTCCGGACGAGCGATCGGGGAAGCAGATAACCCATCTGCTCGATGGCATGGGGGCGGCCGTCGAGCGAGTCGTTCACGAGCGCGAGCGTGGGCACCGGATCCCGACGCTCGCGGAACAAGGTCGCCGTCACCGGCAGATACGTCGTCGCCTCGCCGAGCAGGGGCGCGACGATCAGCGCGCTGTCGTTCACCCGCACGTGCGCGAGCGCGAGCAGCCGCTCGAGAAAGTAGAAATCCTGCACGCGCGGGTTGTCGGCCACGTACCATCCCGTCGCCGCGCGCGCGAGCGGCGAAAGAGACGCCCGGGGCGGTGGGGCAAGGGGCACCGCGTTGCGGGTGAGGTAGCCGCGCACCAACCGGTCGATCTGCCTGACCGCGGTGCCGTTGCCGCTGTTGATCATGAACGCAAACCCGACTCCAGCGTCGGGACGGTACGCCATGATCGTGATCCCGCCCGATACACCACCGTCGTGTCCTACCCATTCGAAGCCGCTGTCGGAGACGTACGTCCCGAGACTCAACCCGTAGCCCACCGGCAACCCGGCGCGCGCCGTGAGGGCGCTCTGCGGTAGCTCCATCCGCTCGATGGCCGAACGCGGCACGATCTGCTTGCCGCGCACCGCCCCGCGGTTGAGGAGGAATCGCACGTACGCGGCCATGTCGCGTGCCGACGCGTTGATCGCCCCCGCGGGACGCTCGATGATGTAGCAGTAGGGGAACGGTCTCTTGCCGTCGGCGTGATACAGCGTCGCCGGTTGCTGGTCCGGGGCGGGACGAAAATACGTCGCAGTCGTCATGCCGATGGGGACGAACAACCAGTCATGGACCAGCGTCTCGAACGGCTTCCCCTCGATTTTCTCGACGATGTACGCCGCTACCGGCGGCCCCGAGTTGCAGTACGCCACCCGCGTCCCGGGACGCCAGCGCGACGTGCGCGTCCACGGGGTGAAATCCAGGCCTTGGCGGAGGGTGAGCGGCGTCGAGTCGTTGTTCGCGTAGTCGCGGGGCGCCAGGTCGTCCCATCCCGTGGTGTGCTCCAGCAGGTTGACGATCCGGACGGGATCCGTCGCTTCCCAGCGGTTCTTGAACGCGACTTCGGGCGCGCGTTGCTTCACGGGATCATCGAGCTTGAGCTTCCCCGCTTGCTCTTCGAGGAGCACCATCAGCGAGACGAACGCCTTGGACGTGGAGCCGATGCGGAACAGCGTCTCCGGCGTGGCGTCGCGACCGCTCGCGACGTCGGCCTTCCCGATGCCCGCCACCCACAGCACGCTGTCCCGCGTCACCAGCGTTATCCCCACCGCCGGCGTGTGCGTGCGCTCCAGCACCTGCCGGATCTTGGCCTCGAGCTCGGGAATGGTACGGGGCGGGGGCAGGGTGTCCTTCGTCCGGAGCGGCGTAGCGGCGAGCAGCACCACCATGAGCAGAGGCATCGAGATAAGGTGGCGCCCTCCCGATCCGCGCGGTAGTATCGAACAGGACTCCTTCCTGGAGGCGGTACCATGGCGACCGTCCGCGAGATCCTCGGTAAAAAGGGCAGCGACGTCATCTCCGTTGCGCCATCGGAAACGGTCGTGAAGGCCGCGCAGCTGATGAACGAGCGCGGGATCGGTGGGCTCGTCGTGACCGAAGGCAAACGGCTCGCGGGGATCTTCACCGAGCGCGACATCCTGCGCCGCGTGGTGGCACAGCGGCGCGATCCGGTGACCACGAAGGTGGCCGACGTGATGACCGCTCCGGTGACCGCCTGCGCGCCCGATACGCCTGTGGAAGAGGTCGCCGCGATGATGACCGCGAAGCGCATCCGCCATCTCCCCGTCGTCGGTGACAAGGGACTCCAGGGCGTGATCACCATCGGGGACGTGCTCGCCTTCCAGGTGAGCGAGCAGCAGGCGACGATCGACTACATGCACCACTTCATGTTCGATCTGCGGTAGCGGCTTCAGCCGCGCCCCTCCGGGGAACGCCTCATCCGGCAACGCCTTACTCGGCAACGCCCTATCCGACAAGGCCTTACCCCCGGCGTGAGCCGCGCCGTTGTCCGCCTCGGCCGTCATCTCCCATATTGGGGCCCCCTATGAGCCCCGGCACCAAGGAAGTCTGGCTGTTTCGGATCGTGCATCAGGACACGGGCAAGCCCGCGCAGGGCGTGCCCGTGACCGTGCTCGAGAAATCCGGCAACGCCGAGGGGTACTGGGTGAGCGATGCGGACGGCATCGTCGCCATCCCGCGTCGCGACGCGCCGCGCCTGCGCATCCGCGTGGGCCTCCGCAGCGAAGACCCGATCGAGCTGACAACCGCGACGCTCGGGGACCAGCCGACGCCGCTCGCCGCGCCGACGCAGCTGCCGCCATTCTCGGGCTCCGGCGAGCGGCAGTCCCGCGACGCGACGTCCGGCGTGACCTCCCCGACGCCGCCCCCCGCGCACGTGGGACCCCCGCCGTCGCCGACGAAGCCCGCCGACCCCGAGGTGCCTGGCCACGTCCTCTACTTCCAGCGGCTCGCCGTCTTCGGCGACAAGACCGGCGCGGCTCCAGCGGGGGGGGGAAGCGTGGCGGACGTCTTCGCGCCACAGGTCGACAGTCCGAGCGGGATGCGTTACGGCGTCCTGATCGACGTCGAGGAGTACTGGCAGTCGCTCGGCGTCCAGTGGGGCGAGCTGCTCTACAGCGTGACGCTGACGCCGGGCGACGAGGCGAAGCTCGCCGTGCTCGACGGCCGGTGGCGTCGCGAGGTCGAGGGGCGCGAGCGCCCACTCCAGATTCTCGCCCGCATGGTGGGCACCTCGATGCTGGGCGACCTGATCACCGCGTTGCGTCCCGAGCTGCACCTCGATCCGCTCACCCTCACAGAGCCGGGCCTCGAGCCCGCGGCCGCGGACACGATGCACATGATCCGCGACCGCACCGAGCGCATGAGCCACGCGCTGCGGCGTCGGCCGCTCGGTGTGGTGGACGCGCCCGCCGACGCTCCGGCGACGGGCGCGGTGCGTCACGTGCGCAACACGACCCGCGACCGGCTCGTCACGTTCCACTTCTTCGAGCCGCTCGAGCGCTTCAAAGTGATCGTGCGCAGCCCGCACGTGCGCCCCGTCATCTTCGTGCCGTTCCGGCTGCCGAGCGTCGCTACCCCGGACGTGGTGCGGCGCTTTGGTTACCTGTTCCGTCGCACGCTGCTCGATCGCGGCCTGCTCCCGGAGCTCGAGCGGATGCTCGGCGGGGACACGGTCACCACGGCGGACGCGTCGCGGGAGCGGCTGCTCGAGCACATCGAATCGAACCTGTTGTACTACTCGACGGTGATCATCACCGCGGGCGACCCCGCCGCGCGCTACGTGGCGCTTTCCAAGCTGCGCACTCCCACCGGCCGACCACTGACCGATGTCGTCGAGAATGTGGTTGCGGGCCGGGTGGGGAGCGCGATCGCGTTCCCGTTGCGCTCGGCGGACGAGCTGCCGTCTGAGTGGCGCGAGGCGCTGGCGGCCTATCAGGCGCGACCGCTGCGCGTGGGCGACAGCTTCGTGGTCACCATTCCGCACCCGGGCGTGTGGGTGAGCGCGCAGGCGCATGAGCCCATGCAGCAGGAGCAGGCGGACGGCGCGGAGGCGGCCGGATGATGCGCCGTGCGCTCCCTGTCTCGTGCGTCGCGCTCGTACTCGCCGCGTGCACGCCGAGTCCGTCGCCGGTCACACCCGCCCCGGACAGCAGCCAGCCCGGGCGCCACGTGGCGGGTCCTACGGCCCGCGATTCGGCGCTCGAGCAGCGCGCGGCGCG
>Ga0070709_10001628_pt1 | contig 12149 bp, 12 predicted proteins | sample LARL51metaG_FD_65449 | JGI IMG/M metagenome (GOLD analysis project Ga0070709, IMG submission 65449) | Corn, switchgrass and miscanthus rhizosphere microbial communities from Kellogg Biological Station, Michigan, USA - LAR L5-1 metaG | ecosystem: Host-associated > Plants > Roots > Rhizosphere ...
TCAGGACAAGGATCTTCTCGTGATCGACGCGCTCGACCTTTTTCAGGATCGCGTCAGCCTCGTCGTCGATCCCGGATTTGGCATCGAGCAGCACGCAGACGAGATCGGCGTCGTGCGCCCCGCTCCAGGCCGTCGACACCATGGCGCGGTCGAGCCGCCGCTTCGGCGAGAAGATGCCGGGCGTGTCGACCAGAATGATCTGCGCGCCGTCCTCGATCACGATGCCACGGATCAATGCGCGGGTCGTCTGCACCTTGCGCGAGACGATGGTGACCTTGGAGCCGACCAGCGCGTTGACGAGCGTGGACTTGCCGACATTGGGGGCGCCGATCAGCGCGACAAAGCCACAGCGCGTAGCCGCAGGCGGGCTATCGGCGTGAGGACTATCCGTCATGACTGCCGCCGGCGACGCCCTCGCGCTCGATCATCACGGAGGCCGCCACCTTCTCGGCGGCGCGCTTGCTGCCGCCAACGCCTTCCGCCGGCGCAAGTCCCGGCAGATCGACGGCGACGCGGAATTGCGGGTCGTGATGCGGCCCCGTGCGCTCGACCTCGCGATAGACCGGGGTCGGCAGACCTTTGCCCTGGGCCCATTCCTGCAGCACGGTCTTCGGATCGCGCAGCGGCCGGCGCGGCTTCTGCATCCGCTCGGTCCAGTTGCGCGAGACGAACTCCGCCGCGGCCGCATAACCGCCGTCGAGAAACACCGCGCCAATCACCGCCTCGCAGATGTCGCCCAGCACGGATTTACGCAGGCGCGCACCTGCCCCGGCGCCGACCGCACCAAGCTTGATGTCGTCGGTCAGCCCGAGCGACTTCGCGACATCGGCGCAGCTCTCCTTGCGGACGAGATCCGCGAGCCGCTTCGACAATTCCCCCTCATCCGCACTCGGGAAGGTGCGATAGAGCATGTCGGACACGATCAGCCCCAGCACGTGGTCGCCGAGGAACTCCAGCCGCTGATAGCTCTCGCCCCGCTTGCGCGTCGGCTTGAGCGCGGACACATGCGTCATGGCCGTGATCAGCAGATTGGGATCGGCAAACTTGTGGCCGATGCGCGCCTCGATCGCCGCCGTCGCCGATCTGTCGGAAGGCTTGTCAACGGCCTTCTTGACGCCGCTCCTGCTGCGTTTCTTCTTTGCCGGCTTGCCGTCGCGATCGGGTTGAGGCTCGTGGCTCGTCTCGCCTGCTATCGATGCAATCCGGATGTCAGGGGTGTCGTCGTTCATCGGACGAATTTGAACAAGCGATTCCAGCGTACCGCCGTCGGCCAGCGCCAGATCATCCAGACGTGCTCGCCTTCGGCAATCGAAAAAAAGATCATCTGGGCCCGGCCGACGACGTTCTCGAGCGGCACGTAGCCCACCGCCGACAGCACCCGGCTATCGGTCGAATTGTCGCGGTTGTCGCCCATCATGAAGAAATGACCGGGCGGCACGGTGTAGATATTGGTGTTGTCGTAGAAGCCGTTGTCGACACAGTCGAGCGTTTCGTACGAGACCCCGTTCGGCAGCGTCTCCCGCCAGCGCTTCACGCGCGCGGTCGCTTCCGACCCGCATGGGTCTTCGCCGATAAAATCGCTCAACCGCTCGCGCTGCACCGGCTGGTCATTGATGTAGAGCAGCCCGTCCCGCATCTGGATGCGGTCACCGGGCAGGCCGATCACGCGCTTGATGTAGTCGGTCGTGTCATCCTTCGGCAGGCGAAACACGACGACATCGCCGCGATTGGGCTCCGATCCGAAAACGCGGCCGGAGAAGATCGGCGGCGACAGCGGGATCGAGTAGTGGCTGTAGCCATAGGAATATTTCGAGACGAACAGGTAGTCGCCGACCAGCAGCGTCGCCTTCATCGAGCCCGACGGGATGTTGAAGGGCTGAAACAGGAACGTTCGAATCACGAGCGCGATCAGCAGCGCGTGGACGACGACGCGGATGGTCTCACCTGAGCCGCTTTCGAATTTGGTCCCGGATGTCACGCTCATCGTCTTCCCAATTCCCCCGTCGCAACTGCCGCGCGGTGGCAGACACGATCCTTACGCGAGTAGCGCTTTGCTTCGCGGCCTAAGGCATCGGTCTTGATTCTGATAGTGCGAGCCAATTCCAGCGCAAACCCGAATTCGCTCATGCTAGATTAAGTCCCGCGCGAGTTTTAGACGTTTGTTCGCAGTGGTGCAATGAAATGCCGCATCAAAACTTCCTAACCCCCTGACAAAAATCATGTTTTTTGTTTGCGCGCGCTTCGGACGCTCGAGCGTCAGGATTTGCCGGGACTGATCGCCGAAATTATGACGAAGGCCTGCGCGAGCGGCCAGTCGTCGGTAATGGAAAGGTCGATTCGCGCCTCAAAGCCTTCAGGCGTCAGCGCTTTCAACCGTTCGAGCGCCCCGCCCGTAAGTTGCATCGTGGGCCGGCCACCGGGCAAATTGACGACCCCCATGTCGCGCCACCAGACGCCGCGCCTGATTCCCGTGCCCAGCGCCTTGGAACAGGCTTCCTTGGCCGCGAATCGCTTGGCATAGGTCGCAACCACCATTTTCTCGCTCTTGGCCCGCCGGCCCGCCCGCGCCCGCTCCGCCTCGGTAAAGATTCGGTCCAGAAAGCGGTCACCGTGCCGCTCGATCACCTTGGCGACGCGGCGGATATCGATCAGGTCGGAACCGATGCCGATGATCATGCCCTGCTCCGGCCCCGGTCCATGGCGGCCCGCATGGCGCGAACCGTCTCGCCCAGGCCAACGAAAATGGCTTCGCCGATCATGTAATAGCCGATATTGAGCTCGGCGATCCCGGGCAGCGTCGCGATCTTTTCGGCAGTCTCGTAGTCGAGGCCGTGACCGGCATGGACTTCGAGGCCGACCGACCGCGCCAGCGCGGCGCCCGTGACGATGCGCTGCCATTCGGCCTCAGCGGTCGCGGTCCGCCCGTCGACGACGGCGTCGCACCACGCGCCGGTGTGGATTTCGATGACCGGCGCGCGGAGCTTCACGGCCATCTCGATCTGGCGTGGATCGGCGGCAATGAACAGCGACACCCTGATGCCGGCGTCACCCAACCGCGCGATGAACGGCGCCAGCGCGTTGTGCTGGCCTGCGACGTCGAGACCGCCCTCGGTCGTCAGTTCCTCACGCCGCTCGGGCACCAGGCACACCGCGTTCGGCTTGGTCGCAAGCGAGATCCGCAGCATGTCCTCGGTCGCCGCCATTTCGAAGTTCAACGGCTTGGAGATTTCCGCCTTCAGGCGCGCCATGTCCTCATCGCGGATGTGCCGCCGGTCCTCGCGCAGATGGGCGGTGATGCCGTCGGCGCCGGCCTCGATCGCCGCCAGCGCAGCGCGGACGGGATCGGGTCTGGGCCCTCCCCGCGCATTGCGCAAGGTGGCGATGTGGTCGACATTGACGCCGAGACGCAGCGGAGGAATGTTCTGCATTGCGGGACTCACTGGAAGCTGCTGCTGGCCGTGACCGGCCGCCTCTTCGATTCAGAACAGGCAGGACCGAACATACACAACACGCAGCGACTTGGCACGGCAGGCGCAGGTCAGGAATGGAAAATCCGGCCGCCGGTTCACCGCAAGACGCACAATCCCTGCCTCCCAGCGGGAACGGACCGTCGCCTATCCATTCACGCGTTCGACGCGGGCGACGACGGCCTTGGCACGCAGCTGGTTGATGATGGCGCTGAGATGCTTGAGGTCATAGACCTCGAGATCGATGATCAGTTCCGTGAAGTCGGGCGACCGCCGCGACATGCTGATGTTGTCGATATTGCCGTCGTGCTCGGCAATCACGGTTGCGACCTGGGCGAGACTGCCTGGCTCGTTGACATTGTCGACCTTGATACGGGCCGGAAAGCGCTGCGGCGTGGTGTCGTCGACGTCCCAGCGGACGTCGAGCCAGCGCTCGGGCTCCTCCTCGAAATCCTTCAGCGCGGGCGACTGGATCGGATAGATCGTGATCCCCTCGCCCGGGGACACGATGCCGACGATGCGGTCGCCCGGGACCGCCCCGCCGTTCGGCGCGAATTTGACCGGCAAGCCGGAATTGATGCCGCGGATCGGGATCGCGGACGGACTCCGCGCGGGTTCCGGCTCCGATTTCAGCTTGAGCTTGACGGCGAGGCTCTTCTTCGCGCCATAGCGCGCGACCCGCTCTTCCTTGTAGTCGGGATACATTGCACGGGCGACATCGGAGGCCTTGATCTCGCCGCGCCCGACGGCAGCCATCACATCGTCGATCGATGCGCGCGCAAGCCGCGGCAGCGCGCCCTTCAGCTTGTCGTCGGCATAATCCAGCTTGGCGCGATCGAATAGACGCTCGACGATCCGCCGGCCAAGCCCCGCATATTGATCGCGCACGGCGGTGCGCGTCGCGCGCCGGATCGCAGCGCGCGCCTTGCCGGTGACGGCAAGCGACTCCCAGGCTGCAGGCGGCGCCGATTGCGCTTCCGAGGTCAGCACCTCGACTTCGTCGCCGTTCTGCAGTTCGGACGACAGCGGCGCGAACTTGCCGTTGATCTTGCAACCCACCGCGCTGTTGCCGACATCGGTGTGCACTGCGTAGGCGAAGTCGATCACATTGGCGTGGCGTGGCAGGGCAATTAACTTGCCTTTTGGCGTAAAGCAGAACACCTGATCGTGGAATAGTTCGAGCTTGGTATGTTCAAGAAATTCTTCCGGATTGGCGCTTTCCGACAGCATGCTGACGGTGCGGCGCAGCCACGCGAAGGCATTGGACTCGCGCTTCAGGAGTTCGGTCGGCGAGCCGACATCGTCCTTGTAAAACGCATGCGCGGCGATGCCGAATTCGGCGATCTGATGCATCTCCTCGGTGCGGATCTGCAGCTCGACGCGCTGGTTACCGGGCCCGATCACCGTGGTGTGAATCGAGCGATAGTCGTTCTGCTTCGGCGTCGAGATGTAATCCTTGAAACGGCCGGGCACCACAGGCCAGGTCGTATGAACGACGCCGAGCGCGCGGTAGCAGGATTCGAGATCGGGCATCACGACGCGGAAGGCGAAGATGTCGGAGAGTTGTTCGAAGCCGATCGATTTGCGTTCCATCTTGGTCCAGATCGAAAACGGCTGCTTGCGCCGGCCATAGACCCGCGCGGTCAACCCGTTCTTACGAAGATTTGTCGAAAGTTGATTTTCGATCTCGCCGATCAGGTTGCGGTTGCGTTCGGCAAGCGCGTTCAGCCGATGCGTGACAACCGAATAGGCTTCCGGGTCGAGCGAGCGGAACGACAGATCCTCCAGCTCCTCCCGCATCTCCTGCATACCCATGCGGCCGGCGAGCGGCGCATAGATGTCGAGTGTCTCCTCGGCAATCCGGTGGCGCGACGCCGGCGGCACGAATTCCAGGGTGCGCATGTTGTGCAGGCGATCGGCAAGCTTGACCAGAAGGACGCGGACATCGTCGGAGATCGCAAGCAGCAGCTTGCGCAGGTTCTCCGCCTGCTTGGCTTCGCGCGAAACCAGTTCCAGCCGTTTCAGCTTGGTCAGGCCTTCGACCAGCGCGCCGATCTCGTGACCGAAGACCTGGTCGATTTCCGCTCGCGTCGCCTCGGTGTCCTCGATGGTGTCGTGCAGCAACGCCGCGACGATGGTGGCGTCGTCGAGCTTGAGGTCGGTCAGGATCGCGGCAACCTCGAGCGGATGGGAGAAGTAGGGGTCGCCCGACGCACGCGTCTGCGAGCCGTGGGCCTTCATCGCGTACACATAGGCGCGATTGAGCAGATCCTCGTTGGTGTTCGGGTTATACGAGCGGACCCGCTCGACGAGATCATATTGCCGCATCATGCGCGAGCGCGGCCTGGCAGGCTTGACGGGCGCGGACGGCGCCACGGCGGGCTCAGCGGCCGCCTGCATCTGGGGAGTACCTTGGCGCCGATACGCCATTTCGAATCACTGCCTTCGCCTGGGAGGGCCTACGCTGGCCCCGATCATTTAACGCATAGTTTAACGCCAATCCGGCCGCCGTCCGATCAAATCCTGGACGGGCGGGTCCGTTCGCGTCTGCACTCTGCGGAGGCGTCAAGTAACCATGAAACGACCGGCAAAAGCAAAGGCCCGGAGTTGCGTCCGGGCCTTGGAAATCGGCGGGCTTTGAAAGATGCAATAAGCCGGCGACGAGCCTACTCGTCCTCTTCCGGCTGCTCTTCGGGAGGCGCCAGACCTTCCAGGCCTTTCAGCAGCTCTTCCTCGGTCATCCGTTCCACCGCGACCTCGGTGTCGTCGGCATCGACGCTTGCGCCGGCCGATCCGATCAAAGGCACGGTATCGGGTTCAGGCTCGTCGACCTCGACGAATTTCTGCAGGGAATGCACGAGCTCCTCGCGCAGGTCCTCCGGAGAAACCGTCGACTCCGCAATCTCCCGGAGCGACACAACCGGGTTCTTGTCGTTATCTCTGTCAATCGTAAGTTGTGATCCGGATGAGATCATACGGGCGCGATGTGCTGCCAGCAGAACCAGATCGAACCGGTTGTCGACCTTATCAATGCAGTCTTCTACGGTAACGCGCGCCATCCAATGTCGCTCCGTTGATTAGGGTTATGAGGGCTTGGTATGCTAATATTTAGAGCTAGTTATAGGGGGGACGGGCTTTTCGCAAGACCAATTTGCGATCCTGGCCCGGCGAATAACGGCCGGTCTGGGGGGACCGCGGCCTCAAAGCCACAAGTTGCGGCTTTTGGACAAGAAAACGCTCTATTGCGCCACCAAAGATATACCTTTGTTGCCCCGACCTCCCCAAATTTGCGGTAGCGTGTAGCAGACTGATCTACCGCGGGGTTTAGGCAGGACCTCAAGTAGTGCGCGTTCCTGCCGCCGCGCCAAGAAAACAGTTACCAACGACGAATGCGAGAAACTGATGTCACCTTCCTCCAACAAAATTGCGCTCTTCATCGATGGCGCGAACCTTTATGCGACGGCCAAGACGCTCGGTTTCGACATCGATTACAAACGGCTGCTCAAGGAATTTCAAAGCCGTGGAACGCTATTGCGCGCGTTCTACTACACCGCGATCATCGAGGATCAGGAATACTCCTCGATCCGTCCCTTAATCGACTGGCTCGACTATAACGGCTACACCGTCGTCACCAAGGCAACGAAGGAATTCATCGACGCCAGCGGCCGACGCAAAGTGAAAGGCAACATGGACATCGAGCTTGCCGTCGATGCCATGGAGCTCGCTGAGCACATTGACCAGATGATTCTGTTCTCCGGCGACGGCGACTTCCGTTCGCTGGTGGAGGCCGTGCAGCGGCGCGGCGTGCGGGTCACCGTGATCTCGACCATCGCAAGCCAGCCGCCGATGATCGCCGACGAGTTGCGGCGGCAGGCCGACGTCTTCACCGATCTCGTGGAGCTGCAGTCCAAGCTCGGCCGCGATCCGTCCGAGCGGCCGGCGCCGCGCGAACCGCGTCATCACGCACCGCAATTCCTGCAGCGCGCGACGACGACTGTGGCTCCGCGTGGTGGCGATGACGACGATTTCGACGATTAAGAGCGATCCGGCTGTCCGCGACGCCCGGCCGCAAGTCGAACCCGATCGTGATTGCCCGCTCTGCCCGCGGCTTGTCGAGTTTCGTCAAGCCGCGCGCGAGCGGCAGCCGACCTGGTTCAATGCGCCGGTGCCGCCGTTCGGCGATCCCGACGGCAGGCTCCTGATCGTCGGGCTCGCGCCGGGATTGCAAGGCGCCAATCGAACCGGCAGGCCGTTCACCGGCGACTACGCCGGCGATCTGCTCTATGCGACGCTGCTCGAATATGGCTTTGCGGAAGGCAGCTACGAGGCGCGTCCCGACGACGGGCTAAAGCTGATCGATTGCCGTATCGGCAATGCGGTGCACTGCGTGCCGCCGCAGAACAAGCCGTTGCCCGCCGAGATCAACACCTGCCGGCCGTTTCTGACCGCGACGATCGAGAGCATGCCGCGCTTGCGCGCGATTCTCGCGCTCGGCCGCGTGGCGCATGACTCGGTCGTGAGATCGTTGAAGCTTCGCGGCTCGGCGACGCCGTTCACGCACGGCGCGGTGCATCGGGTGGGCGCCGTGAAGTTCTACGACAGCTATCACTGCTCGCGCTACAACACGAACACAGGCGTGCTGACGCCGGACATGTTCCGTCGGGTGTTCGCGCGCGTCAAAGCGGATTTGTGCTAGAGCGCAATTCGGAAGAACAAACCCTCCGGCGACACCGAACGATATCGCATGTCGAAGAAAGGACGCTGAGGCAGTTTTCCGTGCGGCCCATCCTTCGAGACGCTTGCTTCGCAAGCTCCTCAGGATGAGGTCTCCGCAAGTGGCGGAATGCTGGAGCCTCATGGCGAGGAGCGCGGCAAGGCCGCGCGTCTCGAACCATGAGGCCGAAGCTCGATTGGTTCGAACCTAACCTACTCGCGCATCACGCGGGATTGTCTTTCAGCCAGGCCAGTACGTCGCCGGCGTTCCGGTCCGGCGGAAACACCGGATAGAACACGTGAGTGATGCGCGCATTGTCGATGATCAACGCCAGCCGCTTGATCAGCGTGAGATCCGCGACCTTCATGGTCGGCAGATCGAGCGCGCGCGTCAGCAACAGCTTCTCGTCCGACAGCACCGGAAACGGCAGATGAAGCCTTGAGGCCATCTCGGTCTGATAGGCATTGCTCTGGGTCGACAGCCCGAACACCTGCGCCGCGCCCGCGGCCTTGAGCTCGGCGAACAGGTCGCGGAAGGCGCAGGTCTGCGGCGTGCAGCCTCGCGCGCCTGGAATCATGTCCCAATCGTCCACCAGCGCGATCTTGCCGGGCTCCCCGGTCCGGGGATAGGCGAACACAACCGTCCTACCGGGCAGTGCCGACAGTGTGACCAGCGTGTCATCGGTCGCGACGAGACCGATCGGCGGGACCATCATGCCCTTCAAATGCGCCGCCGCGCCGTCATCGGCCGGCGCCGGGATCTGGCTCCAGTCAACCTCGTGAAGATTCTTCTGGTTCATCCGATGTCCTCAGCTTGCATCCGCGTGTCAAATGGGAAGGTACTGCGCAAACGGCTACCCCCTCGCCCGCATCAGGCGCCCCTTCTCGCGGCCCCAATCGCGCTTTTTCTCGGTCTCGCGCTTGTCGTGCAGCTTCTTGCCTTTGGCGACCGCGAGCAAGAGCTTGGCGCGGCCGCGTTCGTTGAAATACAGCTTGAGCGGGATCAGCGTCATGCCCTCGCGATCGACCGCGCCCATCAATTTGTTGATCTGCTTACGATGCAGCAACAGCTTGCGCGGCCGCTTGGGCTCGTGATTGAAGCGATTGCCCTGCAGATATTCGGGAATGTTGGCGTTGATCAGCCAGATCTCGCCGTCTTTTGAGTCGGCATAAGATTCCGCGATCGTCGATTTGCCGCTGCGGATCGACTTGACCTCGGTGCCGGTCAGCGCAATGCCCGTTTCGATCGTGTCCTCGATCGCGTAGTTGAAACGGGCCTTGCGATTTTCCGCGACGACCTTGATCGCGCGTTCGTTTTTCTCCGCCACGTCAGGCCTTTTTCAGAAGATCGCGAATTTCGGTGAGAAGCTCCACCTCAGGCGTCGGCTTCGGCGGAGCGGCGGGTGCAGCTTCCGCGCGACGCTTCAACTGGTTCATGAGACGAATCACGATGAACAGCACGAAGGCGACGATCAAGAAGTTCAGCGTCAGCGTGAGGAAATTGCCCCAAGCCAAGACGGCGCCCTGCTTTTTCGCGTCCGCCAGATTGCCGGCATTGACCGCCTTCGACAGCGGCGTGAAGTAGTTCGAGAAGTCGAGGCCGCCGGTGATCGCTCCGATGATCGGCATGATGACGTCGCCGACCAGCGAGGTGACGATGGCGCCGAACGCGGCACCGATGATGACGCCGACCGCGAGGTCGACGACATTGCCCTTCATTGCGAATTCTTGAAATTCCTTCAGCACGATCCACCTCCATTCAGGTCACAAACGACAATCTCAATATAACGTGACCGGCGATGAGGTTTCACCGCGAAATTCAGTTGATCAGGCCGGCATGCACCATCGCGCTGCGAACCGCGGTCCGCGTCGATTCCGTGACCGGAACCATCGGCAGACGGAGCTTCTCGTCGAGCTTGCCGAGCAGCGACAACGCATATTTTACCGGTGCCGGATTGGACTCGATGAACAGATTCATGTGCAGCGGCATCAGCTTGTCGTGAATCTTCAGCGCCGTCGTCACGTCGCCCTTCTGCCAGGCCAACTGAAATTCAGAACACAGCCGCGGCGCGACATTCGATGTCACGGAGATGCAGCCGTGGCCGCCATGCGCCATGTAGCCGAGAATGGTCGCATCCTCGCCCGACAACTGGTTGAAATCCTCGCCCATCGCCGCGCGCTGCTGCGAGACCCGCACCATGCTCGCCGTCGCATCCTTGACGCCTGCGATGTTCTTCAGTTCGAACAACCGCTTCATCGTGTCGACGGACATGTCGATCACCGAGCGCGGCGGGATGTTGTAGATGATGATCGGGATCGAGATCGCGTCGTTGATCGCCTTGAAGTGCTGGTAGAGGCCTTCCTGCGTCGGCTTGTTATAATACGGCGTCACGACGAGCACGGCGTCGGCGCCTGCCTTTTCGGCGTGCTGGGAGAGCTCGACCGCTTCCTTGGTGGAGTTGGAACCGGCGCCGGCGACCACGGGGACGCGGCCCTTGGCCTCCTCGATGCACCATTCGACCACGCGCTTGTGTTCGTCATGGCTCAAGGTCGGGCTTTCGCCGGTCGTGCCGACCGGGACAAGCCCATGGGTTCCCTCGGCGATTTGCCAGCCCACGAGGGCGCGAAAGGCCGTCTCATCCACAGAGCCGTTTTTGAACGGAGTCACCAAGGCGGTGAAGGAACCCCGGAAACGTGTCTTGGCTGCCATGAACTCCTCCCGAACGCTGTTGCGGCGTCATCTTTAGCGTAAAAGTTGACTCATAACGGGTCTGGCAGCCATGCGAAAGGGCGCAAGGTTGCTGTTCCCCCCGGAGTTTGCCGGCCTGGTTATCCCGACTTAGCCGCGATTTTGCCGCGGTGGTGGCGCAAAACGTGGCCGGGCGAAGTGCATTTTGTTTAATATATCGGCGTATTCAGTCCGATACCGCTAACCCTCACCGGCCGAAATGATTTGCCGCGAAGGAATGCCGTGACCCGTTTTGCCCGAGCAACTGCAATGCGATCGACGGCCCTGACGGCGGCTCTGGCGATCAGCCTGGCGCTCGCGCCCGGCGTGCCGGCTCTCGCAGCGGATGGCCAACCCAAATCCGACGGCCATGACAAGTCCAAGGCTCCGCTCCCCAAGATCCCGCTGCCCAAGTCGCGCCCGGCGGCGCGCGCCTCCGCGAAGACGATGACGCCGGCAGCGACAGCGGCGGCGAGAGAACTTGCGCCGGTCGCGCTGACGCCTCCCGTTGCGGCGCCGGCCGCCCCAGCCCGCCAGCGGGTCGCCGCGCCGACGCCGGCGCGCAAATCGGTCCAGCCGGCCGCAGTGGCTGCGACCACGTCGACGTCGCGGGCGGATATGGATGCGCTCGAGAACGTCCTCGAGCAGATCCGCAAGCATAGTCCTGACGAGGCGACCCAGACGGAAGCAACGATCTCCGACCCGGTCGCAAGGAAGCTTGCCGAATGGCTCATCCTGCGCAGCGACAACAACAATGCGACCGTCGAGCGCTATCGCGCTTTCATCACCGCCAATCCAAGCTGGCCGTCCCAGACCTTCCTGCGCAGGCGGCTGGAAGCGGCGCTGTGGGATGACCACCGCGACGACGCGGCCGTGTCGTCGTGGTTCGAGAACGAATCGCCGATTTCAGCCAAGGGCCGTTTTGCGCTGGCCAAGGCGTTGCTCGCTCGTGGCGATCGCGCCAATGCCGAGCGGCTGGTGCGCGAGGCCTGGCGCGGCGACCCGATGTCGGAAGACACCGAAAACACCGCACTCGATATGTTCGGCGCGCTGCTCAGCGCGGGCGATCAGAAGGCGCGGATGGACAAGCTGCTCTACACCACCGAGAACGAAGCGGCAGCGATGCGCGCGGCGAAGCGGCTCGGCGCGGGCTACATGGCGCTTGCAAAGGCGCGCCTGGCTTCGGTGAAGAAGGCGGCGAATACCAAGGCGCTGCTCGATGCCGTTCCGCACGAACTGCA
>Ga0070709_10001632_pt1 | contig 12139 bp, 12 predicted proteins | sample LARL51metaG_FD_65449 | JGI IMG/M metagenome (GOLD analysis project Ga0070709, IMG submission 65449) | Corn, switchgrass and miscanthus rhizosphere microbial communities from Kellogg Biological Station, Michigan, USA - LAR L5-1 metaG | ecosystem: Host-associated > Plants > Roots > Rhizosphere ...
ACGGTCAGCGCGGGCCACGGGTGCAGCACCAGCGGCGGCACCTGGCGGGGGTGCCGCAAGGCCAGCGGCGCCGCCGAGGTGCCGTAGCGGAACCGCCGCGCGAGCAGCGCCGGCCAGCCCTCGGGTTCGTGATGGGAGACCCGGGCCGCCGGAGCGTAGCGGATCCGCCAGCCCGCGGCGTGCAGCCGCCAGACCAGGTCAACGTCCTCGCCCCAGCGCAAGGCCGCGTCGAACACACCGCCAGCCCTGGCATCCGTGGTGAGCGCGGCACGCCGGACCACGAGCGCCGCGGTGGGCACGTAGGCCACCCGGGTTCCTGGCACGACGCGCGCCTCGGCGTCACCGAGATCCAGGCAGCAGGCTGCCGTGGTGTAGCGGCCAGCCCAGCCAGGCCCCGCCGGAACCGCCACCATCCGCGGGGCGGCGGCCGCCACGGCCGGATCGGCGAGGTGCGCGGCGAGCCGTTCGATCCAGCCCGGCTCGGGCACGCAGTCGCTGTCCAGGAACGCCACCAGGTCGGTAGCCACGTGGAGCAGGCCGGTGTTCCTGGCCGCCCCGGGGCCGCCGTTGACCTCCCGCCGCACCAGGGCAGCGCCGTGCGCGGCGGCGACCGACGCGACCGCGGCCGGATCCTCCGATCCGTCGTCCACCACCAGCACCGGATACTCATCCCCCAGAGCGGACAGGCAGCGGTCGAGCAGCATCGCGCGGTCCCGGACCGGGATGAGGACCGTGACGTCGGGCCTCGAAGCCAGCTCCGGGGGCCGTGGATGGGCCAGGCCGGTGTCGGTCAGCTTGCGCGCCAGCCTGCCCGCGGCGTCGCTGCGCACCGGGCCGGCGCGCAGTTCCGCCAGCGCGGCACGGCCGGTGCGGGACAGCCGCAGCACGCGGGCGGGCGCGCCGCCGAACAGCGTGTCCGCATCGAGTTGCCTGGTGCCCGGGTCGATGACCACACCGAAGCCGACGGGCAGCGCCCGGGCCGCGGCGGCGGGGACACCGGCACCGGCCGGTTCCGCGCGGGTCACAACGCGAGGCCCCCGTCCACCGGCATGACGGCCCCGGTCATGCCGCTGCTCGCCGGGCTGGCGAGGAAGGCCAGAACGGCGGCCACCTCGGCGGGGTCGAGCAGCCGCCCCATGGGCTGCTGGCTGGCGAACGCCCGGGCCCCGGGCAACTGATACAGCCGGGCACTCTCGTCGAGGATCGCGGTGGCGGTCGAGCCCGGGCTGACCGCGTTCGCGGTGACGCCGCTGTCGGCCAGTTCGGCGGCGAGGGCACGGATCAGCCCGGTGACGCCCGCCTTGGCCGCGCAGTAAGCGGCCAGCATCGGCAGCCCGCGAGTGGCTGCCGCGGACGCGACGGCCAGGAAGCGCCCGGACCTCGGGGCGGGACGGCGCAGCAGCGCGGGAACCGCGGCCCGGGCCAGCGACAGCACCCCGCCAAGGTTGACGTCGAGCACCGCCCGCTGCCGGGCCAGCGGGACCTCCCACAGCGGTACCCCGCCAGCGATCACACCCGCCGCCGCGATCGCCGCGTCCAGGCCGCCCCAGCGCTGCTCCGCCTCGGCCACGGCGGCCGTGACGGCGTCGGAGTCGCGCACGTCGGCCACGAAGGACTCCACCCGGCCGGGCGTTCCGGCGCTCTCGTTCGCCCGGCCGACCACCCCCGACAACTCAGCGGGCGTGCCCATCGGGTAAGGGAGCGCGGGGTCGTCGGCCGTGCTGTCCACGGCGAGAACCGACCAGCCCGCTTCCGCCAGCGCGAGCACGGTCGCAGCCCCGATGCCACGCGCCGCCCCGGTGACCACCGCAACCCGGCCGCGCTCTTTCATTGCCTCCCTCGCGGCCGGCCGGCCTCGCGGGGCCTCCCTGGCTTGGGGAGGCAGGGGTGTCCGAGAGCGGGCAACTCAGCGCTCCGGGACGAACCCGGCCAGCGGGTTCGCGTCGCAGGCGGTCACCGGCGGGCGGACCGCGGTCTCCGGCGGGCGGATCGACAGCGTGAGCGGGACCGGCTGGCGTTCGCCCGCCCGGTACGGGGCCGTCCGGTGTGAATGGTCGGGCGACGGCCGTGGGGCCGGGGCGAGCGCGCCCGCCGTCAGCGCCTGCTCGCCATGGCCTTTGACACACTCGGGGTCCGGGCCGTCGAGCGGCAGCCCGGTGAAGAACTTCGCGGCCATGCACCCGCCCCGGCAGCTTCCGAACGCCGAGCAGGATTCGCAGGCTTGCCCGCTCTGCGGGCGGCGCAGCCCTGCGAACAGCTCCGACTGCTGCCACACCCCGGTGAACCCGCCCGGATCGCGCACGTTCCCGGCCAGGAAGCTGGGGTGGATGGCGAACGGGCAGGCGTACACGTCGCCGACCGGATCGATGAGGCACACGACCCGCCCGGCACCGCACATGCCGAGCCCGGGCAGCGCGGCGCCGAAGCCGCTCAGGTGGAAGAACGAATCGCCGGTGAGCACGTCCGTGCCGTGGGCCACCAGCCAGTCGTACAGTTCGCGCTGCTGGCCGGCGGTGGGGTGCAGCTCGTTCCACGAGTCCGCGCCACGCCCTGATGGCCGCAGCCTGGTAATCCGCAAGTTCGCGCCGAACCGGTCAGCGATGGCCTTGAACGCGTCGAGCTGGCCGACGTTGTGCCTGGTCATCACCACCGAGATCTTGAAGCCGGCGAACCCGGCGGCCGCCAGGTTCGCCATGGCGCGCAGCGCGACGTCGTAAGACCCGCGGCCACGGACCGCGTCGTTCACCTCGGGAGTCGCGCCGTCCAGGGAGATCTGCACATCCACGTAATCCCGGCCGGCCAGCCTCCGGGCGATCTCCGGTGTGATCTTGACGCCGTTGGTGGAGAACTTGACGCCGACGTCGTGGCCGGTGGCGTAGTCGACCAGCGCCCAGAAGTCCGGCCTCACGGTCGGCTCGCCGCCGCCGATGTTGACGTAGAAGACCTGCATCCGCTGCAGTTCGTCGATGACCGCCATGCACTCGGCGGTGGTCAGCTCGCGGGGGTCCCGCCGCCCCGAACTGGACAGGCAATGCACGCAGGACAGGTTGCACGCATACGTCAGTTCCCAGGTCAGGCAGATCGGCGCCTGCAAGCCGTACTGGAATTGGTCGGCCAGCGACGCCGCCGCGCTCATACAGTCCCCCGTTTGCAGATCATTCGTGACGCCGCCAGGGTCTGCAGGGCATGTGCGTAACGCATCAAATCCTCGGCCTGTACACCGGCGGCCGTGCACGCGGCCCGGGCGCTCGGCTGCGCACCGAGCGACCGCACGACCGTGAGCAGCGCCGGGCTTTTCAGGAACGAGAGCTGGCGCGTGCCGAAGTGGTAGAGCAGCGCGCCGAATGCTTCGGGGCGGACTCGTACCTGGGCGTCCAGTTGCCAGGGTGCGTCCAGGTCGAACACGCCCGCTGGCTCAGTAGACGCCGCACATGCCATCGATGGAGACCTCCTCGACGAGAACATCGTCGGCAAGATCGCTGGCATGGTCGTCGGCGGGGCCGGTAACGGCCGTCTCCTCGGTCAGTTCGGCGGTGGCGGCGTCGGCCATGGTGGCTCCTTCGCGGCGTTCATACGGCTTATATTCGTCACAGTGTGCCGAATACAGGCAGGCTAACAGGGCCAAGTCCCCGTGACGAAGGAACGGGGACTTGAGCCAGCGGGGGTTCCAGGGGGTCGCTCCCCTGGGCTAGCACTTGGGGGTTCCAGGGGCGGCTTGCCGCCCAAGGCAACAGAGCGTGCTGGGGCGGGAGAGGGGAACGGCCGATGAGTGTGGCTGCGCCTCCCGCCAGGGCTGGGCGTCGCGGGCGCCCGCCTGGGACCAGCCGGCGTGAGCTGGAAGTCATTGCGCTACGGCTGTTCGCGGCCAAGGGATTCGAGGAGACAACGGTCGACCAGATCGCTGCCGAGGCGGGGGTCAGCAGGCGGGCGTTCTTCCGTTACTTCGACTCGAAGCCGGACGTGCTGTGGGGTGCGTTCGACACCGAGGTCGCCACCATCCGCGCCCTGCTTGATGAGGTCCCGGACGATCTGCCGGTGATGGCGGCGGTACGGCAGGCGGTGCTCGCGGCCAACCACTACCGGGCGGCCGACGTGCCCGAGTTGCGCGCGCGGATGGCGCTGATCGGATCGGTGCCCGCGCTCATGGCCAGCGCCGCGGTGCACTACGACGCGTGGGAGCGCGCCATCAGCGATTTCGTGGCGCGCCGCACCGGCCAGCCAGCCGGCTCGCTGTACCCGCTGGCCGTGGGCCGGGCCACCCTTGCCGCCTGCCGGGCAGGTTATGACCGGTGGGTCGTGCACGCCGACGCCGATCTCACGGTGTACCTCGATGCCGCCCTCCGCGCGCTCGCAGCGGGCTTCGCCGACGGCGCCCTTACCGAAGAGCCGCGTGGCGCGGGCCGCGCCGGCCCGGCCGCCCGCCGCCGCTGAGTCAGGAGATCCCGAGATGGCAAGCACCAGAGATTGGTTCGAGACCGTCGCCGAGGCGCAGCGACGTGCCAGGCGGCGGCTGCCCCGGTCGGTGTACCTGGCGGTGGTGGCCGGTGCCGAGGCGGGCGTCACCATGCACGACAACGTGCGGGCGTTCTCCGAACTCCGCTTCCGGCCGCACGTGGCCGGGCTGCCCGCGGAACGTCAGCTTGCCACCACCGTCATGGGCCTCCAGGTCAGCCTTCCCGTGCTGATCTCCCCCACCGGGGTGCAGGCCGTGCACCCGGACGGTGAGGTGGCGGTGGCGCGGGCCGCGGCCGCCGCCGGAACGGTCATGGGGCTGTCCTCGTTCGCGTCCAAGCCGGTCGAGGAGATCGGGAAGGTCACCGACAAGCTGCTCTTCCAGTGTTACTGGGCGGGCAGCCGGGACGACATCCTGGCCCGGGCGGAGAGAGCCAGGGCGGCCGGGGCCAAGGGGCTTATCGTCACCCTCGACTGGGTCTTCGATCACCGCCGCGACTGGGGCAGCCCGTGGATCCCGGACCGGCTGGATCTCAAGGCCATGCTGCGGCACGTCCCGCAGGTCGCGGTCCGGCCCGGCTACCTGGCCCGCTGGTTCCGCAGCGGCTCCCTGCCCGACCTGGGCGTGCCCAACTCCGCCGCGCGTGACGCGCAGGTCCCCAGCTTCTTCGGCGCCTACGGCCAGTGGATGGGCTCGGCCCCGGCTACCTGGGAGGACCTCGCCTGGCTGCGGGAGCAGTGGGACGGCCCGTTCATGATCAAGGGGATCACCCGGCCGGATGACGCGCGCCACGCCATGGACATCGGCGCCACGGCGATCTCGGTTTCCAACCACGGCGGCAACAACCTCGACTCCACCCCGGCGACCATCCGCTGCCTGCCGGCCGTGACCGATGCCGTCGGCGACCAGCTCGAAGTACTGCTCGACGGCGGCATCCGGCGCGGCAGCGACGTCGTCAAGGCCCTCGCCCTCGGTGCGCGCGCGGTCATGATCGGCCGCCCGTACCTGTGGGGCCTGGCCGCGAACGGGGAACGCGGCGTCAGCAACGTGCTGGAGATCCTGCGCCAAGGCATCAGCGAGACGCTCTACGGACTGGGCAAGGCGTCCATTCAGGAGCTGACCCGCGACGACGTCATCGTGCCCGACGGCTTCACGCTCACCCAGAAGCCCTGATATCGGCAGGCCGTAACGCTCACGAGCCCTCGCCAACCGCGGGCTGGGCAGGTTCGAGGACCGATGGTGGCTGCGAGGTGGACAGCCCCATCAGGGCGCAAGCTGAACGCGGGCCGGCCTGTCCATCCCCGGCCGGGAACAGTTCTGGAAGGATGGCCGGCATGACATTGCCTGCCCTCCCCGAGGAGTCCTTCCAGCGCGTGCTCTGCGTCGTCGCGCACCCTGACGACATGGAGTACGGCACCTCCGCGGCCGTCGCCCGCTGGACCGCGCGCGGCATCGAGGTCGGTTATCTCCTGCTCACCCGCGGCGAGGCCGGCATGCCGAACCCTCCGGAGGAGACGGCACGCCTGCGCCTCGCCGAGCAGCAGGCCGCCTGCGCCGTCGTCGGCGTCGAGCAGCTGACCGTCCTCGAACATCCGGACGGCGTGCTTGTCTACGGCCTCGACCTTCGCCGCGACATCTGCCGGGAGATCCGCCGGTTCAAGCCCGACGTCGTACTCGGCACCGGTTACGAAATCGAGACGCCCTTTGGCTTCGACCAGGCCGACCACCGCGCGGCCGGGCTCGCGACGCTCGACGCGGTGCGCGACGCGGGCAACCGGTGGGTTTTCCCGGAGCAGGTCGACGACGAGAACCTCGAACCGCACGCCGTGCGCTGGCTCATCGGCCCCGCGCTCGTCGGCTTTGGCGCGACCCACGGCGTCGAGGTCACCGGTGAACCGCTGCGCCGCGGCATCGCCTCGCTCGAGGCGCACGCCGCGTACCTGGCCGCGCTCCCCGACCACCCCGCTCCCGGGGACATGATCCCGAAGTTCACCGCGATGAGCGGCAAGGCCATGGGCGTCGAGCACGCCGTTCTGTTCCGCGCCCACGACCTGCAGGCACCACCGGAGCTTTTCACCGAAGCCATGCAGGACTGACTCGGGGCCGCCCTGAGGCTGGGAGGCTACTGCCGTGACAGCTCCCTTGCGGGCTTTGCCGGGCGCGGGGTGCGGCTGATCGCCGCGGGCAGGCGCCGGCCGAGCGCCACCGCGCCGAGGCCGGCCGCGGCCGCGAGCCCGGCAGCGGGAAGCAGCGCCGCAGCGGGCGACACGGCGAGCAGCCGGGTCCCGATGGTCGGCGCAAGCGCCAGTCCGATCCACCAGGACAAGCCCATCGCCGCCATATAACGGCCGCGCAGCGCCGCCGGGGCCATGTCGGCGACCAGTGGCATCAGCGCCGTCGTGTGGAAGCACTCGCCGATCCCGATGGCGATCGCCGCGATGAGCAACGCACCGTAGCCGGCTCCTGCGGCTATCCGGCCCACCGCCGCGATGAGCAGGAAACTCCCGGCGAAGATCGCCGCGCCGATCGCGATCGCCGTCGTCCGGCGGCGGCCCTCCAGCACCCGCGACACGGGGATCTGCGCGATGGCGACCGTGAACGCGTCGGTCAGCAGCAGCAAGCCGATCAGCGTCGTGCTGAGGCCCAGGTTGGCATGCGCGTACTGCGGCACCACCCAGGAGAAGAAGCCCCATCCGACGGCGATGACGGCAACGTTGATACCAGCGAGCCAGATGAAGGCACCGTCGCGGAGCACACGCCGGTAGCCGCCAGGCATCGGTTCGACCCGCGGCTCCGCCGCGACGGCGATGGCGAGCACGGCCACATACAGCAGGTAGCTGACGGCGTTACCGAGGAACAGCGCGACAAGCCCGGCCAGGCCGAAGGCGGCGACGAGCCCACCCAGGCCGCCACCGAGACCGAAGCCGACGTTCGTGGCCACTCTGGACACCGCGATCACGCGGTGCCGCAGTTGCGGCGGCGCCAGCGCCGCGAGCAACGCGGACTGGCTCGGCTGTAGCGCGCCGTTGCCGACGCCCGCCGCCACGGCCGCGGCGAACGCCTGCCAGGGGCGGTGCGCGGCCGCAAGCCCGGCGTATCCGGCGGCAAGCGCGACCCCGCCCCCGACGGCGGTGGCCCGGGCACCGACACGGTCGATCACCGGCCCCGCTGCGGGTGACGCCAGCACCGCCAGGCCCGTCACGACGCCGATGACAGCACCGGCCACGCCCAGGCTGAACCCTCGGCCGCTGTGCAGGTAGATGACCTCGAACGGAAGCACGGCGCCCCAGCCGAGCGCGTTGAGAAAGATGCCGGCCTGCACTACCCACAATCCGCGCGGCAGCCCGGACCCGGATCGCTTCAACACTGCATGCTTATGTTATAGTACATTATGTCTCTCTCACTAGTACAGACTATTGGCAGCGGTGCGGGCGCGGCAACCATCGCCGGCCAGATCGAGAGGCTGATCGCGGCGGGCGAACTGCGGCCGGGCGAGCGCCTGCCCGCGGTGCGCACGCTGGCCGCTGACCTGGGCGTCAGCCCGGCGACGGTCGCAGCGGGATACCGCAGCCTCCGCGACCGCGGTCTCGTCACGCCCGACGGCCGCCACGGCACCGCCGTCGCGGCCCAGCCACCGCTGCGGGTCCGGCCGGCCCGGACGGTGCCGCCGGGGGTCCGTGACCTGGCCGGTGGCAACCCGGACCCCGCGGTCCTGCCACCGATGGGTGCCGCGCTCGCCCGGATCGACACGGCACACAAGCTCTACGGCGGGCCGGCGATACTTTCGCAACTCGCCGAGATCGCACGGGCCGGTTTCGCGGCCGACGGCATCACCGGTGAGGTGGCCGTCGTCAGCGGCGCCCTCGACGGGATCGAGCGGGTGCTCCAGGCTGAACTGCGGCCCGGCGACCGGGTCGCGGTCGAGGACCCCGGCTGGCCACGTATCGGCGACCTGGTGACCGCCATCGGCCTGCGGCCCGAGCCGGTCGCGGTCGACCAGGACGGCCCCGTCCCGGACGGGCTGGCGGCGGCCCTGCGGGCGGGCGCGCGCGCCTTTATCGCCACGCCACGCGGGCAGAATCCGACCGGTGCCGTGGTCGATGCGCGGCGAGCGGCGCAGATCCAGGCCGTGCTTTCCGGATATCCGCAGGTGCTTGTCATCGAGGACGACTACATCGCCCCCATCGCTGGCGTGCCCTACGCCGCCGTCCACGGCCGCAGCGATCGCTGGGCCGTTGTCCGGTCGGTGTCCAAGGTCCTCGGACCTGACCTGCGGGTGGCGACGCTCGCGGCCGACCCGCTGACCGTGAGCCGGGTCGCTGGCCGTCAGCTACTCGGGCCGGGCTGGGTCAGCCACCTGCTTCAGCAGATCGTCGCCACGATGTGCTCCGACGCTGCTACCCGGGAACTCCTCGCCCGGGCTGAGCACCGGTACGCCACCCGCCGTGCCGCCCTCGTCGCCGCACTTGCCGAACGGGGCATCGCCGCGCGGGGCCGCTCCGGACTCGGCGTGTGGATTCCGGTGGAGGAGGAAGCGGCGATCGTCCAGGCGCTGGCCGAGCGCGGCTGGGCAGTCGGCGTGGGTGAGCGCTTCCGCTACCGGACCGCGCCCGGCATCCGCGTCACCATCACAACCCTGCAGCCGGACGAGGCTCATCGTCTGGCTGACGACATCGCGGCTGCCGTCGCCGGCCGGACCACCACGTACGCCGGATAGTCATCGCATCCCGTGCGGGTGGGCCGGCGTGGCGCTGCGGGCAAAGGCAGCGGACACACTGTAGTTGAAGTACTACCCTTTGTAACTGCACGCGTGCAGGTACCCCCGCTCCCGGTGGGGTCCACTTCACCGGCAACGGCGACGGGACCGCCACCCTGTCCGGCACGCCCACCGGCCGCTCGCAAGGCGTGTACCCGCTGACCTTCTACGCCAACGGTGGCGGTTTCGCCAGGCAGGCCTTCACGCTGACCGTGGACCGCGTCCCGGCGCTGCGGCACGTGGGCACCCTGCACGCACCGATCGGCGCCGCCATCGACCAGTCGCTCAAGGCCGCCGGCTATCCGGTGCCCGCACTGACCGAGACCGGGACGCTGCCGGCCGGGCTGACGTTCACCGACAACGGGAACGGGACCGGGGACATCGCCGGAACCCCGGCCGCCGGAAGCAGTGGCCGCTACCCGTGACCGTCACCGCGGCCAGCAGCCTCGGTACCACCAGCGAGTCCTTCGTCATCGTGGTCCCGTAGGCACGAGGTTCCATCGGCCGGGGTGGGGCCTTCGAGGTGGCCATCGGCTCCCCGAAGGCCCCGCCCCGCAGCACGCTCAGTCGCGGAGCTTGCGGAGGATGCGGGCCAGGTTGGCGCGGTCTGTGGCGCTGAGCCGGCCGAAGACCCGCTCCGCCTCGGTTCCGCGGGCCGCACGGATCGCGTCGAGGACGGATGAGCCGTGCTCGGTCAACTCGGCCAGCGTGGCCCGGCGGTCGGCCGGGTCGGGCCTGCGCTTGGCCAGGCCGCGGGACTCGAGGGTGTCGACCACCTCCGTGGCCGAACGCGGGGCGATGCGCAGGTGCTCCGACAGTTCCGACAGGCGCATCGCCCCATCGCGCCCGAGGATGCGCAGCGCCCGGAAGGCAGAAGGCGTGATGTCCCACGGGGCCAGCGCCTCGTGCGAGGCTTCCCGCAGCCGCCGCGCCACGGACCGGAAGGCCTCCGACAACGACTCGTCGGCACCCGGATCGCGCCCGGCCGCCGACCCGTTCGCATCCGCCGCGTCCAGAGTCACCGGAATATCATAGCAACGATTGCTGTTGCAGCCTCATATTGAGGTAACCTCAGTAACCGCATACCCAGCCCAGCAGAATCGGGGAACTTCTTGGAAGCACCACGCACCCATCGGGACATCAGCGGCTCCGGCCGGATCCGCGGCGGCCGGACCGTGACCGCCGCCGAGAAAGCGCAGGCACGTGAAGTGTCGCTGCGCCGCGTCGGCGCGCTGTTCACCCCCTACCGCTGGCAGCTCGGTCTCGTCACCGCGATCATCGTCGCCTCCTCCATCGTCGGGCTGGCCTCACCGTTCCTGCTCCGCGCGGTCATTGACACCGCGCTGCCGGAGAAGAACGTGCGGCTGCTGGCCTGGCTGGTGATCGGCATGGTCGCCGTGGCCGCTGTCACCTCGGCCTTCGGCGTGGTCCAGACCTGGATCAGCACCAAGGTGGGCCAGCACGTGATGCACGAACTGCGCACCGGGGTGTTCAGCCACCTGCAGCGCCAGTCGATCGCGTTCTTCACCCGCACCCGAACCGGCGAGGTCCAGTCCCGGATCCAGAACGACATCGGCGGCATGGAGTCCGTCGTGACGTCGACCGCGACCTCCATCGCCGCCAACTTCACCACCGCGATAGCCACCGCCGTGGCCATGGTCGCCCTGTCCTGGCGGCTGTCGCTGATCTCGCTGGTCGTCATGCCACCCGCGGTCTACCTGACCCGCAAGGTCGCCCGGATGCGCCGGGCCATCACCGCACAGCAGCAGCGGGAACTGGCCGACCTCAACGTCACCATTGAGGAAGGCCTGTCGATCAACGGCATCCAGCTCGCCAAGACCATGGGAACCGGGCCGGCGCTGATCCAGCGGTTCAGGCAGTCCTCGGCCCGCCTGATCGACCTTGAGCTGCACTCCCAGCTCGCCGGGCGCTGGCGGATGGCCTCGCTCAGCGTCATCTTCGCCGCGATCCCCGCGATCATCTACCTCGCCGCCGGCCTGCCGGTGACGGCGGGCACGATCACCATCGGCACCCTGATCGCCTTCACCACGCTGCAGAGCAGCCTGTTCCGCCCGATCACCGGCCTGCTCAACACCAGCGTCTCGGTCATCAGCTCGCTGGCACTGTTCGCCCGGATCTTCGAGTACCTGGACCTGCCGGTCGAGGTCGCCGATCCGGCGGACCCGGCCGAGATTGACCCGGCCCAGGCCCGCGGGCACGTCCGCGTCGAGGATGTCGACTTCACCTACCCCGGCGCCGACCGTGCCGCCCTCTCCGGCATCAACCTGGACATCCCGGCCGGCAGCACGCTGGCGCTCGTGGGTGAGACCGGTTCCGGCAAGACCACCCTCGGCTCGCTGCTCGCCCGCCTCTACGACCCCAGCAGCGGCACGATCCGCATCGACGGCGTGGACATCCGCGACATGCGCCTGGCCGACCTGGCCGCCGTGGTGGGTGTGGTCAGCCAGGAGACTTACCTGCTCCACACGACAGTCCGGGAGAATTTGCGATACGCCAGGCCGGGCGCGACCGACGCCGAGATCGAGGACGCCGCGCGTGCGGCCCAGATCCACGACCTCATTGCCGGGTTGCCCGACGGCTACGACACGATGGTGGGCTCCCGTGGCCATCGGTTCTCCGGCGGGGAGAAGCAGCGCATCGCGATCGCCCGGACCCTGCTCCGCGACCCGCGCGTGCTCGTGCTCGATGAGGCAACCAGCGCCCTGGACACCGAAACCGAGCGTGCCGTCCAGCAGGCGTTCGACGCTCTCGCCAAGGGCCGTACCACCATCACCATCGCCCACCGGCTGTCGACCGTGCGCGACGCCGACCAGATCGTGGTGCTGGACCACGGCCGGATCGCCGAAACGGGCACGCACACCAGCCTGATCTCCGGCAACGGCCGCTACGCGCTGCTCGCCGCCTGAGCC
>Ga0070709_10001633_pt1 | contig 12138 bp, 11 predicted proteins | sample LARL51metaG_FD_65449 | JGI IMG/M metagenome (GOLD analysis project Ga0070709, IMG submission 65449) | Corn, switchgrass and miscanthus rhizosphere microbial communities from Kellogg Biological Station, Michigan, USA - LAR L5-1 metaG | ecosystem: Host-associated > Plants > Roots > Rhizosphere ...
ATGAAGGCGGACTGTACTATGAGGGCTATTGGGAAGGCGACCGCGGCCGGTTTCAACACCGCCATGATTGGGATCGCGATCGCGACCACGATTACAACCGCTACAGGGACCATGACCGGGACCGCGATTACGATCGTCACTAGGAAATAGCGATCACACGATCAAAAATGCGATAGCTTCAGCCCGGCTATCGCATTTTCGTTTTCACTTTCGCGACCTCCGGGGCCATTCCTTCCTCTCACGGCCGGCAACCCAAAAAACTTTCCGCATTCAATAAAGCTATCGAACTCTCCACGCTTGCGAAGCCTGAGGTCTGCAAGTACAAATCCTTCGACGGTCTGGAAATCGAAGCCGCTCCTCACGCCTGCAAATTCCGACGGCAAATAAAAGCAGGAAGTCTCCGGAAACTTTAGCTTCTTGAGTTTTTCTTCGTTTTTCGTGCCGTGCGCTTCGCGCGCGATAGCCGTCCCAGGGACTGGGTATACTCACTGATCGTTTTTGGAATCGTCACGCTATGTACGAACTGCCCTTCCTTGCGGCATTCGATCAGTTCCGCCTCGGTCAGGATTTTCAGGTGATGCGAAATCGTCGCCGGAGTGACCTCCCGCAGACTCACCAGCTCCCCGCAGGTGAGATTTCCATTGGCGGCAATGGCTTCAAAGATCCGCAATCGCGTCTCATCCGCCAGCGCTTTTGATATCTTCTCGATCCGTTTGGTATCCATAAACTTTGCCCAGTGTAGCCGAATTGCCCCTTACCTTCCACGTTGTTTCCGGGTTCCGGCAGATACGCCCGAAATAATTGTATCCTTTTATTTAGATGCTCATCTAAGTATTGAACTAAGGAAGGCTCGAAGTCGCCGGCAGGGTATACGAACAGACCAGAAAAGGCCGTAACTCGGTTCCGGTGCCACTCTAAGGAGACATTTATGAAACGCTTTGAAGGTAAGGTCGCCGTCATCACCGGCGGCAACAGCGGTATCGGGCTTGCCACCGCCAAGCGCTTTTCTGACGAAGGCGCAAAGGTCGCGATCTCCGGCCGCAGCCAGAAAACTCTCGACGAAGCCATCAAGTCCATCGGCAACGGCATCCTCGCGGTGAAAGCCGATGTCGCAAAACTCGCCGATCTCGATCGCTTCTATTCCGCGGTCGCTCAGAAATTCGGCAAGATCGACGTTCTTTTCGTCAACGCCGGCGTCGCAAAATTCGTTCCGGTGCAAAACGCAGATGAAGCCCACTATGACGAAATTTTCGACATCAACGTTAAGGGCGCGTACTACACAATTCAGAAGGCGCTTCCGCACTTCAACGATGGTGGTTCTATCATTCTGAACACCAGCGTCGCTGGAGCCAAGGGCTTCGCCTCCGCTTCCGTGTACTCCGCAACAAAAGCGGCTCTGCGTTCTTTCTCGCGCACCCTCGGTGCGGAGCTCATCGCGCGAAATATTCGCGTCAATTCCGTGGCTCCCGGTCCCATCGAAACTCCCATCTTCGAAAAGGTCGGTCTCTCCAAGGAAGACACCGACGCCATGGTGCAGGGTTTCGTATCCAGCGTGCCGATGAAGCGTGTTGGCACGCCGGAAGAAATTGCGGGCACCGTCGCCTTCCTCGCATCCAAGGACGCCTCTTACATCACCGGCGTAGAAATTAACGTTGACGGCGGCCTCGGCCAGATCTAATCAACTGTGCAAAGGAGGACGGCAATCCCCGCCCTCTTTATCTTTCTCCAGCAATCTTCCTGATACTGCGTGCCGACAATTCCGCAGTGCGCTGAAAAACGTCCGTCTCGTTGTATTCAACTCGCCAAAATTATTCTGCAAATCTCAAAAATTATTTTGCAAAAGAAGGATTGGCGTTCGCCGCCACGTTCATATCCAGATGCCACTTCCGCGCGGCATCCACTCCAGCATAACAATTCTCATCCGCGGCGTATCCGCCGCATTGCGCCGCGATTTCTTTTTCGCGCGGCGATCGCACGAACTGCCAGACCGCAGCATCTTTCACACCGCTCGCGCGTTGCAGCGGCGGATTCGCCGCTGCAACGCATCCTGGGGAAGGCGGACACGCGTCATTGAACACCCAAAACGCGAATTTTCTCGGCGCTTCCTTAACCCGAATATCGTCGGCAGTCACAATCGTCGCGCCGCCCGATTCGTTCACTGCAATTCCCGAACAATAAACGCCAGGGCGAAATCCTAATTTCACCAACTCATCCGCCCAGGCCCGGAGATAAGCGTGGTACGCGTCCGTCAGCCGCCCGCCTTCTTCGACATCCACAAAGATAATCGCGCCATTTGAGAATCCTTCTGCTTTCGCGCTCCGTGCCGCTTCACGCGCGTCAGCAAGTCCATCTTTCTGTGCGCCAGCCACATTATGAATCGCGCTGCCTTCTCTGCCGCGGGCGAGTAACAGAAAACCAAATCTCCGTTCCTGCATCGCTTTTCGTTTCCCGGTCCACGAGTTCGTCTTAGCGCCCGGCGCCGGTGTCAGCCAATAACCCGCAAAAGAAAACTCTTTTCGCAGCGCGGACATCGCCGTATCGCCCGGATAATCGTTGCGGTCAAATCCCAAATAGCCCTGGCGCGAGCCCATCTGCGCAAGTGAGGATTCTCCGCGCATCAGAAATGCGGCGAAAATCAGAAGTAAATAGCCTACGAGCCTGCGCATTCCTTTTCCGCGTATCAACTTAGTTGCACCCGCAGCGGTACCCGTAGCCGCATCCCCAGCCGTACCGGCAATTCGCACTGGACGCTTTAGTTTGACTTGTTGGTGGAGTCTTTCACCTTCTGTTTCGCCTTGTCCGCGGCCTCTTTCGCTTCCTGTGCAGCTTTGTCAGCGGCCTTCCGTACTTTTTCAGAAGTTTCCTGAGCTGCTTTCTTGGTGGCATCGATGGCGCCGGGCGTCTCCGCCCGTGCCTTGTCGGCGGCTTCTTGAGCACTTCTTCGCGTCGCCTCGGCGGCATCCGTGGCAGTCTGCCGGACCGCTTCTCCAGTCTCCTTCGCGTCCCGCTTCAATCTTTGCGAATCAGACCGGCTGCACCCGGCCATTCCCGCCAACATGGCCAAAATCAGCAATCCGCTTTTTGCAGCTTTCATGTCCCCACCTCCGTAGCTGATCCAATCATCTATATTCCAATTGTAAGCTTTGCCTGAAAGTTTGTGGGAATGGTTTAGGTCCCCAGCGATGGCGATGGATTTCGATTTCAGAAAAGTTTCTTAATGTCGCGCCAGCCAATCAAGATCACGTGGTTATCTTCAAGAGCCTTGCGAAGCTCCGGACTCGACACGGCCGCAAAATCGCGCTCGCGCCAGGCAGCTCCCCAATTGGGATGGTCGACCATGACGGCTTGCGATTCAGCGTCGTCATGCGCGAGGTGCACGAAAATTTCTGTCACGCCCGGTTGCAAATTTTTGATTCGATTCACGTAGTACTCGTTCCAGCCAGCGGGTGACACGTCCTCCCCAGGTGAAAATATGGCATCGGGAACTGGATCGCCCGGCGCCATCAGCGGAAGCATGGACTGAAAGGGCTGATCGTTGCGCGCCATGCGTATCGGAAGTTTGTATTCACGCGCAACCCTCAGAAATACGCCGAACAGCTCCGGCGTCCGATACAGTGCGTGCATGTGGGAATCGAGATGCGAAGGCTCAAGTCCCATCGACTTCGCTCGTTCAATTTGCGCGCGAATCTCGGCTTCCACTTCGTTCAGTTTCGCGTGCTTTGCAAACTCGTCGGTGCTGGCGTAGAAATACCCATCCGGTCCGACCAGGCTCGGTACCAGCGCGCGAGAAGCAATCGGCCCCCAGCGGTAAGTTTGCCATTCGGCGGTTAAGGTGAGATGTAGGCCAAGATCCGCATCGGGGTGCGCTTTCGCGTACGCAGCGACTTCTGTGAACCACGGGCACGGCACCATGACCGTTGCCGAAGTGATGAGCTTACGGTCGAGTGCGGTGAAACTGGCAACGTCTTCCGAATGAGAAACCGCCAGGTCGTCCGCGTTCAGAATGAGCAACTTCGCATCACGAGGATAGCCAAGTCGAACCTGCAGCGGCTGTCCGGCCCCCGGAGTAAAAACCGTGGTGTGATAAGCAGCGACTTTCCAGTCGCGTCCAGTTTTTACGAAGGTCAGTGTGTAGCGCAGCTCAAACGGTTTTGCGGCATCGACATAGCGCCGTGTGGAATGGCCCGTGACTACGGCTGCCTTCGAGTATTCATTGAAAGTTTCCCGATCGGTGCTCAGCTCGGAGTAGCGCAAGTGCCCGTCGCGAATTGCCTTCAGCAGCTCGGTTTTGTTTTGCACCAAACCATCGGTATGAGTCCAGGTGAAATGCTCGTCCAGCAACCGATCGAGGACGGAGGCATTTGCGTCGCGCAGGGCTTCGTGAAAGGCAGTGTGGGCGCGGCGAAGCTCAGCGTCTGAATCGGCAATCGCCGTTCCGGCAAAAACCGTCAGGCCAAAGATCAGACCCGCGAGCAATCTCGCATGGGACGTCACACTTCGTCGTTTAATCATGATTGATCCCCCAATGACCCTTCTGACTCGTCTCGGCGCTGACTCCCCGTTCCAGAGGCGCGGCAGAGTTAGCCCAGCGCGTAAGCGCTGGGTACCAATCATACCCACGCACAAGCGCCGTGGGCGCGACGCATTCTTTCGGCTGACTGCTCTGGCTGGTCACCGCAAGTAATGGTTGAGGAATTTGGCGGGTTGGGTGGGTGTACTCCGGGGTGCTTTTCGTAAGAGGGGCAAACGCAGGAGTTATTTGTTCAAGAGTGAAAAAAGTGCGTAAAGGATCGAAAAGTCGGTAGTGAAAAAGAAAGAGTTTACGGGAAGAAGGATTTGCACTCTTGTTGGGCGCAAACAGAGGGATTGCGATCAGTTGAATGGCCGAGTGGGTCGATGTGGAGAAGAGGAAATGGGGCGTGAGGCGGGAATCGGTTCGAATTACGATTGAATTACATCTGCTAGGATAACATATGAGTAATTTAGTCGTCCAGTAAAAATCTGTGACGCCACGCGGTTAGAGGGCTTTCCTGGGTTCGAAGAGATTTAGAGGAGGTTCGAATCCGGTTCGACGATGAGTTCGGAGACATCGCGGGGATGTGCCGCGCCTACGGCGCTTGTGGGTTATGGGCGCAAGATACCCAGCGCTTGCGCGCTGGGCTAACTTCTGTCGCGCGGCGCTTGGGAAGCCGGCGTAGCCCGCAGTTCCGGCTTTTCTCTGTAAACTTAATACTTACAACTTACTACTGAAGACTCGCTACCGAAGACTCTTTCCTCATCCTTCCCTTAACTTATGGCCGGCCAAATTTCCCAGGCCGTCGTACGCCGCGTACTTGTACATCTCGCTCAGCGTCGGGTAATTAAAAACCTGCTCGATAAATTCATGAATCGTCAACGAATTATCGAGAACCATCATCCCGACGTGGATCAGCTCCGTGGCGCTCTCTCCGATAATGCTTACGCCCAGCAATTTCTTATCTTCCGGAGCAAAGATGAGCTTCAACAATCCCGCGGTATCGCCGGCAATATGTCCCCGCGCATTATTTTCGTAACGCGCGCGGCCGACTTCATAGTCGATTTTCTTTTCTTTGCAGGAATCTTCCGTTTCGCCGGCCGAAGAAATTTCCGGAATGGTATAGATGCCCATCGGGAGCATCGAAGCCACTCGCTGTTTGTACTGAAATCCAAAAGCATGGCACACGGCCACGCGTCCCTGTTCCATGGAAGTGGAGGCCAGCGCGGGAAATCCAATCACGTCGCCTGCGGCGTAAATGTTTTTGACGCCGGTCCGGTAATTTTCGTCCACGGGAATGTATCCGCGGTCGTTCAACGCCAGTACCGCTTTTTCCAGGGCCAGTCCGTCCACCGCCGCGCGCCGGCCGGCGGCAAACAGCGCGGCCTCGGTCTGCAGTTTTTTCCCGCTTTTCATGTGCAACGTCGCGCCACCCGCGGAGTTTTCGACCTTCACTGGACGTTCGTTAAACAAGAACTGCATTCCCAGCTGCTTCAGGCGGTCGCGCAGCCGCTCCGAGATTTCCGTATCCAGAAATGGCAGCAGCTTGTCTCGCCCATCCACCAGCGTCACTTTCACGCCCAGGGCCATGAAAATCGAAGCGTACTCGCAGCCAATCACTCCACCGCCAATCACCGCCAGCGATTTTGGAATGCGCTCCATCTGCAGAAACGTGTCGGAATCAAATGTGTGCACATCGTCGAAAGAAATCTCCGGAGGACGATGCGGCTTCGATCCGGTGGCAATCAAAATGACTTCCCCGCGCAGCTTCCTGGTGCTGCCGCCGTTCCCGACCGCTCCACTGCTAACAACAATCGTATGGGCATCCTCAAACGCGCCCTGTCCCTGCACATATTCAATTTTGTGCAGCTCCAGATTTCTCAGGATGCGCTGCCGCTCCATCTCCACCACTTCGCGCTCGTGGTGCATGAAGTCATGAACGGTGAGATTTTCTTTCAGCGAATAATCAATGCCATAGAGCCCGCGCTGCCCCAACCCGGAAAAATAGAGCGCCGATTCGCGCAATGTCTTGCTGGGGACGGTGCCGGTATTGATGCAACTCCCGCCGGGAACTCCGGCCCGCTCGATCAACGCCACGCGTTTGCCGAAATATGCGGCCTGCGCAGCCGCCTTCTCTCCCGCCGGCCCGCATCCAATGACCACCAGATCAAATCGTTCTTCTTGCTGCATGAAATGTGCCTCGATGAAGAAATCGTGTCTGAGCAATTATGGGAAACATCACAGGACCCGATCGAATCACGTTCAATGCTTGTGACGAATCCCGCATCCGCTCAATTCAGGAAATTGCCCGTAGCGATTTCGTTGACGGGCGCGGAGTGGGAATCTAACATTCCGCAAGCACTGGAATCGTCTTTACTTTCTACACGATGTGAACAACCAGACGCAAACCGAACTTTCTTTGCGCAAGGCCGTGTACGCCTGCATGTGCCTATCCTTTTTTTTGGCTCTCGCGCTGTCGCGTACTCGCGCCGGAGAATGGCTTGAAAACGGCACTCACGACGTGCGGGCGCGGTGGACCGCGCAACCAGCAAACGCCGACCCGCGAATTGTCATCGTGGATATCGACAACGCCAGCTATTCCGTGCTACAGGAAAAATTGGGACGGTGGCCCTGGCCCCGCTCCGTGTGGACCGAAGTAATCCGCTACGTGACACGTGGCCAGCCAAGCGCCATTGCGGTCGACATCGTCTTTGGCGGGGAAGACAAAACCAATTCCGGCATGGATCGCGAATTTGCGCGCGTGTTGCGCTCGTCCGGCAAAACCGCGCTGGCCTTTGCCTTCATGCCCACGGAGCTGAGCGCCGAAGAGCCCGACAACGGCGAACGCCGCAAGCAACTTCTGGAAAGCCAGGGTTCTAGCACCGGCTTTGGCGCGCACCTGGCAACGCACGAATGGAAGGCGAATCTTCCGCTGGAAGATTTGGCAATGGCCGCGGCCGGACTGGGCTCCATCAATTCGACTCCGGATCAGGGCGGCACAATTCGGCGGACTCCAGTGCAATTTCACTTTTCAGGGCGCGGCTACCTGACCCTTGCCGCGCGTGCGGTGCAAATTGCGTCCGGGAACAAGGAACCATATCAATGGCACCAACGCAATGGAATTTTCGACCGGAACTATGTGACTCACGGCGCAAAACAAATTCCTTTGGATGACGAAGGCCGGCTGGTTTTGTTGTGGCGCGGCGATTCGTTGCACGCATTTCCTCGCGTGCCTCTATGGGAGGTTATCTGCTCGATTTATCGAGATCAATGTCCGAACGCTGAACACTTCTTTCCGCCGGAATATTTTCGCGACAAAGTGGTGCTGCTGGGCGCAAGCGCCGCGGCCAGTTACGAACCGCGGCCGACTCCATTGGATTCTCAATCGCCTGGCTTCATGGTGCACGCGACAGCGATCGACAATTTATTAAGCGGCGAAGCATTGCGACTGGCGCCTTTTTGGCTGGTCGTGTTAGCGATCGCAAGCATGGCCATTTTCGGCGGAGTACTGCAGCTGAAATTTTCGTCCGTTATTCCTACGCTGACGATTTTGGCCGGGATCATAGTTCTCTACTTCGGTCTTGCGGTTCTGGCATTTCAGAAAATACATTTTGTGCTTCCGGTAGTCGCGCCATGCCTCGCCTTGCTGGTGTCGTGCGCTGGCGCGGGGGTCTCCCGCTATGCCACTACCGGGCGCGAATTGCGGCAAACGCGCGGGGTTCTGGAACGTTACGTCGCGCCTCAGCTGGTCGACTATGTGATGTCCAATCTCGGGGCCATTCATTTGAAGGGAGATAAACGCGAGCTGACGATTTTGATTTCCGATGTGCGTAATTTTACGACCATGACGGAGAAGTCTGATCCGGAGGAGCTGATTGCGTTGCTGGATGACTACCTCGCTGCAATGACGGAAATCATTTTCAAACACAACGGCATCGTGGACAAATTCATTGGGGACGGAATTTTGGCCTACTGGGGCGCGTTCACGCCGGAGAAAAATCATGCGGAGGAGGCAGCGCTGGCCGCGCTGGAAATGATCGAGCGCTTGAAGGAGTTGAATCGGCAATGGGAAACCCAAGGTAAGCAACCGATCGCGATCGGCATCGGCATCAACACAGGCAAAGTGACCTTCGGCAACATCGGCAAAGGGAAAAAAATCGAGTTCACCGTGATTGGCGACGCGGTTAACCTGGCCGCGCGGCTGGAAGGATTGAACAAGGAATTTGGCACCTCGATCGTGATCAGCGAGGAAACGCGGGCGAGGCTCGGAGAGCATGCCGACACGCGAACCCTCGGTGGCGTGAAAGTAAAAGGAAAAACAATCGAAACACAGGTGTACGAGTTACGGGGATTTGTGAAGGAAAAACTCGCGCCAGTGGAAGTGGCGCAGTAAACATTGTTCGACGGACGGAAAGCGGGAGGTAATGGCATGAATCATTTGGCAATGCAGAGCATAGTTGGGGTGGTGCTGATTATTTTTGCAATTCCCGGGCGGCCCGGAATGATCGGCGCACAGGAACAAGCGAATTCTTCACAGAAGACGCAGCAAGACCAGGATAAACAGAAGAAAGACAAAGCCGGCTCGAGCGATAATTCGACGGGCAAGAACGCGAAATCGGATGACGCCGCGAAAAACGGCGATAAGCCCGCTCCGCTGTTTGGCGGCTCGCTCAACGTGAAATCCTCGCGACAGACGAAAGACTCCGCGACACTCGGATTCAACGGCGTGGACGATAACGGACAAGTGCAGAAAAGTTTCCTGTCTGCCGCCGCTACCGGGTCGGATACTTCCGCGGTGCAAAAATTGGCGAGCGAATCGGTAAACAATACGGAGCTGGATCAATTTATCCAGCAAGGCGATTTGAACACCAATTCACCCGCGAAGAAATCGTCGAATTCAGGAGCAAAGCCATGAAAAAACTTTGCGCTGCGATTGTAGGTGTGATTTTGCTTGCGTGTGCGCCCGCGGGAAGGGGCCAGATTGGAGACGCGCTGCGGCGCGCGCAAGACAAAGCGCAGAAAGCAAAAAAGGTTGCCGACATCTATAAACCCTGGACGCCTGAGCAGGAGCACGTTATCGGCGAAGCAGCGTCCGCGAAGTTGGTTCACATCTTCGGGCTGTATGAAAATCCCGACATGACACGCTACGTAAGCCTGGTAGGAAGCACCGTGGCGCGGCAAGCCACTCGCGATGTGCCCTATCATTTTGGAATCCTCGACACCGAGGTGGTTACTGCGCTTTCTCTCCCCGGCGGCTTCGTTTTCGTGACGCGCGGAGCGTTGGCTAACATGCGCAACGAAGCAGAGTTGGCGGGAACGCTCGCGCATGAAGTGGCGCACGTCGATGGCCGCCACCTGGAGCGCGAAGTACGCGCCAAAAAGTCCAGCCAATTTGCGAAAGAAGAGGCCGCTACGCGCGTGCCGCAGGGCGCCGAGCTCGTGAATCTTGCGGGAGATATCGTGAATGGCGTGCTAACTACGCAAGTGAGCCGTGATAAAGAGACGGACGCCGACAAAGTGGGAACGCAATTGGCTGCAAAGGCGGGATACGATCCAGCGGGACTGAAAAACTTCCTGGAAGTGCTGGGCCAGGCCGCGGAATCGCCACAGAATCGCAAGCAACTCGGACTGTGGGGCAGTACGCACCCGCCGTTCCGTGAACGTGTCGCCGCTCTTTCAATTGTCGCGGCGGGCTTCCCTGCTGGGGGAAAACTTCTGGTGGAACGCTTCAACTGGTACGTCAATCCGGTGAGCTTTGCAAAAAGTATCGCACCCATGGTTGCAACCGGCCACGATGGCGGCCACGATCTGAGCGGTATCGTGAGCAAGGGAGTCGTGGTATTACAGAGCGGAACTCTGCCGGAAGGCACGCGCGTAAAAATCCGTGTGGAAGAATGATCAGGCGAGCGGGGGCGGGAGAACACGAATAATCAGATTTGGCCTGGAATCGAAATGGTACCCGGGTTGGGAGTCGAACCCGCAGGCCACTAAGGGCGCGCAACTTATTGATTCTGTGAAACGAAACACATGAGAAACACGTCGCAATTCACGACTGAGCAAACACCGCAGGTACACGAGCGCTTGATTTCTTTCCTGTAACCCGTATGTGTTGGAAGACCGCTTCCGCCATTTTTCTTCCTCGCTTTCCGGCCTGCTATGTTTCGAGCGTCCGCGCGAATTCGCGCACCGTCGCAAATCCTTCTTGGATCTTAATCACGACACCGCACTCTTTCGCCAAAGCATCAAACACCGGTTCCCACGCCGTAGGCGGCGGATCGAGTTCCTGCGGCACTGCGTGTGTCTCGCGTTTCGCGAACGTCACGCGGATCGCCGCAGCCGTCTTTGCCTTGTCGAGTCTCTTCCCGCGGATGAGCAACACCATATCGACGAGATCTTTGGTTCGCGCGCTCGCCGCGCGGCAAGGTGTAGGCGTGGAGCTTTTCCGCAAATTGCAATTTGCGAAAGCATCGGGGGGGTGTTCCGTGACCTGGTTGCCATCCCCTTGCAATCAAATCCCTTCTCGGGCCTTCTGCGGCATTTCCGGATTCGAAAGGCATGGGATCTGGGCGACCGCGGCTCCATGTCCGAAGGCGATCTCGCCTTTCGATATCAAGTGAAAGAACGATCCGCCGGCCCACGTTTCGAGAGTCCGTATTACTTTTGGCGAACGAATCGAATTCCCGAGTCTGATATTCGCTCCAGAATCGGGGGTAGCGACGAGCCTCGCATCGTTCAGTTCCACACTCAAACCGTTAAAGCGATTGGCAGCAAAAGTGAAGCACCGGGAGTGGACAGATGAAGAAGGTAGTCTTTACACATTTCACTCTGGGTCGCGCCGCTATCTTCACGCCTGATCGGCGCACCTCACCGCATTTCGTCACGTTCCGAAAATCAATTTCAGAAAGCAGCAGCGCGAGGACTACAAAAACGGGCGGGAGCGACCCCGCTTTTTCGGCGTACAGACCGCCCAAAAAGTTTTTGGGGTCGCTCCCGCTCGTTTTGTTTCGATCCCGGATGCATGAGCAACTCAGTCGAACTTCGGGTGAACCCGTCATCGCAAACGCTTTCACCCTGGCGTTCACCTCCACGCTCACTCCTAAATCGCGTGTATCGTCTTCTGCACGCATAGCTTCGTTTGATTCAATGGGCGGAGAATCCCGATCCCGGTCGCAGTCCTCAACCCTTTTTATCGACGTTTGCAAAGCCACACGCAAACCCATCGGAACAAAGGGAACACACAGCGTCTCGGATAGGTTCAGTGTGGCGACGGACTGCTTTTGGAGTGCCTATTTAGTTGTCCGGGCGAGGATGGGGCCAAGCACCGCGAGGAAGAGCACATAAGCGGCTGAGAGTGATCCCAGTTGCGGCTCCAAGCTCGTCCCCAAACCCGCGATTACGATTGAGAACTCACCGCGCGCCACCAAGGCCATGCCAGCCCGCAGGCGTCCTCGCCGATCAACACCAGTTCGCCGGGCAGCCCAGAAACCGGTCAGCAGTTTTGTCCCCGCAGTAACAACGCCCAGCAAAACGGCGGAGGGTAGAGCGGAAGGTAGTGTTGCCGGGTCGATTTGAAGCCCAAAGAAGAAAAAGAACGTGGCGGCAAAGAGGTCACGAAGGGGCGCAAG
>Ga0070709_10001635_pt1 | contig 12136 bp, 10 predicted proteins | sample LARL51metaG_FD_65449 | JGI IMG/M metagenome (GOLD analysis project Ga0070709, IMG submission 65449) | Corn, switchgrass and miscanthus rhizosphere microbial communities from Kellogg Biological Station, Michigan, USA - LAR L5-1 metaG | ecosystem: Host-associated > Plants > Roots > Rhizosphere ...
TCCATGGCGGATGACAAGGCGAAAGCGATTGACTTGGCGGTATCTCAGATCGAAAAGCAGTTTGGCAAGGGATCGATTATGCGGCTGGGCTCGAAGGACGCGATCCTGCCGATTGCGGTGATTCCGACCGGGTCGATTTCGTTCGACTTGGCGCTGGGCGTGGGCGGATTTCCCCGCGGGCGCGTGATTGAGGTGTTCGGGCCTGAGTCTTCTGGTAAGACCACCATCACTCTGCAAGTCATTGCCGAGGCGCAAAAGACCGGTGGAATGGCTGCTTTCGTCGACGCCGAGCATGCTCTCGATCCTGCATACGCAAAGAAGTTGGGCGTGGATGTCGACAATCTACTGGTTTCGCAGCCGGATTATGGCGAACAAGCGCTGGAGATCACTGAAGCGCTGGTGCGCTCGAACGCTATGGATGTGCTGGTAGTTGATTCGGTGGCGGCACTGGTGCCCAAGGCCGAACTCGATGGTGAGATGGGCGATAGCCACATGGGACTACAGGCGCGGTTGATGTCGCAAGCGCTGCGGAAGCTGACGGGAACCGTGGCCAAGTCGCGCACTTGCCTGATCTTCATCAACCAGATCCGCGAGAAGATTGGCGTGATGTTCGGGAATCCGGAGACTACGACGGGAGGCAAGGCGCTGAAGTTCTACTCGTCGGTGCGCATTGATATCCGGCGGATTGCGGCGGTAAAGGAAGGAGACGTTGTCATCGGGTCACGGACGAAGGTGAAGATCGTCAAGAACAAGGTTGCGCCACCGTTCCGCGACGCGGAGTTCGATATCCTTTATGGAGAGGGTATTTCGCGCGAAGGCGATCTGCTCGACTTGGCTTCGAACAACAACATCGTCGAAAAATCCGGCTCCTGGTACAGCTATAAAGGCGAGCGCATCGGCCAGGGGCGCGAGAATGCTCGGCAGTTCCTGAAGGACAACAAGGACGTCATGGCCAAGCTGGATACCGAGGTGCGAAAGGCGCTGGGCTTGATTGCGGCTCCGGCCAAGCCTGCGGAGGCTCCGGCTACATCTGGGGCCAAAGTCGCGACCATGCCAACCGGGAGCGAAACCGCGAAGGCGCCGATTGTCGCGGCACGGCGATAGGCTCGTTTCTACCGGGCGCACCGCGATTGGCCTGCGCCCGGGTCTCCCTTTCGAACTGTAGGGGCGGACGCCTCGTCCGCCCCGAGCGAAGCGAGTCCGACGTGATCCACACTCCATGAACGCATCGGCAGCCGCATTGCGCTTCGCGCAACCCCGGACGAAGGCGTCCGGGGCTACACAATCTGAGCAGCAATCCCACATTGCATTGCCATTCGCACTTCCACCCGCATAGAATCTTTTATTGCTCCATGCTCCTCGCGATGCTAAGCGGGTGGCATTCCACTGAGGACGATTGAACAAGGGCATAGCTCTCTATCCGGGATCGTTTGATCCGCCCACCAACGGGCACCTCGATCTGATTCAGCGGGGGAGCAAGATCTTTGAAGAACTGGTGGTCGCGATCCTGCGGAACACGGAGAAGAGTCCCATGTTCAGCGTAGCGGAACGGTCCGAGATGCTGCGGACGCTAACGGCCGATCTACCGAACGTCCGGATCGCGACGTTCGACGGCCTGATGGTTGAATATGCGAAATCGATCGAGGCCACTTGCGTTCTGCGCGGGATTCGGGCAATCAGCGACTACGAATATGAACTCCAGATGGCGCTGATGAACCGCAAGCTGGAGCCCACTTTGGAGACGGTTTTTATGATGCCGGCCGACAAGTACTCCTATGTGAGTTCGCGGCTGGTGCGGGAAGTGGCGCAGGCGGGCGGTCCGGTCAAGGACCTGGTTCCGGAGATCGTGGAGCAGAAGGTGCGAGAGAAACTGGACCCGGCATACAAGCTGGGCGAGACGCAACTCATGGAAGTGCCCAGGAGAAGGAAGAAAAAAGCATGACCACGGCAACGCTGGAAGCTGTAAAACTCGCGGAAAGGATCAACCGGATCGAACCTTCGGCCACGATGGCGGCTGTGGCGGAGGCGGACAAGTTGCGCCAGCAGGGCATCGATGTCGTCGATTGCACGGCGGGCGAGCCGCATTTTGCAACGCCGCAGCACATCAAGGATGCTGCCATCGCGGCGATCCAGGGAAACTTCACGAAGTACACAGCCGTCGCAGGCACAGCCGAATTGCGCGACGCGATCGCACACCGTCATAACGTCGATTTTGATTCCGATTATCGTCGCGAAGAGATCATTGCTTCCGTTGGCGGCAAGCACGCACTTTTTAATGCTCTCCAGGTTCTCGTCGACCACGGGGATGAAGTCATTCTGCCGGTTCCGTACTGGGTTTCGTTCAAAGACATCATCAACTATGCGGGCGGAAACTGCGTCCTGCTGCAGTCGGACGAGTCGCAGGGATTCCGAGTGGCCGCGGAAATGGTCACCCGTTTGATCACGCCTCGGACAAAAGCCATCATCCTGAACTCGCCGTCGAACCCCTCCGGGGCGGTCATGAAACCCGAGGACATGACGGAGGTGATCCGACTGGCGCACCAGCGCGGCATCTGGGTTCTATCGGATGAGTGCTACGTCTATCTGAACTATTCGGGGAAGAACTTCTCCGTTGGATCGCTGCGCGAATACAAAGAACGATTCGTTGTGCTCGGCTCACTCTCGAAGACATATGCCATGACGGGATGGCGGCTGGGCTATGCGATGGCCCCGGCGGCGGTAACCAGTGCGATGGCGAAACTGCAGAGCCAGTGCACTTCGAATCCGACGTCGGTTGTTCAGAAAGCGGCCGTCGCGGCGCTGAAAGGCTCGCAGCAGTGCGTCGAGGACATGCGGCAAGAGTACATACAGTTGCGTGACCACGTTATCAAGGGGTTGCGTTCCATCCCGGGTATCACCTGCACTATGCCCGAAGGCGCCTTCTACGCCTTTCCGAATATTTCATCTTTTCTTGGACGCGGAGGGGTGAAATCTGCATCTGATGTGGCCGGACGCCTGCTGCGCGAAGCGCATGTGGCCACGGTGCCAGGTGAGGGATTTGGAACCAACGAACACATCCGCATTTCGTACGCGACCTCGAAGGCCGAACTGGATCGCGGTCTCGAGCGCATGCGGAAGTTCTTCGCGGCACTGTAATTCTGGCCCTGTGTTCCTCTGTGCACCCTGTGGTGAGAATTCAGGTTCGTTCACCACAGAGTACACAGGGAACACAGGGAAAAGCTTGAACGATCATGCTTTTCTAACGGCCGTTCTAGTGAGCGGCCTTTTTTTATCGATTCAAATCTAATGGGAAATTTGTATCCCTTACTCATGCAGCCGGGATTTGATCCTCGTCCGTGGGGGACGCAGGATTTGTCGCCCATCTATCCGAACCACCGGTTTGAAGAGAAAATTGGTGAATCTTGGCTTACAGGAGATGACTGCAAAGTTGCGAACGGCCCACTTCGGGGCAAGAGTCTTGCTCAGCTGAGCGAAGAGAATCAGCGGGAACTAGTGGGCGAAGCTGCCCGCGATCCAAAACGTTTTCCGTTGCTGGCAAAGTTTCTCTTTCCTCACGAGAAGTTGTCGGTGCAGGTGCATCCGGACGACGCGCAGGCGCTGCGTGTCGGACAACCTTGGGGGAAAACCGAATGCTGGTATGTTGCGCACGCGAAGCCGGGTTCGCAGATCGCGCTGGGCCTCAAAGCTGGAGTCACGACCGCGCAGCTCGAAGAGGCAATTCATCAGAACCGCGCCGAGGAGGTCCTTAACTGGATCAACGTTTACGCTGGCGACATGATCTATGTTGCCGGAGGCACGGTGCACACGCTGGGGCCGGGATCGATCATCGTGGAGACGCAACAGCAATCGGACATGACATACCGTCTTTATGATTACGGGCGCCCTCGAGAACTTCATCTCAGAGACGGCATGGCGGCCGTTAGGGAAAAAGTGAAGTCGGGCAAGGTCCTGCGTCCTGCGCCGGAACAGATCAGCAGTAAGACTCGCCGTGCCCCGTTGGTTGCCGCCCCGTACTTTGTGGTGGAGATGTACGAGGCGAAAGATTCGCTGGATCTCTCGGTGCGCGACGATTCTGGAAAGAGTTCAGCGCAGATTCTGGTCGCGGTCGAGGGATGCGGGGCCATAGAGGCTCCCGGATTCGAGCCGGTCACATTGGCGAAAGGCGACGCCGTTGTCGTTCCGGCCTCGGTGCCGAATTTCTGTGTGCGTCCGCAGTGGTCATTGGAGTTCTTGCGCGCATACGTGCCGGGAAAATCACTTCCCGAGCCTGAGACTCGGATGTAGTTCTGCTTGGAAGGCATGACGAAGAACCCCAATTTCTATCCAGTGATTCTCGCTGGCGGGCGCGGCACGCGTTTCTGGCCGCTCAGCAGGAAGAAACGCGCCAAGCAGTTGCTCGCGCTCGACGGGAAGCAAACCATGATTCAGCAGACGGTGTCTCGTCTGTCTCCTCTGGCTCCCGCGAAGAATTTCTGGATCATTACGAATGAAGACTTGCGGCCGGCGATTATGCAGCAGCTTCCAAAGCTGCCGAAAGCTCAAGTGCTGGCGGAACCTGTGGGACGAAATACTGCCCCCGCCATCGGGTTGGCGGCGTTTCTGCTTCTGCGCGATGATCCCGATGCTGTCATCGGAATGTTTCCTTCCGACCATGTCATCGGCGACCAGAAGCGCTACCACGAGACACTGGAACGCGGAATTGAGCTTGCGGCGGCCGGCGCGAACATCATTGTTCTCGGCATTCGGCCGAACCGCGCCGAAACCGGCTATGGATACATCGAAGCGGGCGCCCTCTATCAGGGTGAAGCGCTTCGCGTCCGCCGCTTCACGGAAAAGCCAAACGCCGATACAGCTGCGGAATTTGTGGCTGCCGGAAACTACTTCTGGAACAGTGGGATGTTCCTGTGGAGTGCTCGTACTCTGACTGACGCTCTGCGCGAGCATTTGCCGAAGACGGCTCCGATCCTGGAAGAGATTGCTGCAAAGTTCGGAACGACGAAATTCGCATCTACTTTTCGCAAACGGTATCCGGATAGCGAAAATATCAGTGTGGACTATGCGGTGCTCGAGCCGCGCTCAGCCAAAGGCGAACAAAAGAACAACATCTTCTGCTTGCCGGCGGATTTTGGTTGGAACGATCTCGGTTCGTGGACGGCGCTGCACGAACACCACATTGCGAAAATCACGACACCTGAAGCGAACCTGATCAACGCCTCTGGGACCTTTGTTCTAAATTCGCGTGGGAACTATGTGCACGCCCCGGGGAAGTTCGTAGCTGCTGTAGGCGTGAACGATGTAGTGGTGGTCGAGACTCCGGACGCTCTGCTGATCACCACTCGCGAGCATGCTCAAGATGTGGGTAAGGTCGTAAAGTACTTGGACGAGCGCAAGATGAACAAACTCGTCTAGTGGTGGCAAGATGCCGCCCCGACAGCCGCCGAGACAGCGGCGCTACTGAAGATGCCACAAGAAATCAAATTTGGGACCGACGGCTGGCGCGGGCTGATCGCGGAAGACTTTACATTCGAGAACGTTCGGCGTGTGGCGGGGGCGATTGCAGGCTACGTGTTGAACCATGAGCAGCCTCAGCGTGGAGTAATTGTCGGATACGACGCCCGCTTTGCATCGCCTGCGGCTGCGAAGATTGTGTCCGAGGTTTTGGCTGGAGCAGGAATTCCGGTGAAGTTGGCCAACGATTACACCCCTACCCCTGCGGTGTCGTATGCCGTCAAGCAGCAGGGTGCGGCTGGCGGCGTAATGGTTACATCCAGCCATAATCCCTGGAACTGGAATGGGGTGAAGTTCAAAGGGAACTTCGGCGGTTCGGCCACGCCGGCGATTATGAAGAAGATCGAGGCGGAACTGGCGGCTGGCGCGATGCCCAAGGGGTACAGGGCTGCGATCGAAGAAGTAGATCTGAAGCGGGAATACGTGAAGGCCGTCTGCGCTTTCGCAGACATGGATCTGATCGCCAGAACGAAATTCAAGTTCGCTGTCGACGCGATGTACGGTTCCGGGCGGGGCGTGCTTAACGCCATACTTGCCGACCGTGGAGTGCAGGTTGTCGCCATCCGTCAGGAATTGAATCCGCTGTTTCCAGGAATCAATCCTGAACCCATTGAGCCACACACCCAAATGTTGCAAGACTCCGTGGTTCACGAGAAGTGCGATGCCGGCCTGGCCACTGATGGAGACGCCGATCGCATCGGAGCGGTCGCAGAAGATGGCAGCTTCGTTGACGCACACAAGATCTTTTCCGTGCTATTGCGCTGGTTGCTCGAGCGAAAGAAATGGCCAGGCGAAATAACCCGAGCGTTTAACACAACGCGCATGATCGATCGCATCGCGGCGAAATATGGCCGCAAGGTGCACGAGACGCCTATCGGATTCAAATATGCCGCCGACCTGATGATGGAACGCGAGATCCTGATGGGCGGCGAAGAGTCGGGCGGCATCGGCTATTCCAGATTCCTTCCCGAGCGTGATGGCGTACTGAATAGCCTTCTGCTTGCCAATGCGATGGCAGAAGAAGGAAAGACGCTCGGACAACTCGTTGCCGATCTGCAGCGTGAGTTCGGTCCGCATTATTATGGACGGCGCGACCTGCACATTCCCGATGATATGAAGAAGAGCGCGGTCGAGCGTGCGCGCTCCGAGAGCACCCAGAGCCTTGGAAAATATAAGGTGCTTAAGAAGGAGTATATGGACGGCGTGAAGTTCTTCCTCGACGCGCCCACGGACGGAAACGGCGCCGGGGCTTGGGCTCTGTTCCGTGCTTCGGGCACCGAGCGCTTGCTTCGACTGTATGTCGAGGCTTCCTCGAAAGAACTCGTGGACGAATTACTCATGGCCGGAGAGCAATTTGTGAGAAACGGCGCGTAATCATCGGCGATAATGGAAAGAATGGTAGACGAGCTCACGACAGCCCAGCACGATTCGCCAGAAGCGCGCCGTTATAACCGCATCCGGCGCTGGCTGGGGATCACCGATTTTGCAGTCGGACTCGTGTTCCTGATCGTGCTGCTGGCTACACGATGGTCCGATTCACTGCGGGACCTGGCATATCGGGTGGGATTCCAGAACTATTCGTTCTCGCTATTCATTTATGTGGTGCTGCTGCTTGGCATCAGTAAGGTGATCGGAATCGGACTCGAGTACTACGGATTCCGCCTGGAACGCCGCTTCAAGCTCTCGAACCAGCGATTTGGCTCATGGCTGTGGGATGAAGCCAAAGGATTTCTTGTCGGCCTGGTGTTGGGCAGTATCGTTGTCGAATTGCTGTATTTCACGATCCGGCAATGGCCGCAGAATTGGTGGGTGTTGGCGTGGGCCTTGGTCCTCGGTCTCTTCGTCTTGCTGGCGCAGCTGGCTCCCGTTGTCCTGTTTCCCATCTTCTACAAATTCGAACCGCTGGAAGACGAAGATCTGAAACGCCGCTTGATCATGCTGAGCCAACGCGCCGGCACGCATGTTCGGGGAGTGTATCGGTGGAGATTATCCGAGAAGAGCAAGAAGGCCAACGCAGCGTTGACGGGGCTCGGGAATACCCGGCGCATCATCCTGGCCGATACCCTGCTCGACAACTACAGTGGAGACGAGATCGAGGCTGTGCTGGCGCACGAGCTGGGACATCACGTCCACCGGCATATCTTCAAGAGCATCCTGGTACAAGCGGGGATCACCTTCGTTGGATTCTGGGCGGCAAATTGGACACTGCACTACGCCGTTGACCATCACATGTTTGAGGAGCTGTCGGACTTTGCCAACCTGCCGCTGCTGGCGCTAGTGTCAGTCGTACTGTCATTGCTGCTGATGCCCGCACTCAATGCTTACTCGCGCTACAACGAGCGGCAGGCTGACCGTTACGCATTCGAATCGATTGCCAGTATCGATCCATTCGTTTCGTCGATGAATAAGCTGGCGGAACAGAACCTGGCGGAGCGAACCCCCGCAAAGTGGGTGGAGTGGTTCTTCCATTCGCATCCTTCCATTTCGCGGCGGCTGGCAGCCGCCGAGTCTTGGAGAGAGTCTCAAGGCGCAATTCCAACCGCATGAGCTGGAATGCCATCAAGCACAGTCTGTTCGGATGCATTCTTGCCGTGGCTTACTGCTCGGTAGCTTTCGGGCAAAAAACCGCCTGCCCAAATTGCGATGCATTGAATAAGAAGCAGTCCCCGTTCCGGATTTTCGGCGATACCTACTACGTGGGTACTCACGGATTGAGCTCGGTGTTGATCACGTCTTCGGCCGGCCACGTGTTGATCGATGGGGACTTGCCTGAGTCCGCTGGACTGATCGCCGACAATATTCAATCCCTCGGCTTTCGTATCGAAGACGTAAAGCTGATTGTGAATTCGCATGTGCATTACGATCATGCGGGCGGCATCGCCGAGCTGCAGAGGCGGAGCGGAGCCAATGTGGTGGCGAGCCAGTGGAGTGCAGAGGTGCTGCGAACAGGAGGAGTTGGGAAGGGCGATCCCCAACGCGCCACCCTGATCCCAATCGCAGCAGTGAAGAATGTGAGCCCATTCCACGATGGGGAGAGCCTACATGTCGGCGACATTGCGCTGACACCACACCTGACACCGGGTCACACTCCCGGCGGCACGAGCTGGACGTGGAAGTCTTGCGAGGACAAAGTCTGCCGCGACCTCGTATACGCCGACAGCTTGACTCCTATTTCTTCGCCCGGGTTTCACTTCAGCAGTCAGCGCGATTATCCGAATGCCGTGGCAGATTTTGAAAAGAGTTTTGCTTTTCTCGATTCGGTGCCCTGCGACATTCTGATCACTGCTCACCCGGAGCTTTCTGGTTTATGGAATCGGCTTGAGCAGCGAGAAAAGGGGGTGAAGCCAGATCCGATGGTGGAGGCCGGAGCATGCCGGAGACTAGCCGATGACTTTCGGGCAAGACTGAAGCAACGCTTAGCGGAAGAAAATAAACAGTAAGCAGAGTTCGCCTCAGCGGTTTTTCAGAATCTCGACAACCCTCTTAAGGTCCTCTTCGGTATCTACACCTACCGAATCGTAGGGGGTCTCGCCGCAGTAGATCGAAATTCCATTCTCAAGAAATCGAAGCTGCTCCAGCCGTTCACTTTTCTCGAGTGACGATTCGGGGAGAGTCACAAACCGGTCGAGCGCGGGTTTGCGATAGGCGTACAGGCCAAGGTGCTTGTAATAATGCGGACTCGTTTTGTCCCGGTCGAAGGGAATCGTAGCGCGCGAGAAATAGAGCGCGCGGCCGGAGAGGTCGGTGACGACTTTCACCGCATTGGGATTCGGAATATCGACTGCAACCGCGGGGGTCATTAGCGTGCCGACTTGGGCGAGGGGATTCTCCATGACCTGGAGCAACGCAGCGATTTGCTCCGCACGAACCATAGGCTCGTCGCCCTGCACGTTGATGTAGACATCGGCAGACTCACGGACGGAAACCTCATGCACGCGCTCTGTCCCGCTTTTGTGCGTGGACGCTGTCATCTGCGCCTTCCAGCCATGCTGACGGCAGGCGGCCATGATTTCGTCTGAATCGGTCGCTACAATTACATCTGCCAGCAGCGGCGAGGAGCGCACCGCCTCATATACGACTCCAATCAGGGGTTTGCCCGCGATCTCGCGCAGCATCTTGCGAGGCAGGCGCGTCGAGGCGAGTCGCGCCGGTATGACTGCGATGGCTTTCATGTGCGTTTCGATTATTCCAGATCGCGGCTACTTCGATTTCAAATTCAGCGCTGTCTCGTGCCTCGGCTGGTACAGGCCAATCGAGCGGCCGCTAGGCATTGGGATCGTCGTGCCGCTTCCCCATGGAGCTTGCTGGATCTCGCTGCAGGGAACGCCCCTCTGTTTCAGAATCGCGATCTCTGCATGCAGGTCGTCACACATCAGGTAGAGCACTGCGCCCATAAACTGTTGCTCGGCATGCGTCTGGCTGAACTCTCCATCAGCGGGATGAATGGCAGCTTCCGCGGGCGGCAGGGCGAAGATGAGCCAGCCGCGTCCAACATCCACATATCCGAGCCTGAGGACATTGGTAAAGAAGGCTCGGTCGGCCTCGGGGTTCTGGCTGTAGAAAAGAATGTGAGCGCCGAAAATCATGAGGCGAAGCATACGCCTGGAAAAGGATGCTGTTTCTCTACTCTAGTGCGACGACCAGTCAAAGTCTGCTCTGATGCTCGGCGTAAAAAGATAAAATAATAGCGCTCCGGCCACGATGACTCCAACCGCGCCTCGTTGCCAATCGCCTCGCAGAAGATTGACTAGATCGCCTATGACTTGGAAGGAGATAATAACGACCGCAAGTATCCATCCCCAGCGTCGGCGGTGAAACCATCCGACTGCCGAGAATATGAGAAGAAGGCTTAGTAATAAGAAAAGCAGTCCCGCAATGCTCCCCATAGAGCTGAGTTGCTGATACGCGCCGGGATTCAACGCCCAAGCTCTATCCAAGGTGGTGCCGGGCACAAGAAGGGTCGTCCCGGCGAGAGCTGCCATGGTCGCTCCGAAGCACAGGAATATCCCAACCAAGACGGACCCGAATGATCTGGGGTTAGCTGCCAAGTCGTTGTTCTTGAGCTTCGAGGGAGATCATGCCACACCGACCGCCGAAAAGGGCCGCAACAATTGCGACCTCAGTTGCGAGTTTGACCTATTTCCGCAGCGATTCTAAAATCAGGTATTGGGACGCAGCGCACCGAGACCGCGTTGCTCCTGCCTCGGAAGCGCCGGTTCCGTATCGGCCGCGGTTTCCTTTCGCATCCTTCCTGTTTCAAGGCAAGTGGCGGTGTAGCTCAGGTGGTTAGAGCGACGGTCTCATAATCCGTAGGTCGTTGGTTCGAGTCCAACCGCCGCCACCAGACTTCGCATATATTCCAAATTCTTGTGCTATTCGCATTTCGACTCCAACGGCATACTCCGGATTACCAATGTTTTGCAGACAGATGCCTTGACAGGTTCAAGGGCTAAGCTTCGGTGGTATCTTGAGGTAAATCCGCGACAATGGCGAGCCCCTCTATGGATGTCCTCGAAAGACTCTTCGAGCAGCACTTTCACCTTCCGGTGGAGTCCGTGCAGCCGCTGCAAGGCGAATTGGGAGGATCCGGCCGGCGGATTATCCGCCTGACCGGACATAGCAAGACGGCCATCGGCATCCTGTACGGCGTGCGCGAAGAAAACGCTGCCTTTCTGGAATTCTCCCGCCATTTCCGCAGACATGGTTTGCCGGTGCCCGAAATATATGGCGAGGACCTGGATCACGGCGCTTATCTCGAACAGGATCTGGGCGACACGTCCCTGTTCGAGTTGCTTTCACAGAATCGCAGCGGAGACTCGATTGCGCCCAACGTTGTCAAGGCCTATCGCGAAGTGATCGCGACGTTGCCTCGCTTCCAGATCGAAGCCGGGCACGACCTGAATTACAAGCTGTGTTATCCGCGCGGCAGTTTCGACCGTCAGTCGATCTCGTGGGACCTGAACTATTTCAAATATTACTTCCTGCGGTTGGCAGGGATCCCCTTCAGCGAGCAGGCCCTGGAAGATGATTTCAGCCGGCTTACAAAATTCCTTCTTAGCGCTCCGCGGGATTACTTTCTGTATCGCGATTTTCAATCGCGCAACATCATGTTGCCGGGAGGCAAGCCGTACTTCCTCGACTACCAGGGAGGGCGCAAGGGCGCGTTGCAATATGACGTGGCTTCACTGCTCTACGATGCCAAGGCCGATCTGCCGCCAGAACTCCGCCAGCAGTTGCTCGACCATTATCTTGCGACGCTGGGCAAGTTTGTCGATATCAAGCCCGAAGCGTTCATGCAGCACTACTACGCCTACGTATACATCCGTATTATGCAGGCGCTGGGCGCATATGGATTCCGCGGATTTTATGAGCGCAAGGTGCACTTCCTGCAGAGTGTTCCGTATGCGCTGAAGAATCTTCGCTGGCTGCAGCACAACGTGAAGCTTCCGATCGCGCTCCCGACATTGCTAGAGGCCTTCCATAGCATGCTTGGTTCCGAGAAGCTGCAGCGGCTCGCGACCGATGCTGACAACCTGGTGGTGCGCATTTTTAGCTTCTCCTTCCATCGAGGCCTGCCTAAAGACGACAGCGGCAACGGCGGTGGCTTCGTTTTTGATGGGCGTAGCCT
>Ga0070709_10001640_pt1 | contig 12122 bp, 14 predicted proteins | sample LARL51metaG_FD_65449 | JGI IMG/M metagenome (GOLD analysis project Ga0070709, IMG submission 65449) | Corn, switchgrass and miscanthus rhizosphere microbial communities from Kellogg Biological Station, Michigan, USA - LAR L5-1 metaG | ecosystem: Host-associated > Plants > Roots > Rhizosphere ...
TTGTCCGGGATCAGGTCTGCTGCAGCCGATCGCGGTTCGGCTCCGACTCGGAGTCCGCGTTCGCCTCGAGCCTGGCCAGCTCGCGCAGCACGGCTGCGACTTCGCGCAGCTCGTTGCGCTCGGGGCCGGGCTTCAGTCGTCGCGCCTCGACGAGAAACTCCCTGGCCTGCATCAGCCACGTGGAGGTCTCAAACATTTGCATGTGCGTCATGGCGATCCCCCCTCCGACATCAGATCCGCCCCATCAGCGAATCGTCGCTTGCAAGCCGCGCCATGCGGCCGGGTTCATGGACCCAGGCCTCCTGCGCGAACCAGGTGTGATCGATCTGACAGGTCGGGCAATGCGTGCGGCTATAAAATACCGGTCGGCGCTGAAAGCTCTCGCGATCGATTTTGATGCCGGTGGGAATCGCGCGCCCGGTCTGCGGGCATCTGACCATGACCATACCCATGTAAGCCTCCCTTGGATCTGGTTTGTCGTGCGTTGAAAAGTTGTGTCGGTCGTTGAAATGAAAACAAAAAAGAACCGGCCGGTTGGATAGCGCCTCTGTGGTGCGACTTGGGGGGCGAGCACCTGGGCATCGCTTCATCGCGCATGGGGGATGCATGCGCGTGGCGGAGCTTCGTCCAACCGGCCGGATCCCTCCTCTACCTTGGGCGTCGACCTTGGGGCGTCGATCGCTCTAAAGCGCGATGGGATGCGCTCTAGATTCTTGATTGCGCATGATCTTTTCGGAAAACCGCTTCGCACTTTTCCGGATCATGCATTAGCTGGCTTTTTGAAAGACCTGGGTGACGCGTTTCCTCACCGGCTCGCCGGTTTCCACCGCAAGCCTCTGGGCCAGCTCCCACAATTCCTTGTTCTGCGCCGAGACCTGGTCGAAACCCTTGCGCGCCTGCGCGGCGGACAATGTGACGACGTCCGTGACCGACTTGCTGGCCAGCAGATGGGCAAAGAAATCGATCGCAGCGGCGGTATTGGCGTTTGAAATCTCGATGACCTTGAGACCGTAGTCGGTCGCGCTCCTGGCGGTGCTCGAATAGGATTCCTTGAGCGTTTCCGCCATTCCTTCCGACGCACCCTTCATCTTCTCGCAGCCTTCCTGCGCGCGAGCGACGCTCTGCTCGGCGAAATCGCCGAACATGCCGGGCAACGCGAGCTTGAATGCGAACGACGGCATACCGAAACCGTTCGTGGCTGCCTTGGTCTCACTGTCAGTCATCACAACAATACCCTTCATCTTGAAATCATCGTTCGAGGCTTGCTCGAACACAAAGAACCACGTGCCGCGGGCTGTCCCGCGTCGACGTCCGTTTGCTTTTTTCGATGAGCTTAAATTCCGCCCTTGCGCCCACTATGGCGAAGGGGATGTGGTGTGTCCGTTCGCTTTGCGACTCTCGGTTTAAATTCTTTTTTGAATGTCAATACATACGAAAGTTGTTTCTACAGGAAATGCACAACCTGTGCAGCGCTCAGAACCGCCTCGGAACCCATTGACAGCGCGTCTTGATTGGTGGTCGCGGCATCATGATCCGGCTTGGCACGCGCCGGGGTTGTGAGCTCCGCCGTCCGAATTCTCGGACATATTGTCGCGATCCTGGTTGTGCGAGGCTGAGCTCAGCTCTGCTTCCCTGCCGCGCCGGGGGACTAGACCACGATGCTCAAGCGCTTGGCGGCGCGCGTGATGCCGGTATAGAGCCAGCGCGCACGAGCGTCCTGGAAGGCAAAGCTCTCGTCGAACAGCACGACGTCGTCCCATTGCGAGCCCTGCGACTTGTGCACGGTCAGCACATAGCCGTAGTCGAACTCGTCATAGGGTTTGCGCTGCTCCCACGGGATCGTCTCGACGCCGCCCTCGAAACAGTCCTGGCGCACCGAGACCCTCGTCACCTTGTGGGCGAGCTCCTCGTCCGGCGACAGCCGCATGCCGATGATGCGCGAGGTCTTTGCACGCGACGCCGTGCGTGATTTGACCCGCCACAGCCCGCCATTGAACAGGCCCTTCTTGCGGTTGTTGCGCAGGCACACCAGCTTGTCGCCGGCGACGGGAAGCGGATCCTCGATGTTCTGGCGCTGCCGCATCCGCGCATTGTAGGCACGCCGGGTGTTGTTGCGCCCGACCAGGATCTGGTCGGCGGCCATCACGCGAGCGGGGTCGAGTTCAGAGCGCGCCACCACCTCGCTCTCGCCGTAGCGGCCGATGTCGAGCTCGCGGCCCTCACGGACGTCCATCGACATCCGCACGATCGGATCGTCCTGGGCCTGGCGGTGCACCTCGGTCAGCATCGCGTCGGGCGTGCCTTCGGTGAAGAAGCCGGCGCCCTGGATCGGCGGCAGCTGCGCGGGGTCGCCGAGCACCAGCAGCGGGGTGTCGAATGACAGGAGGTCGCGGCCCATCTCGGTATCGACCATCGAGCATTCGTCGATCACGATCAGCTTGGCCTTCGAGGCCGGCGCGTCGTCCCACAGCTCAAAGCTCGGCTGCTCGACGCCGCTTTCGCGCGCGCGGTAGATCAGCGAGTGGATGGTGGAGGCGCCCTCGCAGCCCTTGTTGCGCATGACGAGCGCCGCCTTGCCGGTGAAGGCGGCGAATTTCACGCTGCCGTCGACGCCCTCGGCAATGTGCCGCGCCAGCGTGGTCTTGCCGGTTCCGGCATAGCCAAACAGGCGGAACACCTGCGGCGTGCCGTTGCGGCCGGGCCGCGATTTCAGCCAATCGGCCACGGCTTTCAGCGCGGAATCCTGGTGCGGCGAGAATGAGGGCATGAGGCTCGGCGGAGGAGGGGAGCGCGAGCCGCTGCGACTCGCGCCACACAACCTAACCATTCATCGGCGCGACGCAAGCGGCTCTTCCGCCGCGCGGAATTGGTCAAGCCCGACGCGGCTGGACAGGCTGCGACGCGGGACTACACTGATTGAAAACGCCGTCGGGAGAAGCGTCATGAAGTTCGGCATCTTCTATGAGCTGCAATTGCCGCGGCCGTGGCACGATGGCGATGAACTCAGGCTTTACCACGACGCGCTGACGCAGCTCGAGACGGCCGACCGGCTCGGCTACCACTATGCCTGGGTGGTGGAGCATCATTTCCTGGAGGAATATTCGCATTCGCCGGCGCCGGAATCCTTCCTCGCCGCCGCAAGCCAGCGCACGCAAAACATCCGCCTCGGCCACGGCATCCTGCAGCTCACGACAAATCATCCGGCGCGCGTCGCCGAGCGGGTCGCGGTGCTCGACATCCTGAGCCGCGGCCGCTGCGAGTTCGGCATGGGCGAGAGCGCCTCGATCACCGAGCTGACGCCGTTCGGCCGCGACATGGAGACCAAGCGCGAGGTGTTCGAGGAGGCGGTCAAGGCGATCTTTCCGATGTTCACCAGGGTCGGCACCGAGCATCACGGCAAATATTTCGACATTCCCTTGCGCAATGTCGTGCCAAAGCCCGTGCAGAAGCCGCATCCGCCGCTGTGGATGGCCTGCTCGCAACTGCCGACCATCGAGCGCGCGGGCCGGGGCGGCTTTGGCGCGCTCGGCTTCCAGTTCGTCAGCGCCGATGCCGCGCACGCCTGGGTGCACGCCTATTACAATGCGATCACCAGACGGCTGGACAAGCTCGCCGACTACGAGATCAACCCAAACATGGCGCTGGTGTCGTTCTTCATGTGCGCTGACACCGATGAGGAGGCGCGCAAGCGCGCCGACGGCGCCACCTTCTTCCAGTTCGCGCTGCGCTATTACGGCGCATCGCAGAATCGCCAGCGTCCCGCGCCCGGAACCGTCAACATGTGGGACGAGTACAACCGATGGAAGCGCGACAATCCGGAGGCGCAGGAGCAGGCGTTGCGCGGCGGGCTGATCGGCTCGCCGGAAACCATCCGTCGCAAGCTGCGGCGCTTCCGCGCGTCGCATATCGACCAGGTCATCCTGCTCAACCAGGCCGGCAAGAACAGCCATGAGCACATCCTGGAATCGCTCGACCTGTTCGCGCGCGAGGTGCTGCCCGAGTTCGCGCATGATGGCGAGCACGACGCCTGGAAGGCCGGGGTGATGAGCGGAGACATCCAGCTCGAAGAGATCGACACCGCGGCCTTCACCGATCGTTACGGCAAGCTGGCGATCAATGTCGCGCCGGCGGCGAAGACCGCAGCGGGTTGATCATCTTTTTCGCCGCGACACGCGCAGTCACGATTGCGTGCTGAAAATAATCGCGCTGCTGCGATTTCGATCGACGAAAGAATTGCTGCGTCTGATGCCGATGGCTTAGCGTCGGCATCGTTATTTTCGCATCTCTCTCGACAGCCTTTGCGACGCCCACCATCATCTTCCGCATTGCACCAGCGTGCGTGGTCAGCGCGCGTGTGCGTCGGAGATGACAATGAAGCGTCGGGAATTCCTGAGACTGTCGGTCGGTTCCTTCGTGGCGGCTGCAGCATCGCGGCCATCGCGCGCGGAAGACGCGCCGAAGGAGATCCGCATCGGCACGCAAAAGGGCGGATTTTTCCCGGCGGTGCGCCAGCGTCGCACACTTGAGGATGCGTTCCAGCCGCTCGGTATCGAGATCAGATGGGTCGATTTCCAGTTCGGGCCGCCGCTGCTGGAGGCCATCAATGTCGGCAGTGTCGATTTCGGCTATGTCGGCGACACTCCGCCGATCTTTGCGCAAGCCGCGGGCGCGCGGATCCGCTATGTCGCCGCGGTAAAATCCGACGGCAGCACGCAGGCGATCATTGTGCCCAGGGATTCGCCGATCAAGACGCTCGCCGACCTCCGGGGCAAACGGATCGCCTTCGCCAAAGGCTCGAGCGCGAACAATCTTCTGGTCGCGGCGCTCGAAAAAGCCGGAATCGCCTGGGGCGACATCACGCCGGCGCCGCTCGCGCCGGCCGATGCGACGGCCGCCTTCGTCAAGGGATCGGTTGATGCCTGGACGATCTGGGATCCTTATCTGGCGCTCGCCGAGCTGAAGCAGAACGCGCGCGTTCTCATCTTCGACAGGGACATTCATCGCCCCAATTCGTTCTACATCGCGGGCGCGGATTTCGTCGACAGATATCCCGAGCTGGTTGGCCGATTAAACCGCACCTTCGCGGCCGAAGGCGCGTGGGCGAATGGGCATCACGACGAGGTGGCAAAAGCCCAATCGGACGCGACCGGCGTGGATATCGAAGCCGTCAGACGTTTCGTGGACCGCTCCAACTATCAGGTGGTTCCGATCGACGATGAGATCGTCCGCAGCCAACAGGCGATCGCCGACCGCTTTGCGCGGACCGGCCTGATCCCGAAGCAGGTCCGGGTGGCAGAGATCATCTGGAAGTGGACGCCGGGCTCGTAACCGGCGCGTTGATCGAGAAAGGACGACGCATCGCATGAGCACCAGCCCATCCTCCAAAGCCAACGTCCTGTGGTTTCTGCCGACCCACGGCGACGGCCGCTATCTCGGCACCACCACCGGCGGCCGCGAGGTGAATTTCAATTATCTGCGTCAGATCGCGCAGGCCGCCGACCAGCTCGGCTATTTCGGCGTGCTGCTGCCGACCGGACGGTCCTGTGAAGATTCCTGGATCGTCGCGTCGAGCGTCGCGCCGTTCACCGAGCGTCTGCGCTATCTGGTGGCGGTGCGGCCGGGCCTGCAGTCGCCGAGCGTGGCCGCGCGCATGACCGCGACGCTCGACCGCATCTCCAATGGCCGGCTGCTGATCAACGTCGTCACCGGCGGCGACCCCGTCGAGAACAAGGGCGACGGCATCTTTCTCGCGCACGACGATCGTTATGCTGTGACCCGGGAGTTTCTTGCCGTCTACCGCGACCTGCTCGCGGGCAAGACGGTCAACTTCGAAGGCAAGCATATCCGCATCGAGGACGGGCGTCTGCTGTTCCAGCCGGTCCAGTCGCCGCGCCCGCCGCTCTATTTCGGCGGCTCGTCGGATGCCGGCATCGATGTCGCCGTCGACGCCGTCGACAAATACCTGACCTGGGGCGAGCCGCCGGCCGAAGTCGCCGACAAGATCGCACGGGTCAAGGCTGTTGCCGACAAGCGCGGGCGCAAATTGTCCTTTGGCATTCGCCTGCATGTGATCGTGCGCGAGACCAATGCCGCGGCGTGGGCCGCCGCCGACGATCTGATCCGGCACGTCACCGACGACACGATCGCCTCTGCGCAAAAAATCTTTTCGCGGATGGATTCGGTCGGGCAGCAGCGCATGCAGCAATTGCATGGCGGCCGCCGCGACAAGCTCGAGATCAGCCCGAACCTGTGGGCGGGTGTCGGCCTGGTGCGCGGCGGCGCCGGGACGGCGCTGGTCGGCGACGCCGAGACGGTGGCCGCGCGCATCCGCGAATATCAGGAGGTCGGCATCGACACCTTCATCCTGTCCGGTTATCCGCATCTGGAAGAGGCCTATCGCTTCGCCGAGCTGGTGTTCCCGCATCTGTCGCTGGCGCAGCCGGACAAAGTGACGCCGCTGCGCGCCAATACCGGGCCGTTCGGCGAGACCATCGCCAATGAGCAGCGGCCGCTCGCGAGGGCCGCGCAATCATGAGCCTGAGCGACGCTCCCAGGAGTCGCAGCAAGACTCGCGGCCCTCACATCCCCAAAGCCGACGGCCTGATGCAGTGGATCGTGCCCGTCGTGATCATCCTCATCTGGCAGGCGGCAAGCAGCGCAGGTCTCGTGCCGGCGCGCGTGCTGCCGGCGCCGAGCGACGTGGTGCTGGCCGGCTGGAAGCTGGCTCTGTCAGGCGAGCTCGCGCGCAACATCGCCGTCAGTTTCTGGCGCGCCGGTGCGGGATTTCTGATCGGCGGCAGCATTGGTTTTGCCTTCGGGCTCGCCAATGGCCTCTCGCAACTGTCGAGCAAGCTGACCGACACCACGCTGCAGATGGTGCGCAACGTGCCGCATCTGGCGCTGATCCCGCTGGTCATCCTCTGGTTCGGCATCGACGAGACGGCAAAGCTGTTCCTGGTCGCTCTCGGCGTGTTCTTCCCGGTCTATCTCAACACGCTGCACGGCATCCGCAGCGTCGATCCACAGCTGATCGAGATGGGGCGGGTCTACGGCATGTCTGATGCGGAGCTGTTTCGCCGGGTGATCTTCCCGGGCGCCTTGCCCTCGATCTTCGTCGGCATCCGCTTTGCGCTCGGCATCATGTGGCTGACATTGATCGTCGCGGAAACCATCGCGGCCTCCTCAGGGCTCGGCTACATGGCGATGCAGGCGCGCGAGTTCATGCTGATTGACGTCGTCGTGCTCTCGATCCTGATCTATGCGCTGCTCGGCAAGCTCGCCGATAGCGCCTCGCGCCTGCTCGAGCGCCTGACGCTCGCCTGGCACCCCGCCTTCCAGAAGAATTGAGAGAAGACATGCAGGAAGCCATTCGTTTCCCTGACCATGCGGAGCCGCTTGCGCGGAGCGGCATCGTCGAGCAGGCGCGGCTGTTGCGCCGCCGCCCGAACGGCGCGCGGGGTCTGCCACTGGCCATCCATGGCCTGCGCAAATCGTTCGGCGACAACGAGGTGCTCCGCGGTATCGATCTGCATATCCCGGCCGGACAGTTTTTGGCCATCGTCGGCCGCAGCGGTTGCGGCAAGAGCACGCTGCTGCGCCTGATCGCCGGGCTCGACCGGCCGGATGCCGGCCTGATCGATTTCGGCGAAGCCGCGCGGCGCGAGGATATCCGCGTCATGTTCCAGGAGCCGCGGCTGTTGCCATGGGCGCGCGTGCTTTCCAATGTCGAGGTCGGGATCGGCCGCGACCGCCAATCCTCCGACGCGCAAGCGCGCGCCGAACAGGCGCTGGCCGAGGTCGGTCTTGCCGAGAAGCGCACGCAATGGCCGGCCGCGCTGTCGGGCGGCCAGAAGCAGCGCGTGGCGCTGGCGCGCGCGCTGGTTTCGCATCCGCGCGTGCTGGCCTTCGACGAGCCGCTCGGTGCCCTCGACGCGCTGACGCGGCTGGCCATGCAGCAGCTTCTGGAGCGGGTGTGGCGCGACCAGGGTTTTACCGCAATTTTGGTGACGCATGACGTCACTGAGGCGGTCGCGCTTGCCGATCGCGTGCTCGTGCTTGAAGACGGCCGGATTGCACACGATATCGATGTGAACGTCGGAAGGCCGCGGCAGCGCGGCTCGGCGCAGCTCGCGGGCCTGGAGGGCTCGATCCTGCGGGAATTGCTCCGTGGTGACGAGCATCGCAAGGAAACGTGAGGGGGTCATGAACTCGATCGTTCGCGGCATCAGGTTCAAGGTGACCGACGGCGAATTTCGCGGCGCGATGCGCCAGCTCGCCGGCGGCGTCAGCGTCATCACGGCCGGGCGGGGCGACGACATCAGCGGCATGACGGTGACCTCGGTCGCCTCGCTCGCGGTCGATCCGCCGTCCCTGATCGTCAGCATCAACCGCGCCTCGTCGTCCTGGCCGCTGCTCGAGCGGTATCGCGCGTTCGGCGTGAACATTCTGAAGGCCGATCAGCTTGCGATTGCCGAGCGGTTTGACGGCCGTAACGGGCTCAAGGGCGCCGCGCGCTTTTCCGGCGCGCAGTGGACGCAGCTTGCGTCCGGCGTGCCGCTGCTCAGGGGAGCACTGGCCGCGATCGACTGCGAGGTCGAGGACATCGTCGAGCGGCACTCCCATGCCCTTGTGATCGGCCGCGTGCTGGACCTCGAACTGTCCGAGCCAGCCGCCGCGCTGGCCTATTGGCAGGGCCAGTATGTCGCACTCGACAAGGACGAGGACGCGCAAAAACTCGCCGACGTCAGCGTTCCGGCGCCGCACGTCACGCGCAAGCGATAGAGAGCACCGCGTTTTCGCAGGACCCCAGGGCTGGCCTTTTGGTGCCGAGCCTTCTAAAAGCGCGTCATCACCACAGGACCGGGATGATGAAGCGCGTCGCGACCATAGCTTTTTACGCCATCGGCGTGCTCGCGATGCTTTATCTCGCGCTCTACGCCTATGTGACTTTCACCGGGCGCGAATTCGAGCCGGGCGATCCGATCCACATCTTCCGCAAGCCCGACGCGCCGAACTATTCGTGATGTGAAATCCAGCAATGTCACATTCGGTCATCACCCGCTGAAAGCTGGAGATCCAGTACGCCGCGGCCTCTCGGCTGACGTCTCTGGAATACTGGATCGCGCGGTCAAGCCTGGTCAAGCCGGGCGTTGACAACTGAGAATGATGCGCTCGCCAGTCCGAAACGAGCAGTCAGCCCGGCGTCGCCATGCGCTGGAAGTCGCCGTTGCCGGCGGGCGGGATCGGCACGCCGCCATCGGCATATTCGTTCAGCTTGTTCCGCAAAGTTCGAATAGAAATGCCCAGAATGTTGGCCGCGTGGGTGCGGTTGCCGAGGCAGTGCTTCAGCGTCTCCAGGATCAGGTCGCGCTCGACATCGGCGACGGTGCGGCCGACCAGCGCCCGCGTCACCTGCTCGGCGGCCATGGTGGCATGCGCCACCGCCGGCGCCGTCTTGGCGAGGTCGAGCCGGTCGCCGTCCGGCGTGATGATGGCGTCGGGCCCGATCTCGTCGCCCTGCGCCATCAGCACCGCGCGGTGCATGGTGTTTTCCAGCTCGCGGACATTGCCCTGCCAGCGGTTGGTAGAGAGCACGCGCTTGGCCTCGGCCGACAGCGGACGCAGCGGCGCGCCGTTGGCGTCGGAATATTTTTTCGCAAAGTGCTGCGCCAGTTCGAGGATGTCGGCGGGCCGCTCGCGCAGCGGCGGGATCTTCAGGTTGACGACGTTGAGGCGGAACAGCAGGTCCTCGCGGAACGTGCCGTCGCGCACGGCCTCGGAGAGATTGCGGTTCGAGGTCGCGATGATGCGGATGTCGACCGGCACAGGCCGCGTGCCGCCGACGCGGTCGATGACGCGCTCCTGTATCGCGCGCAGCAGCTTTGATTGCAGCCGCACATCCATCTCGGAGATTTCATCGAGCAGCAGGGTGCCGCCGGTCGCCTCCTCGAACTTGCCGATGCGCCGCGCCACCGCGCCGGTGAAGGCGCCCTTCTCGTGACCGAACAATTCGGATTCCAGAAGATGCTCGGGAATCGCCGCGCAGTTGATCGAGATGAACGGCTTTTTCGCGCGGGCCGAGCGGCCGTGCACGTAGCGCGCCAGCACTTCCTTGCCGGTGCCGGATTCGCCCGTGATCATGACGGAGGCATCTGAGCCCGCGATCTGCTGCGCGAGCTTGATGACTTTTGCCATCGCCTCGTCGCGGTAGACGAGCTCGCGCGAATCGTTGGCGACCGCGGCGAGCACGGCGGCGATCAGCTCCGGATCCGGCGGCAGCGGGATATATTCCTTGGCGCCGGCATGGATCGCGGCGACCGCGGCGCGGGCGTCCGAGGAGATGCCGCAGGCGACGATCGGCACGTGGATGTGCTCGACTTCCAGCCGCATCACCAGGTCGCGGATGTCGAGGGCGACGTCGACGAGCAGCAGGTCGGCGCCCTTGCCGCCGCGCAGCACGCGCATCGCCTGCTCGTGGTCCTCGGCGTGGGTCACGGTCGCGCCGTTCTCCATCGCGATCTTGGTGGCTGCCGTCAACTGCCCCTTCAGGGTGCCAACGATGAGAAGCCGCATGTCAATCTCCTGTTCGTGTGTTCGCGCCGTTCAGGCGCGCATCATTCGATTTCGTTTGAGCATGATCGTTGCGGAAAACCGGTGTCCGCTTTTCCGGGATCATGCTCGCTAGCCGCGATCCGCGTTGATGATTTCCGTCATGGTTACGCCGAGCTTGTCTTCCACCAGCACCACCTCGCCGCGCGCCACCAGGCGGTTGTTGACGTAGATGTCGATCGCCTCGCCGACGCGGCGGTCGAGTTCGAGCACGGTGCCGGGCCCGAGCTTGAGCAACTCGCCGACATCCATCTTCGAGCGGCCGAGCACGGCCGAGACCTGCACCGGCACGTCGAACACCGCCTCGAGGTCGGCGGCAATGCGGGCGGCCTGTTCGTCCTCGTTGTAGCCGACGTCGCTCATCGGCGGGGCATCCTGCGAATTGAGGTCGGGAAGCGGAACCTGGCCGTCGGTGTCGCTCATCTGTTAGCTCCTCCTGTTTCCCTGTCAGCCTGCGGCCCGGGACGCCATGTAGCGGGCGACCAGTTCGTCGATCTTGGCGCCGATTGCCGTGCGCTCCAGCACGACGCCGCCGTCGGCCCATTCGATCCGGCAGTCGCCGGTGGCGATCTCGGGCTCGGCAAGGATCACCAGCCGCCCCTCGAAGCCGGACTGCTTGGCCAGCCGTTCGATCCGCTCGTGCGCGCTCTCATAGAGCTGGTCGTTGATGCGGACCACGAGATGCGGCGTCGAGACGAGATGGGAAAAACAGTCCTTGACGAGGCCGACGATCTCGCCGAGCGGCTCGGCCGCGACCAGTTCCGCGCACAGCTTCCGGGCGACCGCGATCGCGACGTCGACCGCCTCGGTTTCCATGCGGCCTTCGACGTTGCCAATGCGCGCCGCGATGCCCTGCATCGTGATCCTGATTTCTTCGAGCGCCAGCGCCGCGCGGCGGTCACTTTCCGCCTTGGCCTCGCGCTGGCCGGCATCGAAACCGTCGCGATAGGCGCGCGCTTCCGCGGCCGCGACCTTTTGGGCGATCTCGGCTTCGGTCGCGGCCCGTTCGCGCGCCTTGTTGGGCGCGGCGAAGTCGGTGTCGAACATGAATTTTGCGGGCGCTGCCATCAATACACCAGTTCGTCGTCGGCGCGGTTCTTGGTCAGCATGATCTCGCCCTTGGCGGCGAGATCTTTTGCGAGGTTGACGAGAAGCGCCTGCGCCTCGTCGACGTCGCGCAGCCGGACCGGGCCCATCGCCGACATGTCGTCCTGCAGCATTTTTGCCGCGCGCGAGGACATGTTGGAGAAGAAGAAGTTGCGGACCTCCTCGTTGGCGCTCTTCAGCGCCACGCCGAGCTTGTCCTTGTCGACATGGCGCATCAGGGTCTGCGCCGAGCCGGAGTCGAGCTTGATCAGGTCGTCGAAGGTGAACATCAAGGCCTTGATGCGTTCGGCGGACTCGCGGCTCTCTTCTTCCAGCGCGGTGATGAAGCGGGTCTCGGTCTGGCGGTCGAAATTGTTGAAGATTTCCGCCATCACCTCGTGGGCGTCGCGGCGGCGGGTCTGCGACAG